>Ga0137383_10001900_pt1 | contig 12586 bp, 8 predicted proteins | sample SagtaG_19_FD_104817 | JGI IMG/M metagenome (GOLD analysis project Ga0137383, IMG submission 104817) | Vadose zone soil microbial communities from Sagehorn Ranch, Mendocino, California, USA - Sage2_R_40_16 metaG | ecosystem: Environmental > Terrestrial > Soil > Vadose zone | place: USA... | reverse complement strand
GTTGGTGTTCTCGGACTCTCTCGCGCGCACATTCAGGTCGTCTTCGAGCGGGACATATTTCCTGTCGGCGGCTTTCGCCGTCGGCCTTGCCCATTCCCCCGCCGCGGCCCTACTCGAATTGGTCGTGTTCTTTCTCAGGATTTCGCCTTTGCTCCAGGCAACCCGCCGAGGAGACCAGCTACGATAGCATACCCGCAAGCCTGGCTTTACCAGATGCGCCGTAAGGCCCGTAAGGCTCCGTTCTTGAAGAAAGGGATATGAGGCGCAATTCTCCGGCGGGCTACCTTCAACGGGCGACATGCGGCGGGAAGGCAAATGCAAACTACGCGGTGGGGTGCTCCATGAATCGCCGGAAGGCTTTTTTCTTTCTTATTTTCCCGTGCCGCCCTAGCCCCGGCCTCCTCGAGCGGCATGCCACAGCCAAAAACAGAAAGCTGGCTTCACGCCGGCAGCGGCCCGCCGACGGTTGTAGTTGGCGGCAAGGGCTGCGCGCCGGGAGGAATCATCACGCCGGTGGCAGGCACGGGCTGGAACCGGCGGAAAATCGCCAGCGAGATGGCCCCGATGCCCCACAGAATGGCTACAAACTTCACCCAGCCTCCCACATCCGGAATGGTGGTGCACACACGCACGATCACCACCCCCACGGCCATCCGTCCGACGGTCGGCCATAACTCGCCGGTGCGGCCCATCAGCCATTGCCCCACAACGGTTCCCACGATGATTTGGGCGAAGTACAAGGCTGCATACCACACAAACAGCGTGGAGATGCCGATGAACAATCCCACAACGGTGATGCACGCAATGCACGCAGCGATGGGCACGCCAAACAGCACCAGCACGCCGAGCCCTGCAGAGGCGCCATATTGCTCCGCGGATTTCACCGCCTCTTGCGAAAACTTCGGCATCAGCGAGTAGAGCACCAGGCCATACAGGATGAACCCTGCCATCCAGATGACCTGCCAGACGTAGTAGTGCGGGTTCGCATAATTCGGGCCGCGCGTATGTTTCACGAAGTGGACGGGCGAGGCCAGCTTGGCCTGCGAGGAGACTTGAGGTTGCTTTTCTCCCTCGAAATCCACGGGCCCCCTGATGTCCGCCGAGGAATCAATGTTCAGTTCGCCGCCGCGGATCTTCACCGACCCGCCAATATCCCCCGAAATGTTCGACTGACCGGCAAAAGCCAGAAGGTCGCGCGCGACGTGGCCATCGAGCGACAATCGCCCCGAGCCCGTGGTGACGCTTCCTGCGATGACCGCGTCGTGATCAATGTTTACGTCGCCCCCAAAGGTCATCACGTTGCGCCCCACTTTGCCCTTGAGCGTAATGTTCCCCGCATAGCCGCGAATGCTTCCCTCCACTTGGCCGGTCATCCGGACTTGCCCCGACGCCGAAAGCATGTCTCCCATAACATGGCCCGATACTTCCACGTCTCCGCCGGCAACCACCAAATCGCCTTCGATCGTGCCGGCGATGCGGATTTGCCCGCCTGCGACGTACAGGTCGCTGTGAACGACCTCGTCCTTCACGATCGTGATGCGGTCGCCCTTGCGGAATTCCGTGGCGGAAGCCGGCGCCGGCGCGAGCAGCGCCGCGCACAAACTCGCAAATACCAGGGCGAGCGCCGACCCGCGGCGGATCCGCCGCCTCAGGAACATCACGCCCAAGCCGCCCAGCGTCGCTACCGCCAAAATCTCGAGAACTGTGATCATGGATTGCCATCCTTTCCAGAAAGGACTCTGGAAAATCAGCAGGCCCAGCAGATTCGTTCCGCTAAAGCCGGCCTCCTGCAATTGGGCCTGCCAGGGTTCGATGTATTGCGTATAGAGCGCATACACGCCGGTTGCCGCCAATCCAAATGCCAGTCCCCAGATCCACTGCATGGAGCGCTCCGCGGCTTGCTGGAATTGCGCCAGCCGCGACGGCAGCGGTTCGTTGTCTTCGAACATCGCCCGGGTCAGCAGCCGCGATTCGCGCTCGAGCGCACGCAGCAGCGTGCGGCAGTTCTCGCACTCTTGCGTGTGCAGGGAAACTTCCAGCCCGCGCGCGCGGTCCAACTGCCGCTCGAGGTACAGCAGGCAGGTCATCTCATCCAGATGCTTCATCTTTTCTTCGGTTTCGCTCATGAAGCCCCTCCTGCCGCTACCGCCGTGTTGCCTTCCAGCGCTTGCCGCAGTTCATGCCGCGCGCGAAGCAACACCACGCCCACAAAGGCGCGGCGCACTCCCAGCGCGTCGGCAATTTCGTCGTAACTCATGTCCGAGTAATAGCGCATCACCAGCGCCATGCGCGCCCGCGCGCCCATTTTTTCGAGCGCCTTCCGCACTTCCTCGCCCGAGCGCTGCTCGATCAGTTTTTCGAGTTGGCTTGGTTCGGGATGCTCGAGCGGCACGCTTTCCACGTCTTCGGTTTCTTTGTCCTGGCGAATTTTCCGCCGCCGCAATATGTCCCAGCAGTGATTCGCGGCCACCTTGTACAGCCACGCGGAGAACGACCGCGTTGTATCATACTGGCTGAGCTTGTTTTTTAGTTTCATGAAGATTTCCATGGTGGCGTCTTCCGCGTCTTCGCGGGTCGGCATGGCCCGCCTACAGAAACGGAAGATCGCAGGAGCATATTCCCGGTAAAGCTGGCCCCAAGCCTCCGCGTCGCCCGCCCTGGCACGGGCAATCGCCTCGGTCGGCTCGCTTATTCCCGGCGCGCTCATCCGGCCTGGTCTCTGCGTTTCCATAGTCTAGTACGCACAAAAGCTTGCAAATATTACACGTTCGAATGCCCAGCGATTCTTGTCTTGCATTCTAACCCATTCATTTCGATGTATTTATGGCCTCATTCCCGGCCGTCTTTGCCCTTCGGAGCAATATTGCTGGCCGCGCTTACCGTTTCCTGCCTTTTGCGCCCCTGGTCCTGGTCCTGTTCCTGGTTCGTCATTCTCAAGCGGGGCAAGAGCCGTTGCGCCTTCCATGCGCAAGGAAATCCCTCTTGAAGCGACGACTTCCTCGTTTCCGCTCTCGGCCTTTTCGCGCTACCTGCGGCTTTGCTTGCCAAGGACTCTACCAGAAATGCCCCGCAATTCTATCCGCCAGCCTTCGCTAAATTCGCACACCCCATGGCGTGGCATAGCCTTGTGCGGGATTCGGAGTCCTCTGCGGTTGCGATGCAACCAGCCGAAGGAGGGCGAGCCGGTTTGCTCTTGCTCGACGAACGGCTGGGGCGTTCGAAGCCAGACCCCCTCGGCTTGGGTTCGACCGCAACGCCTGGCGTACGGTTAGCCTTCCTCGAGCGTGTCGGCGAATGGCACAGGAAACGCGCGCAGCATTCCCTTGCGACATTCCGGCGCTCCCTACACTGCCGGAAGCTCGATGGTCACGGCGGCGCCGTGCGGGTACAGGTTTTGCGCGTAGATGTTGCCGTTATGCTCTCTGACAGTGCCGTAGCACATGCTCAAGCCCAGTCCCGTGCCTTGACCAATGGGCTTGGTGGTGTAGAAAGGATCGAACACGCGGTCGAGGTCGCGGAATCCGGGCCCGGTGTCGCGGAAGCGCAGCACAATTTTCTTGGCCTCCAGGCTCCCTTCGACCACGACTTTCTTTTCCGCCGCTTGCTCCACCGCTTGCGCAGCGTTGGTGAAGAGATTCACGAAAACCATCTTGAACTGCCCTTCGTTGATGGCAATCCGCGGCAAGTTCGCGGCCAAGTTCAATTCAAAATGGATTCCCGCGCTTTTCCATTGGTACTCGCAGAGCATCAGCGAATCGCGCAGGACGGTCGAGATGTCCAGCGGCTTTCGCCCGTTTTGCAGCGGCCGCGCAAAGCTGATCAGGTTGTCGATAATTCTCTTCATGCGGCGCGCTTCGCTTCCCAGCCGTTCCAGTTTTTGCCGCGCGTCGGCTTCCTTGGCTTGTTCCTTCAGTAGGTCGGAGTAGCCCACGACCGCGGTCAGCGGATTGTTGAGTTCGTGGGCCACTCCGGAGACGAGCTGGCCGATTCCCGCCAACCGTTCCTGCTGCACCAACTGGCTCTGCGCAAGTTGCAGCCGCTCCAGATTCTGTTTCGATTCGCCGAGCAACCTCGTCATTTCCTGCGCCAGCAGCATTTGCCGCAGGAAGACGCACACTGCCACCAGCATGATGCCAATCAGCGTCACCGTGACGCGAAACGGCCGCAACCCGCTTGCCTCCGGCAGCCGGAGCAGCACCCAAAGCCCGATGAGGGGAAGCGACAGCACCGCCAGAACCGCCAGGAAACCGGACAAATCCGCGGCGCGCTGCTTCTCGGTTCCCGCTAGCTTTTCCGAGCTCACGTGGCGCGCGCGCACGGCAATCAGGATGAGCCAGCAGATGGTCGCATAATCCGGCACGTCGTAGATGCTTCCGCTGTAATACTCATTGCGGTTCAGCGCCGCGTTCAACCACTGATAGGAAAGCAGGTACAGCGCGCTCACCCCAAACAGGTGCCAATAGATCTTGCGCCACGCGCCTTCCGCCACCAGCGCCATGCCCCCCAGCACGGACATCAGCACCGCGAACTCCACGACGAACAGTGAAAAATAGTACGTGTTGTACACCGCCTGATCCATGACGATGTATTCGTTGGGGTATACCAAAAACATGTAAAGGTAGACCCACCAGAGAAGAAGAATCAGGAAGTTCAGCGTGCTCAAAAGGAATTTCTGCTCGCGCTGCCGCGATCCCGGCCGCATTGCCGCCGCGGCCATCATCGGCACAGGTTGCAGGAACAGCGGTATATCCGCCCAGAACGGATTTGGCGGTTCGCGGCCGGTGATCACTTCGTAGTACAGCCAGGCGGCGAAGTTCGTCCCCACCAGCGCCGCGCCAAAGGCCATCAGGAACCAGAACCAGCGCGTGCGCCCCCGGTTACCGAACCCCGCCCACAGCAACACCACAACGGCGATGAGCCACAAGCCCGCCCCGCTCGTGTCGGAGAACGCCGTAAGGGCCGCTCCCGGCTTGGCGAACAGAGAAATGACGGTGTACACCAGCAGGAAACCCGCAACGGTGCCTACTTCCCATCGCGTCGGTCTTCTCATGCTGTTCTATCTGACTCCCCGGGGACCGTCGAACGCGCTTTCTGCTTCCGCAACGGACGATTGCAGTGAGGCGTCACCACACGAGCTCTTATCCCCAAGTTTATCGAGGAAATACGTTAGTCAACCTGACCCTCCCGGAAATTTGTTGTGATGGTAACCGCCATCGGAATTGGCCGCTCACGTTCAACGGTCTTTTCGAAACGGCGGAGCGGAGCAGATTCAGATTCTTGACCGCTTTGTTTCTCTCCTGTTATCGTGGAGGGTTAATGTGGGCTCCGTGTAGCTACTGAGCTCGAGCGCCTGGCTACACAGGCAGGCCGTGCCTGCGGCAGGCAAGCTCCTCCGGGAGGGAGCGCTTTCGCTCCAGATCGAAGGCTCTTGCCTTCCATCGCGGCGAACCACGAACTCATATGGGCCTGAGCAAACTGGTAATCCGGGGCGCGCGGCAGCACAACCTGAAAAACATCAGCGTCGAAATCCCCCGGAACACCTTGACGGTCATCACCGGGCTCTCCGGGTCGGGCAAATCCTCACTTGCGTTTGACACCATTTATGCCGAAGGACAGCGCCGCTACGTCGAATCGCTGTCGGCTTACGCACGGCAGTTTCTCGACCAGATGGAACGGCCCGAAGTGGACGTGATCGAAGGGCTTTCGCCGTCGATCGCCATCGAGCAGAAAACCACCACGCGCTCCCCGCGTTCGACCGTGGGCACCATCACCGAGATCTACGATTACCTGCGCGTGGTGTACGCGTCGATCGGCGTGCCGCACTGCCCGCATTGCGGCAAGCCCATCACGCGGCAGTCGAGCGAGCAGATTGTGCAGGCGATCCTGCACGGAGAAATCTCGCAGCCCGACGACCGCATCATGATCCTGGCGCCGATTGTGCGCGGGCGAAAAGGCGCGTACCGCAAGGAGCTGGAGAAATTCGCCCAACAGGGGTACGTGCGCGTGCGCATCAACGGCGAGCTGTACCCGCTCGACGATTTTCCAGCACTGGACAAGCGCAAGAATCACACCATCGAAATCGTGGTGGACCGCCTGCTCGTCAAGCAGGGCATTGCGGCGCGGCTGGAGCAATCCATTTCGACAGCGCTGAAGCTCGCCGGCGGGCTGGTGACCGTGGCGATCGTGGGCGGAAAGGAGCACACGTTTTCGGAAAAGCTCGCTTGTCCGGATTGCGGGATTTCCGTTCCGGTGCTCGAGCCGCGCTCGTTCAGCTTCAATTCGCCCTACGGCGCGTGCCCGGCGTGCAACGGGCTCGGCTCGAAATACGATTTTGATCCGTCGAAGATCATCAATGATTGGTCCCGCCCGCTTTTCGAAGGCGGCCTCGGGCCGGGTTCGGGCTCCGCGATTTTGAAGCGGACGCTCGAACTGGGTGCTTACGCGCACGAGTTCAAGCTCGATACGCCGTTCGAAAAATTTCCGGCGCGCATCCAGAACATGCTTTTGTACGGGTACCCGCCTTCGAACGCCAAAGACGGCGGCGGGAACGGCAGAGCCGCCAAGAAATCGAAAGGTGACAAAGGCTTCCGCTTTCCGGGTATCTTGAAGTTCCTGGAAAACAATTTCGAAGAGTCCGGCTCGGATGCTTACCGCGAATGGATGACGCAGTACATGTCCGCGACGGTTTGCAGCGTGTGCCACGGCAAGCGCCTGCGTCCGGAGTCGCTCGCGGTCAAGCTGGCGGGGTGGTCCATTGCGGATTTCACTACGCTGTCCTTGAGTTCGGCACGGCCCGCGGTAGACGAAATTTTGGCCGAGCTAGGCGAGCGTCAAAAAGAAATTGCCGCGCGGCCGCTAGAAGAAATCGCGGAGCGCATCGACTTTCTTCTCGCCGTGGGCTTGGGCTACCTGAGCCTGGAGCGCTCTGCGGCTACGCTCTCCGGCGGCGAAGCACAGCGGATTCGCCTGGCTACGCAAATTGGCTCGCGATTGCGCGGCGTGCTCTACGTGCTCGATGAGCCGAGCATCGGGCTGCACGCGCGCGACAATGCGCGGCTGCTCGGCTCGCTCGAACACCTTCGCAACCTGGGCAACACGGTGCTGGTGGTCGAGCATGACGAAGACACCATTCGCAGGGCGGATTTTGTGGTGGATCTCGGCCCGGGCGCGGGGAACGCCGGCGGCTATCTGGTTGCGCAAGGCAAGCCGGAACAAATCGAAGCCACGGCTGAGTCGCTGACCGGGCAATACCTGAGGGGCGCGGCGAAAATTGCGGTGCCGGAAAAACGGCGCAGCCAGAACGGCAAAGCCATTCAGGTCCTGGGAGCCACAGCGAACAATCTCAAGGAGATTGACGTCGCCTTTCCGCTGGGCTTGCTCACGGTGGTCACCGGGGTTTCCGGCTCCGGCAAATCCACGCTGGTGAACGATATTTTGTATCGCGCGCTGGCGCAAAAGCTCTATCGTTCCTCGGAAGCGCCCGCCGCGCATCGGCAAATCCTCGGCACCGAACACATCGACAAGGTCATTGAGATCGATCAGGCGCCGATTGGCCGCACGCCGCGTTCGAACCCGGCGACCTACACCGGAGTGTTTGCGCCCATCCGCGACCTGTTTGCCATGCTCCCGGAGTCGCGCGAGCGCGGCTACCGCCCGGGCCGCTTCAGCTTCAACGTGAAAGGCGGGCGCTGCGAAGCTTGCCAGGGCGACGGCTTGCGGCGCATCGAAATGAATTTTCTTCCCGATGTTTATGTGATGTGCGAAGTGTGCCGCGGTCGCCGCTACAATTCCGAGACGCTCACCGTGCGCTACAAGGGACATTCGATCAGCGACATATTGAACCTGCCTTGCGCCGAGGCGTTTAAACTCCTGGAAAACATTCCCCAGATTCAGCAGAAGCTTTCGACGCTGGTGGACGTGGGACTCGGCTACGTAACGCTGGGGCAGTCCTCGACGACGCTTTCCGGCGGCGAAGCCCAGCGCATCAAACTGGCGCGCGAACTTTCCAAACGCCAGACCGGCCGCACGCTGTACATCTTGGATGAGCCAACGACGGGATTGCATTTCGACGACGTGCGCAAGCTGCTTGACGTGCTGCACCGCCTGGTCGATCTTGGTAACACCGTGCTGATCATCGAGCACCATCTGGACGTCATCAAACAGGCAGACTGGATTATCGATTTAGGGCCGGAAGGCGGGGAGGGCGGCGGGCGCATTGTGGCGCAAGGGCCGCCGGAGCACGTGGCTCGCGCGAAAAAGTCCTACACCGGCCAGGTCCTTGCCCGGGTCCTCCATGTCAACGGCCAGGGCAATGGGCACGGCGCGAACGACCGCAAATGACCGTGGAGGTGTCCTCCCGACTCTGCCAACCCTCGGAGAAGAAAGCCGCGGTTGACGGCGTCTCGGAAAATGCCTGCTCGATCTTCGCTTGGCGTGCTATCGATTGACCTTGGGCCAGCGGGGCTAGCGGTCGTCGGCTTGCGCCCTGCCGCTTTTCCCCCTACAGTAAGCGTTCGGACATGAGCATTTACTCGATCCAGCCGCTGGTACTTGGAGCAGTGCGCACGTATCCCCTGGTGTCGCGAAAGAGCAAGGTCGGCATGCGCGAGTTCGCGCGGGCCAGCAACGGAAATATATCGCTCAGCCATTTTCTGGATTCGCTTCCTCAAATTCTTGCGGCGCGCGATCTTCGCGAACTTCTCGGCGCGATTCTTGCCGCGCGGCAAAAACGCAAAGCGATTCTTTGGGGCATGGGCGGCCACGTCATCAAGGTGGGACTTGGGCCGGTGTTGATCGACCTGATGGATCGCGGGTTTATCTCGGGAATCGCGATGAATGGCGCGGCGCTCATTCACGATTTCGAGATAGCGCTTGCCGGGAACACTTCCGAAGACGTCGAGGCCGCGCTTGGCCAAGGCCAATTCGGCATGGCCGAGGAAACGGGAAAGTACCTGAACGAAATCGCGAAGCTGGCGCAACGGATTCGCATCGGGTATGGCGAGGCGGCGGGACAATTTCTGACGAGCGGCGTTATTGCCGCGAAAGAGGCCGCGTCAAGCGTTCTGGCCGCTGCCCACAAACACCGCATCCCGGTGACCGTGCATCTCGCCATCGGCACGGACATTCCGCACATGCACCCGTCGGCGGAAGGCGCGGCGCTTGGCTATGCGACGCATCGCGATTTTCGTCTCTTCTGCGCGCTCGTTGAGCAGATGCATGCGGGCGGGGTTTATCTCAACTGGGGTTCTGCGGTGCTGCTGCCGGAGGTTTTTCTGAAGGCCGTTTCGGTGGTGCGCAACCTGGGGGTAGCGCTCTGTCCCATTACGACAGCCAACTTCGACTTTATTCAGCACTACCGCCCGTTGCAGAATGTGGTCAAGCGTCCCACCGCTTCCGGCCGCGGCCACAAAGGACCTGTGTCGCGCGGCTTTGCCATCACCGGCCACCACGAGCTGCTGTTGCCGCTCGTGGCTGCGGCCTTGGCGGCAGGATGGCCGAAGAGACGCTGACAAGGGACCCATGAGCCTCTTTGACGATAATCCGGGTCCGCGGGGAGAGGTGGGCGATTTGCAAGACCACCTTGCGGATGTCTCGGAATCGCCATCCGCGGAAGCCCTTGCCCCACTCGCAGGCGATCCCATCTCCTATGTGGCGATTCATCCCGAGGCCGCGCATCCTCCCGCTTCCAATCTGCCCGAAGACCTGCGCATTACCTGGTCCTGGCCGCATCTGGTGCTCTTTGCCGTGTATGCCGTGGTTAGTCAATTCGCGATCGGCATCGCCGTGTTGGCGTATTACTCGACCAATGGCCATCTCACGCAGAGACAGATCCGCAGGCTTTTTGAGTCGGACCCGAGGTTGATCGTGGGCACGAACGTCCTGTGGTTCGGGCTGATTATTCTATTTCTCTATGTGACGCTTTCCGTGCTTCCCCGTTTGCCGTTTTGGCGGTCCCTCGGCTGGAAGAGGCTCGATGCGAACACGCTCGCGGGGAAAGGCAGACCATGGATGTATTTCCTCTCGGGCTCCGGGCTGTCTCTGTTTGTCATCGGCGCCAGTTCGCGCGTGAAGAATGCCGAGCACGTTCCCATTCAGGAAATGTTCAAGAGCCGCAGCGGAGCGATGCTGCTGATGACCATGGCCGTGCTGGTCGCACCCCTGGTGGAAGAAACCGTCTTTCGCGGCTACCTCTATCCCGTATTTGCGCGCATCGCTTCTCGTCTTGCTCAGTCGTTTGGAATGGATTCGCCAAGCGCCATCCGTGCCGGCGTGGTAACCAGCATCCTCACAACCGGGGTGCTGTTCGGGCTTATGCATGCGCCGCAGCTTGGCTGGACCTGGGGTTTGGTCAGCCTACTGATTCTCGTCGGCATCATTTTTACGTTCGCGCGCGCCTGGACCGGAACGGTTTTTGCGAGTTTTCTTCTGCATCTGGGGTATAACTCGATGCTGGCGTTCCTCACAATCCTGGGAACGAAGGGCTTTACCTACCTGCCGCCGCATCCGTGAGCGATTCGTCTTGTGCGCCGTTCCTTGGTTACAATCAAAGGGCGACGATCCTCCCTGTGCTCATGCCATGAGGAGATGCCGTGCGCTCGGAATGCCGGGGCAGGGATGTTGCCAGCGAGGGCAAAGTAAAGAATGTATGTAGCGCAACCCATCGAGTGGACGGAGGGCGGCGTGGTTATGCTCGACCAGCGGCGGCTTCCCGCCGAGGAGATTACTTACACCTATACGGACTACCGCGAGGTGGCGAAGGCGATTCACGAAATGGTGATCCGTGGAGCGCCGGCGATTGGAGTGGCGGCGGCGATGGGTGCGGCGCTCGGTGTCTTGCATTCTCCCGCGAAATCCGTCGACGCGCTTCGGGCGGAGTTCGAGGAAATTTGCGACACGCTTGCTAAAACGCGACCCACCGCGGTGGACCTGTTTTGGGCGATCGAGCGCATGAAGCAGCGCTTCGTTGAACTTACCGCAGAAACCTCGGAGCTCGCGAAAATCAAGCAGGGCATGGTGAAAGAAGCAAAGCAGGTTCACGAGGAAAAACGCTCGACGGACGAGGCGATTGGGAAGTTTGGCGCGGAGCTCATGCCGCGCGAAGGGCAGGTGATGACGCAATGCAACGCGGGCGCGCTGGCCACAGGCGGGATAGGCACGGCCCTCGGGGTGATTCGCGTAGCGTTCGAACAGGGCCGCAAACTGCACGTTCTTGTACCGGAAACGCGCCCGTATCTTCAGGGCGCACGGCTCACGGCTTGGGAATTGCACAAGGGCGGCATTCCGCTGACGTTGATTACGGACAACATGGTTGGCCACTTTTTGAAGTCTGGCAAGGTCGGTGCGGTCGTGACCGGCGCGGATCGCATTGCGGCCAATGGGGATACCGCGAACAAAATCGGCACGTATCAGATAGCTGTGCTGGCCAAAGAAAACAAAGTGCCGTTTTATATCGCCGCGCCGATTTCGACTTTCGATCTTTCGATTGCGGATGGCGAGCATATCCCCATCGAGGAGCGCTCGGCTGCGGAAGTGACGCATCTGCAAGGGGTGCGCATTGCGCCGGATGTACCGGCGGCAAATCCGGCCTTTGACGTGACGCCGGCGCGGTACATTGCTGCCATCTTCACCGAACGCGGTGTGGCTCGTCGGCCGTACACGGAATCTCTGCGCGCATTGGCCCAACAAGCGCCGCAACAGCACGTTGCCTCGCCTGCCTAGGCCCGCATCGGCGTGATTCTGCTATGCGATGTTTCGCTCAGCGCGGGGTTGCGGAGAATCCCGCGCTATCGGTTTGCCCGCCAGGATGGGAGAGTTGGTCGTATTCACGCGCGGACGGTTCCGGAGCAAGCACCCAAAGCGTGTAGATCCCAAGGGCAGTGCCAAGGGGGAACCGCAGCAGGGCTAAAATTCCCAGCACCAGGCCCAGAATCCGAGCCCAGGATTGCCGCTCGAAAAGTCCCCACGCCAGGGCCAGATGCAGCAAGCCAAACAAGCCCAGGAAAATACCCAGCGAGAAGAATCCACCTGAAAGGAACGAATCAAAGCCCCAGCCGGGCCCGAGCGGCCAGGCATCCGGGCCGATCCGCCCGCGAAGCCAGGGGAAAAACACGCCTCCAAAAAGCATCAACCGGGCCACGCCAATCAACCGTAAAACGCCGTTGACCAGCCACAAGGTGGCGAGCAAGTGGATATGCTTCCGGACCCGGCCTTCGGCGAGGGACGCCACGGCAGGAATGGCCGGGGGGACGGCGCGCGCAACCACCGCTTTTCCGCAAGAGGCACAGAATTGCGCGCCAGAAACAAGCGGAGTCCCGCAACGATCGCAAAACATGGGCGAGCCCTCCACCTCCTATAGTACGCCGCTACGGCGTTCGGTGTTCCAGTCGAGCAAGGATATTGTCCCCTCTAACGCGCTAAACCGCAGCCGCGTCGCTACGGTGGTATGCGTTCGATCGAAAAGCAATCTGAAGTGGTCGCTCTCATTCCGTCCGCGGTTGCGATTCCGTTTACCAGGTGGGCCGTAAAGCCTCGGTGTTTTTAGGCCGAGGATATAAGGCCCCTCTTTCTTTTCCTTTCGGACTGCTCT
>Ga0137383_10001892_pt1 | contig 12623 bp, 12 predicted proteins | sample SagtaG_19_FD_104817 | JGI IMG/M metagenome (GOLD analysis project Ga0137383, IMG submission 104817) | Vadose zone soil microbial communities from Sagehorn Ranch, Mendocino, California, USA - Sage2_R_40_16 metaG | ecosystem: Environmental > Terrestrial > Soil > Vadose zone | place: USA... | reverse complement strand
GGTCGCGGTGTACCAGACCGACCTGCCGTCCTACGCCCGGGCCTACCGGCTCGGCCGGGCCGGCGAGGCGTTCGCCTGGCGGTGGCTGCGCGGCATCCACAACGGCGCCGCGCGCACGCTGGCCCCGTCCACGGTCACCGCGACCGGCCTGCTCGGGCGGGGCATCGATAACGTCTGGCTGTGGGGCCGCGGCGTGGACGCGCGGCGCTTCGACCCGGCGAAGCGCAGCCAGGAAATCCGGGCCAGGCTGGCGCCGGGCGGTGAGCTGCTCGCGGGGTACGTCGGCCGCCTGGCCACCGAGAAACGGGTCGAGCTGCTGGCCGGGATCACCGTGCTGGACGGAGTCCGGCTGGTCATCGTGGGCGCCGGGCCGGCCGAGGCCATGCTGCGCGGGCACATGCCGGACGCCATCTTCCTCGGCGAGCGACGGGGCGAGGAGCTGGCGGCCATCTACGCCAGCCTCGACGTATTCGTGCACAGCGGGCCGTACGAGACATTCGGGCAGACGCTGCAGGAGGCGGCGGCGAGCGGGCTGCCGGTGGTCGCGCCCGCCGCCGGAGGGCCGCTTGACCTGGTGGCGGACGGAGTGACCGGATACCTGGTGCCGCCGTCGGATCCGGATGCGTTCACCGCCGCGGTGGCCCGGCTGGCCGCCGACCCGGCGGCGCGCGCGGCGTTCGGCGCGGCCGGGCGGCGCAAGGTCCTGGGCCGCAGCTGGCCCGCGCTGACCGAGGAGCTGGCCGGGCACTACGCCGCGGTGCTGGGGACCAAGCGCGCCAAGGTCACGCTATGAGAATCGTCCGGCTGGCCAACTTCGTCGCGCCGCACTCCGGCGGCCTCCGCACCTCGCTGGCCGAACTGGGTGCGGGATACCTGGCCGCGGGGCACGAGCCGGTGCTGGTCATACCGGGCGAGCGGGACGGCGACGGGCAGACCGCGCAGGGCCGGGTGATCACGCTGCGCGCGCCGCGGGTGCCGTTCACCGGCGGGTACCGGGTGCTGTGGCGCAGGCGGCGGCTGGCCCGGCTGCTGACCCGGTTGCGGCCGGACGCGCTCGAGGTGTCGGACCGGACTACGCTGCGCTGGACCGGGGCGTGGGCGCGCGAGCACGGCGTGCCCGCCGTCATGGTGTCGCACGAGAGCGTCACGGCCCTACTGGCGGGGGCGCCGCTAGGCCGCGCCGTGGCCGGCTGGCTCAACCGGCGCACCGCCCGGGCTTACGACCGGGTCATCTGCACCACCGGCTGGGCCGCGGCCGAGTTCGACCGGATCGGCGCGGGCAACCTGGTCCGCGTGCCGCTCGGCGTCGACCTGACCACGTTCGGCCCGAGGGCCGGGCAGATCCGGACGCGGTACGTCGGCGACGGGCAGATCCTGCTGGTGCACTGCGGCCGGCTCTCGGTGGAGAAGAAGCCGCAGCGCTCGCTGATCACGCTGGCCACCCTGCGCGCCGAAGGCATGCCGGTCCGGCTGGTGGTGGCGGGCGATGGCCCGCTGCGGTCGCGTCTGGTGCGCCAGGCCGCACGCGCCGGGCTGCCGGTCACCTTCACCGGTTTCCTGGCCGGCCGCGCCGAGCTGGCCGCGCTGCTGGCCAGCGCCGACGTGGCCCTCGCCCCCGGGCCGGCGGAGACCTTCGGGCTGGCTGCGCTGGAGGCGATGGCCTGCGGGACCCCGGTGGTGGTGAGCGCGGAGTCCGCACTGCCCGAGGTGGTGGGCGAGGCCGGGGCCAGCGTGCCGGGCGAGGACCTCGCGGCCGGCGTGCGCGCCGTGCTGGCCCGGCCGGAGCCGGCCCGGCGGGCCGCCGCCCGGGCCCGCGCGGAGCGGTTCGACTGGGGCACGGCCGTGCGCGGCTTCCTCGCCGCGCACAGTGCTAGCCAGCAGGACAGGGCTAGCCAGGAGGACAGGGCTGGCCAGGAGGACGGGGTTGAGGTCGGGCGGAGGCCGCCATGACGAGGTTCGCGGCGCTGGGCGACTCGATCACGGTAGGCATGGGCGACCCCGTGCCCGGCGGCGGCTGGCGTGGCTGGGCCACGCTGCTGGCCGGCACGCTGCCCCAGCCCGAGGTGCACAACCTGGCCACGCTGGGCGCGCTGGCCGCCGACGTGGAGCGCGTTCAGCTGCCGGCCGCCGCGGCCGTGCGGCCGGATGTGGCCAGCGTCGTGGTGGGCGTCAACGACACGCTCCGCGGCGACTTCGATCCCGAACGGACCGGCGCGTCGGTCGGCCGTACGGTGGCTGCGCTGCGGGCGGGCGGGGCGGAGGTGCTCACCATGCGGCTGCCTGACCCGGGGCAGATGTTCGGGCTGCCCGGCGCGCTGGCCCGGCCGCTGGCCCGCCGGATGCGCGCGGTGAACGCGGCCGTGGACGAGGTGGCGCGGCGGCACGGGACGGTCCACCTGGACGCGGCCCGCGACCCCGCCACCTACGAGCGCCGTTACTGGAGCGTCGACCGGCTGCATCCGAACGAACGCGGTCACCGTCTCATCGCCTGCCGCTTCCACGCGCTGCTGGCCGCGTCCGGGTGTCCGGTCGGCCCTGGCCCCGACCCCGAGCCGTCGAGCCCGCCGCCGACCAGGCTGGCCGAAGCCGGCTGGATGACCACCAAGGGCACCGCGTGGCTGATCCGGCGGTCCCGGGACCTGGTGCCAGCCCTGGTGGGGCTGGCGGTGCGCGAGTGGCTGGGCACCGGCCAGGATGACCAGGAACGGGACGGCGCGGGGCGGGAACCCGTGAACCTGAACGTCTTAAGCAGGCCTTCAGGAAACTTGCGGCTTTACGGAGGGCTACCCTCGGCTCGCCTCAAGGTCCGGAACCGATGATCAAAACGTAACGAAAGGACCAAGCCGCACCGCGGCCGTGAATTGGGGGCGAGACCCATGAGCCAGACCTACGACCCGAACCATCCGGAGCAAGGGCAGGGCTACTTGGCCGGACCTGGTTATGCCGGCGGGGCCGGTTACCCCGGTGGTGGCTATCCAGGGGGAGCCGGTTTTGCCAGCGAGCCGCCGCCACCGCCGCGGCGCAGCCACAAGCGCGGGTTGATCATCACCGCCGCGGTCGCGCTCGCCACGGGAGCCGCCGCGGGCGGACTGCTTGGCAGCCTGAACCCGACCTCGGTCGGAACGGCCACCGCCACCTCGAAGACCGTGCTTTCCACCAGCCAGATCGCGTCACGGGTTGATCCGGCGCTCGTCGACATCGTGTCCACCGATGGGTTGCAGCAGGCCACCTCGGCCGGCACCGGCATCGTGCTGACCTCGAACGGCGAGGTGCTGACGAACAACCACGTGATCCACGGCGCGACCGCCATCAAGGTCACCGACGTCGGCAACGGGCGCACCTACACGGCGACGGTGGTCGGCTACGATGCCAGCCACGACGTGGCGGTGCTGCAGCTGCAGAACGCGTCCGGCCTCACCACCGCCAGCCTGGGCGACTCCTCCAGCGTGCGGACCGGAGACAGCGTAGTTGCCCTCGGCAACGCGGGCGGCAAGGGCGGCACCCCGTCGGTCGCGGCCGGCTCGGTCACCGGCCTGAACCAGTCAATCACCGCGTCGGACGAGAGTTCCGGCACCAGCGAGCAGCTGACCGGGCTCATCCAGACCAACGCCGACATCCAGCCGGGTGACTCAGGCGGTTCGCTGGTCAACGCCTACGGCCAGGTGATCGGCATGGACACCGCGGCCTCCTCGGGGTACCAGTTCCAGTCCCAGTCCGGCCAGGGCCAGACCACTGCGGCCTACGCGATCCCGATCGACGAGGCCGTGTCCATCGCCAAGCAGATCGAGGCCGGCACCACCTCGGCCAACGTGCACATCGGCGCCACCGCCTTCCTGGGCGTGGGCTTCTCCTCGCAGAGCAGCCTCGGGGGCGGCTTCGGCGGCCAGGGAGGCACGGGCAGCTCCGGCGCGACGATCGCCCAGGCCGTGTCCGGGTCCCCCGCCGCCAAGGCCGGCCTGGCGGCCGGCGACGTGATCACCTCGATTGGCGGCCAGTCGGTCTCCTCCGCCTCGGACGTCGCCCACGCGCTGGTCAAGTACCACCCCGGCGACTCGATCTCGATCACCTGGCTGGACCAGTCCGGGCAGTCGCACACCACGACCGTGACCCTGGCCACGGGCCCCGCCGCCTAGTGTCCGGGCGGGCACCCTGCAGCCCGCACAAAGCCAGTGATCCCCGGCCGCCCCCGGGGATCACTGGTGTCGCTGTCTTATCAACCAGCCCGTGCGTCACGCCACCGGAAGCGCGGAGCCGGCGCGGAACTGATATAGCCCACCCGTTCGGGATAAAAATGACATGACGCCGACGAGAGGAAGAACGGGTGCGCGCAGCGAGACTCCACGCGGTTGGCGACCTGCGGGTGGCGGACGAGCCGACGCCGGACGCAGGGGCAGGGATGAGCCTGGTCCGGGTCACAGCAGTCGGCATCTGCGGCTCTGACCTGCATTGGTGGGATGAGGGCGCGATCGGCGACGCCAAGCTCACGCACCCGCTCGTGCTCGGCCACGAGGGCGCCGGGGTGATCGCCGACGGGCCGCGGCGCGGCAAGCGGGTGGCGATCGACCCGGCGATCCCGTGCGAGACGTGCCGGGCTTGCCGGGACGGCTACCGGAACCTGTGTTACCGGATCAAGTTCTCCGGCCACGGCGAAACGGACGGCATGCTGCGCGAGGTCATGGCCTGGCGGACGTCGGCGCTGCACCCGCTGCCGGACCGGGTCTGCGACGCGGACGGCGCCATGCTCGAGCCGCTCGGGGTGGCGATCCATTCCGCCGACCTGGGGCACCTGCCGTTCGGCGGGACGGCCTCGGTGATCGGCTGCGGCCCGATCGGGCTGCTGCTCATCGGAGTGCTGAAGGCGGCGGGCGCGAGTTCGGTGCTGGCGGTCGAGCCGCTGGCGCACCGGCGGGAGGCGGCCGCGCGGCTGGGAGCGGACCAGGTCTTCGATTCCGCCGCGGTCTTGGACGAGGCTGGGGTGGACGTGGCGTTCGAGGCGGCCGGTAACGACGAGGGCGTCGGCCTGGCCGTGGCCTCGGTGCGGCCCGGCGGGCGGGTGGTGCTGGCCGGTATCCCGGGCGACGACGTCATCAGGTTCGGGGCCTCGCTCGCACGACGCAAGGGACTGACGATCGCGATGGTGCGGCGGATGAACGAGGTGTACCCGCGGGCGATCAGCCTGGCCGAGCGGGGCGTGGTGGACCTCGGCTCGGTGGTGACGAGCCGGTCCGGCCTGGGCGAGGTGCAGGAGGCGTTCGGGTCCGCGGCGCGGCGTACCGGGCTCAAGGCGATCGTCGAGCCGCAGCGATGAGGAGGGCGGTCCGGCTGGCGGCGATCCTCGACTGCTGCTGCGTGCTGGTGTTCGTGATCATCGGCCGGGCCAGCCACATCAAGGGCGAGAGCCTGGCCGGCATCGCGTCGACGGCGTGGCCGTTCCTGGCCGGGCTGGCGGGCGGCTGGCTGGCGGCGCGGGCCTGGCGGCGCCCGCTGGGGCTCTGGCCGGCCGGGGTAGGTGCGTGGCTCGGCGCGGTGACCCTGGGCATGGTGTTGCGGGTGGTGTCCGGACAGGGCACCGCGTTCGCGTTCATCCTGGTCGCGCTGGCGTTCCTCGGCCTGTTCCTGCTCGGCTGGCGGCTGCTGGTCCGGCTCAGGCGCGGATAGGGGTCAGGGCGAGACCAACGTTGTAGCCTTCGCTGACGCAGGCGATCTCGGCGAGCTCGTAGCTGGTCAGTACCTCGATGGACAGCTCGTGCAGGCGGCGGGTCTTGGCCGCGCAGCAGTCGGCGAGCAGGGTCACCGGGTAGTCGCGCATGAACGCGGACCGGACCGTGGTCTCCACGCATAGGTTCGTGACCACCCCGCAGACGACCAGCTCGCGGACGCCGAGGCCGCGCAGCAGCGGCTCCAGCGAGGTCCACTGGAAGGCGTCGAAGCGCACCTTGTCGACCACCAGGTCCTCGGGCCCGCAGCCGAGCTCGTCCACCACGTCGGCGTCCCAGCAACCGGCCGCCAGGCCGTTGATGCCCGCCAGGGCCGGACTGTTCCTGATCAGCGCCGCGCCCTCGTCGGCGCGACCCGGCCGGTACACGTGCCTGGTGAACACCACGGGGATCGCGGCCTGGCGGGCCTGGACGACCGCGATGGCGGCGTTGCGGACGGCGGCTTCTGCGCCCTCCAGGCCCATGCCGATGCGGCTGAACGAGCCGTCGGGATGGCAGAAGCCGTTCTGCATGTCCACCACGAGCAGCGCCCGGTTTGTCATGGCCACCTCCATCGCAGGTCAGTCGCTATTTACGGTAACCGCGGGCCGCCCGGGAGGCCAGTCTGCGGCGCCGCGTGAATACCCCGGCGGTTGAGGGGCAGGGGCCCCGAGTCCGGCTGCGGCCGGAACGATCACATCCGATGCGTGAGGAGGATTCTGTGATGGCCAGCGAACTGAGTGGCACGCGCGTGGCCTTCCTGACCGCGAACGAGGGAGTCGAGCAGGTCGAGCTGACCAAGCCCTGGCAGGCCGTCAAGGACGCCGGCGGCACGCCCGAACTGCTCGCGCCGCAGGCCGGCGAGGTGCAGGGCTTCAACCACGTGGACAAGGCGGACACCTTCACCGTGCACCGTTCCATCCGCGACGCCGACCCCCTCGACTACTCCGCGCTGGTGTTGCCCGGCGGCGTGGTCAACGCCGACGAGCTGCGCATGGTGCCCGCGGCGGTGACGTTCGTGCAGCGGATCTTCGAGGCGGGCAAGCCGGTCGCGGTCATCTGCCACGGGCCGTGGGCCCTGGTCGAGGCCGACCTGGTGCGGGCGCGGACGCTGACCTCGTGGCCCAGCCTGAAGACCGACATCCGCAACGCCGGGGGCAACTGGGTGGACGCCGAGGTCCAGGTCTGCACGAACGGGCCGAACACCCTGGTGACCAGCCGGAAGCCAGGCGACCTGCCCGCGTTCTGCCAGCAGCTGGTCAAGGCGTTCCAGGAGCAGTCGCTGCCCGCTTAGGACGGGGCCGCCAGGCGGCACGCCCAGGCAAGCGGGCGTGCCGCTCACCCGCGCGCCGTGGCCGGGCGAGCATGATCGTGGACCGCTACCCCGCGATAGGGGGGTTGATCAAATCCACTAACATGGCTAGCTCATCGCGTCGGCTCGTGATCCAAGATACGTTCGCCCTGTGACTTCGCCTGAGCGTACGCCGCCCAGTCTTGCGCCCGAGGCAAGCAACGGTATGAGGGAGCTCCCGGCCCGGCCCGCCCGCCCAACATGCAAGCCCAGGGCCTAATCACCATCACTCCCGCGCGGTGTGTTACTTCTCGTTTGACCTGGCGAACCGGGTCGTCATTGGAGCCGCTGCGCTTGCTACCCGCCGAGCGCGCCCACGGCCAGGCCGATGTCCACCGCGACGAACTAGCCCAGCTCCGCACTGGGGCCAGCCACGACACTGACACGGGTACCGTCGGCAGGACACCGCGGCGCGCCAGGCAGGCCATCCAGCCGTAACGCCACCTCGGGCGGACCCATCCCAGGGCAGCGCCCTGCCCTTGGAGTCCGTTCCAGGATCGTATGTGAGTGGCGCCTCCAGAACACGCCACTGCCGCCGCCGATCGTATTGGCGCGCTCAAGATTCGCAGCGGCCACAGGCTTCAGACGCCCGGACGCGGGTCGGCTGCGGCTCCTGAGTCAATTCCAGAGAACTCGTACAGGAGTCCCGGCGGCGATCCGCCGGTGGGGCACCAGTAGCACGAAGCAGAAGTACTTGTTGGAGTAGACCTCGTAGTCAAGGTGGATCTTCCCCCGGCTGCTCTCGGCGGTCGTGTCCCCGGTGATGATCGGAGTCCGGGCGATGCCGCGCAGCGCATGGTGGGCGTCCGCTGCAATACTGCACTGCGCGATCTGGAGTTTCCCAGGGAAGCAGCAGTCGACCGGGCCGTAGCGATCCCGGAAGCTTGCCGATTCGATGCTGCGGAGGACCGCGAGCGCGGGCTGGCCCTCGTGACTTACGAGGTAGCGGCCAAGGACGAGCAGGGCAACCGGCCGCGGGCTGTCGTCGACGTAGCGCCGGATCGCTGCGTGACGCGATGTCCCGAAAGTCTCGGCGAGTTCTAGCGCCGGCGCTAGGCCGGCCCTGAAGGAATGGGCGCGGTCGGTGAACGCGTCTATGTTGAACAGCAGGTCGGCACTGAAGGCGTTGGCCTCGGCTTCGAGCTCGTCGCGCGTATCCGGGTCCAGTGTGCGGCAGTCTTCCCCGTAATACGCCTCTGTGTGCCAGGGAAGGGCATCATGGCCGATTTCGTGGCCATGTACAAAGCGGCGCTGCGGGGGCTGCTGCTCCGCATCGAGGTAGATGACCCGCTCGCGGACTGCGAAGGCGCCCTTTACCTTGCCGAATAGCCGCTTCAGCCGCCGGGCGAGGTCGGGCGGTACGTCGCCAAGATCGAACAGTTCTTGAGGAGTCGCGAGTTTCAGCGCGGCGCCCACCTCCTCCAGTGGGGTGGGTATAACTCCCAGCACGTCGGCGACCTGCAGGGCACCTCGCGCATAGCGCGCGACATGATCCCGGCGGTCAACCGCCAGTTCGGCTGCTGTCATGGGGGCCCTCAGCGTCCTTTCTTACGCTGCCGGAGGAAGGCGGCATATTCGATGAGTGCCTGCCGGTCTTCGGCGTCAAGCTCGGCGAACGCGCGCAGCGGCAGATCGGCGATTGCACGCTGGTCGGGGTTGACCTGTTCCTCGGGGACCCGGTGGCCAGCGTAGATGAGGAGTACCCGGTAAGACACTCCGAAGACTTGCGCGAGTTCGAACAAGATACCGGGTGACGGCTTGTTGATAGTGCCCTTCTCGATCTGACTAAGGTAGCCGTTCTTCACCACTCCGCCGGTCTGCTCCTCAACGTCGCGCAGGGTGAGCCCTGCGGCGTCCCGAAGGTCCCTCAGGTAGGCACCGAACTCGGCAGGAGTTTTCTGCTCCTCCATGACACCACTCCTTGGCCGGGTGCCCCTAGCCTAACCAGGGCGCTAAGTAGTCTGCGCGCTGCCGTGCCCACTTTGCAAAAGTGAACTATGCACTGCTAAGCTAACTGAGCAAGAAGCGAGGCATCAAGCCTGCTCGTGAAGCAGCCCGCCCGGGTGGAGAAAAGGATGGAAGCCCATGGCTCCCCCAGCTGTGGAAACAACCGAAGGAAATCCTGGAGCAGTCACGGTGCCAGAGCGCTGCGGGAGCGCGCTCCTGGGCTGGATCGCCGAGCCAGATGTCCGACCCCTGTTTTACGCCTCGTCCGTGACATCGCCATCGACGGTCGATGATTTCGTAGCGGCCTGGAAAATCGGGCATGACTCAAAGCCGGTCAAATCAGCGGCAATACCCGTCGGCCCGCAAATCTCACAGTTGCCAGCCGCCCTCGCCGACAACGCCGCCGCCCTGGCCGCTACTGACCAGTTCCGCACCCAGTACCAGCCTTTCGGCGCCGCCTTCGTCACGGTCAAGCTCTCGGAGCTGATCACGCCGCAATGGTGGGCCGACACCGCATACGCTGACGAGCTCGCCGCCAGCCTCCCCGCCGAGGATGACCTCGAGGGCTTGTTCCGTTTCTCCTTCACCGAAGGCCATCTGGCGCCGCCGATGCTGATGGGCACGAACGCGGCGGCGTTCGCGAGCCCGCGCCGTGAACTCGGTGGTCTCAGCCCGCTTCGCGTCGCGCGGCATTCCGCAGCCAAGGTCACGTTCGAATTCGACGTGACTCCCCGGCCCAACTGGGTCTGGCTCGTCGAGCTCCAGGGCCTTTCGCGGCCCCTCATCCTCAATGGGGTCCATCATCTGCTGGCGCTCTTGAAGGCGGGCAGACAGGAAGCATTCGGTCTACTCCGCCCGGCGCAGTCGCTCCAGGAGTTGCAGGCCATCGGCATGAATCTGCAGCAGGACCCGTCACTATTCAAGCCCGAACAGCTGATGGGACCATGCCCGCCGATGCTCCGGCACTACCTCGACGAGACGATCACCCAGCCAGTGAACCTGCGGGCCGTCGACCAGTACATGCGCACAGTGATCCAGACCGACATCGGCTTCATCCCACGGGGCGCGTAGAAGCGCTAGGCCGTCTAGTCACAGGCGGGGTGGTGCTGAGCTTCAGTATCGCCCCCCTGGCTAGTACAGAGAAGCTTGCAGAAATTGATACCTTGCCCTCCCGCCCCACAGCGATCGCGGACAGCGCGATTGTCCATGGCCTGCGGGTACTGCCCCTTCAGAAAGCGGCGCCGATCCCTGAGCCCACGGGCAGCTTCGCGAGACGTTAAGCACGGCGGCGTCTCTCAGCCTGTGCGACTTTCTCGACCTGCTGAATTTACGGCTCACCCAGTTTGTCGGTACCAGCCCCTACAGTCGGACTCAGAAGATTGGAGACACGATGCTCGACGAAGTTGACCTTGATGGGCTGCTGAAGAGTCTCGACCAGACAGCCAAGACTGAGTTGGACTCAACACCGGATGTTGAGGACTGGGACGGTTCGCTCGATGTCGCTACGCTACCCATCACGGCCCGGAAATGGATAAAGGTTCCGGACCTCGTAGCTGTCCTCGCTGACCTCAAGAATTCCACACAGCTAGGCACAGGCAAGTGGGCGGCCTCCACTGCCAGCATCTACCAAGCCAGTACCGGCGGTATTGTAGAGGTTTTCAACGAGTTCAGCGCAGACTTCATCCAGATACAGGGAGATGGCGCATTTGCTCTCTTCTGGGGGGATATGCGATATGAGCGTGCCATGTGCAGCGGCATCACGATTAAGACGTTTAGCGAAGACCTCGTGAGGTGTCTCGAGAAGAAGTGGCCCACCATGGCGGAGACCGGCTTCAAGGTTGGCGTCGCCAGTGGACGGGTGCTCGTTAAGCGCATAGGGACACCTCGCAACCCAGCCGAACAGGAACCCATCTGGGCCGGGAAACCGGTCAACTATGCAGCGAAATCAGCTCAGAGCGCTGATAGGCACGAACTCATTGTCACTGGCTCGGTCTGGGACAAAGTTGAGTCCAATGACTATCTTGCCATTAGCTGCGGCTGCGGCACCGGGGGCAATCCCAGCACTGGCATCTGGTCAGATATGACCATTGAGCGACTGCCAGAAGATGACCCAGAGCGCGAGGGCCGCCGCTTGACAGCGGCTTGGTGCAAGATACACGGAGCCGATTATTGCGCTGCCGTAATGGCTGGTCTGAAAAAACGGAGCGATGTAGACCAAGTACGCAAGGAGCTCGTGCTATCACAGATGTCTAATGCGATTCGGTTCAAGGCCGCGCAAGAGCGTCTAGATCGACGCGCTCGGCTTGCTGGTCTCTCACGGTAGGCGGCGCGCAAGCATTTGAACCAGACCATGAAACGACGAAGATTCGGCCGACAGCCGAAGAGCCAATCGGAACTGACAGAATCCCAGGCAGGAATCCCCGAACGCCTGCCTAACCCAGATCAGGCGTGGAAGGCGTTGAGCCTTGTCAACGACTGGATTCGCCACGCCGAAGCGAAGGCGACCGCAACACTGGCCGCCGCAGGAGTGACTGGCGGTGTCCTATACAACCTTGTCCATGCACAAACGCAGCCGTCACTCGCTCTCGACATCGTCGTGACCATCAATGCTCTCATGATCATCGCCTCAGGAGGATCGGCTGTTATGGCGCTCATCCCACGGCTCGCTGTCCGGAAAGCAAAGCCAGGCAAAGCTAGCACAAGTGCCATCCCCCGAACGTCGACGTCGGGCACCTTGCTTCCCGAGAACCCGGTCAACTTGCTGTTCTTTCGTGATATCGCCCGCCACTACCGAGGGGATGCGCCCACATATACTCAAGTCTTGAGAACTCTTACGAGCGACCCGGAGAGACTTACTGAATATATCAGCCAACAAGTACATGCGAATTCCGACGTAGCCCATCGGAAATACGGATGGGCTAATAGAGCCGCCCTAAGCCTCGCTTTTGACCTGCTTTCACTTGCTATAACTGCTGGTCTGGTAGCTCGTCATTGAATTGCAAGAAGGTCGCGGCCGGCGAGCCGGTCGCGAAAGTCAGCCTTTCTCTAACAGGAAGGCTGGGCGGTCTCAAGCGATCGGAGCAATTCAGACCGGTGGAATCACGGCTTCCCATCCTGCAGCGGCAAGCTGCATGTCGATCTGAACGCGCGCCTTCGCCTCGCGGGCGAGGTAGTCGTGCTCACTTGAAGAATCGCGCGGTCCCACGAACCACGAGAATACTGGCTGGTCTGCTACACAATGCGGATGTCGAATGAGCTGCGATCTGCGTTACCGAGTCGACTCATCAGTGCCCCGCACCCGGGCTGGGCTGCGTCGGGCCACCCATCTCAGCGCCATGAAGCCGAACCCAACTATCATCGGCCGCGAATATGCCCATTTACGCAGGCCACCGGCTTGGGTGGGACCGCACGTCTGGCACCAGCCCGGTCATGGACTGGTGGGCAGCGCAGCCGCACACGCCGGGATACGTTACTAGGTAGCAGACAACGCGCGGTGCGATGAGGAGGAGCCCGTGGACAGCCACGTCCGGCCTCCCGGGATCGTCATCGAGTCCCGGGACGGCGAGGAGACCCGTGGCCTGGCCCATGCGGTGTGCGGACTGTACCAGGCGGTCTTCAGCCTGCCGCCG
>Ga0137383_10001891_pt1 | contig 12632 bp, 13 predicted proteins | sample SagtaG_19_FD_104817 | JGI IMG/M metagenome (GOLD analysis project Ga0137383, IMG submission 104817) | Vadose zone soil microbial communities from Sagehorn Ranch, Mendocino, California, USA - Sage2_R_40_16 metaG | ecosystem: Environmental > Terrestrial > Soil > Vadose zone | place: USA... | reverse complement strand
GGCCAGATTGTGACCTGCAATAGCTATCGCAGTCCTGCCTTACTCGCCAAAATGGCAAGCACCCTCGATATCCTCAGCCATGGTCGCTTGAACTTTGGCATTGGCGCGGGCTGGTATGAGCATGAATATAAGGCGTATGGCTATCCCTATCCCGATGCGCCTGAGCGCCTGCGCATGCTGCGTGAAGCGGTCCAGGTCATTCATGCCATGTGGGAGCAGGAAGAGGCGCATTTCGAGGGCAAATACTACCAGGTACGCGGCGCGATCAACCAACCGAAGGGTGTGCAGAAGCCACATATTCCGATGCTGATCGGTGGAGGCGGCGAGAAGGTGACACTCAAGCTGGTCGCGCAATATGGCGATGCCTGCAACGTGTTGGGAGATCTGGAGACGATCAAGCATAAACTGGCAGTGCTCAAGGAGCATTGCGAGACGGTGGGACGTGACTACGCCACTATCCACTGCACGACTGGCACCGTCTGCTCCATCGCCGATAGCGATGAAGAGGCCCTCGCCTTGGTCCCGGCTAATGTCATAGGCCAACTGAAAGATACCTCTCTGGTGGGCAGTCCCCAGACAATTCGCCAGCGTATCGCCGCATTGGAGGCCCTTGGCATTCATGAGCTTATCATCGATTTCCTTAGCGCGACCGACCTGACTTCCCTCTACCGCTTCGCGCAGGAATTCATCGCTCAGTAATACTCCTATCGCCTGGCTTAGCAGAAACCCATCCGCTGCTGCTGGCACCAATATGTCTCCTAGGAACGAGGCTCTGTGCTTAAAGATCTCCTCGGGGATGGCATCAGGAGCAAGATACGCACACAGCCGGAGGAGTTCGGCAGCCGCGGGATTCTTCTCTTCTACTTTTTGAAAGGAGAGCGACCAGGTTGTCGCCACCGACTCGGGATGACCCGGAGAGAGTTCCCCGCGTATTGTGAGCTAACGCTCCTGTTGCGCAAGTGAGTAAAGGTTCCAATACCTACGCACAACGCATACCGGCGATGGGCTTTTCTGCTGCAGGTGATTGTATAGCTGTCCCGACACCTCCCACCATAGATATGCTAAAATGAGGCTTAGATAGACTCGGCCACAATCTGCTCGGCTCTCAGAGCACGATTGCCAACTATCTGGCGTTCAATAGGAGATAGGTATGACGGATGCTCTCGATGCCCCCGTGCAGGAAGCATTGAATAAGCCTTCACCTTCGCGTGCCGCATAGTTACGCAAGACCAGTCAAAAGGGGAAACTCCCTCCCAACTAGTAGCTAAGAGGGTGGAGAGGCTGAATCGAGGAATTCCGTGATGATCGGTAGGAGCAGGTGGGTGCGGCTCATGAGCCCATGATAGGGTGGAGCCCAGCCCACATGCGTGGTGGCCGGCAGCACCGCGAGCGAGGCTCGCGGCAGACCACCCATGTCGCCATCGGCCTTGCTGCCGCCCAGCAGGCCAAAGAACTCCACCGCGTGCGCCAGGCGCAAGCCGTCTGCGTCCCCGACCAGGATCAGGGTGGGTATTGTGAGCGCCGCAACGCCTTCTGTCCAATCGTAGTCCTCGCTCAGCAAGTGCCTCATCTTAGCAACGAAGACCGGCCAGGCTTCGGGCCTGGGCGAGGTCTGCAGATAGGCGTCGTGGATCGGGGTCCCGGCAAACGTGTCGACGCTGATCGAGGCCATGCCCGCGAGGACCTCGGGATACCACCCATCACGCTTGAAGGCGGTCGAGGCGAGTACTAGCTTATGCACCACCTCTGGATGCCGGATGGCGGTTTGGAGGCCGACGCCCCCACCCAGGGAAAAGCCGAAGAGGTCGGCCTGTTCGAGTCCGAGATGCCTGATCAGGGCGGCGATGTCGTCGGCCATCAACTCGAAGCGCAGCGCGCGCTCGGTGTCGGCTGTATGCCCGTGCCCCTGCAGCTCGACGCCGATGACGCGGCGCGTCGTAGCCAGCTGCGGCACCAGCTCTCCCATCGCCTCAACGGTCCAGAAGCCGCCGGGAAGCAGCACCAGCGGCTGCCCGCTCCCGCGTATCTCGTAGTAAATATCCAGGCCGTTGACCGGGGCGTAGCCGATCTCGTGGTTCTTGTCCGTGGTCATGTTTGCTCTCCTTCGTGAGTGACTGCGATGTGAGGTGCTATGTGCAAGGGAGTTCCCCCTGTCCTCTTCTCAAAGTGGTATCCAAAATCTGCCTATTGGAAACGGTTGTCTCGGCCTTTGAAGAACGCCACCAGCACAGGAACGAGGACTTCGTCAGCCGGGCCGTGATCTTGACCTGCCAGAGTACGATGCTGGGCATTGGGGAGGAGGTCTACCAGCGTTTGAGTCCCGTTGTGAAAAAATGCATGGCTTGCCCCTCCGACCATGACGAGCGTGGGCACGGTGACAGAAGCCCACTTCCTGAGTGTCGATGGATTGCCTCTCATGGTATCTCCCATGATGGTGCCGTCATAAGGGATCGTATGCGCCACAGCCTCTATTTGCGGCCACATGGGCGAGTTTCGCATTTGGGCAACCATTTCGGCAGGCACGAGCATCGCATCGGTCATGAAGTACTCGACTGCCTCGCCCCGGCGACCTGCCGCGATCAGCTCGTTGAGATGCGCTACGTAATCCTGCGGTACCGGGGGGCGACTGTCGTCGATAATGAATGGTGGCTCGTATATCGCCAGTTTCTTGATCTTGCTGGGGAGCAGGCGCGCTGCTTCCAGGGCAAGAACCGCGCCGGAGGAATGACCGAAAACGAACGCGGATCCGCCCGCCTCGGTGATGAGAGTTTCGATATCTTCGACCTCGCGTTCGACCGCATAGGGTGGTGTATCGCCGCTGTCACCTCTGCCACGCCGGTCGTAGGCGAAGACGGTGAAGTGCGGCGCAAGGTGAGCCGAAATTGCTGCCTCGGCTGCCCGAGTAGCGGTTGCACCAGCTACCAGGATAAGCGCGGGTCCCTGACCCGACCGATCAAACGCGATAGAGGTGCCGTCGCTTGAACGTACGTTTCTCATGTCCATTTCTCCTTGTATGTAGTTACCGTTTATTTACTCTTGTCGTGGTTATCTGCCTTAATGATCTCTCCTTTTCATTATACACTAATTGCTTAATTAAGTCAATACTTAAATACCTGAGAAGAAGTGGAAGAGATGGCACAAACACATCTCTCTCTGGATTGCCAGAAGTTACTGTCGCTGATTGAAACGCATAGCAAACTTGCAATTTAATGTATTCGGAAAGAAGACTACTGCCAGCCAGTAGGCCACCACTACTAGCGCACACCAGCGCGCCCAGCTCGGTGCAAACCGCCCGGAGGGAAAGAGATAGAAGAAAATGACGAGTGATGCCTCTCCCGCCCCAAACAGCAGGATGCCGTAGAGAGTGGGAGAGAAGCCCAGCCGGTGCAGGTCTTGCAGCACTCGGGGAGTGAAGTTGAAGTTCGCCACATAGGTGTCTGGCAGCGCAATGAGATTCAAGATCACCAGGGTCACGGTGACTGCGATCCAGCCGACCCGCGCCAGCACCAACCAGCGCCCATGTAAGTGCCTCTCAGGAACAATGGGATGAAGAGGCCCCTGCGGGACTGCGGGTTCGGCAGGTGGCTGGGAGATCGTAGGGCTTCTCCTTGTCAGTTCCATGCATTTCTTCTCCCCCTCAGGATACCATACACTCGTCACGAGTCTTCTCGTTCCCACCGTTCAAGCGCCTCTTTCAGCCATTCAGGAGCTTTGTCCTTGTCGGCCACGAACATTTCGCGTAGTTCCTGGTTCATCGAACCCTTCCTTCCGTTTCCTGATGGTTTACACATTCATCTCTGATATCCTATCATCGTCAGGGGCTCTAGAGCCTATTCCGTCGCTGTCGGTTATATCAGGAACATACCAGGTGTTCCTTAGACACAGCGCTCAAGCCTGAAAGCGAAACCACCATCATTCCGTTGACCTGGGTTTCCTCCCATTTTAGCTTGCAGGCGTTTGCAAGTGTACTCAGCAGTAGTGACCTACCACGGTGGTACTTCAACAGCATCCTGACATCGGTGGTTATCTCTGTGGCTACCGTCGTGCTGGCGAGTCTGGCGGCGTATGCGTTCTCGCGCATTACCTTCGGTGGGAATGGAGTGTTGTTCTGGATCATCCTGGCAGGGATCATGATTCCTGGGCAAGTACTCATCGTCCCGCTGTTCACACTGATGCAGTCGTTCGGGATGGTGGATACCTACTGGGGCATTATCCTGCCGCAGATTGCTTCCCCCTTTGCAGTGTTCATCTTCAAGCAGTTCTTTGACGGCATTCCCCGTGACTATGAGGAGGCCGCCCTGATGGACGGAGCCAACCGCTTGCGCGCCTACTGGCAAATCGTGATGCCACTGGCGAGACCAGCGATCGCTACCGTGGCAATCTTGACCTTCGTGGCGTCCTGGAACAACTTCCTCTGGCCGTTTATTGTGGTCACTGACACCAAGATGATGACCGTGCCAGTAGGTCTGGCGACAGTGCAGACCTCCTACGGCATCCGCTATGCCCAGATCATGGCTTCCGCCATCCTTGGTGGGCTGCCTGCGGTGATCATATTCCTCTTCTTCCAGCGGCAAATTGTGGAGGGTCTAGCGGGTGGTCTGAAGGAATAAGAGTATAGAGAAGCCATGTGCAGATGTGTGTTTCAAGTCGCTTTGGTATTCAGTAGTAGATGCCCGTGACCCTCACATGATCGTGGTATCAGAGGAGGGCCACTCTATTATTCCAAGGGAGTCAAATGGTACGATCAAGACAGGATAGCTTGCAGGCGAAGAAAAACACCCTTCACCCACGTCCCCAACTTACCCGTACCCGTTGGATTGATCTCACAGGAGCGTGGGGATTTGCCTATGAAGACGACAGGCGAGATCTTGATGAGTCCTGGCAGGCGCGTGCAGATGTCTACACGCGCACCATTGAGCTACCCTTCCCACCTGAATCGCCTGCAAGTGGTATTGGCGATACCAGCTTTCATCCCATCGTATGGTATCGACGCACTTTTCAAGTTCCCTCCGTAGACGCTGGGAAGCGGCTACTCCTGCACTGTGGAGCGGTCGATTACCGGGCGCATGTATGGGTAAACAGTCAATTGGTTGCAATATACGAGGGTGGACAGACTCCCTTTAGCGCAGATTTCACAACGGCACTGCATTCGAGTGAGGATCAGGTCATTGTTATCCGTGCTGAGGATGCACCGCTTGACCTGGCGCAGCCTCGCGGCAAGCAGGACTGGCAGGAGCAGCCGCATAATATCTGGTATCATCGTACAACAGGTATCTGGCAGCCAGTTTGGCTTGAACCAGTTGACCCTACACATATTACACAGGTGCGCTGGACTCCTGACCTTGATTCAGGGCTGCTCGACCTCACTGTGACCCTCCAACGGCAAGAAGAGCCTCTGCACCTTCATGTACAACTCAGTTTGCACGGTATAACACTTGCTGATGACATATACCTGGTGCAAGGAACAGAGGTGCAACGACAGATTGCATTCGACCGTGCAGGCATGATGGACAGAAGTATGTTGCTCTGGTCGCCTGAGTACCCAAACCTCATCGATGCAACGCTCACTTTGCTCACAGGAAATGAAATCGTCGACGAGGTACAGAGCTATGCTGGATTACGCAGCGTTGGTGTAGCTCATGGACGCTTTCTGCTTAATGGACGCCCCTATTATCTGCGTCTTGCTTTAGAGCAAGGGTACTGGCCTGAGTCGCACCTTGCTGTTCCCAATAATGAAGCACTACGTCGCGAGGTAGAATTAGCGAAAGCACTCGGATTCAATGGCGTACGTATCCATCAAAAGGTCGAGGATCCTCGCTTCCTCTACTGGTGTGATCGCCTCGGCCTTCTGGTCTGGGGCGAAATGGCCAATGCCTATGTCTTCTCTCCCAGTGCTGTGGAGCGCCTGGTACGCGAATGGCAGGAAGTACTTGCTCGCGATTACAGCCATCCCTGCATTGCAGTATGGGTTCCATGTAACGAAAGCTGGGGCATCCCTAATGTGGCTGATGACCCAACTCAGCGTCACTATGTGCAGGCCCTCTACCACCTGACCAAAACCCTGGACCCGACACGTCCCGTCATTGGCAACGATGGCTGGGAGCATGTCATCAGCGATATCTATAGCGTCCACGACTACTCCTTTGAAGGGACTATCCTGCGAGAGCGATATGGAAGTACTGAAGCAGTTGAACGCACGCTGCACAAGGTGCAACCGCACGACCGCGCTCTGGCGCTTCCTGGCTATCAGCGCACAAACGAGCCAATTATGCTGACCGAGTTCGGTGGCATCAGTTACTATCCTCAACCTGGCGAACCATGGCATGGCTACGGTACCGTCACAAGCAGTGACGCCTTCCTTTCTAAATACCGCGAACTCGTCGATGCCATCCTGGACAGTCCGGCCATCGCTGGCTTTTGCTATACTCAATTAACCGACACCGATCAGGAAACCAATGGTCTGCTGACTGCAGAGCGCGAACCAAAGCTCGACCCGGCAGCCATACGCCAGATTACAAGCCGGTCCTCGGCAGCGGTGCCAGGTGATGTGATTCGCCAGATGCAGAAGGTTCAAGAAACTACCCCATTTGAGGGTGATAATACGCAGGTCGTACAATGAAACCCCTTGTGAAGGGACTTCATAGCCCTATTAATGATTTTCGCAAGGATCCTGGTCTTCCTTCACATTAAGTCGATTGTCGTACTCAAGCAGAGTTCATCAAGGGAGGCAGGATGATGCGTGCTGTCCTCATCGACAAGCCCAAAGGCGTGCGGGTCGAAAGTCTTCCTGACCCAACACCCCATCCAGACGAACTGATCATACGAGTGGGAGCCTGTGGTATATGTGGCACTGACTTGCATATTGTTGTTGGCGACTCCCCGCTGGTGCGCTATCCGATCGTGCCAGGTCATGAGTCAGAGGTCACTGATTTCTCGCATAAGGGTCATGATCCATTCTAACTCGTTCTCTATCTGATGTCTGAGGAACGAAATCACGCGCTTTCCTCCCTGCTGCTCTGGCTCCAGGTCAGCATCCAGATCTTCGGACATGTGGATCAGGTGGTTGCGCATCACGGCTTCCCTCGTGCGTAGGATGTGGAGGCGGTCAGGGACAGCGAGCAAATGAAAGAATGCGACTCGTACCAGGAACTCGGAGTCATCGAGCGCTATCTCTAGTGGGTAGGTGCGCAGTAATCCTAGCAGGGCCTCTTCGCCGTGGCTGGTCAGAGAATAGACATTACGGTCAGGCCGCCCCTGCGTATGCTCCACCTCACAGACAACCGCGCCCCTCTCCTCGAATCGCCTGAGTGCGGGATATAGGAGTTTATTATTGAGAGGGATCATTCCACGAAAGGTTCGCTCGACGCGTTTCTTTATTTCATAGCCGTGCGCGGGCTGGCTGGTCAAGTGTGACAGAATGAGAATATCAATATACATAGTTGAGGTTTCTCCTGAGTCTCGGAACGTGCATTGTCTTCTTGATGTTCATAGTCATACAGATCTCTCCATTCCAAGCTTATCCTTTGAGACCGCTCGATATGAACGATGCGATGATCTGGCGTTGCATGGCGAGATACAACAGGACGACCGGAGCAGCTGCAACCAACGAAGCTGCCAAAATCTGCGTGTAATTGGTGGCATACGCCCCACGGAAGAGAGCCAGTCCTAGAGGGACAGTCGTATAGTCTGGGCTCTGCACAACCAGTAGCGGCCATACAAAATTGTTCCAACTCGCAAGGAATGTCAGCACAGCCAGCGCCGCAAGAGCAGACCGTGAGGAAGGGAGAACGATGAACCACAATATCTGGAGTTCGTTGCACCCATCGAGGCGTGCTGCTTCCAGCAGCGCGTCGGGCAACCGGCTCATGAATTGCCGCATCATGAAGATGCCGAAGCCGCTTACAGCACCAGGGATGATTAGCCCTGCATACGAATCGAGCAAATGCAACTGCCGGACGAGGACGAAGAGCGGGATCATGATCGCTGGAAACGGAACCATGAGGGCGGCAAGGACAACCGCGAAGAGGACATTCCGTCCCGGGAAGCGAAGCTTTGCAAATCCGTATCCCGCCAGTGCTGACGTCAGCAGGGTTGTAGCGGTGACGACCACAGCCACAACCGCACTATTCAGGAAATATCGCCCGAACGGGGCTGCCTGAAAGGCATTGGCGTAATTTTCGACATGTAATGCAGGTGGAATCCACGTGATCACACCAGTGAAAAGACTATCATTCGTGGTAAGCGATGACATGACTGTCCAGTAGAGCGGGATGGCGATGATCAGCCCCAGCAGGGCGAGGGACAAATGCACCAGGAAAGCTTTCACTGGAAGGCGATATCGCAGGCGTACCTTTATCTTTGATCCATTAAGATAGGGTTGGCGAAAAAGCGTTGCACTCATGATCATATATCCTTCGGTCGAAGTATGTAAAACTGGACATAGACGACGAGTAAGGATAGTAGGAGCAGGATAAACGACATTGCTGTCGCTTTACCTATGTTGAGATAGCTGAACGCCGTATCGTAGATGAGTTCGGCCAGAGGTCTGGTTGCATCAGCAGGGCCTCCTTGTGTGAGAAGGTATGGCTGGGCAAACAACGTCAGTGCATTCGACGTCGCAATGACGACGACAAAGAGCAATACTGGTCGGACCAACGGAAGTGTAATATGCCAGGCCATCCTCAAGACATCTGCCCCATCAATGCGTGCAGCCTCGTAGTAATCATGCGGGATGTTGCGCACCCCTGCAAGCATGATGACTGTGAAGTAGCCAAGATTCGTCCAGATCAACATAAAGATCAACGCGGGCAAGGCCCACCGGGCGTCTGTCAACCAGGGGATAGCCAGTCCAAGACCAGCATTGATGATCCCGTTCCCCTGGTAGAACATGCTCCATACAATAGCGGTTACGACCGTGGGGAGAATGGTGGGAAGGAAAAACAGCGGCTGATACCAGCCGGTGAAACGCACACGGGTATCAAGCAGCAAGGCGACCACGAATGCTAGAAGGGCAGAGGGCAAGGTCGTCCCCACTGCAATCTCCAGTGTGACGATCAGGGATTGATGGAACTGCGTATCACCCAGGAGATCGCTATAATTGCCGAAGCCCTGCAACACCGGCGTTCCAACAAGCTGCCAGGTAGTGAAACTCAAGTAGAGGGCACTCACCATCGGGTAGACGACGAAGATGAACAAAGGAAGGATTCCCGGTAGGACGAAGAGCAGGCCAATTATCGCCCGGCGTTGTGCCAACGTCATGTGGGTGCGTACTCGTCTCTTCGAGTATCGTCGGCTATCTACCTTGCCGAGTTGTTCACACATAATTGCCTCCTCTCAACCTACACATCTTGTGTGGCCGCTCGCAGCACATTGGGAGGAAGGGGCCACCAGGCTGCCTGGTGGCCCCTCCATGCTTACATCAGGGATTGAATTTCGCCCTGGGCCTGATCAAGCGACGCCTGGGCGCTTTGACCATTGAGGACAGATCGTTGGATGGCCCTCTCGATGATGTCCGTTATCTGTGTGAAATGTGTGAGAGACGGAAGAAATACCCCGCTGCCGAAGGCAGCCTTGAAAACTGCCCAGTGCGGGAAGTCCCTGGTGACCGGCCCATTCAGCGTGGCGTTATCACCCAACCACAGCCCGGCGTCTTTGAAGTAAGTGTCACCGTTGTCAGCGAGATAGCGTGCGAATTTCCACGCCTCCACCTGGTATTGCGAAGTTTTGGAGACGTACAGGCCGAAGCCATAGAGGTCTGCACCGCTATCAGGGCCATTCGCAAAGCGCGGCCAGGGGCCGATAGTGTAGTGCTTATACACTTGCGGAAAGTCTTGTTGGAGAACACTGACCTCGAATGTACCACCATAGCTCGTCATGGCTGCGGTCCCATTGCCGAACAGGTCTACACCTCCACTAGCGGGCGACAATGATGGATCATAGATCTTCCAAACATGGGCGAAGTCGTCCCATGTTTGAAGGGCCCTGACAGCGGCAGGTGAATTCACGGAAGCTATCTTGCCATCCTTGCTGAAAAGGCTTCCGCCCGCTTGATGCGTCATAGCATCAAGATTGAGAATATCGGTGAGACTGTTGTAGAGGGTAGGCGTGAACCCTTCTTGCTTAGTCCTGCCATTGTCTCGGACCGTGAGTTTTGACCCGATCGTTGCTACATCTTGCCAGGTCTTGGGGAAGTCTTTGACCGGATCAAGTCCAACAGCCTGAAATCTGGCGGTGTTGACCCAGAATACATAGCTTGAGATCTCATGGGGAACGCCATAAACAGCCCCTTTGTAAGAAAACCCATTAATGATGGAGGGGAGGTATCGCGCGGCAAACGCATTCTCATCCTTCACCCCGAAAGACACGTAATCGATAGGTGCGATGAGTCCCCGCTGTTCTAACGCCGGAGCATAGGATTGGAAATAATTGAAGATATCTGGCCCACTCCCACCAGCGAACGCGGTGGTGAGCTTCGTGGATAAGCTGTTGATATCCACAGGCAGATAGGTAACCTTAACATGGGGATGAAGCGTTTCATAGCGAGCAATGAGTTGTTGTTCAATCTTGTTAACCGGAGGATTGACATGCGTCCAATAGGTAATAGTAACAGTGTTGGACGGGGCAGTCGTCGATGTACAACCTGTCGCTATTGACGAAAGCAATAAGGCGATCAGCATGTAAATACTTGCATTCAGGCGTGTGCACGTAGTTATGTTCTTCATTGCGTTGCGTACCTCCATTCTAGCTATGATAGAGACAACTGATCTATCGATCTCTTTCGCCATCAGGCCTTTAAGATCGATTTGTAGGTAACAGTACACTAAGATACTGATATAGGTAACAGTACACTAAGATATCGCGATTGTCAAGGGGTGGGGAGAAACAGACTTCATCAATAGACTACTATAACTATTAGGGGCAGAGTTCCTCACCGCGCCCGTCGATTGGGGCTACGAGGTCCGGGCTTTCTTCCGCGACTCCAACGGCCAGCTCCTGGAGATCTCCCAGAGTGGGCAGCAGAAAGGATAGGAATCTTAGAAAAGGTCAAAAAGTTGTCTTAACTCCTCTTGGATCAGTTCGAGTGGCATCAAAGAAAACAAAAACCGAGAAGGAAGGAAAGATCCTTTTTTGAGGCTTCAGCAGGGATCTTTCTGTTCCTGAAAGGAGTGCAAATGGCTTCGTGCTAGATTTCTTCCAAAGTCCTGGCATACCTCCAGTACGGTTTCGCCAAATATTTGTGACAAAAGCTGCCAGAAATGATCTCGCCTATGTTGCTTGTGGACGAGCCGATGCTCTCGTTGTTCATAATCCTTCCTCTTGGGATATTGAAGTGGGCTATCTGCTCGTCAGTGAGGCAGGAGGAAAAGTCACTAAGGATGAAGATGAGATAGGAGGGGATGTAATCATCTGTAGTAATGCCAGGATCCATGGTCAACTTTCTAAGATCATATCGACAGAGAGATACCAGTTTGTTCCATATTAACTGTCAAATCCCCGGAATACTGCTCGTTTCGCTCTGCGAGTGTACTACACGGTCAAGGTAGTCCAGGCTTCACGCTGCTCCTCCGATTACCTCATGATACCTCTGGATGCCTGAGTGAATTGATGAGTTTGTTCGATCCGCATCCCTTGAGGCGGTCGGGCCAGGTTGAAGTATGCCACATACTGATTGAGCACGCGACCGAAGACGCCGATACTCCGTCGCCATCTTTCTGATTAATGCGATGGTCTCCGCGGCAACCTTGGGCTTGTGAAAAAAGGAACACTCTATCCTTCTTACAGCGGCTTTTTCCGAACGTAAATGCCATGTAGCCAGTACACCTCCATTCAGCTCTTCAATTTGTCTCACTTACTCATGAGATGTGCCTGGTATGTGCAAAATCAGACTGGCACTTGTCCCAAAAAGGACAGTTCAACCCTCTTTATTTGTGACGATCATCACATGTGGTGGTCATCACGACAACGTCTCTCCTCAGAGAAAAGGAAGGAACATATGGCAAAAAAAGATAAGGCCCCGAGGTATGTACGGGTTGCAAATTTTATGACAACAACTCTGCTGCGTGCGGGCTTCAAGCTTGTTGGACCCTGGATGGTGTTCGGGAACTACCCCATGTATCTGCTCACGGTGCGTGGGCGCAAAAGCGGGTTGCCGCGTACAGTCCCGGTAGCGATTATTAGGCGCAATGGGAAGCGCTATGTGGGCTCCCCATATGGAATAGTAGATTGGGTGCGCAATCTGCGGGCAGCGGAAGAGGCTACCCTTACACGTGGGCGTCGTTCTGAAACGGTCAACGCAACAGAACTGCCCACAGGCGAGGCGGCCCTCGTTTTGCGAGAAGATGTCAAGGACGGCAACCCCTTTGCTCGCTACTTTGGCGTCAGCGCGGACTCTTCACTTGAGGAGTTTGAGCAGGCTGTGGTTAGCCATCCATTGTTTGTCTTGCAGCCCCCTCTGGTTCAGAGGCGGCCGCGGGCTGAGCGGGAAGAGCCCAGCTTCTCCCGAGCACATTTTCAGCAATAGAAAGGAGGATGGTCATGACACAACCGTCCACACGCATTCTTGTTCTTGGCGCGGGGGTTGCGGGCTTGCTCTTTACCCTGCGCCTGGCCGGTAAAGTGGCCCGCGAGCCTGT
>Ga0137383_10001880_pt1 | contig 12674 bp, 16 predicted proteins | sample SagtaG_19_FD_104817 | JGI IMG/M metagenome (GOLD analysis project Ga0137383, IMG submission 104817) | Vadose zone soil microbial communities from Sagehorn Ranch, Mendocino, California, USA - Sage2_R_40_16 metaG | ecosystem: Environmental > Terrestrial > Soil > Vadose zone | place: USA... | reverse complement strand
CTTGTCGAGGTGGCGGACGATGTGCGCGCGCTCGACCGCGTGGGGATCGTGCGTCACCATGACGATGGTCTTCTTGAATTCCTGGTTGAGCCGCTCCAGCAACGTCAGCACTTCTTCGGCTGACTTCCGATCAAGATCGCCGGTCGGCTCGTCGGCCACGACGATCGTGGGATCGGTCGCCAGGGCGCGCGCGATGGCGACGCGTTGTTCCTGCCCGCCCGAGAGCTGGCGCGGGTAGTGGTGCAGGCGATCCTGCAGGCCCACGAGGGTCAGCGCGGTCTCGACGTGCTTGCGCCGGTCGGTCTTGGAGAGCGGCGTCAGCAGCAGGGGCAGCTCGACGTTCTCGTACGCCGTGAGCACGGGGATCAGGTTGTAGAACTGAAACACGAACCCGATGTGCCGGGCGCGCCAGCGGGCGAGCTCCGATTCGCCCAGCTGCGCGACGTCGGTGCCGGCAACCGTGACCTCTCCCTTGTCCGGGCGATCGATCCCCGCGATGAGGTTCAAGAGCGTGGTCTTGCCGGACCCCGACGGGCCCATCAGACCTAGGAACTCTCCCTCGGGAACGTCGAGCGAGATGTTCTGCAGCACCGGAATCGCCATGCTGTCGCGCCGGTAGGACTTGGACACCCCGCGAACCTGGACGATCGGATTGGGCATGAGCTCCTCTTAATGCACGGTGACTTTGGCGCCGCCACGCAGCCCGGCGCCGACGCTGTCGACCACCTGTACACCGGGGCGCAATCCGTCGCGGATCGCCACGGATGACCCCACGTGCCGGCCGGCGACCACCGGCACCTCGACCGCCCGGCCACCCTCAACGATGAAGACGACGCTGCGGCCGTTGCGCTCCACGACTGCCGTGCCCGGCACGACGAGGACCGGCTGCGTGTCCACGGCCACCCGCGACGGGCGCGGTAGGAAATGCGCCTTGGCGCTCATCTCGGGCAGCACACGCGCGTCGTAGGAGCGGAACGCGACCTTCACCTGCACGGTCGCCTTGGCGCGATCGGCGGTCGGCACGATCTTGGCCACGTAGCCCGGGTAGCGCACGTCGGGATACGCGTCGAGCACGATCTCGCACGGCTGCCCGGGACTGATCGCCTCGAGGTTCGACTCGGCGACGTCGGCCTCGACCTGCAGCGAGCTGAGATCGGCGATCGTGACGACCGCGCTCTTCGAGAACGCGCCGCCCGCGAGCGGGGCGACGACCTCGCCGACGTCGGCGTTCTTCGTCAGGACCGTGCCGTCGAACGGCGCGCGGATCACCGTGTTCTCGAGTCCGACCTGAGCCGACTGCAGCGCCGCCTGGGCCACGGCGATGCCGGCCTTCACGCGGTCGAGGCGCGCCTCGGCCGCATCGTAGATCGCCTGCGACGTGAAGTTGCTGTCGAGGAGCATCCGCTCCCGCCCCAGCGACCGCTCGGCATCGCGCAGTTCGGCGCGACTCAAGTCGAGGTTGGCCTGCGCCTGAGCCAGCTGCGCCCGGACGTCGGCGTCCTCGATACGCGCGAGAACCTGCCCCGCCCGCACGCGATCGCCCTCGACGACGCCGAGATACACGAGCCGGCCGGTGCCCTTGGATGCGACGGAGGCTTTGCGCTGAGCCACGACATAGCCGCTGGCGATCAACACCGCGCCGGACCGAATCGGCGACACCATGACTGCGGGCGTCAAGCGGACGGGGGCCGCGGCGCCGAGGGCTCCGCTGGCGACGAGGAGCACGACCACCAAGATCGCCACGCCCGCCACCGGCAGGCCGATCGTGAGCCAGCGTCGGGCTCCGGCGCCGCCGCCCGCCTCAGCGTGAGCCGTGCGATCGATGCGCAGAGCGGAGAGGTCCGCGTTCTTGGCTTCCATGCCCCTCAATCGTAACACCCCCGGCAACGGGGCCCCGCTCTGTGAGCACGTTTAGTGCTGCACCGTCCACAGCGCCGCGTGGATGTCGTTCGAACCCGTCCGGCTCCACCCCGCCACTTGCCCCTTGGTGTTGAGGTCGACTGCGGCGCTGTAGGAGCCCCCCAGCGTACCGAGGTCGTGTATCGTCCCGTCCCAGAAGAAGGCGTCGCAGCCGCCGAGCGCCGTGCACGACCCGAACGGGGCGGTGCCGGCCTGTCCCGCAACCTGACCCGCCTCGTTCACCGCGTTCGCCTGGCCGTCCACACCCCCCAGCGTGCCGAGGTCGTGGATCGTGCCGTCCCAGAGGGACGGGTGCTGGTCACCGATGGGGCCGGGTTTCGTGTTGGCGAAGCCGACGACGTCACCCTTCGGGTTGATGGCGAGAGCGTCGCTCTGCTCGCCGCCGAGGGTGCCGAGGTCGTGCAGCGTCGTCCCGTCCCATAGAAAGGCGTGGGCGGGGCCGCCGGCGGTGTTGTCGAGGCTGCTGAGGCCTACCACGTCGCCTCGGGGGTTGATCGCGATGGCGGTGCTGAAGGGGCCGCCCAGCGTCCCGAGATCATGCATGGTGCCGTCCCAGAAGAACGCGTGGGATTCTCCAGAAGCCGTTTCGCTGACTCCCACGACGTTGCCCGCCGCATTGATGGCGCGGGCGATGCTGAATGTGCCGCCCAGTGTCCCGAGGTCGTGCATCGTGCCGTCCCACACGAAGGCGTGCGTCTCGCCCCCAGCGGTCAGGCTGAACCCGGCGACCTCGCCGGAGGCATTGATGGCCCAGGCTTCGCTGAAGTCCCCGCCCAACGTACCGAGGTCCTGCAGGGTGGCGCCGTCCCACAGGAAGGCGCGGCACCCGGGATCGATGACGGCGGGGTTGGGGCAGGTCGAGCCGGAGGGAAGCGTGCTGTTGCCGGCGACCTGACCGGCGTCGTTGATGGCGGTGGGCCGGCTGAACGTGCCTCCGAGCGTGCCCAGGTCGACCGTCGCGCCGTCGTGCCACAGGAACGCGTGCGTCTCGTTGGCAGCCGTCGTACTGAACCCCGCGACCTGCCCGCGATGGTTGACCGCGACGGCCTGGCTGAAGTTGCCACCCAAGGTCCCGAGGTCCGCGCTCGTGATGCTGACGACGTTGAACTGTGGGCCGAGGACCGGCGCGGGGTCTCGCGGATCGGCACATGCGGTGAGAGAAACAGCCACGAACAGCGCACCGAAGCGCGCGAGCGATACGGACCGCATGGGACACCACCCTTTCGACGGGGACGAACGGCGGGAGGCTCTGATCTTACGCGCCGTCGAAGGCCTTCTGCAAGCCCTTGATGTCGATCTTCTTCATCTTCAGCATCGCCTGCACGGCCGCATTCGCCTTCTTGGGATTCTTGTCGCCCATCAGTTTGCCCAGGACGGTGGGAATGATCTGCCAGGACACGCCATACTTGTCCTTGAGCCAACCGCATTGCTCGTCTGCTTTGCTCGCGGAGAGTTTCCCCCACAGATCGTCCACTTCTTGCTGCGTCTCACAGTTCACGAACAGCGAGATCGCGGGTGTGAACTTGTATTGGGGACCGCCGTTCAGCGCATAGAACTCCTGCCCCTCGAGCTGGAACGTGCCACCCATGACGGTGCCGTTCGGGCCCGGCATCAGGCGCACGATCTTGGAGTTCTTGAAGATCGAAACATAGAACTTCATCGCCTCTTCAGCCTTGCCGTCGAACCAGAGAAACGGGACGATCTTCTGCATAGGATCCTCTCTAGCGTGGGGTTGCGTTTGCCGTCGCCGCGAGCACGTCGTCGAGGCGGTCGTAGCTTGCCGCGACGCCCTGCTCCATGCCGGACTTGATCACCGCTTCGCGCGCCTCGCGCGACTCGTAGCGCATGGTCTGGGTGAGCGTCGTGCGTCCGCCCTTCTCCACCAGAACGAGTGTGTTGAGGGACTCGCCGGGGTACCAGGCGTCGTCGAACTTCTCCGTGCTGACGAGCCGCTCGGGGGCTTTCACGTCGCGGTACACGCCGCCCATTCCCATCGTCGTGCCGTCGGTTTCCTTGCGCCACTCCCAGCGGTACTTTCCGCCGACCCGCACATCCATGTCGCACACCGGCATCGTCCAGCCGGGTGGTCCGAGCAGCCATTGGCGCACCAACTCGGGTTTGGTGTGGGCGTCATAGACGAGCTTGCGCGGCGCAGCGAAGTCGCGGGTCATCACGAGATCGCGGTCGCCGGACGGCGTGATCTTCACCTGCGCGTGTGTCATCGGGGTTTCCTTTCTTTCTCCTGGGTCTTCAGTCTATCGAGCAGGGCGTCGAGTCGCCGGTAGTTCCCCTCCCACAGCTGGCGATAGCGTTCCAACCACTTGTCGGCTTCCTCGAGCCGCTTGGCTTCGAGGCGCCGGGGCCGTCGCTGCGCCTCGCGGCCGCCCGAGATCAAGCCGGCGCGCTCGAGCACCTTCAGGTGCTTCGAGATCGCGGGCTGGCTCATGGCGAACGGCCGGGCCAGCTCGTTTACCGAGGCCCGGCCGGAGGCGAGTCGCGCAATGATCGCCCGCCGCGTGGGATCGGCGAGGGCGGCGAACACGGCGTCGAGACGGTGCGTTGCTTGCATAACTGATAGGTTATATACGTGAGCGGGGGTTCTGCGTCAAGCGCCTGCGCGTTACAATCCGCCATGGCCTTTTCGGCGGCGACCCTGACGTTCCTGCGCGGTCTCAAGCGCCATAACGAACGGCCCTGGTTCGAGGCCCACCGCGCCGAGTACGAGGCCGTGGTGAAGGATCCGATGCGCGAGCTGATCGAAGAGCTGGACGTCCGCCTGGCGCGCTTCGCCCCCGAGATCATCGGCGACCCCAAGCGCTCGATGTTCCGCATCTATCGGGATATCCGCTTCTCGGCCGACAAGTCGCCCTACAAGACGCATGCGTCATGCTGGTTCTATCACCGAGATGGGTCGCGCGCGGTGGGGCGCGAGGCAGCGGGGGGCGGCGCCGGGTTCTACTTCCAGATCGCGCCGGGAGACTCGTTCATCGGGGGCGGCATGTGGATGCCGCCGCGGGAAGCCCTCGTCACCCTGCGTGACGCCATCGCCGAGGATGCGAAGCGTTTCGAGCGCCTCGCGACCGACCGTCGCGTCCAGCGGCGGTTCGGCGGCCTGGACGAGGAGGCCGTGCTGCGCCGCGTGCCGCGCGGCTTTGCGCCCGACCATCCGGCCGCCCGCTGGCTCAAGTTCCAATCCTTCGTGACGGGACGAGCCCTGAGCGACGCCCAGGCGGTGAGTGCTCGGCTCCCCACCCTGCTCGAAGCCGATTTCCGGCTCATGCTGCCGCTGGTGCGATGGATCAACGGGGTGCTGGGGCTGCGGGCGGCCCAGCGTCGCTGACGCGCCGCAACGAAGTCGCGACCGCGACCCCGGCAACGAGAATGTTGGCCACGATAACCGGCCACGAGTGAATCAGGATGCCGTACAGCGCCCACAGGGACGCGGCGACGCCCTGAATGCGCCGCAGCGTCGTCGCTCGCTTGGCGAAGTACGAGCACAAGAAGACTGCCGTCGCGAGCCACCCTACCCCGTCGACCATCACCCCTCCGCCACGGCGCCGAGCCCCAGCACGCCATCCGCGGCGCCCGTGCGGATGGTCAGCCAGTCGGTGCGCACCCGGTCCCACTCCTGAATGACGAGGCCCTGGCTCTCGAACAGCGCGCGGATCTGGACGGGCCCGAAGCCGACGATCTCTTCGAGGATCGGCACGAGCACGCTGAGGGCATCATCACTGATGACCGTGCGCCGGGCAATCTGCGCAATCTCTCGCGCCTCCGAGGCGGCGATCGTGAACCCGTCGCCGCGATTCACGTGCAAGATCACCGGGATGTCCGACTGCCCGTCCCCGACGTAGACGACCTGATCGCGCGGCAGCGCAAGCTTGAGACGGAGGTCCTCGACGGCGGCGACCTTCCCATAGCCGGCCGTCACTCGGACCACCGAGTCGATTTCCAGGCCGGCCGCGTCCCACCCGAAGCGCGTGCCGACAATGTGATCCGGCGGGACGATGTCCTTCAAGGCCTCGACCACGACTTCTTCCGGGGCGGCTGACACGACATAGAAGTCGAAGCGGTGGCCGTCGATGCCGTCTCGGAGCATCGTGGCCAGGAGCTCGACATTGCGCTTGAGCCGCACGCGCCTCCCAACCTCCAGCAGCGCCTCCCGCGTCACCGCGCGGTACTCGGGGTCGTGCCGCAGCAAGTACGCGAGCTCGGCCCCTTGCTGCACCAGGTTCAGGCGCGACAGGCCCGCCACCTTTTCCCGAAAGCCCGGCACGCCCAGCACCTCGCTCAGGATGATCCCCGAGTCGTTGAAACTGAGCGTCTGATCGAAGTCACTTGCCAGCAAGTAGTGTTTCTTCATCACCTGGATCCTCTCACGTTCGGGCGTCCACGTACGAAAAAGGCCCGCTCAACCGAGGGAGCGGGCCTGTCTGCATGCTGTGACTGCTTGCCTTGCGTCAGCCAGCGCGCGCGTGCCCCCCCGGGGATAGGTGCCCGGTCTTGTGAAGCCGATTCTTGAGACAGCGGCGCAGCGTCATGCGAAGAATACTAGTCAGCTCGGGCCCAAAACGGTACCGGGCATTGTCACCGTCGCGTATCAAGGTGCGTCAGTGACTTATGGCGAAGAACCAGGCCCCGATCACCGGACCGCGCGCGGGACGCTGGCCCGGCTGTGGAGGTGGAGCATCAGCAGGGGGCGGACCGTACTCGGGCTGGAACAGGTACGCCACGTGCTTCACCGCGTCCACGCTGATGGTCTTGGCGCCGCGCATGGTCGACACGGTCGCCACCACCGTGTACTTGTCCGCGGCGTCCTCGTGCACGACGGTGACGTTGCTGTCGCGTCCGGCGGGGATATAGATCAACTTCTGCGCTGGGTCCCACCCCAACGCGTCCACGCCGTCGCCGTTCGCGATCGTCGCCACCACCTTGCCCGTGGTCGCGTCCACGACGACCGAGGTCTTGCCGCACCCGGAGAAGATCCGGTTCGTCGCGCGATCGTAGGCGATCCCCGTGGGGCCCTCGCACGGCGCGAGCGGCCACGAGGCGATTGCCTTCATGGTCTTGAGGTCGATCACCTGGATCGTGCTCGTGCCTTCATTGTTGATGAAGATCTTGCCCTCGGCGTTGCTCGCGGCGCCTTCGGGCCCGTTGTCCTCGAGCTGGACGGTGCCCACGATGGCGCCGCTCGTGGGATCGAGCGCCACCATGGTGCCGATCGGCCGGCTGTGATTGGTGAGGATGATGCGGTCGGAGAAGTCGTCGTACATGATGCCGTCGAGCCCGCCGGTCGGAATCGGAATCCTTCTGATCACCGCCAGGGTCTTGAGGTCGAACATCTCGACCGTCGAATCCCCCGCGCTGGTGATGAACCCGTGCCCGGCCTTGGGCGCCAGGGCGATGCCGTGGGTGCGCGGCGTGTTCGGGATGTCGCCGGTCACCTTGCCGGTGACGCCGTCCACCACCATCACGTGCGTGGCGCGCGACACGAACACCCGCCCCGTGCCCGGCTCCGCCGTCAGGTAGTCGGTGCCGCCGTCGCCGCCGATCGAGAACTTTGCGACCTTGAATGTCTGCGCTGAGCTGAGAACGGGCCACGCCAGGGCGGCCGCGATAAGCGCTGCGTGCTTGAACATGCGAACCTCGGTGGTGGTGGTCGGAAGGTGCCCTGCCGCTTCTCTACGCACGGTCGCGGTCGCCCGTTGCCCTCAGTCGCGCCGCCGGGGATGACGCCGCAGGCCCGCGGCCGCCTCGTCGATGCGGACGATGTAGGCCCGAATCCCCTCGCCGCGACTGCGCCGCGGCACGACGAAGTGGCGGTCGTCGGGCCGGGCGCTCTTCAGGTCGTCGACCATCAAGTCGCCCCCCTGGGCCTCGACGGCGGCCTCGAACCGCTCGACCGCCGAGAGCAGGTTCACGAGATCCTCGGGGTCCTCGCTACCGGTGACGGCGATGCCGCGGCTGCGCAACCGGGCCGCCACTTCCGCTGCCGCCGCCGTGCGGGCGTCGAGCTCGTCGTCCTGGTCCATTCCCTGCCTACGCGAAGCGCTTCACGAACGTCAGCGCCGTTGCGGCCACCTCACGCCAGCCGTTGTCGATCGTGAGGGCGTGACCGCGGTTTGGGATCTCGACGATTTCGGTAACGGCGGCATTGCGCTTCTGCCGCTTGAACGACGCGTTCGTAATCGCCCAGGGTACGGTGTTGTCCTTCTCACCGGAGATGAGCAGCAGCGGCCCGCGGCCAGGATGGCGGCTGTCCACCTTCGCCTCGGTCCACGGGTTGAAGTTGGCGGTCGCGGCCTGGAAGATCGGTCTGCCCGGCGCCGGCACCGCGAAGGTCTGGTACAGCTCACGGGCCTCCGACTCCGGAACCGCGTTCGCGAAGCCGAAGCGGAATTGCTCGAACGTGAGCGGCACCGCGCGGTTGCGATTGGCCGGGTTGCGCAGGACGGGAAACGCAGACTTGAGCGCCGAAAACGGCAGCGGCAGCACGCCGCGGAAGGGAGCCGGGTCGATGGCGACCGTCGCCGCCGCCTTGCCACGACCCGCGATGATTTGCGCCAGCAGACCGCCAAAGGAGTGGCCGATGACGACTGGCTTCTTCTTCAACCCTCCAATGACCGCGCCGAAGTAGTCCGCCACCTGTCCCACGGTTTTCTTCGCGAAGACCTCGGGCCGGGCGTTCGCCTGCGCGACCGTCTCGGGGTCGTCCGGCCAGCCCGGCGTCAGCGCGGTGTAACCGGCCTCGTCGAAGACCTTCGCCCAACGGTCCCAACTGCTCGGCAGCAGCCAGAGGCCGTGGACAAACACGACCGGCTGCCGCCCGGTCCCGTTGGCGCGCTCCACCTGCTGCGCTTCGCGCTTGGTGATCGATGGCGCCGTGGTCACGGCCGCGCTCTCCAAGAAAGGGTTCAGGAAACAAATGTTACGGCGTGCGCGGGCGATTCGATAGGACGATGCGGGCCGCCCCGGGGAACTCCTCAGCGCGGCAGGGCGTTTACCGGCCGATTCGCCTTCTGCCGAGTACCTTCCAAGCGCGCCCAACCAGGAGAGGTCGATGCCCACCGCCGCCAGCACCCGACTCTACACCACGAAGAACGATCTGCCCGAAGCGACCCGACGCGAAGGCGTCGCGCTGCTCAACCAGCGGCTCGCCGACTGCATCGACCTGCAGGCCCAGTCCAAGCAGGCCCACTGGAACGTGAAGGGGCCCACGTTTATCGCACTCCACAAGCTGTTCGACGACATCAACGCCGCGGTCGCCGAGTACGCCGATCTCATCGCGGAGCGCATCGTCCAGCTCGGGGGTGTCGCAGAGGGGACTGTTGGAGTCGTCGCGGACCGGTCGGCGCTCGTCGACTATCCGCTCGGCCTGGCGACCGGGGCGGAGCACGTGGCCGCGCTGTCCGACGCGCTCGCCGAGTTCAGCCGCACGGTGCGGCTCGGCATCGAGGAGATGAACGAGCTCGAAGATGCAGGCAGCGCCGACATTCTGACCGAGATCTCGCGCGGCGTAGACAAATGGCTGTGGTTCGTCGAAGCGCACCAGCAAGGGACGAACGCGTGAGCCGGTCGACCGAGGGTCCCGCGACGCTGACGATCCCCGTCGGCAAGCGGGACCACATCCTCGGCCCAGAGCGCGCGCCGCTCACGCTGGCCGAGTACGGCGACTTTCAATGTCCGTACTGCCGTGAAGCGTATCCGATCGTGAAACAGGTTCGCGAGCAGCTCGGTGAGCGCTTGCGCTTCGCGTTCCGCAACTTCCCCCTCACCCGCATCCATCCGCACGCGCAGCACGCCGCCGAGGCCGCAGAGGCGGCGGCGGCGCAGGGCGCCTTCTGGCCGATGCACGATCGCCTGTTCGAGCGGCAGTTTGCGCTCGAGGATGAGAATCTCGTGGAGTACGCGGCGGAGCTGGGCCTCGATGCGGACCGGTTGGCGGGCGAGCTGGCCGCCGGCACGCACCGCGATCGCGTGCGCGACGATTTCATGGGCGGGGTGAAAAGCGGTGTGAACGGCACCCCGACCTTCTACGTCAATGGCGTGCGGCACGAGGGGGGCTACGACCTCGCGTCGCTCGTTGCGGCGCTGGAAGCGGCTGCGGAGAGCTAGCGCGCAAACGGGGCAACCGCGAATTCCTTGCGCAACGCGGGTGCAACCCGGGTGCCGAGCAGCTCGATGGCGCGCATCAGCTTGGCGTGCGGGAGGGACGAGGCGTTCATTTGAAACGTGATGCGCGAGATGCCGCCCAGCGCCTCGTCATGCCGGATGATCTTGTCCACCACTTCGTCGGGATCGCCGATCAGTAACGCACCGTAAGGCCCGCGCTGCGCGTCAAACCCCGCACGGCTGGGCGGAGCCCATCCGCGCTCCTTCCCGATATCACCGATGGCGCGGGCGTAGCCGGGGAAGAATTCATCGGCCGCCTGTTGGGTGGTGGCCGCGACGTACCCGAGAGAGTGGACGCCGACCTTGAGCCGATCGGGTGCGTGTCCCGCGCGTTCGCCGGCCTCCCGGTAGAGATCGATGAGAGGACGGAAGCGCCGCGTTTCACCGCCGATGATGGCGACCATCAATGGCAGCCCGAGCTCGCCCGCCCGCGCGAACGATTTCGGCGTCCCGCCGACCCCCAGCCAGATGGGCAGCGGATTCTGCACGGGTCTCGGGTACACGCCCTGCCCCGTCAGCGCCGCCCGATGCTTCCCCGACCAATGGACGTGCTCGTGCTCGCGGATCTCGAGAAGCAGATCGAGGTTCTCGGCAAACAACGAGTCGTAGTCCTCGAGGCGCAGGCCGAACAGCGGAAACGCCTCGATGAACGAACCGCGGCCGACGACCATTTCCGCCCGGCCCTGCGACAGCAGGTCGAGGGTAGCGAAACTCTGGAACACCCGCACCGGGTCGACCGCGCTCAAGACCGTGACCGCACTGCTCAAGCGGATCTGCTGCGTGCGCGCCGCCGCCGCTCCGAGAATGACGGCCGGCGCGGAATCGAGGAACTCGCTGCGGTGGTGCTCGCCGATGCCAAACGAGTCCAGCCCAACCTGATCGGCGTGCTCAATCTCTTCGACCAGGTCACGCAGACGCTGCGACGCGCTGACGGCACGACTGGCGTCGTCGTGGGCCGCCGCGAAACTATCGACGCCGATTTGCACCTCGGGCTCCCTTCTTACGCTCGCGCCGTGGTCGGAGGACGCCGCAGCGCGAGATTGGCGAACCCGCCGGCGATCCCCAGCCCCAGCACGATCAACGTGGTCGTCAGCGTCCAGACACCTGCGAGGCCGAGCCAGGCATCGAGCGAGTACGGACCAAAGCCCGTCAACGCGAGGCCGACCGCCGTGGCGGCGTAGAGCAGCGGCAGCTCGATGCCGTTGGTCGTGGCGAGCAACCCGTGTCCCCAGTGCACCGTGACGGCCGCGACGATCATCACGGAGATCATCAACGCCGGCCCGATCGGGCCGAGCAGGCCGAGGGCGACGAGCAAGCCGCCGGTGATCTCGCTCAGCGAGGCCGCCGCCGCGAAGGCGCGGCCGGGACGAAATCCCAGCTGGGCGAAGAAGTCGCCCGTCTTCTGCAGCCCGTAGCCCCCGAACCATCCCAACAGCTTCTGCGTGCCGTGGGCCGCCATCAGCAGGCCGACGACCACCCGCGCGAGCAGTAAGCCAATGCTGACCGTCATAATGAGGTGCTCCCATGAGAGTTGCGGTTGACAGTTACCGTTGGTAACTATCACCTAACCCGCAGACGGTCTGGGCGGTTCCACAGGGCACCGGCGCGTGCCCCAGCAACATCGGAGTAACCAATGGGACAAGCCCCGCATACGCCGGCGAATTGCCACGCCCGGGAGATGCTGGATCGCGTGGGGGACAAATGGTCGGTGTACGTGATTCACGTACTGGTCAACGCGGGGACGCTGCGGTTCAACGAACTGCGGAGCCGAGTGGATGGCATCAGTCAGCGCATGCTGACCGTGACCCTGCGAGGCCTGGAGCGCGACGGGCTGGTGGTGCGCACGGTGTTTCCCGAGGTCCCGCCGCGCGTGGAATACGCCCTCACCCCCCTCGGCTCAACGCTCGATCAACTGGTCTGTGGTCTGGTCACGTGGTCGGGAGCCCACCTCGCGGAAGTGGACGCCGCGCGCGCCGCGTACGATGCGAGGAATGGAGGGGGAAGGCGGCGCTAGCGCGCTGCGCCGGGCCACGGCACGACCGAGCCCCGTTGATTGCTCGCGACGGCCAACTCGAGGCCCCGCATGACGTCGAGCGCGTGGTCCGGGGTCACCGCGAGCACGGTCTTCTCGAGTATCGCGTCCCGCACATTCGCGTAGTAGTGCGCGTAGCTCGAGGGAATCGTCGGGATGGCCTTTGTGCCCTCGGGCGTGGTGAGAGTGCCGTACAGCGCCGGCGGGTCGGCATCCCAGCCGGGCGCGCCGGGCCTGCCGCCGGCTCTCAACGCCGCTTCCTGCGCATCGACACCGTACTTGATGAAGCAGCCTCGCGTGCCGTACACGGCAAAGCTGGGGCCCGGCGCGGCCGCCAGCATCGATGCCCGCAGCACCGCCCGCAGGTTCGGGTAGTGGAGCGTCACGTCGAACGCGTCGTCCACCGCGCCGCCGTCGCGCTCGATCCGAATGTCGGCGGCGATCGCGCGCGGCAGCCCGAACAGCACGAACGCCTGATCGAGCAGGTGCGGCCCGATGTCGAACCACACGCCCGCGCCCGGCTCGGCCCGCTCGCGCCACGCACCCGGTT
>Ga0137383_10001866_pt1 | contig 12710 bp, 10 predicted proteins | sample SagtaG_19_FD_104817 | JGI IMG/M metagenome (GOLD analysis project Ga0137383, IMG submission 104817) | Vadose zone soil microbial communities from Sagehorn Ranch, Mendocino, California, USA - Sage2_R_40_16 metaG | ecosystem: Environmental > Terrestrial > Soil > Vadose zone | place: USA... | reverse complement strand
CTGCAGGCCACCGGGATCGTGCGGTATGAGCTCAGCGCCGATAGCGGACTCCGCTAGTCCGCTCGTTTCCGGGGGCGGGTCACAGGGACGGAGCCCGAGTATGGCAGACGTCCGGGGGCGACTACTCCTGTCGGTGGTCGAGCTGCTCGAGGCCTACCGCATCCCCTACTGTATCCTGCACGGCTACCGCGAGTACCCGGCCCGAGTGCCTTCCGACGTCGACTGCATCATGCCAGCTGATTTCCTGCCGCACCAGCTCGCGGCGCTCCTGTCGCGGAATCGAGATCGGCTCGGAGCCGACCTTGTGCAATGGATCCAGCACGAATCGACCGCACATTACCATGTCTTGGCGACCGGTGCGGGCGAGGTACGATGGGAATTTCTCGCACTCGACGTCTCCTCCGACTTTCGTGCAGACGGGCGCGTCTTCTACACCGGTAAGGAGATCTTGGACTCCCGATCGCGGGACCGAGCATTTTGGGCCCCCTCGCCGGCGCTTGAGTTCACGTGCTACTTGGTAAAGAAGGTATCAAAGCGGTCGTTGAGCGGGGAGCACGAGCGTCGGCTCACGGAACTCTACCACAAGGATCCCACAGGCTGCGATCGGGAGATCGCGCGGTTCTGGCGCAGACGGACTGCGCGCCTGATCGGCAGTGTCGCAGCATCAGGAGATTGGGATGCCGTCCGAGAGCTCCTCCCTTCGCTTCGGACAGAGCTCTTGTGGCCGAGAACGGTGCGCGAGTCGTGGTCCTCCGTCCGCTACTGGGCGGCGGATGCCTCGCGGCGATTCCGGCGTTGGCGAGTTCCCACGGGTGTCCACGTCGTCCTCCTCGGAGCCGATGGGTCGGGCAAGAGCACCACGCTCTCCGCTCTCGGGGATGCGCTCGCGCCGGCATTCCGGCGAGTCACAACGAATCACTTGGCACCGGCGCTGTTCCGTGGCGCTGGCGCGAACCTACCGGTGACGGCCCCTCACAGCTGCCCTCCTCGTTCCTTTGTCGGATCGCTCGCCAAGGCGGCCTATTGGGTTGTCGACTACACCCTGGGCTACTATGTGAAGATTCGTCCGGCCCTGGTCCGGTCGACGTTGGTGCTTTTCGATCGGTACCTGCTCGATGCGCTGGTCGACCCGCGGCGTTACCGCTACGGCGGCCCGCGCTGGGTGCTGCAGCTCGTCTGGTCCGTTATTCCCAAGCCGGATCTGGTGATCCTGCTCGATGCCCCGACCGACGTGCTACGCGGCCGAAAGCAGGAAGTCTCGCCCCATGAGATCGAGCGCCAGCGGCACGCCTATCGGCAGCTCGTGGACATGCTCCCGAACGGGCACATCGTGGACGCCGCACAGCCACCCGACCGAGTTATCAGGGCGGTAGGCATGGTCGTCCTTGGTTTCTTGGCTTCACGCACGCTCGGCCGTCTAAGGCGGTCGACGTGAAAGTCCTGCTGGCCCACAACAGCTATCAACAGCGAGGGGGTGAGGACGAGGTCTTCGCTTCCGAGGTAGACCTGTTGGAGTCACATGGTCATGAAGTGGTACGCTACACGGCACACAACGATGCGGTAAGTCAACTGAGCAAGCTGACCTTGGCATGCAAGACGAGCTGGAGTGGGACGACCTACCGAGAGATGCGGGCACTCCTTGAGCGCCAGCGACCGCACATCGTCCACGTCCACAATACGCTACCCCTCATTTCGCCCGCGGTCTACTATGCTGCCGGAGCAGCGCGGGTGCCTGTGGTGCAAACCCTCCACAACTATCGCCTCCTCTGCCCCAACGCTCTCCTGCTGCGCGAGCAGCGCATTTGTGAAGACTGCTTGGGTCGGCGTGTGGCGTGGCCGGGAATCATCCACGCATGCTATCGGCAGAGCCGGGGCGCGACCGCTGCGGTAGCAGTGATGCTCAGCCTGCATCGGCTGCTGGGCACCTGGAATAGGCGCGTGAGCCGTTACATCGCGCTCACGGATTTCATGCGGCAGAAGTTCATCAAAGGAGGCTTCCCGGCGAACAAGATCGTGGTCAAGCCGAACTTCGTGGCGACCGACCCGGGCAAGGGAGACCATCGTGGTCGCTTTGCACTGTTCGTGGGACGCCTCTCCCCGGAAAAGGGTGTGCAAACCCTCTTACGGGCCTGGCAGTACGTGGACGGTCGCGTGCCTCTTAAGATCGCGGGCGCTGGATCGTTGCAGAATCGCGCCGATGGCTCACCCCCGGGGGTCGAGTGGTTGGGCCAGCAGTCGCGCGAGCAGGTAGTCGCGCTAATGAAGCAGGCCTTCGTCCTCGTTTTCCCGTCCGAATGCTATGAAGGGTTCCCCACTACGATAGCAGAGGCGTTCGCCACAGGCCTCCCGGTGTTGGCCAGTTGCTTGGGCGCGATGGGCGAAATCGTGCAACACCGGCAGACCGGACTCCTGTTCACGCCAGGGGATGCTAACGACTTGGCGGCTAACGTCGCGTGGGCAATCGACCATCCGGACGAACTAGCAGACATGGGCCGGCGCGCGCGGGCCGAGTTCGAAGCAAAGTATACCGCAGAACGCAACTACCGACTGCTATGTGACATATACCACGGGGTCCTCAATGGGCCGTCGTTGGCGCAGCGCAGGGAGTTCCGCCGATCCCAGCTCAACCCCAGGTAGAAGAGGTGAGCCGCATCGATACGAATCAGGTCCTGGTGCCGAGTTCGACCAAACGCTACAAGGATTTTCCGCCTGGCTGGGGGCATATCAAGGTCCCTCTGTCGTCCGGCCGCGCCGCACTTGCGGGGTTGGCTCTGTATACCCCGTGCCGACCGGGCGGGCTTGGGGCGCAGCGGCTCGCGATGGCATGTGTCGGGCTTCTTGGGCCGAGAGCGCTCCCCGGGAGGAGCTTCCGATGGACTCCATTGAGCGAAATGGAGTGGGGGGAGCTCTCGGATCAGTGGCGGCGTGACCTGGGGGCATTCGACGATGTGGCGGGCTACACTCGACTCCAGGCCTCCCGGACTGGGTTGGCGCTCCTATTGCTGCGCAAGGGGTCACCGATCGCCTTCGTAAAGCTCCGACAAGGCGATTCGGTGAACCTCTCCAATGAGAAGCTCGCCCTGGAGGCAGTATGGAGCTATCGACCGAAAGCCTTCCAAGTTCCGGAACCACTGCGGTCTGGTTCCGCTGTTGGTTGGCATTACCTGGCCACCGCTCCACTGCCGCCGGGTCTGCACCGTCCGCCACGTCGTGCCCCGTTGCCAGCGATTCTGGAGGAAGTCGCCGCCGCCCTGGCGGGCCTCCCGCGGCGCCGGGAAACGCCCAATCATTGGCGCCCAATGCATGGAGACTTCGCCCCGTGGAATCTTCGGCAGCTGCGGGGGGGATCGCTCGCTCTGGTCGACTGGGAGGCGGCGGGATGGGCCCCGCCGGGGGCGGACGCCGTTTTCTACGCGGCCAGCTGGGCGGCCCTTGGGCATCAGCTCGTGGACCCTTGCGATACCGCCGAAGCCATACAGTTCTGGCGCGAGCGCGTGCGAGCTCAACACCCCGAGAATGCCCGGGACTATCGGCTCGCCAGAGCGCTGGATGAAGTGCTTGGGCAGATGGCGGACTCGACACGGAGGAACCAGGAGTGCAAGTAGCAGCCGTGGTCGGGCCCGAACGGGATGAGGCGGCGAAGGGGGACACGGAGCGCCTGAAGGTCTTGATCTCGGCCTACGCCTGCGAGCCGGGGAGGGGATCGGAGCCCGGGGTCGGGTGGAACGTCGTCATCGAAATGGCGCGCCGCCACGAGGTCTGGGCGATCACCCGGGCGAACAACCGCCCCGTGATCGAGGCGGAGCTCGCGCGCACCCCGACGCCGAGTCTCCACATGGTTTACTACGACCTGCCGGTCTGGGCGCGCTGGTGGAAGCGCGGGCAGCGCGGAATTCGACTCTACTATTACCTCTGGCAGCTCGCTCTCTACCCACTGATCCGACGGCTGCATCGAGAGATCCGATTCGATGTGACCCACCACGTGACCTTCGTGAAGTACTGGATGCCGAGCGTCCTCGCATTCCTTCCGGTGCCGTTCCTGTGGGGGCCAATTGGCGGTGGAGAGTCGGCACCGAAGTCTTTCCAGGTCGACGGTGGATGGGGCGGGCGTCTTTACGAGATGCTGCGGAGCATCGCGCGCCGCTGCGGTGAGAACGACCCGCTGGTATTGGCCGCGGCCCGGCGCAGTGCGCTGGCGTTGGCTGTGACGGAAGCAACTGCGCAGCGGCTGCGCGCGATCGGCGCCAAGCACGTCGACATCCTCAGTGCGATGGGCTTGACCGCGGCAGAGCGGTCCCACCTTGGCACTCTGAGTCCAGCCGCGGGAGGGGAGCTAGTGCGCTTCCTCAGCTTAGGGAATCTGCTCCATCTGAAAGGATTTCATCTGGGTTTGCGAGCCTTCGCGGCGGCGAATGTCGCGCACGCGGAGTATTGGCTCATTGGGGACGGACCGTACCGCACGCATTTGCAGCGGCTGGCGCGCAGCCTGGGGATTGCGCACAGAGTCCACTTCTGGGGCGCTCTGCCGCGGCCCGAAGCGCTGGTCAAGCTGGGTCTATGCGACGTGCTGGTGCATCCAAGCTTGCACGATTCCGGCGGGTGGGTGTGCCTGGAGGCCATGGCGGGAGGCAAGCCTGTTATCTGCCTCGACCTCGGGGGCCCGGGCGCACTCGTCACCGGAGAGACGGGCTTCAAGATCCCTGCTCTAAAGCCGGATCAAGCGGTACAGGGCATCGCCCGGGCAATGGCTGTATTAGCAAAGGATCCCCGGGTACGAGCACGTATGGGACGGGCTGGCAAGGAGCTAGTGGCATCTACGTACGCGTGGGAGCAGAAAGGAGAACTTGTTCGCGCCCTCTATCGAGGGATGGCCCGGACCTCGTTGTCCAATGGATGATCGTCGTGGCACTCGCTCTGGTGCCGGGCGGAAGCAATGATTCCCAAGGCTTATCTCACCGTCAGTGTTGATGATGGCCATCCCACCGATATGCGGTCAGCGGAACTGTTTCAGAGATTTGGGCTGAAGGCCACTTTTTACATACCTGCCCGGAATCCGGAGCGCGAGCTGATGTCTGTGCACGGGATTCGGGAAGTCGCCCAACACTTTGAAGTCGGGTCGCACACATTCAACCACACGCCTCTAAACCGCCTGTCGGATGAAGAAGCCAGAGCTGAGATCAATGATGGAAAAAAGTGGCTCGAAGATGTCGCCGGCCGCGAAGTCGTCGCGTTCTCTTATCCCAAGGGAAAATTCCGTGCGCGAAGCGTCCAGCTCGTGCGGGGCGCTGGATTTCTAGGTGCACGAACGTGCATGTCTAATGTGAACGGCTTTCCCCGAAATCCCTTCCTATGGGGAGTCAGTACTCACGGTTATTCACATCGGGCAGCGGTACAGATCCGCCACGCGCTGTTGGAAAAGAACTTTAGAGGCATGTTCAATTTCGTCTTCACTCACAGGCTCGCACGCACCTGGTCTGAACACTTTAGGCATGCGGTGGATTCTGTCGAAAAACATGGCGGCGTAGCTCACCTCTACTTCCATAGCTGGGAGATTGACGAGCAGGGCCAGTGGAACGATTTGACGCGGCTACTCGAGAACATTTCGCAAAGGAAGGGCCTCGTTCGTTTGACCAACGGTGACCTCTTCAAGTTGTGGCATGCCAGAACTAAGAAGGGCGGCCAGGGCTCTCGGGAGGACAAGGAAGGAGATCTCCCGCTCCGAAACCAGCAGGAATCCCGAGGCGCCGTGTGATGACGTAATCTTCGAGGAATGCTCTGTACGTTGATGCAGTGATGCCCGCGAGCCACCCACGCCGTTTCTTGCGCGTGTCAAGGCGAGGGAACAAGGTGCAAAAGATCCGCGAGGACGCAAGGGCGTCAATGCAAACGAACATCTCGCTGGCCATTGGTCCGTAACCAGCCCAAAAGGACCCCTCCGCGGATACGACGACGCTCTTAGGGATGAGCGGATTCAGGAGGCACCCGCGGAGGCTGAAGATGATTGCGGCCAAGTCGCGGCAGATACTTCCATAGTCAAAATGTTCAAAGTCAAACACAACCAACTGCGCCAGCTTGGCATCCCACATTAGGTTGGGCAAGCAAAAATCGCCGTGGGTCAGCCCGGCGGGAGCGGACAGTTTGCCGGTGCCGCCCGCCACCACAAGGGCTCTTTCCATTAAGCTGACGGCTATACGCGCATATTTGGATGACGACTTTCCTTGCGCCAGATTCGCTATGGTCTCCAACAAGCCGGAGATATCCAGTTCTTCGTCTCCTCGAGGGAATGCGTCGTGGACCTTGCGCAGCCAAGCTCCTGCACGGAACATTGCAGCACTGGTGGCGCTTCCCTTCTGGTCGGTGAGCCGCGACCAGGCGACAAAATGGTCTAACCGCGTGCCGCCGACTTGCTCCCACACGATGGTTCTCGCGCTGTAAGACTTGGCGATCGGCGGGGGAACGGTGGCGGGACCCGCCAGCGCCCTTAGTTGGTTGGTGATGTTCCACTCGAGGTTAATCTGATCCTCAGCCGATCTAACTTGGGCGTCCTGAAAAGTCACTTCTTCTCCGCCAGAAAGCGTCCGAGGTTCGAGACGATAAACGTCCGCGAGGAACACTTTTGCGAAGAACCGCGTACCCATCGAACGGCCGAAGCAGTACACGGTCGGGTTCGACTGTTTGACCACGCAACGCTCTATCTTCGCGGCATCCGGGCTGACGTTGAGCGTGAAGGCAATTCGTTCGCGAGCTTCCCCGCGCAACGCACGTGTCAACACCGTGTGAAGTTGCACACTTTCTGGAGTGACCCCCTGACGCTGGCTGGGCAGACGGGATCCTTTAAATTCACCTAGGAAGCGGTTTGGTCGCAACAATCAACGAAAAAGCGGACAAATTCTCTGCACCAAGGCTGCTTGCGATAGCCTCGTAGAGGCAACTGAGCAGGTATAAGGGTGCGAACCAGTCGAAATAATCGGATTGGTAGTAGTGGTACGTCTCTGCTGCGACCGCCAGGCGGTGCTTCCGCAATAGCCGCTTGAACTCGCGCGGTGAGCAGCTTTCGTAAAAAGCAGGAAAGTGGTTGGCGGAGCCCTTTAGCGTCAGCAAGACGGCGCGCGAAACCCGATACGGCATAAAGCGGTTGATCAGCGAGAAGAGAGCGTACTTGTTAGGAAACAGGCAGATGAACGCTCCGCCAGGTTTCAGGACGCGCGCCGCCTCGGATACATATCCGTCCGTACCGCGCAAGTGCTCCATGAGGTAACACGATGCGACCACGTCCGCCGACGCATCTTCGACTGGGATGTGGCTGGTCACGTCGGCCACTACGGTCTCATGCACGTTCTTGTTAAGCGATAATTCTGCGCGGGAGATGTCGACCGAAATGATCCGCGTATTATGCGGCACTACGCCCGCGAACAAGCATCGTGCACCACCCCCAGTGTCGATTACGACTTGTCCGCTGCCACTGACGTATCGTCGAATCGCACTGATATAGCTATTGACCTCGGGGCCGACACGAGCGTGCGGGAACCACGCCTGTAGCTTGCTCGACAGTCGTCGGTTGGCGTAAATGACGGATCTCAGTAGTGCCCTCATGTCGCCACGTCCGAGTTGAGATCTCCAAAACGCCCGGTTCTGATTGCACCACCATCACACTCGCAGCAAACTATTGGGTGTCCTTCACCACCTTGCAATAAATCCCCTGGGCAAGCCAATTGAATGGGGGGAGATAGGCGATCTTTTCTACCGCAGCACCGAATCGTGGAAAGCGATAGAAAAGGCGCCATACTGTAGGCAGGGGTGCCCCGTAGACCCGTGCTATGCGGCAGCCGTCGCCGACGGCGAAGCGTATCTCGCCCGGCAGCGATACCCCAGCTTTGATGTGCCAACGCCTGTACAGGCCGATTATCAGTCCGTTGAGAGCATTGGCGAAGTCGAGTAGGAGGATGCCACCCGGCCTTACGACGCGCTTCATCTCAGCGATGATCGTCCGCTGAGTTGCCAAACTGAAGAGGTGGAGGAAATTGAGACACGTCACGACATCAAACGCGGCATCCCCGAAAGGAAGTTGCTGAGCGTAGGCCGCGGCAAGAGGGCAGGCCAGGCCATTTGTAACCTTGCCTTTCGCAGTGGCTAGCATGTCAAGGGACACATCGACGCCGACGGCCAGGGAGGCCCTCCCAGCAAAATGGAGGGCTCCCCTGCCGGTTCCGCATCCCACATCGAGGATGCGTTTGCCGGCGAGAGGCCCAATCAGTCTGGTATACGCGTTTGCCATTACTGTTTGCTGGTATTGCTTTAAGGGCCCCACATAGCGGAGCGCATCGTACGATGCCACATCGTAGTGGCCCTCCCTCCCGAAGCGGTACTCAACGACCTCGAAATCCTTTGTCGGACCGTTCATCTTATTATCCACGCCTTAGGTTGTGTACAGGCTCGTGTACCTGTCTTTAACCGTCGGTGTCCCAGGCGCCAGTCGCCGGCTCGGGCTGAGTGGCTGCCAAACCGCCAAGCGTTGGGCGGGCTTTCGCAACTAGTGCAAAAGTCCCCGACACTGCCCGCGTGCGGCGCCGAAGCAGGATAAACCCGGCACCCACCGCTGTTGCACTCGAACACACGACTGTGCACACTGCCCCTTGCAGTCCGAAGATCCAAGTGGCGGGAACTCCAGCCACGAGAGCCACAGCGCCGCAGGTAGCGTAAGCGGCAAACACAGAAGCGGGCGATTGGATGGCTCTGAGGGAGATAGCTTGCGCCATGCCCGCTGCCCAAAGGACTGATCCCAGGGCCAACCAGGGAAGCAGGTCTGCGACGCCGTCGTATCTCCCCGCGTAGAGAAAACTCACAATCGGCTTCCGAAGCAGGATGAGCACTGTCCAGTAGGCGAGTGCTCCGCCTCCGTACAGCGCCTGCAGGCGCCAGGCCAACTGCTCCACACGGGCCAGTCCATTCCGCTGGTAGACGCGGGCCGCATACGGAAGGGAAAGCAAGGAAAATGCGGTCAGGGCCTGGGTAATGGGGAGGTAGAGGTTGAGCAGCGCCCTGAGCGATGCGCTCGCGGCCATTCCCGAGAACAGGCTGAGGGCTGTGTACTGGATCATCCAAGGGGACGAAATCAAGACGGAACTTGCCAAAGCCCATCGGCCATAGACCCAGTGGCGCCGGCCGATCTCACGCAAACTCTGAAATCGCGGCGTCTTTTCGAGAGTCGGCTTCAGCCGGCTTAGCAGAACAGGACAGGTCACCAGTGCGCCCAATCCCATCAAGAGGAAAGCGACGAAGGGGGAGAGCAGGTGCCGCTGGTAAACCACAAACAGACCGCCCAGCACGACCGCGCTATAAACCACCGCGCCGAGGACTGCCTCACGCGGGGCGAGCTTGACGTAGAAGGCCTGCCGAACCAGCCGGAGGAGGAGAACCGAAGGGGCAGCGAGGGCCACCCCCGCCAGGGCCTGGGCAAGGCCACGGGTGCTCGCCACTTCGCGCACGACCCCAGCCGACGCTCCGAGAGCAACCATGATCATCGAGGACAGTGCCAGGTGCACCCAGAGCAGCATTCCCAGGTATTGGCCAAGCTGATTACGGTAAACCGACGGACCGAAAACACTCATCGGTTCAAGAATGAGGGCTTGGTAAGAAAGGGAGAGCAACGAGAAGATCTCGAAGGTCAGGGCATAAGCGCCGTACTGCTCAGGGAACAGCCAGCGTGCGAGCAGAATGCTGATGAAGAAATTGGAACTCGAGATTAGCCCCTGGTCCAGAATCGCCAGAGAACCCTTACCCAGCCAAAAGCCCCGACGTGTCCGCCGTGAAGCGGCTTGCTCGTCGATGAGATCCTGCTCTAACCTATCGGCGCGGAGCACGATACTTGTCTGACAGTCGTAACTTGGGCAGAGCTCGTAGCCGCTTCACGAGGCTCACGAATTGGAGGCCACCGCGCAACGCTGCTCGGACGTAGCGCGCGGAGCTGTGGTGGCGAATCACGTATCGCGGTTGGACTCGCAGCGGCGAGGGTCGGCACACTCCTTCAAGCGTGCCGAACCGGATCGTGAAGCCCTGGTCTAGAAGAATGTGCTCGTGGTACTCCCGGAAGCTGCCTATGTAGCCGCCCGGATACGCCCAAGTCAGCGGCATCCCGAGCCCTTCCAGGAATACGCGGCACGCTTTGACGTCACCAGAGAATTCGGCGGGCCCAATCTCAACCGCAGGAATGTGACGGTTTCCGTGGGCGCCGACAAACATTCCCGCACTGAGTAGTGCTTGGACGTCATGGTGCGAAAGCCGGCCGGCTGCTCCGAGATCCGCCGGTGAGAGATAAAAGGTGGCCGTGACTCCGACCGCACGGAGGATGGGAAGCACGCATGCGACATGGCTCACCAGGTTATCGTCGAATGTCAGCAAGACGGAACCGCCTGTACAGCTCTCGAGGCCCGTTATAGGCACCACGGTCCGGCCGCCCTCCACAACGGTCGCCAAATGCGCCTCGAGCGCGTTGGTCGCAATTGCAAAGCGGCCATGCGCTGGAGGCTCGCTCGAGTCGTAAACTCCATGGTAGCACAAGACCCGAATCCCGCCCGGCCGTCTCAAGGGTGGGACCAAACTGGCTAGCTCGAGAACGGTGCGATCGAGATGCACATTTCCCTGGCGAGGCGCCGCTGGTTGAAGGTTTGCCATGCCCTTACAGATAGCAGATCGCGATTCCGAGACACTGTGCGCCCGAATCCCGAGGAGCGGACCAGCGGGATCGTTCGCAGCTTCTCTGTGTATTTGTGACACGGACCGGAAGACACGAAATTGCTCGCTATAGTCCCGCTGAAGGCGACGGCACCCGCGCCAGAGCGGGCTGGAGACGTGTCTCAGCCGGATGGACTGCGCACCAGCAACAAGAGCTTCGACGAATGGGGAGACATCTTCGGCGACCGGCCAGAGGCAGGTTGGCCTCGATTCCAGCGCCCGCGGAAAGAAGGCGAGCCCGGCCCGCTGATACTGCCCGGTCTTCGAGACGTTGTCAGCTACTCGGAGGCTCCCCGGCTAGCGGTTGAGCGTCCCATCAGCGTCCTGCGGGATTGGGCGCCACTGTCCATCGGTGAAGTTGGCGCTCGAGACATAATCAGAGGTCCACCACCAGGGCGTCAGCGATGCCGTCTGGAGGTTGTAGGTGTTGTGTGTAAACCGGTTGTTGAATGTCGTCCAGACCCTAGTGTCCCCTCCTCCGTAGAGACGAACGCCATGTGTTTGGCTCCCCGAGAGCGTCACGGTGTTGTCATGGACCCACACGTTCTGGGTGTGAGTACCGTCGGAACGTCCCGCCTCGAGCAAGATGATACCATTCTTGTTGCCTGATACGGTATTGCCGTATATCTCAATCGAATACGGACTGGGCACGGTCCCGTCGCCACCAGAGTTCATTATGTGAATTCCAGAGCCCTCACTGGCACCAGGTTCTAAGAACCCATTGCCAGTAATAAGGTTGTTACTAATGACCGCACCGTAGCTGACTTCGTGGGTGATCCCGGACTCTGTGTTGTTCACGACCCGATTACTGTCGTACACCATTCGATCGCAGTAACCGTCCGACCATATTCCAATGTAGTAGTTGTCGTGGACATAGTTGTTGCGCACGGTAATCGCAGTGGCGTAGTGCACGAACTTCATTCCACCGGCTTCCGACGTGAAGGCGAGCGTGTTGTTGTAGCTGACCTCGTTCCCTCGGATCAGGGCGTTCTGGGCAAGGCCGGGAGTGCCACTTCCGCCAACGCCGAGCTGGCCGTTGTGGTGGATGAAGTTGTTGAGAACTTGCGTCCCGGTGCGAGCCACGACAACCCCAGTACCATGGTTATAGCGGATCTCGGAGTTGCTGATCGTCCAGTTGTCGCCGGGCGCGGTGTTGCCCACGGTGGCCCTGCTGGCAGGAGTGGCGTACTTCTCGATGATAAGACCTTGGATGGTGACCCCGCCGCCCGCCCCTTGAGCATTCCCCTGAAAGGCGTACTCTGTCGCCGCACCCTCAAGCGTGTGCCCGGTAGGGTCGTCGCCCAAGTAGATGATTTGGTTGACGTAGTCGAAGTAGAACGTCCCAGGGCCGACTGCGGACAGGGTGCCTACGCGCGTCAGCAGCACATTGTCCCGGTAGACGTCCTCTTGGTACTGGCAAAGCGTCCCGATCTGACAGACTCCGGAGCTGTCGGCCAACTTCTGCGTCTGCCCAGTCACATACCACACCGACCCGCTCTGGGTCCAGCCGGTGAGGAGCTTGGCGCCCGACATAATGGCCCCCGGCTGCCCGACGAACGTCTGATTGGCCAGGGGGGTCACGGTTTGCATCCGATAGATGCCTGGCTGCAGTGTCAGCGTAGCTCCGGCGCCTGCTGCAGTAACCTTCGCTTGGATATTGTCGCTGGGGCAGAGCATCGTTGCCGTGGAAATGCAGCTCGTCGACGCGGTGATCGTCACCGTGGCCGCCGCACTCTTCTGTGCGCTCGTCGCCGTGATCGTCGCGGTCCCCGCCGCCACACCGGTCACCAGCCCACTCCCGTTCACCGTCGCCGCCGGCGGATTGCCGCTCGCCCAAGTGATGCTCCGTCCGGTGAGCGGGATACCGGCCGAATCCCGCGGGGTCGCCGTCAACTGCACCGTCCCGCCTACCAGGATGCTCGCGGTGGCGGGACTCACCGTCACCGACGCGACCGGTACCAGACTCACGGCGACGGTGG
>Ga0137383_10001863_pt1 | contig 12719 bp, 9 predicted proteins | sample SagtaG_19_FD_104817 | JGI IMG/M metagenome (GOLD analysis project Ga0137383, IMG submission 104817) | Vadose zone soil microbial communities from Sagehorn Ranch, Mendocino, California, USA - Sage2_R_40_16 metaG | ecosystem: Environmental > Terrestrial > Soil > Vadose zone | place: USA... | reverse complement strand
GCGAATCCGACATCATTCGTGAGATCCGCGCTGCGGTTCAGTCTGGAAGCGCTGCGTTTGATGTTTCGCCGAATGCGCTCATCGATCTGCACAAGGCCGGCGCCAGCAATAACGTCCTGAACGCGATGATGGGCGACGGCAGCACGAAGTCTGGTGTATCGAGTCCCCGAAGCATCAAGCTTGGCTCGCCGCAGATAACCTCGCCCGTCAAAAACCCCAATACCCAGCTCGTGGGCAATCTCAATTCCAGAGAGATTATCGCTGTCCTCGAAAAGCAAAGAAGCGGTGCGCAACTGGAAGCATCGCAGATGGTCAAGACCTCCTCGCTACGGCGCGCGCAGCCGCAAGCGATCCCGCTACAGACCAACTCCACGTCGGGAGCAAGAACGGGCAGCCCATCAGGAGCCGCGGCCTCCGCAACCAGCGCGAATCCAACGCTCCTTGCGCCCCAAACGCCGCAAAAACACGACCCTCCATCCAATCCCGCGCCGGGCAGCGCAGTGGGTTCGCTCGGCGCAATGCCCGCGAATATTAAGACGGGCACAGCTATCGTCTGCACGAGCGATGCGATGATGAGAATTTTGACGGTGAGCGGTCTGGATGGGCCCGCAACCTTCACACCCGATCCCAAATACAACTTCTACACCATTACAGGTTGTTCGTTCGGCGACAGCGGCCCGAACGCCAAGGCTTACATCTACTACCAGAGCACGTTTCGCGAGGACTTCCAGATCCAGGAGTGGAGCGACAACGGAATCAAACTCGCACTCGATCAAAACATTGCCGGCTTACTCGATCACGAAAGCCTAACACTGGTCGTCCAGCGCAACGACGGCAAACAGGCCACTCGAGGCGGTTGCAAATTCTACGCGGCTCGCGAGACCAGGATGCTGCCATATATTCCGAAGACGGATTTCTCCCTGAACAAATTCACTCCCACCGACACCTCGGCCTTCCAGGCTGCATACACCTCGCCTTCGTCCGTCACTGTGGTGCCCAACATCGCTGGGTACACCGCCGAGGTTTCCTGGACTGACCCGAAAGTTTCTTACAACAAAGATCATCCTAATTTTTCGGTTTGGATGCCCGGCGGGGAGGATATTTACCAGCTCAAGAATCTTCAGCCTGGTTTTGTCGTGGAAAGCGGCGCGCTCTGCCACCGGAATCTGGAGTGCCAATCGGGGGCGGTGCACACTGAAGGAACTTTCGGCCTTTCATTCGTCGGAACCGACATGCACGTGGTGTGGCAAGGGCAAGCATGCAGCTACTCGGGATGCGGCGGTTTTGGGCAGCCTGACTGTTTTACATCTGAGCCGGGTTCTAACTACGCAGTGAACGTGACGATCACTGGTCCCCGCGGCGTTGATCCATGGACCGGCAAGCCGACAACGGCTCACTAACGCGGAGCGGAATGTAACAACGGAGGCCACGAGCGAAAGGAGATTTAGGCCATGCGCCGGAAACTGAATGTGAGACTTGGATTGACATTCGTGATGTGCGCTTCGATCGCTTCGTCCGCGCAGGAAGGCCAAAGGTCCGCCCCTTTGCCGAATCAGCACGTCCAGGTCAAGAGCGTGCCGAGCGCCGCGAAGGCAGGGGAAGCGCGCACGACGGGCAGCCTGCAATGGACGTTACAACCGGAGTTGCTGCACGCGCTTGCCAGTAATGTTAGTGCTGCAAGAGCTATCGGTGGCACTAGCCAAGCCACCAACGCCTCTAGTCGAGCGACCGCTCTTGTCCTCAATGAACAGCGCCTAGGTCCTCAAACACTACTCAAACCCACTCCGCAACTCAGGCCGGGTCAGACCTTGTCTTCTCCAGGGGTCAGAAATTCCTCCCCTGGGACAACAAACCAACCGACACTGATGAACAATGCTCCGGCGGGGGCCCACACGGTACCCCTTACCTCACCTCCGCAGACGAAGATTTGCCTTGAAGGCGGAATTACGGCCGTGTCCGGAAAGAAGACGGTCGCCTTCACTCCAGTTGCGGGACCAAATGGCATCTATGTGATTCAAGGTTGCGGCTTCGGCACCCAACCCGGCCGAGTGTATCTCAGCTCTCTCCATTACCCGCGGAACATCTCGCCAGTCTCCGGGGCGACCCAAGCCATCCCGTTTCGGCCCAATCCCGACCAACTGCAGTTTGAAATCGCACCCGGCGACTGGAGTGATCAGCAGATTATCGGCCACATCGACTCGAACGCCTCCGGCTACTACGACACCGATCTGGTGACCTTGGTGGTCCAGATTGCCGGCGGTCAGCAGTACAAGTCAGGTGGGTTTTCCCCCGATGTTCACTACAGCTTCGTGGCGGCGCGTGCCGCGCAACTGCTTCCGTATTCGCCGTACTCGGTGAACGTTCCCTACACATTCGATTCCCAGGGACGCCAGGTTCCAATTTACGGCGGCTCCTCTGCTCCCCCATTGTTTTCGGGGAACCACACGGTCGTGATCGTTCGCCAAGTTATAGGAGCGACGTTCTCCAATAGCTTGCCGGACCGCATTCTCGTGGTTCCGCCCGAGCAGGGTCAATATGGAGGCATCGAGCTGATGACGGGCTTTCAAGTCACGAGTGTGCAGTTCTTTCACGCAGATTTGTCGAAGATGGCATGCATCTATGTTCCTCCAGGCAATGCCGAATACACGTCCGGCGGAAATTGGGGAGTCGATGATTCGCAGGTGGGCGAGTATCACGTCTCCTGGCAGGAGCAAAGCTGCACGAGCACATCGGCTGGCGCCGGCGGCCACACGCAAAGCGTTTCAGCGTACGCACTAGACATCACCGTTGTCGGGCCCCGCGGTGTTCCGCCTTGGCGTTGGCAGAGTGGTTTTTAGTGAAATCCGTTCCCAGGAGCACGAGGATCAGGAGGAGGAACGGAACTATGAGTGTTAACACGAACGTCACTAAACTACAGCGTACTTCGTAACGCATGTGCGATCGAATGCTCATGAGAAGGAGAAGAAAAATGGCAAAGTACACGGCGGCATCTCCGACCCGGGCGCTGCTCGCGGCTGCCGTATTGGTGCTGCTGTTCGGCGCCGTGTCCGGATGCAGTTCCAGCACTAAATCAGCCGACGCGAAGGAGCAATCTGCAGCAGGCGGACGCGACACCGGTCAGAAGGTGGACATCAACTGTCTGGGCAGCCACCTCGAAAACCCACCCGAGTCTTACCACTATTCTTTCAAATCGTCGGACGGAAAGAACGCGGTGGACAAAGAAGCGGAAATCACCCCGCAAACGATGGACGTCACGATTCAAGACAATTCCGGCTCACATACATATCACGGTACCCGATCCGACGAAGCCAGTTGGGGCAGGGCCGTTCTCGATCTTTCGGGTTGGGGCCTGACCGTGATGACTGCGAGAGTAGCATTCATCGAAGACTCTTCCGCGTTAAGGCGGATTGGCGACGAGCCCATGAATGGCTACAACACGACACAGTATTCGATCGACACGACGAGCGGGAATACGTCAGATGCGCGGACCTTTCGGACGATGTTCGGTGCGGCCAGTTACGACAAAGGAACTGTGTGGGTTGGCGCCAGGGGTTGTCCGGTGAAATTGATTCTGGACGAGGTAACACAGCAGAACAACGGCAGTATTGACAAGCGTCACTTCGAGATTGCAGTCAGCAAGAAATGACCAGCCATCGGCGTTCAAGAGCGCAGGGCGCTCTTTGGCTGTGGACGTGCGGATACAAATCCACAAGAGCGAAGGGAGAGAAAACCTTGAAACGGAAATGCATCGCGATATTCGGGTTCGTGTTCCTAATGTGCGTCGTGAGAGTTTCCTTGGCGCAGCAGAAAGCGCTGACCAACGCCGATGTCATAAACATGGTGAAAGGTGGGCTCGCTGAGTCCGTCGTCATCTCCGCGATTCAACTGAATGCTCCGAATTACGACGTCTCTCCAGCGGCGCTCATCGCTCTGAAAAAAGCAGGAGTCACCGGGAAAGAGCAGGAGGCGATGTTGGCTGCAATGAAAGCGGCGGCAACTCCGCCAGCACAGCCTGCTGGCGCTTCTTCGACGCCGGGTCCCACAACAACAGCCGCCGACGGGCAGCGCGCAAATTCAGGCACCGCTTGGCGAATGCCCACCGTCGCCGTTCTTCAAGGAGGCTCCTCGCAACCATTGACTTTGGAAAAGACACAGCTCGCGCAAACCAAGGCCAAGCCCACCTCGATGTCCAGCCTTGCCTCAGATTCCGTCGTCACTCAGGCATTGCAAGGCGGCATCAGCACTGCAACCTACGGCGTCGCCAGTAAGGTTGCGTCGCCCGTGGGCGGTGCCACGGTTCAACAGGCGGGCGGCCTGTTTTCGAACGTAATGGCGCACCGCAAGCCGGCCGTTACCTACGTTTGGGGCGTCACCAACCCGTCCTCGGGAAGCGTCTTTCAAAATTATTTACCTGCGTTTGCCGTGAATTTCGCAGGCGCTCCAGGCATAAACCCGGATGAGTACGAACCGGCCATCGTGAAGCTCACACCGGCACAAAACACGTGCCGCATCGTGGGCGCAACGCAAGGGAAGGAAAATGCCAAGGCCAGTCCTGCAGCCGACTGGGAAATCTATTCCTCCTTCCTCGAAGAGCGCGTTCCCGCCGCAGCGCAGAAACTCAAATCCGGCGAATACAAGCTGACGCCCGGTTCCCCGCTGTTGCCCGGCGAGTACGGCGTCGTGCTTCGGCCCGTTTCCAAAACGAAGAAATTCTCCGGGGCCGACGTGGCACGCGGACAGGGCGACGGATTCGTATTTGGCGCCGTGTGGTCATTCCAGATTGCGATAGCACAATGAACGGCTCTGCATTCCAGCGCTGGCCGACAAGCTTCAGCAAGCGAATCGTGCTGTGCTCGATTGCTGCGCTGCCCTGCTTCGCAATCGTGTTGTGCGGATGCAAACGCGATCGCGGCGGCGCGGGGGCCCCAACACAGGCACAAGCCGCCGGCAAACCACTCCCAGCTGGTCCAGGCATTCGCAATGGGCCAGCTCTCCGTGTCTTGAACCTGCCCGGCAGTGCATTCCACGTGGAGTACTCAGACAAGACGGCGATCGTGGACATGGCCACCGTCGCGCGAACGCTTCGTGGCGTCAGCGAAGATCGCCGCATCTTCTTGTTCGAGGATTCTCCCGAGCTTCGCGCGAAGTTGGTACCCGGTCACTACGTACTGTTCCAGGGGCTGGATCTGCGCAAGGTCGATGCGTACGCCGTCGACCCGAACACCAAGAATCTCATCGTGGGCACCGAAAGAGCGTCGTTGCGCGAAGCGCTAACGAACGCGAATGTGCAATGGAAGGCACCGGTCAATTTCGGTGAAATCCTTCGACAGACGTCGGCGCAAATGACACCCGCGCCCGCTTCCTTATTTGCACGTTCAGAGTTCTCGCATCAACTACAGGCCTTCGTCCAGCCGACCGTCCACGCCGATGTAACGCAAACTTCGTTCCAAGGAGAAGTTGAGTTCAACGACAGCGATTTCGCCACATGGAAAGTCCACTACCGGTTCAATGCACCCGGCGGCGACGACCGGAACATGCATCTTGATGTGCATCTGGCGCGCGAGGCAAATGGCCTCAATGTCGAACTCAGCGCCAAAGGGACCATCAGTAATTTCATCCAGCAATTTGGCATGGTTGCCGCCGAAAAGGGGCCAGTCCACGTTCAATTCCGGGATTTGGACCTCCGTGGCGATATCGATTTCGACTGGACGATTAAGACCTCCGAAAACAAAACGCCGATGAACGAAGTTCGCTTCAAGTTGCCCGGAAAAGTATCCATTCCGCTGGTTGAGTTCACGGACCTGCCGATGTCACTCCAGATCAGCGAGGCGTTGCTGTTTCACCCAGCCTTTACGACAAAAGAAGAAGTCGCCCGCGGCACGTTCCACGTAAAATTCGTGAGCGATGAAGGGATCCAGCTCGACGGCGCCGAATCTCAAGTGGAAGGACAAGGTGAAGGCGATGCGGACATTGCCCAAAATTTTGCTTTCTCTCCCGTGGCATCTTTCGGACTCGTGATTGCCATGGCCGTTCCGCGGATCGAACTCCGTATGGGCAGCGAAGAGTTGTTCGAAATGGCTAAGATTCCGCTGCCGAGCACCCTGGTCGAGTCCCTCTCCGACGTCTTGTTGAAACACACGATCGTGGGCCAATGGGTCAATAAGAAGATGGGGAATCCGCTTTCCATCGAAGGCGCTGCTTACTTCCAGGTCGTGATTTCTACGACCGCGGCCCACTCCGGAATGCAAAGCCTTGTGCCCTGTCAGCAATTTACGATGACAGCCAAGGGACAGATAGGACTAGACGCGGAGTGGCTCGGCAACAACACAAATTTCCAGCCAAAGGACGTTTTCGAGAAGAAACTCGTTCGACGGCAACCCGATGTGAAGATTTGTGGCGGCGGCAGCTAATCCAACTCCGAGCGTGACGCGGGAGAATACTATGGGATTCCAGAAACGCTACAGACAAGCGCAAGCCGGAGCCATCTCCATCGTGCTGATGCTCGGAGCAACGGGGTGCAAACTCGGGCCTTCGTCCACTAAGGACGATCGAAAAGCTGCGGTGCAATCCCAGGCGGCTGCGGGTGCCGCAAACCCTGCTTGGGACCTCAATTGTGTTTATGAGCGCCTACAGAACCCGCCCGACTCGTTCCACTACACCTACAAGCACAACGAAGTCGCCTGGGAGGCGGATGTCACGCCTAGCACCATCGACGGCACACGCACAGCTCCCGAGGGCGTTCGCCCGATTCACGGCGTTCGCTCCGATACGGACTCCTGGCACGGTGCCTGGATGAATCTCAGCGCAATCTCAGGAATGTCCAGCACCTTTGCACTGGTTCGCAATGCGGAATCGAACGTGCGCGAGGGCACGGAAATGGAGAACGGCTTTGACACGATCCGCTACTCCGTCGATACGACACGGTCGGGATCCGCAGAAGCTGGACTCTACCGTGCCACTCTCGGCCCGGGCGGATCTGAAAAAGGAACGGTATGGGTTACTGCACACGGGTGTCCTGTCAAATTTGCGCTGGATGTGGAAATGCATTTGAACGATGGGCGCGTCGAGCGAGATCACTACGAAGAGGCAATCCTTCGCAAGTGATTCCCGAGCTTCACAATTCGGTCGGAGTGAGCCGTCTGCAAGCGAGCAGGCCAGTGGCTTTGCTTGTCATACTCATGGCCCTCGTTGCGCTCGCGTCTGCTAGCTGTCGCACCAGGAGTGCCGACGGTGCCGCGCCCTCGACAACAACTGCACGAACGGCCGAAAAGCCTGCGGCTCCAAGTCCTGTCCAAGGTCCCCCGGCACCTTCGGCGAATGCGCCCTCCAGTTTGCCGGAGGCCGGCGAAAAGCCGCCTTCCTCTTCGGATGTGACATTGCCGGGTTCAATCTCTCCGGTTTCCGCAACTGGAGATCCCGCTCGCGATTGGCAGCTTAAGTACGAGCGCACTGAAAACAGCCCCGAGGCCGACCTGGTCGTCCGTACCGGCGATATCAATAATCTTGGGTTCGGCTGGCCTTCCGGCTTCGATCCATTTTCAGGCAAATCCACGCCTGTCCACCCTCATCCCTGGAAAGCTGCGAAGGATGAACCCGAAGGAACCGATCGCATCTTGCTCGGCTCTTCCGTGGATCCTTCGGAAGAACTACGCGACGTCGTCGCTTACAACCGGCTGGGCAGCGACGGCTACAGCGGCATCCTTAGTGACTGCGCGCTCGCTGGCCCCTCCTGCAAGGAGCGGCAAGAGTCGATGCCACGGCCGATTACGCTAGCGATTGGCGCCTTACCTGCAAAAATCGATGCAGTACTCTTTCAAATATTTGCCGACGATTTTCAGGTACCTCACTTTCACTCACACTTTCAAGTCAGTCTGAACGGCACACGCATTCCCAGCTTCGAACAAGCCATCAACGCTCTCGACCAGACGGGACCTATCGGCAAGCTCGTGACCCTGCGCCTGCTGCCCGAATATTGGCCTTTGCTGCGATCTGGCAACGTGCAACTACTGATCGACGACCCCACCACTCGCGTAAGAGACGGGTACGCAGTAGATTTCGTGCGGATTCTCGTGAATCCGCGCAAATTTAAGTATGAGGTCTCGCTGTTGGCGTCCGTGCTGGACGCGGACACCAGAAAACCGATATCCGGTGCAATCGTCACCGCTGCCCTTCAATCGGCTAGCACCGACGACTCGGGACGATGCGAACTCAAAGGGTTGCCCGCGGGCCTCGTAGTCGCGACCGCCGCGTCATCGAATTACGACCAGAATTCCACGACGGTGGATCTCCCCACGGGCGAAACTGGACGAGCCGAAATTCTCTTGCACAAGCATCAGGAAAACACCGCCGCCTTGGAACGCTCCATAGCGCAAACTGGCTCTGCAACAGTCTACGGCATCCACTTTGATACCGACTCGGCCAGGCTTAGAGGCGATAGCTTGCCGGCGCTGAATGCGGTGCTCGGCCTTGTTCAGAACCATTCCTCGTCTCGCTGGTTGATTGCCGGTCACACCGATAATCAGGGAAACGATGCGCGAAATCAGCCGCTCTCGGAACAGCGAGCCGCGGCTGTAATCGCCTGGTTGAAAGATCATGGCGCGAATGGCAGTCAATTTGTACCCCAAGGTTTCGGTTCCAACCGGCCAGTGGCGGATAACGCGACCTCCGCTGGCCGGGCGCTTAACCGCCGAGTCGAAGTAGCTCTAGCAAAATAATGGACACTCGTGAAGGAAGAAAGCGGGACGAAAAGACCCTGGCATAGCGGGTTCTGGTGAAGCTCTGATCTTTATCGGTACATATAAGGAGGCAAAATGAGAATCACAATTCTGCTCGGTGCAGCTCTACTTGCTACAACGGCTCTGCTGGCCCAAGGTCCATTCAGCAAACTCGCAGACCCGACTGTTGACGTCCGCGGTGTTGTCTGGAATCCGCAAGTGGGGCAGGGCTCCGAGTACGACATCACTACGCACAACAGCTCGAAAATACACGTCACTCTCGCCGTTGTCGGCAAAGAATCCCCTGAGGGCCAGACTGCCTATTGGCTGGAAACAGGGGTGAACAATAGCGAGTTCGGCCAAATCGTTTCGAAGAGGTTGACGACCCTCAGTGGGGGCAAGCTTCGTGGCGGCAGATGGATTATCCAGCTTGCCGAAAACCCGCCAATGGAGATGTCCTCCGGCCGGGCCCCGGCGGCTCGTGCCAACTCGGAATCACAATCCGACTCCGACTACCGCAACACTGCTGTACGCGTCGGCGTCGAGTCCGTCACAGTGCCAGGTGGCACATTTCAATGCGAGCATTGGCGCGCCAAGGATGGCTCAGGCGATGCATGGCTCTCCTCAAACGTAGTCCCCTACAGTATTGTCAAAGCTAGCGACAAGGATGGCGGCTCCATCCTACTCACAAAGACCATCGCCAACGCGAAATCGCATATTACCGCCAAACCTGTTCCATTTGATCCTTCGCTTCTTATGGGTGGCACCCGCCGTCGGTAAGCCGGCAAAGCCTGAGCGGCTCGGACGTGCAGTTGGTGTAAACCCAGCGCAGTATTTTGTCGATGATATGAGAACATCCTGAGCTCTGAGGAATTCTCAGCTGCGAAATCATCTACCGTCCTGTGGCTGAGAGGAGAGTGGCGCACTCAGCGAGAGTACAGAAACTGTTACTAAGACGCAAAACGCGAAAAGGAGCTTTCGAAACAATACACACTAAGGTTTGTCAGCATGCATATCTCTTGGAGATGGTCGCTTCTGGCGCTGATCATCATGGTTCTGGACGAGTCGTCGACCACACGAAGGTTAACCAGAAACGGCAGTGCGGGATGTTGGCAGGAGAGCGCACGAGCTGACGAGGCAAGTGACGGGCAGAAATTGTCGTGGCTGAGGCAGCGCACCGAATTCGGTATAACTTCGGTACAACTGGGGGGAGATTTCGGGAGAGAGAGCCTGCAAGCGACGCTCAGCAAAGCCTTTAGAATTTCTGCCTTCTTTGTTAGAAGGCAGACGCTCTATCCAACTGAGCTACGGGCGCACGTCTATGAATTGACTTAGTTTAAGGCTTTTTTCGCGCCAATCGCAACGGGTGCAGCCCTTAGCAGGTTCCATTGCCAAATCGCTGCCTCTCCTGTATGCTTGGAAAATGTTGAGTTTTACCCAGAAGAACGCGCAGTTCTGCATCTGCTGTATGTGCTGTGTGTGTGTGTCTTCTGGCGCGGGGAGGCCTGTCTAAAGCTTTAGTTTAGCCTCGAAGAGTTTTCGACCCACCGCCAGAAATGAACTGGCAGGTGGGTTCTTGTTTTTGGAGCAAATGATTGATGGCTGATGACTGAAAATTGACAACTCTTCCTTCCGGTGGCGCGGTCGCCAAGTGGTAAGGCAATGGTCTGCAAAACCATTATCGGCGGTTCGATTCCGCCTCGCGCCTCCAAGATTTCTTCGTCCCCCATCTGGCCGATTCAATTGGAACACCAGGGGGTAAACTTCTGTGGCCCGGACTTTTTCGTCAGTCCCCGAAGCGAATCAGAGCTATGTCGAAAATTCCTTCAGCGGCCCAGCCCACACCGTTCGGGCGCGCCTACAGATTCTTGAGATGAGCGAGGCGGAATGGCGATCCGAGATTTTCCCGCAGGTCCAGCCAGTGCTGTTCCGGAATGGTCATGAATACATCGACGACGGCGGGGTCAAACTGGCTCCCGGAACAGCGCTTGATTTCTTCCCGGGCGTGGGACATCGGTAGCGCCCTGCGATAGGGGCGGTCGCTAATCATAGCATCGAGCGAATCCGCGATGGTAAAGATGCGTGCGCCAAGAGGTATCTGCTCGCTCTTCAGCCCTCGCGGGTAACCTGACCCATCAAAGAATTCCTGGTGGGCGAGCACGATTTCTGCCGCATCGCGCAAAAACGGAATGCGGATCAGCATGTTGTAACCGATCTCACAGTGCTCGCGCATTTTCTTTTTTTCCGCGTCGTCCAGCGGGCCGGGTTTGCGGAGAATGCTGTCCGGAATGGCCATCTTGCCGATATCGTGGAGGAAAGCAGCGCGCGCCAGGATCGGCAAGTACCCATCTTGCACGGGCATGGCTCTGGCAATGGAGATGCAAAACGCCGTAACCCGCTGGCAATGTCCTTCCGTCTCAGCGTCTTTCAAGTCCAGCGCGCTTCCCAGGGCCTCCAGCGTGTCGTCGTAGGACTGCTCCAATTCCACGTGCTTGGCGGTCAGTTGCGCGGTACGCTCCTCCACCATCTGTTCCAAGCCGCGCTGATAATTGCGGTTCTCGATGATCAGCCGGCGGTGTTGCAGCGCCCGTCCGACGCCCATAAAAAGCTGGTCCTTCTCGAATGGCTTCAGGATGTAGTCATACGCCCCGCGGCGGATGGCTTCCAGCGCCGTGGAAATGTCGTGGATGGCCGTGACCATGATCACCGGCACTTCCGGATCGTATTGCCGCATCCATTCCAGCAGCTTGATGCCGTCCATCTCCGGCATAATCATGTCGCTCAGAACAAGGTCAGGCGTGGCCTTCTTGACCTGGTCTTGAGCCACGCGGCCGTTATGCACGGCCGTGCAGTGATATCCCTTTGATTCCAGCATGGTGGAAACGACTTCGCGAATCGCTTCCTCGTCGTCCACCACCAGGATGTTTTCCATCTCCACGTTGGTTTGCTCCCCATAGGCATTATATGTGACGGCACACACAAATGTGTGCGGCCTTGCCCAGTCAGAAAATAGCGTGTTAGCGTCTTTGAAGGGTCATTACTTGGAGCTTCCCGCCGTCCACATGTAGCTTTGCGGCAGCACGAAGCACCGCAACGACGGCACTTCCGGCCGGGAGACGCGGCATGCTGCTGGAAAATCAAGGCTTGCTCGGAATCGTTTTCTTTGAAGCCACTGCATCGATCATCTTGTTGGTCCTGTTTCTCCTTTTCCGCCGCGATCATCAGGGAGGTTATTTCCGTTTTTGGCTTGCCGGATGGTGCTGCTTTACCTTTTCTTCGCTCTGCGAACTGACGCTGCTGATTCATCCCGTTCCGGGGTTGAATCTGACGGTCATTCTGGCACAGGCCACGGCCCTGATGCTCTTCCTTGTAGCCGTGCTGCACTATTCTGCTGGTTGGAAGCGGCAAATCTCGCCTGTGATTCCTGTAATCGGCTTGGTCCTTGCAGCCATTTATTCCATCGAGCGTGGTCGCCCCCAGCAGGTTGTTTCGCTCCATTGGGAAACCGCGATTTTTGAGACGGTCGTCTGCCTGTTTGCGGGTTGGGTTTTGTGGAGGTCGGAGTTGGCGCGCCGGGGTCACGGCGCCCAGCTTCTCGCCGGGATTTTCCTACTCAGTGGCCTGCATGGCCTGGATCGTCCGCTCTGGCTGGATAGTCCGTTATTCCTTTTACGTGCGGCGTTTGACCATTTTCTAGGAGTCGCTCTAGGAATCGCTATGGTGGTGGTCGTCTTGGAGGCCGCCCGTAGGCGTAGCGAAGAACTCAACGATAAGATGCGCCGCCTGACGCTCTTAACTGCTGCCAGTACCCAGACTCTTTCCGTCCAGGAAGTCATTGAACAAGTTCTTTCGCACTTAGTGGAAAGTCTTGGCGCCACCCACGGCATCGTCCGCCTCAAGGAAGGCGAAGGAAATTCGGCGCAGCTCGTGGCGCGGGCCTCCGTTGGATTTGACAAGGCCTACTTGAGCCGCCATGCCAAACTTTCCGTCATGGAGCCCTGGGTG
>Ga0137383_10001844_pt1 | contig 12785 bp, 10 predicted proteins | sample SagtaG_19_FD_104817 | JGI IMG/M metagenome (GOLD analysis project Ga0137383, IMG submission 104817) | Vadose zone soil microbial communities from Sagehorn Ranch, Mendocino, California, USA - Sage2_R_40_16 metaG | ecosystem: Environmental > Terrestrial > Soil > Vadose zone | place: USA... | reverse complement strand
TGGGCGGTCTCTTTGTCTCGTATTGAGTTGCGCGACCCATCGGCTTGCAACTACAGCGCGTCGGCGACGATCAGACGCACTGCAAGAGAATCGAGCCTTTTTTCGCCTGGATTGCGGTCGGTCGGCCTGCCGCTGAAATCGGTTGCGGCGAGACCATAGTTGCTCTCCTCCAGATCAAAGCGGGGATAGGCCTCTTGCGCGAACTCATTTCTGCACTTTGCCGGCACGCTGCTTCAACTCCTCAAACCAGTTGATCTCAACGTTTAACCGGGTTACAGTGGCTTTCTCTTGATTTTCCTTTACCATTAGAAGTCGTTGCCCGTCCGGTGCAACGTCATAATTTGGTATGTCGCTGCTGATGTGAGCGTACGGAGCTTCAAAAACCAGGCGGGATTTGGAAACAGCAAAGGCTGGCTTCGTTTCGAGAGTCACAGCCATCATCTTGTCGCCGTTGCGATAAAATAGCTCGCGACCTGTCGGTGACCACAGCGGTTCCGCACCTCCGTCGGTGGATATTTTCCACTTTGCCCCCAAGCTCGGAAACGGCTGCACGTATACCTCTGCGCTGCCAGATTCGTTGGAGGTGTAAGCGAGCCACCGCCCATCCGGCGAGAATCGCGGCTGCCATTCATCAAAGGACGTCTGCAGCAGCGGTCGAGGCCTTCGATCTCCGTGCAAAGGCATCAACCATATGTCATCGCCTGTGTCCGCATGCCCTTCTTCGGTGAACGCCAATAACTTGCCGTCTGGCGACCAGGAGCCAGGGTACTGGCTGTATTCACTTATAGTGAGTCGCTCGGCTGTACCGCTTCCATCCGTCGCCGTCAAATATAAATTGGCGGCGCCAGCGCGCGTCGAGTTAAATGCGAGGCGCTTTCCGTCGGGCGACCAAACCGGATAGTTGTCATCACCTCCAAAGGTCAGGCGGGTAAGAGTATCCCGTGCGTCCTCGTAGAGCCAAACGTCGTAGGTAGCCCCCGCAATAACAACTGCTAGGTGCCGGCCATCCGGTGACAGCCGTGGCACCTCGAAAGAACGATCTCGCCCGGACACGGGACGGACAGCTCCCTTCTGATCCACCCAAACTAGGGCGTACTCCAGCGTGCGCACGCCGCCAGGCACATACAGCAGTGTGCCCTCCTGTGAGAAGGCGAAGTCCGCATCGCCAGAGCTTGCTCCAGTCATTAAGCCATGCAAAACTGGCACTGCTGTGCCCCGCACTTCGAGCCGCTGCGCGTCGAACTGTACCGCTAAGAGTTCTGAACCACGAGCATAGACCAGATGACCCGTCGGCACGTAGCGGGCGTACGTTCCTCCTTCGATCACCGTGCGCCGCTCGCGGGTATCAAGCCGCAATGCAACGATGTGAGCCCCGTCAAAGCTTCCGCCGGTCCATGCCGTGAACAGCACGGTTTTGCCATCGGGCAACACTTCGGGCCATAGATACGTGCGCTCGCTCTTACTGGGCTCCGGGGCGATTACAAGTTCCGGTTGACCTCCGCGTCCGGGAATGCGCCAGATGCCCTTGGTCCAGAGGGGCGTGAAGTAAATCATGTCGTCAGATCCCCAGCTTGCACCAATGCCATCCCCTGCAGCACAGATATCCTGCGGGACGCCCCCGGCGACCGCCACTTTTTTTAATTTCCCTTGGGCAAAGAAGCCCACCCACTGGCTGTCAGGCGAAAAGAAAGGTATGTAGGCACCTTCGCTACCCAGAACCAGCGTTGACTCAAGTCGGTCTAGAGGGTGCAGATAGAGCTCCGAGGTGTCGCCTCGTCGCGCCGTGTACGCAACCAACTTCCCGTCGGGAGAAAGAGCGATAGCAGCCCGATCTCGCGAGAAACCCAGTGCTTCCGTCGGAGGTAAGAGAATGCTTAAGTGGAGTGGAAGCAAGGAAGATCGGCGCTCGCGAATGACTTGCCAGTATGCGATCGCGGCAGCGAATAAGAATACCAGAACAAGGGACCAAGCAAGACCTTCGCGGAGATTTCGCTTTGCGGCAACTCCCGGAATCGAGCTGCCAGCAATCCATCGCAACTCATCACACAAATCCGCGGCCGACTGCCAGCGCTCATCCGGATCCTTGGCTAGGCAGCGCTTGATCGCGCGCTCCAGCGCCGGCGCCACCAGCGGCCGTGTCTGTCCGAAGGGCGCCGGATCCGACGATAGAATGGCCGACACTACACTCAGCTGACTCTTCCCCTCGAATGCACGCCTTCCCGTCACCATCTCGTACAACGTCGCGCCCAACGAAAATATGTCGCTCCTCCCATCCACCTCCTTTCCTTCGACGTGCTCCGGTGACATGTACTGGAATGTGCCGACGACCGTTCCTTCGACCGTGAGCGGGTTCGAGAGGGTTGGCGTGCCTACACCAGCGCTCGCAATAAACGCAGCTTGCACCGGCTTAGCCAAGCCAAAGTCCATCAGCTTCGCTCCCGACTTCGTAAGCATGATGTTGCCGGGCTTCAGGTCACGGTGCACGATGCCTTGGCGGTGCGCTTTGTCCAGAGCATCCGCGATCTCGATTCCGATCTTCAGCACGTGCTCGATCGGCAGCGCTCCTTTCTGCAACCGCTCGGCCAGAGTCTGGCCTTCCAAGTACTCCATCACCAGGAAGTCCACACCGTCCTGGTTGCCGATGTCGTATAACGCGCAGATGTTGGGATGATTCAACGAGGAAACCGAGCGGGCTTCGCGCTCGAAACGCTGCTTCGATTCAGGATTGGTAGAGAGGTGCTCCGGCAGTACTTTGATCGCGATGGTGCGCTCCAGTCGCGTATCGCGGGCACGGTAAACCTCACCCATCCCTCCCGCACCCAGCGGCGCCTGTATCTCGTAGGGTCCGAGTTTGGTACCCGAGGAGAGGGACATAATGCGCGCATTATAGCGCCGCTTTGGGCGCGTTTCCTGCCGTCGCATTCAGGAGCTCGAAGAGTACGCTCTCTTATGGCCCTTCAACCTTCGAGTGTCGTCTGCTGCGACCTGGGATTTGCAAGAGGCGGGTCAATTGTTCAGTACTAAACCTGACTGTGGAGCAGATCTCGCAAAGGGATGTGTCCATGGCTTTGGGCCAGGCCGGTGAGGGAGCCGGAATAAGATCTTGTCGCAGCGGTTTAGGCCGGTAGGACCTAAAGCAAGAGTTTGGCGGAGGAAAGAGGACTGCGGTAGGCTGGCACGATGAGAATCGCCTTTCTTGCCGCGGTCTTGCTATTTGCGCTCGGTCCCTACGTTCTAGCGCAAGAAGCGCGCGAACCAATCATTGATGTGCATCTACACACACATCCCGCGAACCGCTTCGGAACCGTAGGTGTGCCAAATCCGGTGACAGGCAAGCCGTCAGCGGCCGTCACCGATCAAGCGCTGCTGGACGCTGCCCTCGCACAAATGCGGCGTTACAACATCGTTGCTGCCGTGGGATTTAGTGACCGGCAATCGGTCGCGCGCTGGCGGAATGGGGCTGCGGGTCGAATCATTGGCGGCATGCAAATCGATCAGGGCATCGGCGGAACACCTATCGGAGAGCTGCGCCGTGACATCACACAAGGCAGCGTGCGAGTCATCGGAGAGATCGGAGCGCAGTACCTCGGTTTGGCGCCAAGCGATCCGATACTCGAGCCGTACCTTTCTCTTGCTGAAGAACTGGACGTGCCTGTCGGATTCCATACTGGCATCGCGTCCCCCAACACGCCTTTCGAATGTTGTCCAAAATTCCGCATCCCTCTTGGCAATCCGGCACTGATCGAAGACGTGCTAATTCGCCATCCGAAGTTACGCGTGTACTTGATGCACGCCGGGCGGCCGTTTCTCGAGGAGACAATTGCCCTCATGTCGGTTTACCCGCAGGTCTACGCTGATATCTCAGCAATTGATTGGATCATTCCGCGCGACGAGTTTTACGCATATGTGCGGGCTTTGATCCGCGCCGGCCTCGAAAAGCAACTCATGTTTGGCTCGGACCAGATGATCTGGCCGGAGAGCATCGGAGTAGCCGTCGAGACGGTACAGTCGATCCCCGGAATCACTGAGTCCCAGAAACGCGATATCTTTTATAACAACGCGGTACGGTTTTTTCGTCTAAACGAACGAGACCTAAAACCGTGGCAACACTGACAGGGTGCCACTCAGCGCTCGCTTAGCTGAAGAGCTTGCATTCGCTTGAGACCCTGGATTTGTAGGTGCACGCATCAGCTTGTTGAACAATCGACGGTGCCTTTCGTCGCTACTTTAGGCACCTGGATCGATGCGCCTCCATCATTTCTGTTCTTGCGCTCTGGCTTGGTCTAGAACACGCTGAATCCTCGGTGGATCATTCGGCAACTCTCCCGATATCACATATCGTTTGGTGATCTCAACCCATATAGGGTGTTCCCGAAACACTTGCCGAAAGAGTGGTAACGATTCTTCATCGCGACCGGCTTCTAAGAGCGTTGTGGCCAGACCATATCTAAGCTCCTCCTTCTCCGGAGCCATCTCGACTGCTTTCCTGTATGAACCGATAGCCTGGTCCCAATTCTTCTCACTTATTAAATCCCCAGCTTTTAGAGCTAATCGGTATGCGCGCTGTAGTCGAACTAGGCGCTTCAGTTCGGTGATTGGCTGGGGAGCATCTTCAACACGGAGGTCAAAAATGCGATCTTTCCACGGTCGGCCTGTGGACGTGCCACTCACGACGATGATCGCCGCGGTTTGCTGCCCACGAAGATCTCCCCCCTCTTTCTGCCCCGCTTCAAGAGCAGCTAAGAGCCGATCAGCTAAATCGCCTGCGTTCTGCTCGAATGCTCGCGCCATCGCAGGCCAGACTCTTTCGCTGGACATCGTGTTGGCCTGGACGGAATAGTTCTTTCCGGTCAAGTGCCCAGCGGCGGCCGTATTCTTGGATCCGGTATGTACAGCCACATTTCCTCTAACGTCGATCATCGCGACCTGCCTGATTTCCAATTCAGAGTCAGCAGCCAGCAAGGCTTTAAGGACCTGCGGAGCGTCCTTCCCGTAGCGCATCATCTCAAGCCCAAGTTGTCCATATAGCGGCTCGGCCATCCCTTGGGTTGCGACCGCTCCCACGCCAGCCTCTGCCCACGGACAAACGGGGCCCACGGAGAAATAGTGCGATTCAACTGCTACCCCTAGTTCACCCGTCTGCGGATCGCGTGCAATGATTGACATCGTCCCTGGCCGCAGAGCCCGGTAGATCGGCTCCGGGTGTGACAATCCCGAGGCTCTCTTTGTCAGAGCGGGCAACCCATCCTGAGCAGGGCAAGTTGCAAAAGTCCAGAGCACCGCAACTAACACGAACAAGAACTTCATAGCGTTGTTCTCCGTTTTTTTTTTGCGCGAAGTTTGAGCGCTGCAGATTCACTGTGGTCCAAATAACGCGCCGTGGACAATCGCTCTACCAGCTTTTCCATGAGGCCATTGTTGGCGATCAAAACTGATGCCGGGCACGGTTGAGCCCGGATCGCGAAATGTCTGGTCGATGCTCAGCGCGCCTTTGCCCGGGTCGAATCGCGCTACCACGACCCAGCTTTGGTTATCTCCGGTCACGACCAGGCGGTCACCCTTGCGATCGGCCGCGAGCCAATGCGGCATGGGGAAGCGAGTATCGAGGGTGAGCCTCGACACTTCTAGTTCGACTAGTCCCCCGCCCGGAGCAAATCCCTTCCCATGAGATTGAAATGTTCCCAAAACATGCCCATTCGGGAGACGAACGAAGCTGTGGGGAAAACTGTATCCAGCGCGGTCCGTGAACTGGGCGGCAAGGCGCGGCTTTAATGGCTGGCTCAGATCGAAAATAAACGTTCGCCCTGCCACCCAACCGTTCGCGAAAAGAATATTGCTGTGCGGGAACTCGTATTCGGTGTGATGAGGCATGGTGGCAGTAGTACCCACGGGCGCGCTGCTGATAATACGACCGTAGCTCGGAGACGTTGGATTTGCGTCAATGACTGCCAGAAAATCAGGAGATCGGCGCGCCGCGTCACCCGCCCAGACAAACAGATATGGCGAGCCTTGTGGCACTGGGGGCGCTGTCTGCGTTTCGGCGCTGGGAGAAATTCCCGTAGTGCACAATACCACTGTGACTAGGGCCAGACTACGGTAGCTCGTCATTGTCCTCCTCACACAAACGCTACGACGCCGGAATTCGGGTCTGGAGACCGTGCCTCATCGGCCCTCCTTATTTCACTTCACTTCACTTTGAGAAACTCAAACACCGCCTTCCGGCAGGCTTCAGGCTGTTCACTCCACATCTCGTGTGTAGCTCGGGAGATCGTCACTCGCTTCGCACGGTTGTTTGCCTTCAGCAGGGTGATCCAATTCGCCATTTACGAGTTTATGGATCGTTAGCGTGTTCTCGCCGCAGAGTAACAGCGTCGGTACTCTCAATCGCTGCACCTCTCTTCGATCCAAGGAGGGAAACGCATCACGGGAGGTCGTGAGAGCTTTCCATTCCGCCATATTTTCCTCCATCACTTTGCGCTGCTCAGTAGGCAGACTTTCGTACGTCGCCTGGCCCTTCGTGACAAAAGACGTAGTCACACGCAGCGCAGTTGTTGTATCGCCTTGTCGGAATGCATCTCCCACGCCGTTCCAGAAGTCCATGAATTGCTTAAATGCGGCTCTACCTTCAGGTAGTTCTGCTACCCACCGATGGACAGGCGGTTCCGCCGAGGTCAAGCTCTGAACGAGCTCAGGATGTTTAATTGCGAGAATCAGAATCGTATACGCGCCATACGAGTGTCCAATGAGGTGCGCTCTTTTTATTTGAAGTTCTCTGAGCAAAGCCGCCAGATCGTCAGCCTCAACAATCGCGCTGTGATCCACCGGATTCCCAGCGCTCTTGTTAGGGAAGTTGTACCGGCGACTGTACGCGATTACGCGGAAGTGTTCGGCGAAAGGAGAGATCTGATCATCCCAGGCACGGTAGTCGTCAAGTGCCCCATGCACAAGCACGACGGGCTCACCTTGGCCACGCTCAATGTAGTGCAACTCAACGCCATTGACTACCACCTTCGTTGGACGCGACGTGCTTTGTCCGAGCTGGTCCTGCCCTATCGAGCTCGATGACGGTACGGACGCCAAGAGTATCGGGAACAACGCTCGGGGAAAGCTCCTCGATGGTAAGAAAATTCGATTGAGCATTCACTTCTCCCCTGAGGGACAGCGAGCCACGATTTACCAGATGCTCGCGTATGTGACTTTGACCCTGTGTTTACATAGCCTATGCGTTTGTCACTGCATCCTAACCCTTTGATGCCCTTTCTTTCGATGACCAGGATTGTAACGTTTTTCTTCGACTTTAGAATGGGCTATGATCTAGTCGTTCTTTTCCACGAAAGAACATGCGAGTTGCTTCCGTGCGGGCAGCAATGGAGGAAACTCGTGAAGCTCTTTAGAAGACCGAAGTCGAAATTCTACTGGTATGACTTCACCGTACGTGGGCGACGTTACCGTGGATCAACGCAAGAAACCAAAGCCGTTAGAGCCGTGAAAGTGGCGAGCCTAAGACTCGCTGATGCAGTCGAAAACACCGATCCGCTTCCAAACAGACCCACTGGTTTGGCTGAGCTCTCGCAGCGATTCTTCTGTTGGCTAGACGATGCCAGACTGGAGAGCAAAACCAAGAGGTACTACCGAAATGGCTGGCGATTGTTGAAATTGACTCCTGTTGCGAGTATCCGGTTGGAACAGATTACGAGCGATTACGCGGAGCGCCTGAGTTTCGCTGCGTCCGCCGCAAACGCGAATTGCGCGCTTCGCACCTTAAGGCGAATGCTCCACAAGGCAGAGGAGTGGAACTTGCTTAGCCGTGCTCCGAAAATCAAACTCCTGCAAGAGCACGGGCGATCACTCAGGCTCGATGATGATGCCGAAAAGAAGTTGCTTGCCGCAGCTGTCGTTTGTGGTTGGCGCAAGCGAACGAGTGATGTCTTTGGTGACATTGTCGTTTTGATGCGCGATACCGGAATGAGAAATCAAAGAGAACTCTACCGGATGCGCATTGAAAATCTCGATTGGGAGCGGCGGTTGATCTTCGTGCCCGACAGCAAGACTCCGGAAGGCCGAAGGCTTGTTCCAATGAGTCGTCGAGTCTTCGAAATTCTGCGAGCTCGTTGTGTAACAAGGCTTGAAGGCTGGGTGTTCCCATCTGCGCGGTCAGAGTCCGGGCACATAAGCTCAATAGATCGCCTGTTTCGTCAGGCGCGAATCAAGGCTGGCCTTCCGAAAGAGTTGGTGTTGTATTGTGCGCGACACGACTATGGTACTCGGGTTCTCACGCGTACTGGGAATCTGGCTGCGGTGATGAAAACCATGGGCCATAGGGATGTAAAGACGGCAATGCATTACCAGCATCCGGAACTGGAGGTCGTGCGCGCGGCTTTGGACTATAAACCAGGGGCGAATGGCACTGCAACGCGGGTGTAGCTGAGGAGAATACGGCACGTTCTCCGACCCACTAAAAAACATCAACATCGGTAAGTTGTTGCAGCTCTCATGATTATTGAAGCGAGCACGCCTTTGACGGAATAATCGGCCGTCAGTGCGCTATCCATCGCCCCCTGCGACCCGTTGCGTGAATCCATTGCACGACCGAGTCAGAGTGCCAGAAAGTAAGATGCCGATACGAACGTCACAGGCACGGCCGCAAGGGCTTGGAACTCGTCGACTACGTCACTCACCTCCTTCAATGACCCGCACCGCATTCGCTCAGCTTCGCGCAATTCTTTATAATGGCAAGTTTCAACGTCGTAGTGTGGGAATCTGTAAGGGGGAGCAATGGCGGGTTCTTATAACGGTCTGGCGGTGCCAGCCGATGGGAAGAAAATCGGTTATGGGAGCGGGCGGTATCAGGTGCCGGATACTCCGGTGATCCCTTTCATCGAGGGAGATGGCACCGGTCGCGACATCTGGAAGTCATCGGTACGTGTGTTCAACGCGGCCGTAGAGAAGGCGTATAAGGGCAAGCGGCATGTAGCTTGGTACGAAGTATTCGCCGGAGAGAAAGCTAAGGCAAAGTTTGATAACTGGCTGCCGGAGGACACGGTCGAAGCGATCCGGGAATTTCGCGTGGCCATCAAGGGGCCTCTGACAACGCCTGTCGGCGGCGGCATCCGGTCACTCAATGTGGCCCTGCGCCAAATTCTCGATCTCTACTCGTGCGTGCGGCCGGTGAAATATTACCGCGGTGTGCCGTCGCCGGTGAAGCACCCCGAGCGCATGGACGTGGTCATCTATCGTGAGAACACCGAGGATGTCTATGCCGGGATCGAGTGGGAGCAGGGCACTGCGGAATGCGCGAAGCTCATCGAATTTCTGAATCAAGACATGCTGAAGGGTGGCAAGAAACAAATCCGGCTCGACTCGGGGGTGGGCATCAAGCCGATCTCCGTAACCGGCACGAAGCGCCTGGTTCGGATGGCGATTCAGTTTGCGCTGTCCGAGGGCCGCAAGACTGTGACCCTCGTTCACAAGGGGAATATCCAGAAATTTACCGAAGGGGCATTCCGCAAGTGGGGATACGAATTGGCCACGGAAGAGTTTCGCGATCAGGTGGTGACTGAGCGCGAGAGCTGGATGCTCGATAACAAGGATAAGAATCCGGACCTCAGCGTCGAGCAGAATGCGGAGATGATTGAGCCGGGCATGGAGTTCGCGCCTCCTTCATTCCGAGAGTCGGTGAACCGCGAAGTGAAGGCCGTTCTCGAGGCCATCTATGCCACCCATGGCAATGGGGCCTGGAGGAAGAAGGTGATGATCAACGATCGCATCGCCGATTCTATCTTTCAGCAGGTGGTGACGCGCGCGGATGAGTATTCGGTGCTGGCTACGCCTAACTTGAACGGTGACTACATTTCCGACGCCTGCGCCGCCCAGGTGGGTGGGCTGGGGATTGCTCCTGGCGCCAACATCGGCGATGGCTATGCGATCTTCGAGGCCACGCACGGTACGGCGCCGAAATACGCGGACAAAGATGTGATTAACCCGGGATCGGTAATCCTGTCAGGCGTAATGATGTTTCGCTTCCTGGGCTGGAACCAAGCAGCCGACCTCATCGAGCAAAGCATGGAACGTACCATCGAGCAGAAAAAAGTTACCTACGACTTTGAGCGGCTCATGGAAGGTGCGACCAAGGTGAAGACCAGCGAATTCGCCGCACACATCATTGAGAACATGGGCGCGGCGGTGCTGGTGTGAAGCAGCATTCAGCAGTCGGCACTCAGCATTCAGTCACGCACAGTTGGTCATCCCGAACGAAGGGTCATTCCGAGCGAAGCCAGGAATCTGTTTTTCGACTGCAGCCGCAACCTGTGGCAGGGCTGAATGCTGATTGCTGAGCGCTGGTTACGAAAGGACATTCATGCGCAAGAAGGTCACGATTGTGGGTTCGGGCAATGTGGGCGCGACGGCGGCCCATTGGATTGCGGCGAAGGAACTCGCCGATGTGGTGCTCATCGACATTATCGAAGGCGTTCCGCAGGGTAAGGGGCTTGATCTGCTCGAGGCCATGCCGATCGAGAAGCGCGACTCCTCCATCACTGGCACGAACGATTACAAAGACACGGCAAACTCTGACATCGTCGTGGTTACGGCGGGCATTCCTCGCAAACCTGGGATGAGCCGCGACGATCTGCTCAACACCAACCTCGGCATCATGAAGGCCGTCATCGGCGAGGCGGTGAAGTACTCGCCGAATTGCATTTTGATTATCGTCTCCAATCCGCTGGACGCCATGGCGCAAGCGGCTTACAAAATGAGCGGCTTCCCGCGCGAGCGCGTGATTGGCATGGCCGGGGTGCTCGATTCTGCACGCTTCCGCGCGTTTATCGCCGCTGAGTTGAAGGTCAGCGTGGAGAACGTAACCGCCTTCGTGCTCGGCGGCCATGGCGACACCATGGTTCCGCTGCCGCGCTATTCGACCGTAGCCGGCATCCCGATCACGGAATGGATGGACAACGCCACAGTCGATCGACTGGTGCAGCGCACTCGCGATGGCGGCGCAGAGATCGTCAAGTATCTGAAGACTGGGTCGGCATACTACGCACCGTCGGCCGCCGTGGCCGAGATGGTCGAGGCGATTCTCAAAGATAAGAAGAAGATTCTGCCCTGCGCCGCATATTTGCAGGGTGAGTATGGGATCAACGGGCTCTACGTGGGTGTGCCCGTGAAACTAGGCGCGAAAGGAATCGAACAAATCATCGAGATCAAGCTGACCGCGGAAGAGAAAGCGGGGCTGGATAAGAGCGCGGCAGCGGTAAAGGAACTCGTAGGTGTGATCGGAGTGTAGGAAACGACTCTTCTCCGCGGACATCTAACCCGCCATGAAGGAGAGCCTATGACTCGCGAAGCCAGGATGTTTAGCGGGGTCATTCTTATCACCGTGCCGACGATTCAATACGGTGGATATTTCCTGTTCACCTCGCTCATGGATAAGACGAGCGGATATATGGATAATCCGCTGCGACAGTCTTCTTTCGGGCCGGGCATGCGCAGGCAGGAGTGATTGTCATTCTTTCGCTGTTGTGCCAGGTATTGGCTGATGCCGCCACGCTTCCGGCTTGTTTGGTGTGGATCGCTCGAATTGCGGTCCCTGGCAGCGATCTCGATTCCCGCAGGATTTTTTCTCTCCATGTTGCGACCGACTGCTGCGCGGCCTAGTGCCATCACCACCGGCCAGTGCGCGGCCACCGTCGGGTCAATCAGCACAAACAGGAGAGCGCCGAGCGCGACTACTCCTCCGAAAACTCGAAATGCTGAAGCAGCAAACAGCAAGACCAGCAGGCCGTTGAACACATACATGACTACACGGACTCGCGACTGGACTTTATCCGCGTCATTCTGCTCATACATCGTGTTCTGGACGAACTTACGCTCCTCTTTTTTGTCATGCAAGGAAGACGGCTCGGTAAACCGAAAAACGCTTGGTGGCGCTGCCAGGGCCGCGACCAGCTTGACTAGCGGGGGGTGTTCGGGATTCAAGTAATAATCGCCCGTGCGGAGGTACGCGACGCCGGCCGTGACGTGCCATGGTTCGTCGACCGTGAATCCATCTCGTCGAGTCGCCCACGAAGAGCGGACTGCGCCAGCGACAATCAGGGCAACGGCCAGTGGCAGAAAGAGACGCCAATCATCCAGCCGGTGCATGCGCCGTATCGTACATCGTGCATCCCAAAGGTGCACCCCGAAACACTCAAGCGGATTGAAGCGATCCGTCCTGTTCGAAGATTTGATCCCTTGCCGGCTCCTGAATTGTCGGCAAACCTTCCGTTGGCTGATTACGGAAGAGTTGCCCGTGACACTCCCGCAATCAGAGGCAAGCTCTAAACTGCACTTCAGAAGCCGTCAAGTGATTAAAGAATTGTGGCCCAACATCCTGCCGTTGGAACCAGATTGCGAGCCCTTAGAGCGGAGGCACGGGTCTCGATCAACTGATGGCTTCCACCTGACCGAGCGCTTCCACGCGACAGAGCGCACAGCATCGATTGACGCAGCCACCGCGGTCGGAGCGCCACGAATCTTTGGTTTACAGTCGCTAAAGCTTAAGCCGGATTATGGCCGGGGAAGATCCAGCAACATCACATCCGAGCGTTCCTGCACTCGTTCGAGGACCACTTCACGGCCGTCTGGGGAGATGTCGAAGTCGCGAATGTCGAAGCCTGGACCGAGGTTGGTCAACTGCCGCTCGGTACCGTTCTCCAAATCCACGAGCCAGAGATTTTTATGTTGAATCTCTCCTCTCAGGAACACGAGTGCCCGTCCTCCAGGCAGGAAGGTCAGGTGTCGAGCCC
>Ga0137383_10001843_pt1 | contig 12786 bp, 10 predicted proteins | sample SagtaG_19_FD_104817 | JGI IMG/M metagenome (GOLD analysis project Ga0137383, IMG submission 104817) | Vadose zone soil microbial communities from Sagehorn Ranch, Mendocino, California, USA - Sage2_R_40_16 metaG | ecosystem: Environmental > Terrestrial > Soil > Vadose zone | place: USA... | reverse complement strand
CCCAGCTCGGCGATGAGCGGCCCCATCTGCTCCATGGCGGGTGCGTCGGGGTCGAGCGGCACGCCGAGCAGGACGAGCGACCCCACCACCAAGTGGCCGTCGAACACGGGGTAGGCAGTCCCGGCGCGCTCGCTGCGCCGCCGCTCCGGCATCCCCGGACCAAACACATCCTCGCCGCGGGGCGCCACAACGGGAACGCCGCCGGTCATCGCCTGGGTCACCGGGGCGTCGGCGCGAGGCACGAGACCGACGAGCCGCTGATCGCCCTTCCCCGAGACGGCCACCACGCGCGCCTCTTCACCGTTCGAGAGCACGATGACTGCGCCTCGCTCCGTCAACTGCTGCGCCAGCTCAGCCGCGATCCGGGCGATCCCCTCGAGCGTCTGCGCGCCACCCGCCACGCGGGCGAGCCGCCGGCCGAGCAGCTGGGCGCGGTGGCCCTCCACCTGGTCTTCGGCCAAGCGCATGCCAGCTACGAAGCGACGCAACGTCGCGGCCGCCGCGTCGATCGCCTCTGGCACCTGCTCCGGTCCGGCAATCAGCAAGCCGGCCCCATAGGGAAAGTCCCCTACCGCGATGTACGTGCCTTCAGGATCGCGGGCGACGTGGAGCCGCCCATCGACCGACGCGAGCTGCACGATCGCCGCGCCACGACCCTGGAAGTCGGGCGACACGGCTGGACCGCCCCCCACGTCGATGGCGCCGTCCACCGGACCCACCACCCAACCCGCCACGGCGCCGTGCGCTTTTCGTAGCAGCTCGAAAATTTCTCTGAGCGAGAGCGGCGGGGGCCCGCGCCGCCGAAAGCGACCGGGGCGAAAACGGATCGTCCACCCGTATAGCGCCGCGAGCGCCCCCGCCGCCGCCACCAGCGCCGCCGCCGAGCTCCGCCAGATCGCGACGACGACCGCGGCCGCTCCGAGGACTTGCAGGGCGAGCGCGACCCACCCCCGCACTCCCGGCCCCCCAGGCTTACGAATGATTGATGCGACTCGCGGCGGCCGCGGCGCCGAAACCGTTGTCGATGTTGACCACGGTCACGCCCGACGCGCAGGAATTGAGCATAGCGAGGAGGGCGGCGAGCCCTCCGAACGACGCGCCGTACCCGACGCTCGTCGGTACGGCGATCACGGGGACCTTCACGAGGCCGCCCACGACACTGGGCAGCGCACCCTCCATTCCCGCCACGACGATGATCACCGCGGCGGAACGCAGCACGTCCGTCTGCGTGAGGAGCCGGTGGATGCCTGCGACCCCCACGTCCGTCAGGCGCTCGACGCGGTTCTTCAGAGCGCGGGCCGTCACGGCCGCTTCTTCAGCGACGGGGAGGTCGCTCGTCCCGGCGGTGCAGACCAGCACCGTGCCCCGTCCCGTGGGCGCGGGCTCCGGGTCGGGCCGCAGGTATGCCGTCCGGCCCAGCTCGTTGAGCTCGGCGCGCGGGAAGCGCGCCCGCAGAGCGGCAGCGTGGGGAGTCTCGACGCGCGTCGCCAGAAAACTGCCGCCCGCCGCCTCCAGGCGCTCTGCGATGGCCACCACCTGCCCGGCCGTCTTCCCCTGACAAAAGATCACCTCCTGATGCCCCTGGGTGATGGGCCGGAGGTGATCGATCGTCGCGAACGGGAGTCGCTCGAAGTTCACGCGGCCGCCAGGGCTGCCGTCTCCGCCAGGTAGCACGAGAAGATCGCCTCGGCTTCGGCCATCGACTCGATCGCGAACAAGCGCTGCCGCAGATCCGCCGCGCCCGGCAACCCTTTCGTGTACCAGCCCAGGTGCTTCCGGAATTCGAGCGCCGTCTTCCGCGTGTTGCCCTGCAGCCGCAGCGCCAGGCGCGCGTGCTCGAGCGCCGTGCCGAACCGCTCCTCGGCGGTGGGGTCCGGCCGCTTGGGGCGCCCCTCGAGCAGATCCCTGCCTTGGGCGAAGATCCACGGGTTCCCGAACGAGCCGCGCGCGATCATGACGCCCGCGCAACCGGTATGACGCCGCATCGCAAGGATGTCCTCAGCCGTGCGCACGTCGCCGTTGCCGATCACCGGGATATCGAGCGCCTCCACGACGCGCGCGATCTCATCCCAATCGGCCTCGCCCTGGTACATCTGCGTCCGAGTACGGGGGTGGAGGCTGAGCGCCAGCGCGCCCGCGTCCTGGCAGCGCCGCGCGATGCGCACGGGGTCGCGCTGCGGCTCATCCCACCCGCTGCGGATCTTCACGGTCACCGGCAGACGGGTCGCGTCCTTGACCGCGCCGATGATCCCCGCCACGAGCGTCATGTCCTTGAGACACCCCGAGCCGCCGTTGTTGCGAACCACCTTCTTCACGGGACAGCCGAAGTTGATGTCCACGAAATCGGGCTGGAACAGCTCCGTCACCATCCCCGCGGCCGTCGCCATCACCTGCGCGTCGGCTCCGTAGATCTGGATCCCGATGGGGCGCTCGCACGGCTCGAACCGCATTTCGGCGAGCACCCGCTCGATCCCCAGCGAGATCCCCACGGACGAGATGAACTCCGACACGACGACGTCCGCACCGAAGCGGCGGCACAGTTGCCGGAACGGCGACTCGGACACGCCCGCCATGGGGGCGAGGAAGAGCGGGACCTGATGGTCCGTGCGATACGGGAACTGCATATGAGGGAACGTAATAGTGCGTTGCGCGCCGAGCAACCAACCATTACGTTTCGCGCCCGATGCGGCTACGCGAATTCTTCTCCGACGACGCCATCGCCTTGGAGCTCGAGAGCACCGCGAAGGACGCGGTTCTCAAGGAGTTGGTGGGACTGCTCCACCTCGACGAGAAGGCCGAGGGGATGCTGTTCAAGATGCTGAAGCGGCGCGAGACCCTGGGCTCGACCGGGATCGGACAGAGCATCGCCATCCCGCACTGCCGCTCGCTCGTCGTGAACCGCCTGCGCTGCGCCTTCGGCCGCCGGCTCGAGGGGATCGACTTCAAGGCGATCGACGACAAGCCGGTCCACTACTTCTTCCTGATCGTGGCGCCGCCGCTGGAGGTCTCCAACCAGTACCTGCCGGTCCTCGGCAAGATCGCGCAATTCGCGAAGGAGCCGGACGTGACCGATCGCCTCGCCAAACTCAAGACCGCCGCCGAGTTTCTCGACCTGTTGGAACAGAAGAACATCTAGCGTCGCCGCGCCGCGCCCAGCACCGCGCTGGCGCTCCCTACCACTTCGGGTTCGTCGGGGAACAACCGCAACGCTTCGCGCGCTGCCGCCCTCGCGCGGGCGGTGTCGCCGGCGGCGAGCAAGGCGGGCGGTAGCAACGTCCAGGCGGGCACGAACCCACTATCGAGCGCCGTGGCCGCCGTGAGCTGCTCCGCGGCCGGCCGGTACAGCTTGGCATCCAGGTAGAAGCCCGCCAGATCGACCCGCGGGCCTGCGATCGACGGTGCCAGCGCGATCGCATCGCGCAGCAGGCGCTCTCCACTCCCCCAGTGGCCGGCCTGGAATTCGTCCTTGCCCACCATCCAGAGGGTGCGGTACGAGTGGGGCGCGTCCTCCTTCATGGCCTGGAAATGCACCTCGTCGTCGTGCCAGACGGACACGCGCGCGATGCTGCGCACCGCGCCCAGGACGACCACCAGCGCCAGGAGCGCGATCCGGCGGCGCGCCAGCCAGGGCCACGCCGCGCCGACGCTGGCCAGCGCGAAGGCCACGCCGAACGACGGGAGATAGAGCGTGCGCTCCGCCACGAGCAGCTCAGTCGGTACGACGATGTTGGCGACCGGCGACACCGTGATGATCATCCACGCGAGGCCGATGGCGATGCCTGGAACGGTGCGCCGCCAGCGCCACGCTGCCCACGCCGCAGCCGCCCACACGAGGACGCCCAGGATATGCGCGCCGGTCAGGCCTGTCGACACCACGATGTCGCCGGGCGAGTAGTCGGCCGAAAGGTGCGCCGGGAAGAGCAACAACCGCCACCACTGGAGCGACACGGGCAGCATCGCCCACGTCCGCTGCGCCATCCCCAACCGCTCGAGCCCCGCCGCCGTTCCTCCGGCCGACAGGATCCCGGCGCCGACCCATTCGTGCAGCACGTAGTAGCCGAGGATCGGGAGCAGCGCGGCCGCCGCCGGCCGCAATCCGGCGCGGATCCCTCCCGCTGACGCCCGCCCGACGTAGACGAGCAGCACCGCTGCGGGCAGCGTCGCGGCCAGCTCCTTGCAGCCGATGGCAAACGCCGCACCGAGCGCCACGCCGATCAGGTACACGGGGCGCCGTTCGACGGCAAGCGCGCACAGCAGCGCCGCGGCGTATCCCGCCGCCGCCATCAGCTCGGCGCGTCCGACCACATTGGCCACCGCCTCGACGTGCACCGGATGCACGGCGAACAACAACCCCGTGACGAGGCCGGTCACCGGATCGGAGAGGCGACAGGCGAGGAGCGTGAGCAGCGCGGCGGCGAGACCGGCCCACAGCACGTTCACCGCGTGGAACCAGTGGGGGCTGCTGCTGAGCCGATAGTCCAGCGCATATGAGGCGAGCACCACAGGCCGCCACAGGGAGCCGCCGAACCCGACGGGCCAGTACGGCTCCTGCAGCACGGCGCTCAGCGAGGCCGGATGCTGCAGCAAGGGCCGCTCGGCGACGATCCAGCGATCGTCCGAGACGAAGCCGTTGCGAATGGAAGGGGCGGCGACGGCCACGGCCAGGAGGCCCGCCACGAGGGCGGCCTGCCGCGCCGTCATTCCCACTCGATCGTCGCCGGCGGCTTGGAGCTGACGTCGTAGGCGACGCGATTCACGCCCCGCACCTCGTTGATGATGCGGTTGCTGATCCTGCCGAGGACGTCATAGGGGAACGCGTACCAGTCGGCCGTCATCCCGTCGCGGCTCGTGACCGCCCGCAGCGCCACGACATGATCGTAGGTGCGCCCGTCGCCCATGACGCCGACCGACTTAATCGGCAGCAGGACGGCGAACGCCTGCCAGATCTGATCGTACAGTCCCGCCTGGCGGATCTCCTCGATGTAAATGGCGTCGACCTTGCGCAGGAGATCGAGGCGCTCCTCGGTGACGGGTCCGAGCACGCGGATCGCGAGGCCGGGGCCCGGAAACGGGTGACGCCCGACGATCTCCTCCGGCAGCCCCAGCTCGCGTCCGACCAGCCGGACCTCGTCCTTGAACAGCTCCCGCAGCGGCTCGATCAGCTTCCAGGGCATGTTTGCCGGGAGGCCACCGACATTGTGGTGCGTCTTGATCGTGACCGACGGGCCGCCCTTCGCGGACGTTGACTCGATCACGTCGGGATAGAGGGTGCCCTGCACCAGGAATCCCACGTCGCCTTCTACGTGGCGCGCGGCACCCTCGAACACCGAGATGAACGTGTGCCCAATGCGGCGGCGTTTCTCCTCGGGATCCTCGATGTCCTTCAACTCCTTCAAGAACGCATGCGTCGCATCGACGACCCGCAGGTCGATCCCGAGGTGCGCGCGGAACGTCCGTTCCACCTGCTCCCGCTCGTTGAGGCGCAACAGTCCGTGGTCCACGAAGATGCAGGTGAGGCGATCGCCGATCGCCCGGTGGACGAGGGCGGCCGCGACGGCGGAATCCACGCCGCCCGAGAGACCGCAGATGGCGCGCGCCGTGGGACCGACCAGCTCCCGAACGCGACCCACCTCGTGGTCGATGAAGTGTCCCGGCGTCCAGTCGGGGGTGCAGCCGCAGAGCCCGAACAGGAAGTTGTGGATGATCTCACCCCCACGGGCCGTGTGGGCGACCTCGGGGTGGAACAGGACGCCGAAGATCGGTTTCGAATCGTGCTGCATCGCCGCGACGGGAGCGTTCGCGCTGGTCGCGGTGATGCGGAACCCCGGCGGCGGCTGTTCGATGCGATCGCCGTGGCTCGCCCAGACCGTGATCGTCGATTGCGGCTCGAAGCCGGCGAAGAGGCCATCGCCCGAGCGCAGCGAGATGTCGGCGCGGCCGTACTCGCGCGCGTTCGACCCCTTGACCATCCCGCCGGTGAGCTGCGCGATGAGCTGCATCCCATAGCATATCCCGAGCACCGGAATCCCGAGATCCAGCACGGCACGATCGGCGGTGGGCGCCCCGGGATCCAGCACGGAGCTCGGCCCACCCGACAGGATGATGCCCTTGGGTTGGAACTCCTTGATGAAAGGCAGGTCGGTCCCGCGCGCGGCAGGATGGATCTCGCAATAGACGTGCGCTTCCCGAATCCGCCGCGCAATGAGCTGCGTGAATTGCGAGCCGTAATCGAGCACGAGGATCCGGTTCACGCCTTGTACCACGTCGTGGGCTCGGCTGTCTCGCCGCGCAGCAAGTCCTCCAGTGTCTCACGCGGGCGCGACACGAAGTAGCGGTCGCCTTCCACGACGACTTCGGGCGGGCGCGGCCGCTGGTTGTAGGTCGAGCTCATCACGAACCCGTAGGCGCCGGTGCCGAGCACCGCCAGCGCTTCCCCCGGCATGACCACGGGCAGCTTCCGGTCGAGGGCGAGAAAGTCTCCGGACTCGCAGATCGGTCCCACGACGCTCACCGTCTCTTCGCCCCGCTTGCCGTCCTTCAGCGGGACGATCTCGTGATGGGCATTGTAATGGCTGGGCCGCACGAAGTCCGTCATCCCCGCGTCCACGATGACGAAGTCCTTCCCGCCGGCGTGCTTGCGATAGAGCACTTTGGTGAGCAGGACCCCTCCATTCGCGACCAGGTAACGCCCTGGCTCGCACAGCAGGCCGAGGCCCGCCGCTTTCACGGCGGGGACCACGGCCTCCGCGAACGCCTTTGGTGTGGGCGCCTTCTCGTTGTGGTAGCGTACGCCGAGTCCACCGCCGACGTCGAGCGCCTCGAGGCCGTCGACCCCCGACGCCCGCAGTGCCGTCACCAGCTCGAGCAGCTTCACCGTGCCGCGGTGGTAGGGCCCGACGTCCGTGATCTGCGACCCGATGTGCATCGCCAGGCCGCGGAGCTTGAGCAGCGGCTCCGCCGCGATGCGCTGCGCGACGAGGACGACTTCGTCGAACGGCACGCCGAACTTCGTGGTCTTCTCGCCGGTCCGGGTGTAGGGGTGCGGCGTCTCCGTCGCGACATCGGGGTTGACGCGGATGCCGACATTGGCGGGCTTCTTGACGTTCTTGGCCACGGCGAACAGGGTGTCGAGCTCGCTGGTGGATTCGACGTTGATGAACCCGACGCCGGCGCGGATCGCTTCCTCGAGCTCGGGCGGAGTCTTACCGACCCCCGAGAACACGATGCCGTCGGGATCGAATCCGGCGGCGAGGACGCGGCGCAGCTCTCCTACCGACACGATGTCGGCGCCCGCGCCCAGCTGTTTGAGCACGCGCAGGACGCCGAGGTTGCCGTTCGCCTTGACCGAGTAGCAGATGCGGTGGCGGATCCCCTGCAGCGCGTCGTCGAGGGCGTGGTACTGCGCGCGAATCAGGTTGCCGCTGTACACGTAGGCGGGTGTCCCGACACGATCCGCGATCGCCTGGAGTAGCCCTGGGTCGATGCCTAGTACGCCTGCGCCCACACGGCCTCCGACACGCTCGGCTTGCCGCACCACATGCATGTTTTCGGCTTTTCGGCGCTCCGGAACTCGGGATCGGGGAGCACGCGGATCGTGGCGGCCGTCTGCTCCTTGATCTCAGCCTCGCACGCCGCGTCGCCGCAGAACCCGCCGTAAGCGAATCCGCCCTTCCCCTTCATGAACTCCAGGAACTGCGCCTTGGTCACGCCGCGGATGCTGTTCGCCTCGCGGCTCTGGCGCGCCGCCTGGAACAGCGCCGCCTGGATCTCGTCCAGCACGCCGGTGACCGCCGCCACGATGCCGTCGAGTTTGAGTGGCGCCTTCCCCCCGGTGCGCCGCGCAGCCATCGTGTGCCCCGCCGCCACGTCGCGCGGACCGATCTCGAGCCGCAGCGGCACACCCTTGGCCTCCCACTCGAAATACTTGGCGCCGGGCTTCACGTTGTCTCGGAGGTCCAGTTCTACCCGGAGCCCGGCCTTCTCGAGGTCGGCCTTCACCTGACCCCCGACACCTGACACCTGCCCGCGCTCATCGTCACTCTTCCAAATGGGGACGATGGCGACCTGCACCGGCGCCAGTTTGGGAGGACAGATCAGTCCGTTGTCGTCCCCATGGCTCATGATGAGGCCGCCGATCATGCGCGTCGAGACGCCCCACGACGTGTTCCAGACGTGGTCCAACCCGCCGGCCGCCGTCTGAAACTTCACGTCGAACGCCTTGGCGAAGTTCTGTCCCAGGTTGTGCGACGTACCGCCCTGGATCGCCTTGTTGTCCTGCATCAGCGCCTCAATCGCATACGTCCGCAACGCGCCCGCGAACCGCTCGCTGTCGGTCTTCAGGCCGGTGAGCACGGGCATCGCCATCCACTGCTCCTGGAACGTGCGATACACGCCCAGCATGCGCCGCGCTTCTTCCTCCGCTTCGGCCTCCGTGGCGTGTGCGGTGTGCCCCTCTTGCCAGAGGAACTCCGTCGTCCGTAAGAACAATCGGGTGCGCATCTCCCAGCGGACCACGTTGCACCACTGGTTCAGCAGCAGCGGCAGGTCGCGATAGCTTTGGATCCACTTCGCGAACATCGCGTAGATGATCGTCTCCGAGGTGGGCCGCACGACGAGCGGCTCCTCCAACGCTGACGCGGGGTCCACCCCCAGGACGCCGTTCGTGACTTTCAATCGCGTATGCGTGACGAGAGCCACCTCCTTGGCGAAGCCCTCGACGTGCTCGGCTTCCTTGGCGAGGAAGCTCATCGGGATGAACAGCGGGAAATAGGCGTTCCGATGCCCGGTCGCCTTGAACATGTCGTCCAGGGCGCGTTGCATCAGCTCCCACAGGCGGTACCCGTGGGGCCGGATCACCATGCAGCCTCGCACCGGTGAATAGTCCGCGAGCTCGGCCTGCGTGATGACGTCGCCGTACCACTCGCTGAAGTCCTTGGCGCGGGGCGTGATCCGCTGCGCTTTAGCGCTCTGAGCCTGCGCCATCAGTCGAAGAATCCGTTGAGAAGGTTGTCGAGGGGCACCCGCGCTTCGCGTCCCGCGTTGAGGTCCCGTACGAGAGCCGCACCCGCGGCGCGCTCCTCAGGTCCGATGATCACCGCACGGGGGGCCCCGCGCGCCGCCGCCAGCTCGAGCTGCTTGCGCACCGGAGCCTGCCGCAGCCCGTATTCCACGGCGATGCCGCGGTCCCGAAGCGCGTGGGCCAACCGCAACACGGTGGCGACGTCCTCCCCCGACACCGCTACCAAAAAGGCGCCGAGCTCAGTCGACGCCTTGGGGGCGACGCGCCGTTCCTTCAGTAGGTCTCCGAGCACGACGTCTCCCATGCCGAAGCCCAGCGCGGGGAGGTCTGGTCCGCCCAACGCCTTGAGCAGGTCGTCGTAGCGCCCACCGCCACAGATCGCACGCAGCTGCTTGGCGCTGTCGAACAGCTCGAACACGATCCCGGTGTAGTACGCCAGGCCGCGGACGATCGTCAGGTCCACCTGCACGAACTCGCCCAGCCCCATCGCCGTCAGCGCCTCCGTGGCCGTGCGCAGCGGCTCCCCCGCCTCTTCCCCGCCCTTCACCTTGGCCAACGCGGCCGACACGGCATCGAGGCTCTTGAGCTTCGCGATCTTGAGGATCGGATCAGGGTCGCCAACCGCTTCGCGCATTATCTCGATCAAGACGTGCTGCGGCACACGATCTGCCTTGTCGATCGCGGCATACGTCGCGGGCAGCTGCGTTTCGCTGACGCCGTGTCCCAAGAGCAGCGCGCGCAGGACCCGCCGGTCCGAGATCCGCGCCTGGACGTCCTTCGGCCCAAAGCCGAACGCCCGCATGATGTCGATCGCCGCCGCGATCAGCTCCGCGTCGGCGAGCGGTCCCGCCTCGCCGATGATGTCCATGTTGAGCTGGAAATGCTCGCGCAGCCGGCCGCGCTGCTGCCGTTCGTAGCGAAACAACTGGGGCATCGAGAACCAGCGGATCGGCTTCTTCAGGGCTTGCGCGTGTGCGGCCACCATCCGGGCCAGCGTCGGCGTCATTTCCGGCCGCAGCGCCACCTCGCGGTCGCCCTTGTCCCGAAAGGCATACAACTGCTGGACGATCTCGTCCCCGCTTTTTTGCGTGTACAGCTCCAGGGTCTCGAGCGGCGGCCCATCGTACTCCTCGAAGCCATAGCGCGTGGCGACGCTCCGCCAGATGGCGAAGATGTGATTGCGGAGAGCCAGTTCTTCAGGGTAGAAATCGCGGAAGCCGGGGAGCGCTTTCCCTTGCATCACAACAATTTAGCCCACCGGCGCGAAGCCGGGCAAGCGGCTGAGCGCGTCGCCGACGGTGTGGAACGAGCCCGTCACCAACACCGTCGCCGCGCCGTCCTGCACGACGCGCAATGCCGTATCGAAGTCCGGTTCGATCTGGGCGACGGGACCAGCCGCGACGTCGCTCACCGACCACCGCTGCAGCACCGGAATCGAGGGCGGCACCGTCAACACCAAGCGGTCCACGACGGGAGCCAGCCGCTCGAGCATCGGTCTCCAATCCTTGTCGTTCCGGATCCCCACCAGGGCGTGGAGCGGCCGCGGCGGCGCGTGGCCCACCAAGGCATCCACCAGGACCCGCATGCCGTCGGGGTTGTGCGCCACGTCGAAGATCCACTTGCCGCGGACGTCGAAGCGCGCCGCGATGTAGGCGTCCGCGAAGCTCGCGGGGATCTCCTCGCCGATCGGCGGGCCCTCCGGTAAGCCCGAGCCCTTCGGGAGGTGCTTCAGCGCGGCGCACGCAACCCACGCATTGGCGACCTGATGCACGCCGCGCAGGCCGAGCACCGTAGCCGGTGGGAGTGGTCTGGTGGAGTCGACGGCGATCAGCGGATCCGCGCCCCGCCGTTCCGCCTCCCGCATGATCTCGGCGCGGAGCAGTGGCTCGGGTTCGCCGGTGACGAACGCGACGCCGCGCTTCGCGATCCCCGCCTTTTCCCGCGCGATCCCCTTCAAGTCCGTACCCAGGTAGTCGGTGTGCTCGAGCGCGATCTTCGTGACGACGCTGACGAGCGGCGTGATGACGTTGGTCGCGTCCAGCCGTCCGCCCAAGCCGACTTCGACCACGGCGATGTCCACGCCGCGCGCGGCGAAGTCGGCGAACGCGATCGCCGTCGTGCCTTCGAAGAAGCTCGCGCCCGTGCGCTCGATGTGCGGCTTGAGCAGCGTCGTCCACTCGGCGAAGGCTGCCTCGCTGATCGGCACGTCATTGACGGTGATGCGCTCGGTGGGAGACACCAGGTGGGGCGACGTGTACAACCCGACTCGCAGACCGCGCGCGCGCAGCTCCGCGACGAGGAAGGCGCACGTCGAGCCCTTGCCGTTCGTCCCCCCCACGTGGATCGCGGGATAATGGCGCTCGGGACGACCCAGCGCGTCGAGCAACGCCTCGGTCGGGCCGAGGCTCCATTTGATGCGGCCGGCTTGTCGTTCGAAGAGAAACTGGCGGGCTGCTGCGAACTTCAGTCGGCGACCTCCGCCGGCCGGGCACCCGTCATATGCCGCAGGAGTTGAGCGGTCGTGTCCCGGAGCTCGCCGCGCGGCACCACGGCGTCGAGCATGCCGTGCTCCAACAGGAACTCCGCGGTCTGGAACCCCTCGGGGAGATCTTGGCCGATCGTCTGCTTGATGACCCGCGGTCCCGCGAACCCGATCACGGCCCCGGGTTCCGCGAGGATCGCATCGCCCTGCATGGCATAGCTCGCCGACACGCCGCCCGTGGTGGGATTCGTGAGGATCGAGATGAACGGGATCGCCGCCTGCTGCTGCTCGGCGATCACTACGGAGGTCTTCGCCATCTGCATCAGCGACAGCACCCCCTCCTGCATGCGAGCACCCCCCGACGCCGAGACGATGATCAGGGGAATGCGCTTGTCGATCGAGCGGCGGGCCAGACGGGCGATCTTCTCACCCACGACCGACCCCATCGATCCCCCCATGAAGCTGAAGTCCATGACGCCGAGGTTGATGGGCGTCCCGTGCAAGCGGGCGTAGCCGCTGCGAATCGCATCGAGCGGACCGGCCTTTTTTATCGCCGCCTTCAGCCGGTCGGCATAGCTCTCGAATTTGAGGGGATCGGCCGACTTGAGCTCCGCGAACAGCTCGTGCCACGATCCCTCGTCGACCAGCAGCTCGATGTACTCCTGAGCCGTGATGCGACGATGGTGGCCGCAGTTGGGGCACACGTTGAGCGCCCGAATGAAGCGCTCTTTGATGTCGATATGGCCGCACTCCTCGCACTTCTCCCACGCATCGGCCGGAATCTCGAGCCGGACTCGTTCGGAGGTGCGCGGCTTACGTTCCTTCTTGAACCAGGCCATTAATGCCATAGGGCGGTGACCAAGCGCACAATTTGTGAGCGCCTGGCGACGGACGCTAGCCCCGACGCGCTAACTCGTTGTCAGAGCTCAGCGTAGCCAGACTGGCGGGACTCCCACGCGACCCGCAGGGCGATCCCGACGCCCAGCGTGCACGCCAACAGGAAAGAGCCACCGTACGAGAAGAACGGCAGCGGGATGCCGGTGATGGGCATCAGGTTGATCGTCATCCCGATGTTCTCCACGATGTGCGTGAACAGCATCCCCGCGATGCCGAAGACGCACAGGCTCGAGAACGGATCGGTCGCCTTGCGGGCGATTCGCAGCAGGATGAAAAGCAGGGCGGCGAACAGCGCCAGCGCCGCGACGACCCCGACGAACCCCAGCTCTTCGCCGACGACCGAGAAGATGAAGTCGGTGTGCTGGGCGGGCAGGAAGGCGAGCCGCTT
>Ga0137383_10001831_pt1 | contig 12826 bp, 10 predicted proteins | sample SagtaG_19_FD_104817 | JGI IMG/M metagenome (GOLD analysis project Ga0137383, IMG submission 104817) | Vadose zone soil microbial communities from Sagehorn Ranch, Mendocino, California, USA - Sage2_R_40_16 metaG | ecosystem: Environmental > Terrestrial > Soil > Vadose zone | place: USA... | reverse complement strand
TGAGGGTATGGACCGACTGAGGGCGATCGAGCGGGAAGGCTTGAAGACCAACCTTCCCGCCTTCGATCCGGGCGACACCGTGCGCGTGATGGTGCGGGTGCGCGAGGGCGACAAGGAGCGGCTGCAGGCGTTCGAGGGCGTGTGCATCGCTCGACGGGGTGCCGGGATCAACGCGACCTTCACGGTGCGCAAGATCTCCGCTGGCGTCGGCGTGGAGCGCATCTTCCCGTCGCACTCGCCGTCCATCGCGGAGATCGAGCTGGTCCGCAAGGGGCGAGTGCGCCGCGCCAAGCTCTACTTCCTGCGGCGCCTCGCCGGCAAGGCGGCGCGCATCCGGGAGAAGCGTGGGTTGACGGTCCCCGAGACGGTGGAGAAGCAAGAGGCGTGAGAGGCCCCCGCCCCACGCTGGAGCGCGAGATCGCGTTCTGGGAGGCGCGGGGTGGAGGAGAAGGACTCGTCGCCGGTCTCGACGAAGCAGGCCGCGGTCCACTGGCCGGTCCGGTGGTGGCCGCGGCCGTCGTGTTTCCGCCGTTCTGCAAGATCATCCGCGGCCTGCGTGATTCCAAGATGCTGTCGGCCCCGAAGCGGGCGCGGCTGGCGGCCGTCGTCCGCGCGCGGGCGCTCGCCGTCGCCGTGGGCGCCGCGAGCGTGCGCGAGATCGACCGGCTGAACATCCGGCGCGCGAGCATCCTCGCGATGCGGCGCGCCCTGGCGCGGCTGGCCGTCCAGCCGGCGCACGTACTGGTGGACGGGCTGCCGGCTCCCGAGCTGGGGTGCCCGCACGAGGCGATCGTGGACGGCGACGTGCACTGCCACTCGATCGCCGCCGCCTCCGTGGTGGCGAAGACCGTGCGCGACTATCTGATGGAGCTGCTGGGACGGCGCCACCCGACCTACGGCTGGGCGAGCAACAAGGGCTACGGTACGCCGGAGCACCTCGCCGCGTTGGCGGCGTTCGGCTTCACGTGGCACCACCGCCGCAGCTTCGCGCCGGTGGTGCAGCTCGAGCTCATCGCGCCGCCCGTTTCAATCCCTTTCGGAACTCCTCCAGCGGCCGCGTATTCAGGATATCGCGCGCCTCCAGTCCCGCCCGCCGCGCCAGATCCACCGCGTACTTCATGAACACCAGGTTGTTCGGCTGGTGGCTGTCGGTCGAGAGCACGAAGCGGACGCCCTGCCGCTGCGCGGCGGCCGCCAGGGTGTCGGGCAGATCCATCCGCTCGGGGTGGCCGTTGAGCTCGAGCAGGCACCCGGCGCCCGCGCAGGCGCGGCACAGCGCGTCGAAGTCGAGGGGATAAGGCTCGCGCTTGCCGAGCAGGCGGCCGGTGGGGTGGCCGATGGCGTCGATCCAGCGGTGCTCTGCCGCACCCACCAGCCGGCGCGTCAGCTCCTCTTTCGACTGGTTCGTGCCGTAGTGGATTGTGGCGACGACGTAGTCCGCCTCGGCGAGCACGTCGTCGGGCAGGTCGAGCTTGCCGGTCTCGAGGATGTCGAGCTCGATGCTCTTCAGGATGGTGAACCGCCCCCCCCCGCCCCCCGGGTTCGCGCCGTTGCGTTCGTCGATCCCCCGCCACTGCTCCCGTAACCGCTTCGCGTCGAGGCCATGCGCCATCGTGACGCGCTTCGAGTGGTCGGTGATGGCGATGTATTGATAGCCGAGCGCCCGGGCCGCGTGGGCCATCTCGTCGATCGTCGCCTGCCCGTCGGTGGCGTTGGTGTGCATCTGGAGATCGCCGCGGATGTCGTCGAGCTCGACCAGCTGGGGTAAGCGGTGCTCGCGCGCCAGGGCGATCTCCCCGCGCGCCTCCCGCAGCTCCGGCGGCATCAGGTCGAGGCCGAGCTTGGCGTAGATCTCCGCCTCGGTCTTACCGGCCACGCGCCGCGTGCCCTTGAACAGGCCGTACTCGTTCAGCTTGTAGCTCTGTTCTTGGGCGATGGTGCGGAGCTCGATGTTGTGCGCCTTGGAACCGGTGAAGTACAGCAGGGCGGCGCCGTAGGCCGCCGGCTCGACGGCGCGCAGGTCCACCTGCAGCCCGCCGCGGAGCTTCACCGTCGCGCGCGTCTCGCCCTGAGAGAGGACCTTCGCGACTTCGGGATACCGAACGAACCGGTCCATCACCTTCGCGCTGTCGTCGCTGGTCACCAGCACATCCAGGTCTCCGATCGTCTCGCGCCGCCGGCGGTAGCTCCCCGCCACTGCGATCTCGTGCACCGCGCCGCCCGCCTTCAGGTACTCGACGAGCGCGTTGGCCTGCGTCTCGGCCTCGTTCAGGAGCAGCCGGTGCTCGGTCACCTGGGCCTGGCCCAGTCCGGCGCGGATCTTCTCCTCCATCTTGGCGCCGAAGCCTTTGAGCTTCCGCACGCGGCCGGCGTCGAGCGCCTTGGCGAGATCGGCGCCGGACTTCACCTTGAGCTTCTTGTGAAGCAGCTTCACCCGCTTGGGGCCGAGCCCCGGGATGCGCAGCAGGTCGAGCAGGCCCGCGGGGAGCTTGGCGGCGAGCTGGCGGTGGAGTTTCAGCGCGCCCGTGCCGACGATCTCGGCGATCTTCTCGGCCAGGTCCTCGCCGATCCCGGGGATCTCGGTCAGGTCTTTCGTGCCCGACCGGACCAGGTCGGCGAGGGACTCGGGGAAGTCCCGAATCGTGCGGGCGGCGTTGCGGTAGGCGCGCACCCGGAACGGGTTGGCGTCCTGGATCTCGAGGAGGTCGGCGACCTCGTCGAACAGCCGGGCGATGTCGGGGTTTTGCATAGGCGGTTAGCCGGTTAGGCGGTTAGTCGGTTAGCCGTCCCAAACTAACCGTCTAACCGTCTAACCGCCTAACCGTCTCCTTGCGGTCCCCCTGTTCCCGTGGCAATTTCGCTCGCCCTTGTAAGACCGCCTCCTGGAGAGCTTCGACCCATGACGTGCGGCTTTCGTATGCACGCGCGCCGAGCCCTCATGCTCGCTGGCGCGGCGCTCGCGCTACGCGGCGCTGCTGCGCCGCTCGCGGCGCAATCCCAGGCCACCACCGGCATCATCCGCGGCGTCGTCTCCGACCCCACCGGCTCGCCTGTCGCTAACGCCCAGGTCTTCCTGCATGAGACGCAGACCAACTTCACGCGCACCCTGACGACGGACGCGGCGGGCAACTTCACGGGCACGCTACTTCCCCTCGGCACATACGAGGCGACGGCGCGTGCCGTAGGCTTCGCCGAGTCGAAGCGAACGGGGATCCCACTAGGAGTCGGCGAAACGGTAGACCTGCGGTTGCAGCTGGCGGCGGTGACCCTAGCTCCGGTCACTGTCGAGGCGACGCGGCCAGTGGTGGAGGTGACCAAGGCCGAGGCGTCGACACCGCTCGCGGCGCAGGTGGTGTCGGGTCTGCCCAACAACGGTCGGAACTTCATCAACCTGACGCTGCTGACGCCGAACGTCGCGATCGTTCAGGGGCCGGACGGCGACGAGCTGACGGTGGCGGGTCAGCGCGGCATCCACAACAACGTGTCTGTTGACGGGGCGGACTTCAACAACTCCTTCTTCGGCGAGCAGCGCGGCGGCCAGCGGCCGGCGTTCACGTTCAACCTTGACGCCGTGCAGGAGGTCGTCGTGGTCGAGGGCCCGGCGAACGCCGAATTCGGGCGCGCCTCCGCCGGATTCGTGAACGTGATCACGAAGTCGGGCACGAATGAGACCAAAGGGTCGCTTCACTACTTCGGCAAGTTCGACGCCGTCTCTGGCTCGCCGGAGCACACCTTCCCGTCCGGCCAGGTCCAGAAATTCAGTCCCGACTTCTCTCAGAATCAGTTCGGCTTCACCCTCGGCGGTCCGCTCAAGCGCGACCGGGTGTTTTACTTCCTCGCCTACGACCAGCAGATCTATGACGACGTGAAGCAGAAGGGTCGGCCGTCGAGCCCGCAACTCGACTCGCTCAAGACATTCCTGGCGGGTCGCTATCCCGAGCTCGCGAACGACTTTGGCTCGATTTCCCGCACCAACGATGCGCGGGCGGCGCTCGCCAAGTTCGACTTCCGTCTTTCGGACCGGCACAACCTGTCGCTCAAGTACAACTACACGTGGTCCGAGCAGAAGAACGGCACGTTCGACGTCGACACGTGGGGTGCGAGTGCGAACGGCCTGGAAAAGGACCGGTCCCATGCTGTGAACGGCAGCCTCGTGTCCTTCCTCTCGTCCCGCACGTCGAACGAGTTTCGGTTCCAGTACGCGCGTGAGGACAGGCCGCGCCCCTACACGGGTCCGAACAATCACCTGGGCGATACGACCGGCGTCTCGTCGATTTTCGGGGCGGCCGTGCCGTTCCACGACACGGACGTGGATACCACACACGCGTTCCGATTCGGCCTGCCGTTCTTCCTGCCGATTCGGGACGACCACGACACCCGGATCCAGGTGCTCGATAACGTGTCGATCGCGCGCGGTAACCACCTCATCAAGTTCGGCGGGGAGTGGAACCGCACCGCCACCACGCAAGTGTTCGTCGGCTTCGCCGGCGGGCGCATCGCATTCAACAGCGTGTACGGCTTCGAGCAGTTCGTGGACAGCGGCTCGCACTGGGTCCAGTGCGCCGACGGAACGCACGGCGTGTATCCCACCACAACCACGTGCGCCGGGAGCTCGATCGTCGGCCCGGTGAACTTGTACCTGCAGCAGTCAGGCGTCGGCTCGACGACGGTGGAACAAGCGGGCACGCAGACGATTACCCAGAACGAGTTCGCGTTGTATCTGCAGGACACCTGGAAGCCATCCGCCAAGCTCACGTTGAACTACGGCCTGCGGTGGGAAGCGCAGATCGAGCCCGACCCGATCACGCCGCCGTCGCAGGTGTTCTTCGCGCCCTGGATCGACTCGACCGTAACGAATGCCAAAGGCCGATTCACGTTTCCTTCGGACGGCACGATCCCGTCTGACAAGAAGATGTGGCAGCCGCGGCTGGGGATCGCGTGGGACCCGAACGCCGACGGGAGGCAGGTCCTCCGCCTCAGCGCCGGGCTCAACTACGCCCGGATTCCAGCGCTGAACCTCGCGAGCGTTCGCAGCACGAACGGCTCGCTCGGCCAGACGCTGTTCGGTTCGAGTGCCACGGTCGGGTTCCTGCCGCCCCCCGCGTTCGACAGCCTGCTGCCGCTCTCCACTGGTACGCCGTTCCAGCCGACGGTGTACGTCGTGGACCGCAACTTCCAGAACCCGCGAACCTTGAACCTCACGGTAGGCTACGAGCGCCAGGTCGCCGGCGACCTGGCAGCGTTCGTCAGTTACCACCACGCGCGCACCGACCATTTGACGCGCTTCATCAACCGCAACGACCCGATCTTCGGCAGCCCCTTCGGTTCGGGGCCAACGGCGATCGGCACACTGTTTACTGTCGAGAGCAGCGCCAGGTCCCGTTATAACGGGGTGACGGTCGGCCTCAGGCGCGTCCTCGACCCGAACCTGCAGTTCAACGTCAACTACACGCTCTCTTTCGACAAGTCGGACGACGACAATGAGCGCGACCCCTTCACGTTCCGCTACGCACAGGTCGACTCGCTCAACAAGGAGTACAACTGGAGCGACCGAGACCAGCGGCACCGCTTCAACGGGTGGGCGCTCGCCAAAGTGTTCGGATTCTACCTGAACAACCGCGTGAGCTATTACTCGGCGCAGCCGGCATCGGAGACGTGCGTCGGTAACCAGCCGAGCGGCATGCGGGCGACGAGCCCGGCGCAGCGCGTCTGCGCCGACGGCCACATCCTGCTGCGCAACACCATCCGTAAGGACAACGCCTATTTCTCATGGGATATTCGGGTCTCCCGGCCATTCGCGGCAGGACCTCGCGGTCAGCTCGAAGCCTTGGTCGAGATCTTCAACATTACGAACGCCGACAACTTCAAAGACCCGGCAGCAGGCACAAACTACCTGAACTTCGACGGCACGATCCGCTCGGGGCTGGGCGACCCGCGGCAGCTGCAGGCGGGCGTGAGGTGGGTCTTCTAGAAGCAAGACGGGGGAGGACGGGGAAAGACGGGGAAGGCGCAGCGCCGACCCGTTCCCCGTCTTCCCCCGTCCTTCCCCGTCTTATCGCTTCTCCAGCATCACCATCCCTGCAAACCGCCGGGCCTCCTCGCGCTTGCGCTTCGGGTACAGCCGGCCGATCAGTTGCCACAGCCACGCGAGCCGCATCGTCCGCTTGAGGCGCAGCGCCTCCTCCCACGTCGAGCGGAACTCCGCTTCGCGCCACCCGTGCGGCGCGAAGAACGCCGTGCCCTCGGCGGGCGCGAACTGGAACGGGGCGTTGCCCGCCGCCACCGCGCGGCCCCACGTCTTTTCCAGCATCTTGAGCAGCCGCGGCGAGGCGATGTCCAACAGCCACCAGCGGAACGACGGCGGGGCGGCGAGATCGTCGGCGAGCGCGGCCACCTGCTCGCGCGTCAGGTAGATCAGCAGGCCCTCGGTTACGACCAGCACCGGGTGTCCCGCGCTGCTGATCTGGGCGAACAGCGCCCGGCGCCGCGCGACGTCGGTGAGATCGGCCCCCACCTGCTCGAGCATGCACACCGGGCGCTCCACGGCGAGCTGCTCCTGCTTGTACGCGATGACGTCGGGGAAGTCGACCTCGACCCACCGCAGTGAGGGCGGGAGTGGCAACCGATAGGGCCGCGCGTCGAGGCCCGCGGCCAGGTTGAGCACCGTCGTGACGCCGTCTCGGTCGATCGCCCGCAGGATGAGCTCGTCCATCACGGCGGTGCGGACGATCATCGGCCAGGCCCACTCGCGACCGCGCTTCATCCCGGCCAGGATGCGCTCCGCACGCTCGCCCGCGAGCCGGCGCGCGTACGGGTCGCGAAACAGGGCGTCGCGCCGGTCGGACTCCATCGCGCGATACAACGCGACCCAGCGGGCGGTGTCCGAGACGTGCTGGATGCCGTCAGTCATGGCTGGCAAAGGTAACCCAAGGGCGGCAAAGGCGCCTTATCTTTTCTCTCGTGGCGCAGCCCGCGATCAACCTGTCGCTCATCGTCCCCGTGCGGAATGGCGCCGACCGTCTGCCGGTGCACCTCGCGGCGCTCCGCGAGTTCCTCTGCGCTGAGACGCGGCCGGCGGAGCTGATCCTCGTCGACGATCACAGCGAGCCGGTGACGGCGGGGCTGCTCGCGGACTGCGCCGGCTCGACCGCCGGGGTGCGCCTGCTGCGCAATGAGGTGAATCGGGGCAAAGGCTTCTCGATCGCTCGCGGGATGGAGGTGGCGCGCGGGGCGTACCGGGTGTTCACGGACGCGGACCTCGCGTACCCGGTGGCCGAGATCGCCAAGATCGTGCATCACCTCGAGGGCGGGAGCGACGTGGCGATCGCGTGCCGCGTGCTCCCCGAGTCGCGTTATCTCATGAGCCCGTCGTTCTTCCACTACCTCTACACCCGCCACGTGATGAGCCGGATGTTCAATCGGGTCGTCCGGCTCGGGCTCCTGCCCGGCATCCTCGATACCCAGGCCGGGCTCAAGGGGTTCAGTGCGCCCGCGGCCGGACTGGTGTTCCCGAGGCTCACGATCCAGGGCTTCGGCTTCGACGTGGAGGCGCTCTACATCGCGCGCAAACACGGCCTCAGGGTGAAGCAGGTGGCGGTGCATTACCGCTACGAAGACGAGCCGAGCACGGTGCGGTTCGCGGCCGACGCGGCCGGGATGCTCCGCGACCTGGTGAAGATCCGCTGGAATGACTGGCGGGGGCGCTACGCCTGACGAACGCCGCCTCGTCGTAAACGCCGATGATTTCGGCTTCTCGGCGGGCGTGAATCGCGGCATTCTCGAGGCGCATGCGGCGGGGGTGGTGTCGTCCGTCTCGGTGCTCGTCAACACTCCCGGATGGCCCGACGCGCGCGATTGGTTACGGGCGATGGGTGGGGCCCTGGGGGTTGGCTTACACCTGAACCTGACGTCCGGGGCGCCGCTGACCACGGCGCCCAGCCTGACGAGTCCCCGCACCGGTCGCTTCCACTCCCTCACGGCGCTCGTCGCGCGCGCGCTCACCGGCCGGCTCGACCCCGCACACGTCGCGGCGGAATGCGCCGCCCAGCTCGCCCGGCTGCGCGAGGCAGGCGTGCGGGTGACGCACATCGACAGCCATCGCCACGTGCATGCGCTGCCCGGCGTGTGGGGAGTGGTGATCGAGACGGCACGGCGCGAGGGGGTGCCGGTCGTGCGGGTGCCGCTCGAGCCGCTCTCGCCCCGGGCGGCGAGCTGGCGGGCGCTCCTCAAGCAGGCGACGCTCGCCGCGGCCTGGGGCGTGGCATCGCGACGGAGTGGTGCCGCGCTGCCGCGGCACGCCGACCGGTTCTACGGTATTTCGCTCCAGGGCGACCCCCGCTTCCTGGCGCGCGTGGTCCTGCTGCTCGACCGCCTCGAGCCGGGGACGACCGAGCTGATGGTGCATCCGGGCCACCCGGACGGCGACCTCGCGGGCTGGGACGACTACACCACGCCGCGGGCCGCCGAGCTCGCTGCGCTCACGTCGCCCATGGTGCGGGCGCGGTTTGCGAGCGGGGCGTTTCGCCTGGTGCACTTCGGCGCGCTGTGACGAACAGCTGCCACTCCATCACGAGCCATGCGACGAGGCAGGGAATCCCTTTGATGCGGTAGGGGATGAGGATCTCGTTCTTCACCCAGCGCGGTACGATTTCCACGTCGTGCACCACCATCACGAGCAGCGTGAGCGCCATGACGGCCGTCCGCACCCAATCGACCGGACGAGGGGCGCTCACGTACCAGATCGCGATCCCGGTGTAGGCGATCACGAACGTGGCGCGCTCCGACTGGTGGTTGAAGAGCACGAAGTAGACGAGCAGCGTGCCGAGGAACAAGCGGCGGAACGCGGCGTCGTCCCACCGGCGCCGGCCGAGTGCGAGCGGCAGGAGCAGCACCACGGTGCCGGCGAGCTGCACGGACCAGTTGGGCCAGTCCAGGCCGACCATGTAGAGATACTGCATGAGCGCGTAGCCCCGGTTCGGGGCGTCCGCCGCTTCGATGGCGCGCCACGACCTGTACTGCGCGGCGAGCTCGTGGGGCGGCACGACGGCGAGCGGCAGGAGGGCGAGCCCTACCAGGGCGGCGGCCGCGAGCAGGGCGAAGCGCGCGCGGCGCGGGTGAAACAGCGCCAGGGACACCCCGGCGAGCGGGAAGATCTTGATGAACGCGTCCACGCCGATGAGGGCCGCCGCGTGCCCCTGCCGTCCCTGCTCGAGCGCGACGAATGCGAGGATCAAGAGCGCGGCCACGAGGGCGTTGCTCTGGCCGTACTGCATGGAGAACAGCACCTCGAGGTACACGAGCGCCAGGGCGACCGTCGCCGGCCGGTTGGGAAGGAGGCGGTCGAGCGCATACCACAGGAGCAGCGCGTTGAGCAGGGTCCAGCACAGGTACGCGAGCGCGAACGGCAGGTAGGCGAGCGGCGCAAACAGCAACGCGAAGGTCGGGCTGTACTTGTACAAGTCGAAGTGCTGCTCCGGGTGCGCGGCGTACAGGTCCCGGCCGGCGAACAGGTTGAGGCTCGCCGAGCGGAACACCCGGAAATTGTTCGAGCGGCCGAGCACCGCCTGTTGCAGCGTGACGAGCGCGGCGCTCCCGACGTAGAGCGCGAGCAGCCACCGGCGGGTGAGGGCCGCCGTCACCGGGCGGAGACGGGTCCCTTCAGATACTGCTCCAGCCACTCGAGCCAGCGCCGGTACACGTCGGTCGTGCGGACGGGGTCGCCGGGGAAGTGGCCGTCCACGGGGTACGCGACGAACTTGACCGGCACGCCGTTGTCCCGCAGCGCGTGGTACAGCTCGTAGGACTGGGACACGGTGACCCGGGCATCGCGCACGTCGGACAAGATCAACGTGGGCGTCTTCATCGCCGCGACGTAGGAGATCGGGGACTGAGCGCGATAGGCCTGGAGCGCCTGGCCGGTCCAGGGGGAGGCGAACCCGGCGAAACCGAAGCGCTGCCCCACGTTGTAGTCGGCCATGTTGTACTGGTCCAGCAGGTTGGTCACGGCGGCGCCCGCCACCGCCGCCTTCCAGGTCCGATAATGGCCGATGAGCCACGTGGTCATGTAGCCGCCGTACGACCAGCCGGACACGCCCATCCGCGTTGTGTCCACCCCGCCCAGCTTCGCGAGCGCGGCGATGCCCGCCATCACGTCCCGTCCCGGTCCGTCGCCCGCGTCGTTGAAGATGGCGCGCTGGTAGGCGTTGCCGAGGTTGTCCGACCCGCGGTAATTGGGCGAGAACACGATGTAGTCGTGTGCGGCGAGCAGCTGGCTCAGGAAGTTGAAGCCGCGCACCGAGGCGGCGGTCGGGCCGCCGTGGATCACGAGCACCAGCGGATACGCCCGGCCTTTCGTGAACCCGGGCGGGTACGTCACCACGCCGTCCTCACGGTATCCGTCCGGCCCCTGCCACTCGAGCCGTTCTACGGCTCCGAGCTGACGGGAAGCGGTTTCGCCGTTCAGGTCCGTCAGGCGGCGCGGGCTCGCGGCCGGCGTGGCCAGGTAATACAGCTCCGTCGGCCGACCCGGCGAGCTGCCGGTGAAGGCGATCGCCCCGTTCCGGTCGACCGACGCGTCCAGCCAGAACGACCACGACGGGCTGACGTCGCCCAGCTCGATTCGCTTCGGGGGGGCGGGGGCGGCGCCGTCGAGCGGCTGCAGCCACAGGGCGGTACGCGTGCCGTCGTGACCGCCCACGAGCAATGCCTTCCCGTCGGGCATCCAGATCGCCCGCAGCAGGTTGCGGTCGAGGGCCCGGGTTACGGAGGCGCCTGCGCCGCCGCCTGCCGACGTGACGACGATCTCGTTCACATTGTTGAGGTCGCCGTCGCGGGGATACCAGTACGCGACGCGTGCGCCGTCCGGTGAGAACACCGCGTAGCCTTCGAACCCCTTGTGCGCCGTGAGCGCCCGGGTCGCCCCGCTCGCGACGTCCAGCACCATCACCCGCGTCTGCTCGGCGTCGCCGAAGTGGGGCGTGGCCTGCTCGGTGAAGAGCAGCGCCTTCCCGTCCGGCGACCAGGAGAGCGGCGACGACGGCGGCCCAGGTGGCTGGCTCTTGGCGAGGCTCCACGTGCCATGCGTGAGCCGCCGCGCCGCACCGCCATCGGCGGACACGATCCAGATGTGCGACGGCGTCGGTGCGGCGGTCGTCAGGTAGCCGTCGTCACCTACCTCGAAGGCGTCGTTGTGCGCCTCGATGTCTTTCTTGTTCTCGGGCTCATCGGCTGCGACGTAGGCGATCTCCGTGCCGTTGGGCTTCCAGGCGAACTGCTCCACGCCCGCTCCCGGCGCGTCGGTCATCTTGCGGGCCTCGCCGCCGCGCATGTCGAGCAGGAACACCTGGGGCGCCCCCTTGTCCCCCGATCCTGCAGTCGCGAGGAACGCCAGCCGATCACCCGCCGGCGACCACTGCGGCGCGCCGAGACCTTTGCGCTCGAACGTGAGCCGGCGCTGGGCGCCGGTCGCGACGTCGACCAGGACGAGGTCCTGGTCGAACCGGTCGTCGCTCCAGTTCACGCGCGACACGATGCAGGCGACGGTCTTGCCGTCGGGAGAGAGGGCCGGGTCGGCGACGTTGACCAGCCGCTGGAGATCGGGGAGTTCGAGGCGCTTCCCCTGGGCGGCGGCCGGGGCCGCCAGCCCCAGGGACAGGCCGAGGACGAGGAACGGGCGCGGCTGCATGGGGAAGTCTCCCGTGCGGGACGTGGGCCAAATCTCGGGCTCGCACGGCCGCTCGGCTAGGTGTTCACCCGCGTGCTTCGGCGCCCGGGTTGACGCTTCGCGACCGGGCCGATATATGCGCAGGAGCAGCCGCCCGCGACGCCCGTTTCAGCCGGCGCCGTCTGTGCTCTTCCCGAAGGTACGGAGGGACCGAACCATGCCGCGCTACATGCTGCAGTTCTCCTACACCCCCCAGGCTTGGGCGGCGCTCGCGAAGAACCCTGCCAATCGGCGGCAGCTGGTCGAGGGGATGATGAAAAAGCTGGGGGGCCGCCTGGTCGATCTGTACTACCACTTCGGCGACTTCGACGGCACGGCGATCGTCGAAGGGCCCGATGACACGACCGCGTTCGCCGCGGTGATCGCGGCCGTCACCCCGGGGCACATCAAGACGACCCGCACTACGCGGCTGCTGACCGTCGAGGAGACCGTGGAGGCGATGAAGAAGGCCGGGACGGTCTCGCTGTCGGCGCCGGGCTAACGAGCGGCAGGCCCGTGCCCGTTAGCGGAGCAGTCGTGGGCCAGATCGGTGAGCCACTTGGGGACGCTGCCCGGCGCTCGGAGGAACGCCGCCGCCGTGCGCCGCGCTTCGCGGAAGGTCTTCTCGACCGCGGCCTCGGCGCGCTCGGGGTCGACCAGCACCGCGTAGGCGATCGCGTACACCATGCTGCGGTAGCGGGCCAGCAGCTCACGATAGGCGTGCTCGTCGTCAACCAGGAGTTGCTCGATGAGGGTCCGATCCGGCGTGCGTTGATGTGTCGCAGCAGGGCGCTCTGCGGGGGGGCGCATATGCTAAAGAGCGCTGGGGCGGGGCGGACGTAACGCGGGCGGCTTGTGGAAAACGCGGACCGGAGGTGAGGATGAGACAGCTTCAGTTGGTGCCGGCCCTCTTGCTCGCCGCCGCGACGTCCGGTCTTGTCCAGGGCGGTGTGGAGCAATCGCTGCGCCGCCTGGAGGACGAGTGGGCTCGAGCGGTGGTGCGGCGGGATCCGGCGCCACTTCGCCGGCTGCTCTCCGAGGAGTTCGTTGCCACCGATGGTCGCGGCCAGCTGCACGACAAGGCGCAGCTGATCGCCGCGCTGGAAGATCCGTCGGACACGGTCG
>Ga0137383_10001821_pt1 | contig 12875 bp, 13 predicted proteins | sample SagtaG_19_FD_104817 | JGI IMG/M metagenome (GOLD analysis project Ga0137383, IMG submission 104817) | Vadose zone soil microbial communities from Sagehorn Ranch, Mendocino, California, USA - Sage2_R_40_16 metaG | ecosystem: Environmental > Terrestrial > Soil > Vadose zone | place: USA... | reverse complement strand
CACCATCCGCGCGCTGCGCGACGGCTACAACGTCATCGGCATTCGCCACGGCTGGGGCGGCCTGGTGGACTACTCGCGTGAGAAAGGTGCGGACAATTCGGAGCAAATCCTTCCGCTGACGGAGGCGATCGTGAACCGCGCCGGCCGCACGGGCGGCACGTTCCTCCACACGTCGCGCGTGCGGCCGAGTCACCTCCCTCAGGATCGGGTGCCGCACCACCTGACGGGGTACGGTGAGAAAATCAACGACATCACCAAAGACGTCATCAAGAACCTCGAGCACATCGGGGTGGACGTCCTGATTCCGATCGGTGGCGACGACACGCTGAGCTACGCCAAGCGGCTGCACGATGAGGGGCTGAAGGTCGTGGCGATTCCGAAGACGATGGACAACGACGTCTACGGCACCGACTACTGCATCGGGTTCAGCACCTGCGTCACCCGCACCATCGAGCTGACCCACCGGCTGCGCACGTCGGCGGGCTCGCACGAGCGCTTCCTGGTGATCGAAGTGTTCGGCCGCTACGCCGGCTTCACCGCGCTGCTGCCGACGATGGCCGGGGCGGCGGACCGCTGCGTGATCCCCGAGTACCCCGTGGAAGTCGAGCACCTGGCCGAGCTGCTGGTTCAGGACCGAAACAAGAACCCGAGCCGCTATTCGGTGGTCTTGATCTCGGAAGGCGCGCGGCTCACCTCGCACGAGGGGATGAGCTTCGAGGGCGAAGAGACCGACATGTTCGGGCACCGCAAGCTCGGCGGCATTGCGGACCAGATCGGTGCGGCGCTCAAGGAGAGCTCGGCGAAATACAACAACGGGCGGCGCGTCGACGTTGTCAACCAGCGGCTCGGTTATCTCGTGCGCTCGGGTGATCCGGACGCGCTCGACTCGATCGTTCCGATGGCGTTCGGCAACCTCGCGCTCGACCTCGTCGTGCGGAAAGAGTATGGTCGTTTGGTCAGTATCCACCGCGGCTTCTATGATAGCGTGCCGCTCGCGAGCGTGACGTCCGAGAAAAAAGTCGTCGACGTTTCGAAGTACTACAACACTAAGCGCCTGCGGCCGATCTACCAGTTCGACGGCGCGCCGCTGTTCATCATGACGAGCGACTGGAAGACGCCGCGACCGGACTGATCGATTGCATTCTAGGGTTTGCGAGTCACACGCAGATTGGCGAAGTGACCGCCGGAACCTTCTCCCACCCACAGGCCGATCGATCCACGCGCGCGATCGCTCAATTCGTTGACGACGAGTGCCGGTGTCGCCGCGCCATTCACGAAGACGCTCACCTTGGGTCGCTCGATCACGATGCGCGCGTGAAACCAGGCATCTCCGTCCGGTTCGGGAATGACGGGCGCCTCGTATTGGCCCGGATGTTCTGACCGGAGCTTTTGCCACGGGAAGCCGGGGTGCGAGACGTACTGGACGGCGTGCGCATGACGTGTGGAGTCCGTCGCTCGGAAATTAAACGGCCGCAAGTAAACTGCCTCAAACGTCTGACCGTCGACCACGTGGAAGACAACGCCCACAAAGCTTCCTTGCACCGGCTGACTCCGGCCCAGGATGTCGACGTCGATCACGCCATTCCCAAAGTCATACCCCTTGAGCCAGACCACGCCCATACCCGGTGCTTCGCTGAGCTTCAACGCGCGTTTCCCTGTGGTATCGACGACTGACGTGGTTCGGCCGCTGACTTGCCAGCGCGGATCTTTCCCGACTGCGGTGACATCGAGCGTGTCGGCGGTCTGCGCGGCAGCCAGACACGCGACGAGCGTTACGGGCATCATATCGAACCTCCCCCTTTACCGATTCTGGTGGCAAACTCTGTCATGCTCAACGTGGGTCTGGTCGGGTTTGGTTTCGCCGGCAAAGTGTTTCACGCGCCGGTCATCCGCGCCGTGGACGGCCTGCTGCTCACGACGATCGTGCAGCGCCACGGCCCCCCCGATCCGCGATATCCCGATGTCGAATTCGTTCGCAGTGTCGACCAGATGCTCGAACGCAAGATCGATCTCGTCGTTGTCGCGACGCCGAATACGTCGCACCATCCCATTGCGAAACAGTGTCTGCTCGCGGGACATCATGTGGTCGTCGACAAGCCCTTCACGACGACATTTGCGGAAGCACGGGAGCTGGTCGAGCTCGCCAGGACGCAACGGCGCATCGTGACGGTCTATCAGGATCGTCGCTATACCGGCGATTTCGCGACCGTCCGCCGCGTCGTGGGTGAGGGCGACCTCGGCCGCATCGCTATCTTCGAGTCCCATTTCGATCGCTTTCGCCCCGAGCTCAAGCCGAATGCGTGGCGCGAGCAGGCATTCCCGGGCTCCGGCGTCTGGTTCGACATCGGGCCGCACATGTTCGATCAGGCGCTGCTCCTGTTTGGCGTGCCGGAGGCGATCGGCGCTGATATCCGGATCGAGCGCGACGGCGCGGTCGTGGACGACGCGTTCGACGTCACGCTGTACTACCGGCATGTGCGCGCCGTGCTGCGCGCCTCGATGTTGCGGCCACCGGTCGGCCCGACGTGGATGGTGCACGGCACGAAAGGGTCGTTCATCAAACACGGCATGGATCCCCAGGAGGCGGCGCTCAAAGCGGGGCGCACGCCTGACGAACCCGACTGGGATACGGAGCCGGCGGAGCTGTACGGCTCACTCATCACGTCTGACGGAACGCGAACAGTTCCAACGCTCCGGTCAAGCTTCGCGCAGTATTATGAAAACGTTCGCGACGCGATCCTCGGGACAGCTGAGTTGGCCGTCTCCCCGGAATGGTCGCTCGATGTGATGCGCGGCCTGCTCCTGGCCGCCGAGAGCAGTCGAACCCGAACCGTCCTCCCATGGAGCACATGAAGCGACCCTGGTTCTACGTCCTGCTCGGTGGCCTCGTCGCCGGCACCTTCGACATCACATACGCATCCATCTTCTGGTACCTGAAGCGTGCTGTCCTCCCGACGCGCGTCTTCCAGTCCGTTGCCTCCGGGCTGGTGGGCGACGGGAGCTTCACGGGCGGCTGGCGCACTGCACTCCTCGGCCTCATGCTCCACTACTTCATCGCGATCTCGATGGCGATCACCTATTACCTCGTTGCGCGCCGCTGGTCGGAGCTGTGGCAGAAACCGTGGACCTACGGCCCGCTCTACGGAGTGCTGCTCTACGGGATCATGAACTACATCGTCGTCCCGCTCTCGGCGGCCAATCCAGGCTCACGGAATCTCGTGTGGGTCGTGTTGAGCATCATCGTGCACGCGTTCCTGATCGGCACCCCGTGCGCGCTCTTCGCGCGCCGCGCGATGGTCGCGAGTCGCTTGAGGGTAGAGCAGGTTCCGGAGTTACTCGCTGCGATCGGTAGCCGCATTGGGGTGCTCGCCCAAGAACTCCACCCAGGCCTTCTTAACGCACGGATACCGCTTGGCTGCTTCGATGAGATCGAGGAACCCGACGAACGTCTTATCGAACCGATCGGCGAGTGTCTGGTTGGCGATCCTGCCGTCGGGGGCGAACGCCTGGTGGGCCTGGGCGAGTGAGAACATGTCCGGATACATGCGGGCGCCGAGATGCTCGAGCGGCACCCGCAGGGCCCAGAGGCCGCGGTTGCCACCGACCATCGACGGCGACGCGGAGATCAGCATCCCCTGTTTCGCGTTGAATGGCTGGGGCCGATACCGCGAGACCCAGTCGATCACGTTCTTCAGGACGCCAGGAAACGAGCCATTGTACTCGGGCGAGGCGATCACGAACGCGTCCACATCCTCGATGCGGCTGCGGAACTGCTCCGCGCCCGGCGGAAATCCCGTCGCGCTTTGCGCGTCCTGGTCGTAGGAGGGACAGTCGAACTCCTTCATGGTCGCAAGGTCGACTGTCCCCCCGTGATTCTCGATGACCCCACGTGCCAGATTCGCCAACCGAGTGTTGAGCGACTCGGCGCGGAGAGAGGCGGAAAACACCAAGACTCGCACCGCCTCCCGTTCAGCCATGCGTTACGACCGCACGAGTGAGCGCAGCTTGTACGCGGCCATCAGCTGCACCGCGCCGGCGAGCAACGCAAAGCCGGCGATCAACCCTATGATCGCTGCAAGCGTGATGGGTGGGGCGATCAGCGCAAATACGCCCGCGGCCACGCTCAATACGCCGAATGCCGCGGTCCAGCCCCACTGCATGCCCATCTGCCGTTCTTGCATCGCGGCGTAGATCTCGATCGCGCCCGTGATCGTCAGCAACCACGAGACCCAGATGACCGCGAAGGCCAGCGAAGGCACGGGATAGTACATCAGCGCGAAGATGCCGAATCCGACGCCCACGAGGCCCGAGAGGAGTAGCACCCACCAGTGTTTCATCATCGGCCTTAGCTCGAACGCGTGCACGATACTCGTGAATCCGGTGAACAGCGCCCACAGCGCGATCACGAGCGCGAACGCGGCGACCGAGTCCATGGGGCGCGCGAAGATGAAGACGCCAACAGCGACCGACAACAGTCCGCGCAACAGTAGCGCCCACCAAGCGAGATGAGCGGTCTTGCTCACCGAATCCAGCACGCCACCCGTCATATGGCCTCCACTGAGGGTGTGAGTGAGTACCATCTCCCTGCGCTGTCATCACGATGCAGGTCGCGAATCATGCCCGCTAGAGGCAGTCGCTCAATAGCGATTTTGGTGTCAGCTTCGAACCCGTGAGCCTCATCCTCGACGTCCACGACCTGTGCTACGACCTGCCGGACCACGGACGCCGGTTGGTGGATGGCCTTGCATTTACCGTGGGTGCCGGAGAGACACTGGTGCTGCTGGGACGCAGTGGCGCGGGGAAGACTACGACGTTAAGACTCCTCAACCGGCTCCTCGAGCCCACGGATGGGACGGTGCGGTTCGTCGGAGAGTCGACGGCTGGTCTCGACGCGAACGTGCTCCGTCGGCGTATCGGCTACGTCATTCAAGACGTCGGCCTCTTCCCGCACTTCACCGTTGCGGCCAACGTGGGCCTCGTGCCGCGGCTCGAGCAGTGGGCCTCCGACCGCATTGCGGCGCGCGTGCGCGAGCTGCTCATGCTGGTCGGGCTGGATGCGGAAGCCTTCGCAGATCGCTATCCACACCAGTTATCCGGCGGTCAACGCCAGCGCGTCGGCGTGGCGCGCGCCCTCGCCGCTGATCCGCCGCTCTTGCTGCTGGATGAACCATTCGGCGCGCTCGATCCGATCACCCGCGTCGAGCTGCAGCGCGAATTCCGCGGCCTCGAAAGCCGACTCGGTAAGGCGATGGTGTTTGTGACGCACGATGTGCGTGAAGGTCTGCTCCTGGGCACGCGCATCGGAGTGCTCGACGGCGGCCGCCTAGCCTTCCTGGGGACGCCTGACGAGTTCCGCTCGAGTCCGCTCCCTGAGGTACAGAGATTCCTGGAGGCCGCCTGAGACTGTTCGAGTTCTACGCCGCGCACGCCGGCGAGCTGTGGCTGCTCGTACGCCAACACCTCGGTCTTGTCGCGGTCTCGACTGGCGTGGCGGTCGTCATCGGACTTCCGCTGGGTGTGCTCGTGTCTCGCCGTCCCGCGTGGCGACGGCCGGTGCTCGGCCTCGCCAACGTGTTTCAGACGATCCCCAGTCTCGCACTCTTCGGTCTGCTCATTCCTTTCTTTGGCATCGGCGCCTGGACTGCCGTCACCGCCCTGGTCGTGTACGCGCTGCTGCCGATCGTGCGCAACACCTACGCCGGCATCACGGGCGTCGACCCGGCCGTGCGCGAGGCCGGCCGCGGGATGGGCATGACCAATGGAGAGCTCCTGCGTTACGTCGAGCTGCCGCTCGCGGCCGGCGTCATCCTTGCGGGTGTGCGCGTCGCGACGGTGGTGAGTGTGGGGATTGCGACCATCGCCGCGGCAATCGGCGCGGGCGGACTGGGCGTGTACATCTTCCGCGGCGTCGCCACGGTGGATGACACGTTGATTCTCGCCGGCGCCGTACCGGCAGCATCGCTCGCGCTGTTGCTCGACGGCTTGCTGGGACTCGCCGAACGGAGGCTCGTCTGGCGCGCGCGTTGATACCCCTCCTCGCACTGCTGGCCGCCTGCAGCCGCACCGACCGAATCATCGTGGGGGCCAAGAACTTCAGCGAATCCGACCTCTTGGCCGAGATCGTGGCGCAGCAAATCGAGCGGCGCGCCCACGTGCCGGTCGAGCGTCGACTCCATCTCGGCGGGACCTTTGTGTGTCACCAGGCCATCACGTCCGGGAGCATCGACATCTACGTCGAGTACACGGGAACCGCGTTCACGGCGATTCTCAAGCAAACGCCTGTGGCGGACGCCGATAGTGTGTATCGGTTCGTCGCTGCCGAATATCCGCGTCGCTTTCAGCTCCGCTGGACGAGCCCCTTCGGCTTTGAGAACACGTTCGCGATTCTCGTTCGCCGCGCGGACGCAGCGCGCTACCACCTGAGCCGGATATCCGATCTCGCAGCTGTGGCGCCGCGCTGGAAGGCGGGATTTGGGTATGAGTTCCTGGAACGGGCAGACGGATTCACCGGCTTGGCGCAACGCTATGGGCTGCGCTTCTCTGCGCCTCCCACTTCGATGGACCTCGGCCTCACCTATCGCGCCTTGGCGGATGGGCGCGTGGACGTGATCGCCGGCAATTCGACGGATGGTCAGATCGCCGCGCTCGACCTCGTGCAGCTGCGCGACGACCGTGGCTACTTCCCGCCGTATCAGGCGGCGCCCGTCGTTCGCGCGGCCGTTATCGCGAATCACCCCGCGGTGGCCGGGGCGTTGGCGGAATTGGGAGGGAAGATCTCGGAAGCCGAGATGCGACGACTCAACGCATTGGCGGACGTCGAGCGCCGCGACATCGCTGACATTGCGCGGGAGTGGTTGGCGAAAAACCTGCCGTGAGCACACACAGGAGAGCGAGTATGGCCGATCCTCAGGGCACCGTTGTCGTCTCGGGCGTGGAAGGCTTCAAGCGAGAGATCACCGCCGGTCGCCACCACCTCGTGGCCGACGAGCCGGTCGATGTCGGCGGCAGCGATCAGGGGCCCGGCCCCTACGAGCTGTTGCTCGCGGCCCTGGGCTCCTGCATGTCGATGACGATCGCGCTCTACGCGCGCCGGAAGGCGATTCCGCTGCACCGCGTGGTGATACGCTTAAGTCACTCGCGAGACTACGAGAACGATTGCGAACACTGCATGACTGAGGACCGGCGGCTGGACCGCGTCAGGGTCCAGCTCGAGCTCACCGGCGACTTCTCGGCGGAACAGCGCGGCAAGTTGATCGAAATCGCGCACAAGTGCCCGGTGCATCGGACACTTTCGGCCGGGATCAACGTCCAGATCGAGGCTTAAGCGCGCGGCGCCGGCTCGAACATCAGCTGGTCCACAAAGCACCAGCCCCAGTCTTCGCCGGGCTCGAAGCTACGCATGATCGGATGCTTGGTCTTGTGAAAGTGCTTGGTCGCGTGCCGGTTGGGCGAGTCGTCGCAACAGCCCACGTGACCGCACTCCAGGCACAGTCGGAGATGCACCCATTCCTCACCGGTCAGCAGACACTCCTCGCACCCGTCGGGCGTCTTGGGTTGCACGTCGCGGACCTCGGCCAGATGCTTGCATCGTTGCGCCATTACGGAACCTCCCGCCCCTTGCGTCGGTTGCTATGCTCCAAACTAGCGCGTACTTCCTGTGTTGGAATACTCACTTCGTATAGTGGTCCTGGAGCGATGACTGCACCAACTATTCAGTCCATGACAAATCCGTCGGCGAGCCGTCCCCAGCGCGACGAGGCGTTTCCGGTATTGACGGAGGCGCAAATCGCTCGCATCGAGCCGCACGGCCGGCGCCGCAAGATCGCCGCGGGCGAAATCCTGGCGCAGCCCGGCGAACCGGTCACCCGGATTTGGGTCGTTGTCGCGGGTCGGCTCGATGTGATCACCTCGACAAAGCGGCCGAACGATGATCTCCCCAGGTTTACCGCCGGGATGTTCACCGGCGAGCGCAGCATCATGGCGAGCGGGCGGTTCCTCGGTCAGATCTACGCGCGCGAAGGTGGCGAGGTGCTCGAAGTACCCCGCGATGAGCTCCTCACGCTCATCCGGACCGACTCCGAGCTCAGCGACCTCTTCCTGCGTGCGTTCATCCTGCGCAGGCTGCAGCTGATCGATCGCGGCTACGGCGACACGGTAATTCTAGGATCGAATCACTGCTCAGGAATGTTGCACATCCTCGAGTTCCTCACGCGCAACGGCCATCCGTACACGATCAGAGATCTCGACACCGATCCCGAAAGCCAGGAGCTGCTCGACCAGTTCCACGTGAGCTCCGCCGACGTGCCAGTCGTGATCTGCCGCGGCACCATCGTGCTGAAGAATCCAACGATTCAGAAGCTCGCCGACTGCCTCGGCCTGAACCCGACGCTCGATCGCACGCTGATCTGGGACGTCGTCATCGTCGGGGCCGGGCCCGCGGGGCTCGGCGCAGCGGTGTATGCCGCGTCCGAAGGCCTGAACGTGGTCGTCGTCGAAGCAAACGCGCCTGGTGGCCAAGCGGGGACGAGCTCGAAGATCGAAAACTATCTCGGCTTCCCCCTCGGCATCTCGGGACAGGAGTTAGCTGGGCGCGCGTACGATCAGGCGCAGAAGTTCGGCGCCAGGGTGCTGATCGCGAAGACGGCCGCCAAACTCGACTGTAGCAAGAGACCGTACCGTGTGCTCCTGGGCGAGGCAGAGGATCCGCTGCTCACGCGTGCGATCATCCTCGCCACGGGCGTAGAGTATCGGCGGCTCGCGCTCGCGAATCTTTCCAAGTTCGAGAACGCCGGTGTGTATTACGCCGCGACCCACATGGAACGGCAAATGTGCACCGAAGAGGAAGTCGCGATCGTGGGCGGCGCCAATTCCGCGGGCCAGGCGGCCGTATTCCTCGCGGAAACCGCCAAGCGAGTGCACATGCTGATTCGGTCCGGCGGGTTGTCGAGCACGATGTCGCGCTATCTGATCAGCCGCATCGACGCCCATCCGCGTATCGTGCAGCATCCTCGCACGGAAATCGTCGGCTTGGAAGGCAATGGTCACCTGGAGCGAGTGACCTGGCGCAGCGGCCGCGCGGGAGCAGTCCAAACGCAAGACATCCGCCATGTCTTCACCATGACGGGTGCCGAGCCGAGCACGAAGTGGCTCGCGGGATGCCTGGCGTTGGATGACAAAGGGTTCGTCAAAACAGGGGCGTCGCTGACGCCCGAGAACCTGGAGTGGGCGCGCTGGCCGTTGCGACGGCCGCCGCATCTTCTGGAAACGAGTCTCCCGGGCGTGCTCGCTGTCGGCGATGTCCGCAGCGGCAGCACGAAGCGAGTCGCATCCGCAGTCGGGGAAGGGTCGATCGCCGTGGCGACGGTTCACCAGATACTGGCGGAGAGCTCGTGACAGGGTGCTGGAGCGCGTGTGCAGCCATAGTCGCCGTGCCCCAGCATGCATGTGAGCGGCATCACGACCTCGCCGTGGCTTCATTGTCATCGCGTGACTCCACCAGGGGCTCGGGACTCTTTAGCCTGTTCCCTTAGTTGGAGGAGCACAATGATTCGCAAGCTGATGATGATCGCGGCGCTGCTCGTGGTTCCAGGGCTGCTCGCCGCGCAGGGTGTTCCGAACGCGAATGCGTCCGACACCGCGAAGTCTAAAGTGTTGCAGCGCCGGGCCAGTCGCGTGCGCGGCGAAGCCACCGGGACGGAGCATCGTCCCGTGACACCGGCCGCGCCGGCGGGGCCCGCGACGCGGACGAGTCAGCCCGCGGCTCCCGCGGTGCCTGCCTCGCCGTCGAAGAAGCCAGCAGCGCCTGGTCGTCCCTAAGTAGCGGGAGACCGGAACAGAACGGACGCCGAGCCAGCCTCGGCGTCCGTTGCTTTTCTGCGGTAGTTTTTGTGGCACATATGCCCACGCGCCCCTACATCCTCGACGAGGTGACCTGGAAAACCGTCCGCGACACGCGGTACGAAGTCGCCATCCTGCCCTGGGGCGCGACCGAGGCGCACAACTATCACCTGCCGTACACAACCGACAACATCCAGAGCGAGGAGATCGCCGCACGCGCCGCGGAGCGGGCGTGGCAACGTGGGGCGACGGTGGTCGTGTTGCCCGTTGTGCCGTTCGGCGTGAACACCGGCCAGCTCGACATCCCGCTCTGCATCAACATGAACCCGAGCACGCAGGCGCTCGTCCTGCGCGACGTGGCGGAGTCCCTCGCGGGTCAGGGCATCGGGAAGCTCGTGATTTTCAATGGGCACGGCGCGAACGATTTCCGCCAAATGATCCGTGAGCTGCAGCCGCAGGTGTCGCTGTTTCTCTGCGTCGTCAACTGGTACAAGGTCCTGGATCTGAAAGGGTTCTTCTCCGACCTCGGCGATCACGCGGGCGAGATGGAGACGAGCGTGATGCAACACGTCGCGCCGGACCGTGTGTTGCCCCTGTCCGAGGCGGGCCCGGGCGCGGCGCGGAAGTTCAAGATCGCCGCATTGCGTGAAGGCTGGGCATGGGCGCCGCGGCAGTGGCGTCAGGTGACAGACGACACTGGTTCGGGCAATCCGGCGGCGTCGACGGCGGATAAGGGGAAGCGCTACGTCGAAGCGGTCAGCGGCAAAATTGCGGACTTTCTGGTCGAGCTGGCGAAAGCCGATCCCGCGAAGATGTACGGGGAGAGCGGCTAACCCCGGGGCACGGCGCCGGGGTCAGCCGACCGTCCGACCTACTGCCCGGTCGCGGCCGGCGCGCCGAGCCACCGCGCGAACCACGCCGCGACTTCCTTATAGAAGAACCGGCTGTCCTCGCCCTTCAGAATCCAATGGTTCTCCTCCGGCCAGATGATGAGCCGAGAGGGAATCTGCTGGCGTTGGAGCGCGGTCCAGAACTCGAGCGCGTTGTTCATTGGCACCCGGAAATCGCGCTCACCCACCGACACGAGCACGGGCGTGTGCAAGTTCGCGGCGCGGCGCATCGGGCTCTGCGTCCGCCAGATCGGATGGTCCTCCCACGGCGGCCCGCCGACATTGCGCTCGCGATCGTAGTTGAAGTCGCTCGTTGCCCATTGGGTCTCGAGGTCCCATTCGCCCGCATGGCTCACGAGCGCGCGATAGCGCGTCGTCGTCACGGCGAGCCAGTTGGTGAGATGCCCGCCGTAGCTCGCGCCACCGGCCACTTGGCGCGACGCGTCGATGAACTTGAAGCGTTTGAGCGCCGTGTCGGCCGCTTCGTTGATGTCGTTGCCAGGTCCCTCGAGCGGATCGAACTGGATGTCCTGTGAGAACTTCTCGCCGTACCCCGTCGAACCGGTGTAGTCGGTCATCAGGACGACGAAGCCCGGAGCCGCGGCGCCGAGCAGGTGCGGGTTCCAGCGCAGTCCAAAATTGTCGGTCCACATGTTCGCGGCGCCGCCGTGTATCAGCACGAACAGGGGATACGTGTGCGTCGAGTCGAACCCCGGCGGCAGCGCATAGAAGCTGTGGATGCGCTTGCCGCGACTCGACGTGAACCAAAACTCGCGCAACGGCTGCCAGTCGATCTGGGCGGCGCGCGCGGTGTTGAACGTTGTGAGCGGTGTCCAGCGGCCGGTTGTCGCATCCAGCCGCACGATCTCCGGAGGATTCGTCGCGCTTTCCCAGACCGCCGCCATCCGCACCGGGCCGGCCGTCGTCCCCGTGGCAACCTGGAGACTGCCGAACGTGCCGCTGGTCATCGTGCCGACTTCCTGCTCCTTGCCACCCGCCACCGGTGCGCGGAACAGCCGCTGGTGACCGGCGTCTTCAGCCAGGAAGAAGACAGCGCGGTTGTCTGCGCTAATGGTGTATGTGCCAACGGAATGATCGGCGCCACCCGTGATGACCCGCGGGGCGGCATTACCGCTCCTTGGCCAGGCCCAGGCCACGAGCCGGCGGTTGTTGAACGTGTGCTCGTTCGTTGGCGCCATCACGGCGTAGAGCGTCTTGCCGTCCGGACTGAACTGCGGCGCGTCGTAGTCGTCCTTGCCCTGCGTGAGGGGCTGCGGTTCTCCGCCGCTCGCCCGCGCGAGCCACAGCGCTTGCACGACGTCGGCGTGCGTCCAGTCGGTGCGGTTTGTCGTCGCGGCGAACACCACGCCGCTGCCGTCGGCCGTCCACGTCGCAGCCAGGTCTTCGCCGCCGGTGCCGAGCTGCCCGCCGAAGCCGGCGCTCTGGATGAGCCGTGAGCCGGCCAGAAGGTCCTTGGCCTGCGCACCCGGTTCCAGGGATTGCACGAACACGTGCGGCCGCCGGTCGTCGAGCCAATGATCCCACAGCCGGATCGGTGACGCGTCGAACACGCGCGCGTTGTACTTGCGCGCTTTGCGCTCGGCGGCCGCCGCGCGATTCGCGGAATCGGTCGTCGCGCCCGGATAGACCATGCTCGTGAACAGGATCGCCTTGCCGTCCGGTCGCCACAGTGGACTCGATGCACCGGTGGACAGGTTCGTCACGCGCTGCGCTTCACCGCCGCCGTTCAGGTCGAGCACATAGATCTGGGCGGCATCGTCGCCTTCACGCCGAGCGCTGAACGCGATGCGGCGGCTGTCAGGACTCCAATCCACCCCGCTCTCGCCGCCTTTGGTGTTCGTCAGCCGCCGTGGCTCGGCGCTGCCGTCGGCCGGGACGAGCCAGAGGTCGCTGACTTGCTCGCCTTCAGTGTACGACGGCTCGGTGACTGTGAAGACGACCCACCGCCCGTCGGGACTGATCGCCGGAGATGCGATCCGTTTCATCAGGAAGACGTCTTCGTGTGTGATCGTGTGGCGCCCGGACTGCTGCGCCGCGAGGGGCGACACGAGCACGATGGCAAGAAAGAAGAAGATTCGCCGCATGATTAGCCCCTGCGTGATGTGATTGGGGGCGCGACCGCGTCTT
>Ga0137383_10001813_pt1 | contig 12908 bp, 10 predicted proteins | sample SagtaG_19_FD_104817 | JGI IMG/M metagenome (GOLD analysis project Ga0137383, IMG submission 104817) | Vadose zone soil microbial communities from Sagehorn Ranch, Mendocino, California, USA - Sage2_R_40_16 metaG | ecosystem: Environmental > Terrestrial > Soil > Vadose zone | place: USA... | reverse complement strand
CGGTAGCGCTCGGTCCGGCCCCCGACTCGCAGATCCGCGAGGCTGTATCCGGGGCGGTAGCGCGGGCTCTGCACGTCGTTGTTCGCCGAGTAGCTCGACCCGATGTGGGCGTAGTCGACGCGCGCGAAGCCGGCCCAGCCCGCGGTAAGAGTCCGCTCGTACTGGAGATTGCTGGCGATCGTGAGGTCCGGGACCTGATAGACGGGGCTGCCGGCCCGCTGAGGAGTGCCTGGCCCCTGCTCGGTGATGTGTGCATCCTCGTAGCCGATGCCGAGGCCGAGCGTCAGCTCGGGCAAGAGCCGCCCGTTGAATTCGAGCTCGAAGCCGGTGCTGCGCGCGCGACCCGCGTTGCCCGTGTAACCGTACCCGCACAGCGGGAGGTGAACGGCCTGCTGGATCTTGTCCCAATCGATGGAGAATGCCGCGCCGTTGAGCGTGAAGCGCCGGTCCGCGAAGCTCGACTTGAACCCGGCCTCGTAGTTCCAGAGGTTGTCGGACTTGAAGGCGGCGATGCCGGCTGCAGTGACGCCGAGATTGGCGAGATCCTGGTCGCACCCGGCCGGCGGCGGGCCTGGAGGCAGCGCGATGTTGTTGCCGCCCTCGCGGAAGCCCTTGGCCGCCCCGGCGTAGAGCAGCACATCCGCGATGACCTTGTATTCAAGCAGGTACTTCGGCGTGAAGCCGCTTTCACTGCTCCCGGGTGCGTCATAGATGCTCTGCGCGCCGCCGAAGAAAAAGCCGTCCGTCAACTGGTGGAAGGTCGCCGTGTCGCGGAACCAGCGTATGCCTACGGTGGCCTTGAGGGTCGGCAGCGCCTGGTAGGAGACATCGCCGAACAGCGCGTACTCCTTGGCGTTGCGCGAGTCGATGAAGGTGAGCAGCAGATCGGTCGGCGCGAAAGCCGGGGACGCCCCGGGCGCGGTCCACTCGTAGTCGCGCGGCCGCGTGCTGTCCGAGTAGAAGCCGCCGACCAGCAACTGCGCCGGGCCCTGGAACGTGGAGGAAAAGCGGACTTCCTGCGCGAAACGACGCAGGTCCTGTTCGCGCGTGATCGGGCTCGCTATCGGCGGCGGCGTGGTGGTCGGCGTGCTGAGGAAGAACTGTGTCACGTCGGTATCATCCTCGAGCTCCAAGGTCTTGCGATCGAAGTAGCCGGTCGAGGACACGAAGCTGCCGAACGGTGCGGTGTAGTTGATGGTCAGGCTCGCCAGGTACCACTTGTCCGTGCCCCCCGGGCTGAGATTGAACACCTCGCGCTGCATGAGGTTGGTTGCAGTATCGTAGGAATAAGGGGAACCGTCCTGTTCGGTCCGCTGGTACATGATCCGCGGGGTAACGGCGAGTCCGCTCACCGGCTCGAAGCGCAGTGCGATCTGCCCCCCGTAGTACTTCATGCTGCCGAGGTGCGTGAGGGTGGCGGTGGGTGGCGCCGTTTCGGGACCCAGGCCCTTGTCGAAGTAACCGTCGTCGAACTCATAGAACGCGCTGGCGCGGAGCGCGAGCGTGTCCGGCACAAGCGGAACGTTGACGACCCCTTCCACGAGCTGATTGAAGGAGCCATGGTCGGTGTCCGAGCCGAGGACGTGCACCACGCCATCGAGGGCCTTGAAGCTCGGCTGGTCGGTGATGAGGCGCACCGTGCCGCCCATCGACTCCGCGCCATAGAGAGTGCCCTGGGGACCCCGCAGCACCTCGATGCGCGCAACGTCGACGATGTGCGGGTCGAGCGTCTCGAGCACCGGAGTATCGTCGATGTAGAAGCCGGTGGTGTTCGAGCCCTCGATACCCCGTAGCGCAATTCCCCGGCCGGAGAGCGTGCCGTCGGATGCGCCAATGCCGAACGACAGATTCGGTATGGCGGTTCCGTAGTCAAAGAATTGCTCGACGCCCTTGGACTCCAGTTGGATGGCCGAGATCGCGGTAATGCTCAGCGGCACGTCCTGAACGGATTCGGTGCGCTTGGTCGCGGTGACCAGGACTTCCTCGAGCGCGTCGCTCCCCGATCTGCCGGTGCCCGTCGCCGCCGATTGTGCCGCGGCCGGCTGCGCGGCGAGTGACGTGCCCAGGAGCGCGAGCGCGATCCAGCTCGAGGGAACAGATCGCTGCTTACCCATACACACCCCCCTGACGCGTGCGTCCCGGCGGAATCCGCACGGCGCCTGCCCAGACCCACCGACATCTTAGGGACTTCGACGCTTGGCCCCAGCATGCGAGTCGACGCGAAAAGCATGCTTGCAGACGCGGGATTCGCCAACGCTGCGGTTCCAGGGCAGCTTGGTCCGCACGCCGCCATAATCCAGTAGCGATGCGCTATGAGCCGTAGCGATCCGGTTATGAAGGCGCTAGATTCAGTCGAGCGCAGCCGTGCTACGGGAGACGCGCTACGGGAGACGCGGGTGAGCGAAGAATCAACCCTGACGGAGCTCCTCAAGGAGTCGCCCTTCCAGCAACTCTTCGATCTGTCCTGCACCCGTCTCGAGCGCACGACCGGGGAGGTGGAAATCGTGATGGGCTACACGGAGTCCGTGGAGCGCTCGCCCGGCTCGCGCCAGTACCACGGAGGTGCGATCGCGAGCCTCATCGACATCGCCGGCGACTACGCGCTGTGGGCAACGCTCGGCTACGGCGTGCCCACCATCAATATCCGTATCGACTATCTGCGTCCCGCCTCCGACACCCGGCTGCGCGCGCAGGCCCGCGTCCGGAAGGCGGGCAGGACCGTAGGCGTCGTCGATATCGACGTGCTGGATGATCAGGGTCGCTTGATCGCCGTCGGCCGCGGTACCTACGGCACCAAGGAAGGCTAGCCGCGTCAGCGCTTGAGTGCCTTGGCGGCCTCGAGCGCCTGCGCCTTGAGCGGGCGCTTGTCCAGCTTGTGCGTCGTAGCCACAGGCAACTCGTCCACCACGACGAACGCGCGCGGATGACTGTAGGCCGGTCCCGACTCGAGCGCGAAGCGCTTCAGCTCCTCGATCGGCAGGCTGCGGTCCCTCAGCACGACGAACGCGATCGGGATCTCGCCCTTGATCTCATCGGGCACCGGCACGACGGCGGCCTGTAGTACCGCGGGGTGACGCTCGAGCATCTTCTCGATCTCGAGGGGATAGACGTTCTCGCCGCCGCACACGAACATATCGTCGGCCCGGCCCGTGAAGTAGTAGAAGCCGCTGCCGTCGCGGCGCATCACGTCCCCGGTGTCGTACCAGCCGTCGTGCAGCTTGGCACCGGTCACTTGAGGCAGGTTCAGGTACTCGGTGAACATCGCCGGGCAGCGCACCTCGAGCACCCCTTCGTCGCCCGTTCCGCCGGCGAGTCGCACTTCGACATCCGGCAGCGGATAGCCGAGCGACAGGAGCGGTCGCGGCAGTCCATTGGGATGGTCCTCGAAGATCGAGGGTCCCGCCTCGGTCGTTCCGTACCCGTTGCTGATCGCCGCCTGCGGAAACATCTCCTGCACGCGCGCCACCAGCGCCTCGGTGAGCGGCGCCGAGCCGATGGTCACGGCCTTCACCGAGCTCAAGTCGAGCGTTGTGAGCAGCTCGCGCTGGCGGGCCATGAGCGCAAACATGGTCGGGATGCCGCTCAGCAGCGTGCAGCGGTACTCGGCCGCAGCCTTCAGGTACGCGACAGCATCAAAGCGCGGCATGAGCACGACTTCGATGGCGTTGAGGAGGCAGACGGAGACGTTGAAGAGCGCGTTCATGTGATAGAGCGGCGCGACGATGAGCGAGCGCTCGCCCGCCGTGGGGGTCGCGGCGACGTGCACGCCGAGCGCCCACAGCTGCCCGGCATGCGACAGCACCACGCCCTTCGGCCGGCCGGTCGATCCCGAGGTATAGAGGATCTCGCCGGTCGGTGGCGGCGTGCGCCGCTCGAGCGGCACGGCTGCAGGCCCGCGCGCCTCGAGCGCCGCCGCGCCCGAGGAGCGCATCACGATGCGCGCCAGCGCGGGCGGAACCAGCGCCTCGCGGGCCGCATCCACGATGCACAGCTCTGCCCTGCAGTCGGCGAGGACGTAGCGCACCGTGTCCGCCGGCAGACGGTGATTCACCGGCACGCTGACACAGCCCGCGCGCATCGTACCCAGGTACGCGATGAGGTACTCGGCGCAGTTCTCGGCCAGGATCGCGACGCGCGCGTCCGTGGCCAGCGGCGCCCGCACCAGCGAGGCCGCGAATCCTTCGGCCGCTGCATTCAGCTTCGCGCAGCTCCAGCGCCGGCCTGACGCGGAGACGTCGATCACCGCGAGGCTCTCGCGTGGAACGTCTGGGCGGATCAGATCCCCGAGATTGCCGCTCGCAGGGAAAGGCGGGATGCGAGCCGTCATGGCTTCAGCAGCACCTTGCCGATCACCTCGCGCTCCTCGAGCAGCCGCTCGCCTTCCGCCGCCTCAGCCAGCGGCAGCACGCGGTCGATCACGGGCTTCAGGCGCCCGTCGCGAATCAGGTCGAGCAGCGCCTCGAGATCCGCCACCGACCAGCCGTTCGAGCCGACATAGCGATGCTCGAAGGTCCAAAGATACCGCGCGTCCGTGACCACCTCGAACCCGGCGGTCGCTCCGCAGGTCAGAATGCGCCCGCCGTGCGTCACGGTCCGCTGCGTGTCGCGCCAGGTGTCGCCGCCGGTGAAATTGACGGCCACGTCCACCCCCCCTCCGCCCGTGACGCGCGGCTTGCCGTAGATGCGCTTTACGGCCTCGACCACCCCTTCCCTCGAGTAGTCGGCGACGTGATCGGCACCGAGCGCCGCGAGCGCGCGCAGCTTGGGCTGCGAGCTGGTGCCGGCCAGAATTTCCGCTCCGAGGAGCTTCGCGATCTGCACGCACGCGACGCCGACGCCGCCGCTGGCGCCCAGGATCAGGATCTTCTCGCCGCGGACCAGCTGGCCCTGGGTCACCAGCATGCGGTACGCCGTGCCGTAGGCGAGCGGCAGGGTGGCGGCATCCTCGAGCGATACTTCCTGAGGCACGGCGATGAGCTGGGCGGCGGGCACCGCGATGAGCTCCGCCCGGCCGCCGTGGGTCGTTTCCCCGATCATTCCGGCGCGCTTGCCATCCCGGAACACCGGGTCGACCAGCACCCGGTCACCGGGCTTCCAGGCGTGCGCGTCGGCACCGACCGCCACGACTTCCCCGGCGATGTCGGACCCCACGATGACCGGCAGCGGGATCCTGATCCCCGGCATGCCACGGCGCGTGAAAATGTCGTGATAGTTCACGGCCGTGGCGACAACGCGCACCACCACCTCGTCGCGCGCCGCCTGCGGATCGGGGAAGTTCTCGTCCAGTTGCAGGCGATCCCGCGCGCCGTGCCCGACTGTGAGGAGCGCTCTCATTTCGTTCAGGTTAGCGCAGATCGTCGCCGCGAAATGTTGGCGTGCGACCGATGGATACCGCAAGCGGACGTCGCGACGCTATTGGCTTGAGGAGGGCTTTGCCGTAGAGTCGGAAGGAAGTGGTCGGATGCCGCGAAACGCCCCACTTCGTAGGGCCCGGTTCGGCTCACGCGCGAACCGGGCAGCGCGGCAGCTTTGCGGATCTGATCGTCGCGGACCGGCCCATCGCGGGGCTCTCGTGGCTCGACTACGGCACCGCCATCGAGGCGCTGATCAGCAGCGCCGAACTGTCCCGCGACGAAACTCAGCCCGCACCCCTTAGGACCACCGCCAACCGCCGCGCCGGCGTGCGCGAGTACGTCACGCCGCAGGACGGTGACGGCTGGTGGGACTACTTCAGGCTGTCCGATCACCTGTCGCTCTCGATTACCGAGGCGGTCTATCGCAGAGACCGGTGGATCTCCGTCGAGGGCGGGTCGTTCTTCAAGATACGGGTGCTGCTCGCGGGGCGGCTGCTGAGTCGCGACGGGACGACTCTGCTCGAGAGTCCCCAGGCGCAACTGCACGTCTGCGCCGGCGCGCGCGGCGGCGGCTACAAGATCGCCGGCCAGGTGCCGACCACGCTGGTGGTCCTGCATTGCGGACCGGAGCTACTCAGCGAGCGCCTGGGCCTCCCGCTGGGGGAGGCGCCTGATCCGCTGCGGGCGCTTGCGGGTCCTTCGCTTGCGGCGGGAGTCAGCAACCGCGTCAGCCTGACGCCGGAGCTGTTCCGCGCGGCCCAGTGGATCCACGCCTCCCGCTACAGCGTCCTGTCGACGGTACGCGCGGCGTACCTCGAGGCGCTGTCCATGGAAATGGTTTGCCAGATCGTGACCGACCTCTCCGCCGGCGGCAGCGCGCAGTCATGCGGACGGAGTCTTCTTTCGCGCGATCGGCGGCGCGTGCAGGAGGCCCGCGACTACCTGTCGCAGCACTACGCCTCGCCGCCCACCATTCCGCAACTTGCGCGCATGGTCGGGATGAACCAGACCAAGCTCAAGGCGGCCTTCAAGCAGCTCCTCAACGTGACGATCTACGAGTACGTGCTGCAGCGGCGCATGGAAGTCGCAGCGCAGATGCTCGTCGAAGCGGAGCTGTCCGTAGCCGAGATCGCCTACCGCGTGGGCTACGACTATCCCGCCAACTTCAGCTGCGCGTTCAAGCGCTACTACGGCCGCCTGCCCCGCGACTGGAAGCACGAGTAGCCGCGGGCGACGCTCGCAGCCGGGCATCGACCATGGCCTTCCCGATCGACCATCTGTTCACCGTGACCACCGATCGCGAAGTCGCACGCGCGGCGCTTGCCGACATGGGCTTTGAGCTCACCGAGCGCGGCGAGCATCCCGGGCGGGGTACCTCGAACCACCTCATGTTCTTCGGACGCTGCTACTGGGAGCTGCTCGCGATCGATGAGCCCGGGCCTGGCAGCGCGCTGCTCGGCAAGGCCACCACTCTCGTGGGGTGTGCGCTGCGGACAGGTGACGCCGCGCGCGATGCCGCCGCGGCCGCGCGTCTCGGCGCTTCGGCCGGCGCGACCGAAGCGGTGACGCGCCCGGTCCGGGTCGACGGGCAGTGGCATACCGCGCGCTTCACGATTGCACCGGTCGCCCCGGCGGCGCCGGCGGATGTGTATTTCTTCTTCTGCCAGCACCTGACCCCGGAGCTCGTGTGGCCGCACGAGCGGGTCGTGCACCCCAACGGGGCGTTTCGCCTCAAGGCGCTGTACGCGGTCGGGCCGAGCGCCGAGCGGAGCCTCAAGGTGCTGCTCGGATCGGGCGGGGGGGAAGAGCCGAATATAGAGTATCTGTCCGCGGACACCTACCGCAGCCGCTTCCGTGTGCCATCCGCGTCCCACGCCGAGGCGCCGCCGCACCTGGCGGGCCTCGCCTTTCAAGTGGAGGATCTCGATCGCTGCGCAGCGTACCTGACGAAGCAACGGATCCCGCACCGCACCGAAGGGCGCGAGATTCAGGTGCTGAGCGCCGTGGTCAAACACCCGATCGTCTTCGCCGCGTAGCCGCACAACCCCCAAGCCGCGTCCACGCTGATCCAGTAGCGGTTCTCTCCCAGATCGGCGGTGAAGCCGATGCTGCGGCGCTTGGGTTGCGGCGGGTTCATCAGGGCACGGATGGCTTCGTACACCTCCTTGAACTGTCTCCGGGTCTTGAGGTCCAGCGCCGCGAGGGAGCGCTCCAGCGCCGCGAGCTTGCGCGCAAGATCCTTGTTCGAGGCGAGAACTTCGCGTAGTTGCACGAACGCACGCACCACATAGATTCCCATCGCGATCGCGCGGGGCGAGTTCAGAACATTGGCGGCCTGGATGGCGCCGTGCTCGGTGAAGGCGAGGGGGAGCTTGCGGCGGCCGCCCCAACTTGATGTCGCAAAATGCGACTTCAAATTAGCGAACTCCTCGGCGGTGAGCTCGAAGAGAAAATCGGCGGGGAAGCGGCTACGATTGCGTCGCACCTGTTCGTTGAGGCGTCGTGTCGTCACCCCATAGAGCGCGGCGAGCTCGGTATCGAGCAGCACCCGATGACCTCGCAGGACGAGGATGGCACGGGCGATGTTTTCGATGCGGGTCAGCGCTGAGGTGCTGTGATTCGCCATGGCGCTCGCTGGGCGCGGCCCTCAGCGCGGGGAGCCGCGATCCGGCGGCGGCCTCGTGTTGGGCTTCGCAGCACGCTAGCGCGTCTGCACCGGGAATCAAGCGCCATTTCTAGTGGCTTCGTGCCGAAATGATGCCCTCGGCGCCAACACCCGACGGCGCGAGGGTCAGGCGACGAGCTGCAGATGCGGATTCCGGCTTCGGCGACTAGTGGTCCTTGATTCTGGAGAGAAACTCGAGCACGTGGTCCCACGCGTCGTAGGAGCCCTCGCAGTTGGCGTTCGGCAAACCGCCGGTCGCCTCGAAGTCCTTGGCCACCGGATGAAACACGAATGACGAGAGGTGTCCACCGTAGCCGACTCGGGTGATCATGTGCCCGGCGCCGGGATACACGTGCACCTCGGCGGCTTCCGGCCTGCCATGAGCGGCGAGACGCTCGCGAATCCGCTCGGCACCGATGAACGATGGCCACATCTGATCGGCACCCGCGCCGATCGCCAGCACCGGGCCCCTCATCTTCTCAAACGGGATACCGACCGCGGCGGCAACCTTGGGATCGCTCCAGGTCTTCAGGTAGTACGGTGTCCCGATGAAGCCCGGCGGCTCGAGCGCGTGCATGGCGTCGGCGGCGTTGTTGGAGTCCGTCTCGCCCTGGTCGGCCGCCAACGGCTTGCCGCCAAGGGTCCACGCCGCCTCGAGCTGCGTCACACCGGGCGCGAAGGCACCGTTGCTGAGGTGCGAAGGGACGTAGAGGACGGCGGCGGCGAAGTCCTGGGGAAAATAACTGGCCGCGAGACCGGCACCTTCCGATCCGCGCGAGGTGCCCATGACGGCCACGCGCTTCGCGCCCGTGTGTTGCTCCAACCACTGCGCCCCGGCGCGAATGCTCTCGAGCGGTATGGCGCGCAGCGTCGACGGCAGGTCCTGGTACGCGAAGAGTCCCTGCGCCAGGGCGGGATGGCCGTGAGCGGCCAGCAGCGCGGCCTGCGCACGCGGCAGCCCACCGCCCGAGCCCGCGAGCACCACCACCGGCACCCGAGCAGCAACACCGGCAGGCGGAGAATAGAGCACGGCGCGAACGCCTCCGGGAGCGGTGACCTGCTGAGTCGCGGCGGGCGGCCCGAAGCTCCGGACTGCAGTCGCCGATGCGACCGGCTTGCCGTCGATGCTGGCGCTGAGCGCCACGCGATACTCGCCCGTCACCTCGAGCTCAGGCGCCGTTCCCATCTCGGGATGACTCGGCAGCCCGGCGATGTACGCAGTCAGTCTGTCGGGCGCTACCGGCAACGCCGAGCACCAGAGGCCGTGCGGGCTCACTCCCTCGTAACTGCCGCCCAGCGAAGGCGCGAGATCGACGTCTACGGTGCCACTGGCGTCGGCGACGTACTCGCCGACCGCCGTCCAGGTGCGCCCTCGCGCATCGGGTCGCGAGGCGCCGAGCGTGACGCGCGCGCCGGGCAACACGTTGCGCAGCTCAACGTGGAAGGGCGCATCGATCAACCCCGACTCGGGCGTCACGGTCAACTGCGCGGGGTTTGCCGCGCCGAGCGCCCCGCAGGCGATGGCCGCCAGTGCGGCGAAACCCAACCTCTGGTTCATGCTCCCCTGGCCGTTCGTGAATACAGGTCGATGGACCTGGTCGCCGCAAGCGCTCGCAATCCCGGACGGACCAGGAGCGCCACCAACCCCGCCGCCGCGGTCGCAACCCCGAGCACGAGGAAGTAGCGGCCCTGCCCCAGGTGCTCGGCGAACGTACCGACCTGCCCGGCGAGATAACCTCCCAAACCCAAGGTCATGGCATAGAAGGCGCCCATCACTGCGGAGACGATACGCTGCGGCGCGAGTCGATACACGAGTCCATAGGTCACGGTCCAGGCCGCCACCTCTCCGGTGGCCTGGATCCAGATGCCGAGCGCCGGCAGAAACCAACCGGCTTTGGTGGCTCCCGCGTGCGGCCAGGCGGCGTTGGCAAAGAGCAGCAGCCCCGCCGCGCCCAGGAACAGCGCCAGGGCGTACTTGACCAGGTTATCGGGCTCGCGCTTGCGGCGCGCCAGCGCTCCCCACAAGGCGGCGAAGACCGGTGCGGCCAGTATCAGAGCCGCCGATTCGATCGACGTGAACCACTGGGTGGGGATTTCGAAAGCGTTCACGTGACGGTTGACGCTTCGCTCGAGAAACAGGGACATCGTTCCCCAGAGCTGAAATGAGCCGATCGAGTAGACCAGAAGCAGCAAAGCGAATACCGCGAGGACGAAGAGACGCACTCCGGACCCGGCCGTGTCCGCCGGCGCCGCGGCCGCAGACTTGCCCTGCACACTCGCCGCGCGCGGATTCAGGTACCGGTGACCGAAGGTGAGATAGGCGACGAGCGCGATCCCCATGGCGAGCGCGGACACGCCGAACGCCGGTGCCCATCCATTGGCGGCCGCCACGGAACCGGCGGCCACTCCCGCGACCAGGCCGCCCAGATTGATACCCGCGTAGTAGTAGGCATACGCGGGTTCCCGACGCGTGTCCGCTCCCGAGAACGTATCCCCGAGAGCGACCACCAGGGTCGACTTGATCAACGAGTTACCCGCGATGAGTGCGATGATCGAAATCCAGAAGCCCGCCGAAACCGACACGTACGCGCTGCGCAGGGCGGTGGGCAGGCCATCCGGGATGCTCCAGAGCCCCATCGGAGCCTCAACCGGACTCACTCGCGTCATGAACACGATCGCCGTCAGGAGCAGGTAGGCACTGAACATGAGCGTGCCTCCGACGGTGAGCGCCCGGCGATGGCCGAGGAAGCGGTCGGCAATCCAGCCGCCCACCACGGGCAGCGCGTACATCAGGCCGCTGAAGATTCCCAAGAGGGTCAGCGCCGGCTTGTCCTCCCAGGCGAACCCGCCCCCCGCGCGGCTGGCCGAGAGAAACAGAGCAAGCAACGAGACCATCGAATAGAAGCCGACGCGCTCGCAGAACTCGAACCCGATGACGAGTTGTGCGCCGCGCGGGAAATGCCAGGGGCGCGCACTCGCAGCCGACCGGGCTTCCTCGAGTCCCGCGGCCACTAGCGAGGTGCGCCGTGCGCGCAGTGTGCGCGGAAAGAGGAGCTGATGATCATGCGAGTATGCCTCAGCGCCGGCATCGAGGTGCCCGAATGCTGGCACACCTCGAGGCCCGCTGTGAAATCCGCGCGGGAATTGCAAGCCGCCTCGGTTCCGTCGAGACTCGCGGCGTCGATCGGCCGAGCCGGGGTCGTAAGCACCCCGGCGCATCGCCCCGCAGAGCGCATCGAATGACAAACGACAACAGCATGACTCGCCGTCAGTTCGTAGCTCAGACGGCCGCGGCGGTGGCCCTCAGCGGATCAGGTGCATCCGGCCAGGCCCACGCCGCGCCGCTGAAAGAGACCCTGCTCGCACTCACGGCGACCCAAGCGGCGCGCGCACTCAGGCGCGGCGAGATCAGCGCCGAGAGTTATGCGAGTGCGCTACTCGCCCAGTGTAAACGGGGTGCGAGCCTCAACGCGTTCATTACGCTGCGGCCGGACCGCGTGCTGGAGGCCGCGCGCGCCTGCGATCGCAAGCGCAGCGCCGGTGCCAGGATCGGCCCCCTGCACGGCCTGCCGATCCCCATCAAGGACAGCGTTAATACCATGGACCTCCCGACCACTGCGGGAACACCGGCGCTCAGGAACTTCCAGCCGAGCGAGGATGCGCCCCTGGTACGAGCGTTGCGCGAAGCGGGCGCCATCGTGCTCGGCAAGACCAATCTGCATGAGCTCTCCTACGGCTACACGAGCAACAACCACGCCTTCGGCGCAATCCACAATCCCTACGACCCAACGCGCATACCCGGAGGCAGCAGCGGTGGCACGGCCGCAGCGATCGCCTACCACATGGCGCCGCTCGGTGTTGCCGAGGACACCGAAGGATCGATCCGGGTGCCCGCGGCCCTCTGCGGGCTCGCGGGCTTTCGCCCCACCACCGGCCGGTACCCGACGCACGCCTGTGCGCCGATTTCGCCGCTCTTCGACCAGGTCGGGCCACACGCGCGGTCGGTCGCCGATCTGCTGCTGTTCGACGCCGCGCTCGGCGGCGGTCAAGCGACCGCATCGACGATATCTCTGAAGAGTGTACGCCTCGGAGTCATTCGGTCCTTCTGGTTCTCCGGGCTGGACGCCGAGACCGAGCGGGTGACGAACGCTGCCCTCGCGAGACTTAAGGCCTTCGGAGTCGAGCTCGTCGAAGGCGAGCTCCCGGAGCTCAAGCGCTTGATCGAACTCACGACGGATCCCGTGCAGAATCATGACGTCAAGCCGTCATTGACGCGCTATCTGGCCGAGTTCCACAGCGGCGTGACCTTCGAGCGGCTCCTCGCCCAGTCGAGCCCCGACGTGCGGAAGATGATCGAGCCCGCCGTGACGCCCGGCAGCCACGACTTCGTACCCGATTCGCAGTACGACGAGATAGTGAAGGTTCACCTGCCGGCGCTGCGCACGATGTACCGCGACTACTTCGCTCGCAGCGGCGTTGCCGCGATCGTGTTCCCGGCAACGATGCTTCCCGCCCCGACGATCGGCGAGGAAGACATGGAAGTGGAGGTGCGCGGACGGCGGATGCCGCTCGATGAGGCCATGGCCCGCAACATCGCCCCAGGCAGCACCGCAGGACTCCCCGGCCTCGTGTTGCCAGCCGGACTGACGACGAGTGGACTGCCGGTGGCGCTCGAATTCGACGGCCCGTCCGGCGCCGACCGCAAAATGCTCGGACTCGGGCTGGCGCTCGAGGCTGCACTCGGAAAATTGCCGCCGCCGCCGGGCGCAGTCACCCCGACAGCAACGTAGGGGAGATCAGCTCGAACGTCTACGGCGACTAGACCGTCGCGCGCGGCTTCCGCGTGGCCAGCGTCAGCGCCAGTACTGTCGCTATGAGGAAAAATCCTG
>Ga0137383_10001806_pt1 | contig 12942 bp, 17 predicted proteins | sample SagtaG_19_FD_104817 | JGI IMG/M metagenome (GOLD analysis project Ga0137383, IMG submission 104817) | Vadose zone soil microbial communities from Sagehorn Ranch, Mendocino, California, USA - Sage2_R_40_16 metaG | ecosystem: Environmental > Terrestrial > Soil > Vadose zone | place: USA... | reverse complement strand
TCTCCTGCCCGAAGTAGGGCATCTCACGCGCCTCGTTCGCGGTGTTGAACGCGATGAGATCCTCGAGAGTGCGGGACTTCACGGTGGCCGGCAGCGTGGCGAGATAGGCATTCAGATCCGTCTTGAATTCGTACTGCAGCACGTCGCGCTCGTTCGTCCCCAACTGTCCCGCGGTCTCGATGGGCGCTGGATCCACGACCTCGGCGCCTTGAGCCTTCAGCACCGCGATGGCATCCTCCACTATCTTGTCGACGATTGGATTGTTGCCGCTGCGGGCCTGGACACCGATGCGCGCGCCCTTCAGCCCGCCCGCGTCGAGAAACGCGGTGTAGTCCTTCGCGATATGGCCCTCCGCCTGCGCCGTGGCCGGATCACGCGGGTCGACGCCGGCGAGCGCCGTGAGGAGCGCGGCAGCGTCGGCCACCGTCCGGCCCATCGGTCCAGCCGTATCCTGGCTGTGGGCGATCGGGATGATTCCCGCGCGGCTCACGAGACCCACCGTCGGCTTCACCCCGACGATGCCGCAGGCGTTCGCGGGACTGACGATCGATCCGTCGGTCTCGGTGCCCACGGCGACCGCACAGAGGTTGGCGCTCACCGCCACCGCCGACCCGGCGCTCGAGCCCGACGGCGTGCGATCCAGCACGTAGGGGTTCCGGCACTGGCGCCCTCGACCGCTCCAGCCGCTAGAAGAGCGCGTGGACCGGAAGTTGGCCCACTCCGAGAGGTTCGCTTTGGCGAGGATCACGGCGCCTGCGGCGCGGAGCCGCTCGACGATGAACGCATCGCGCGCCGCGATGTTGCCCTCGAGCGCGAGCGAGCCGGCGGTGGTCTGCATCTTGTCGTGCGTGTCGATGTTGTCCTTCACGATGACCGGGACCCCGTGCATGGGGCCGCGCGCCTTGCCGCGGCGCCGCTCGGCATCGAGCGCGTCCGCGATGCCCAAGGCCTCGGGATTGGTCTCGAGTATCGCGCGCAGGGTGGGACCCTGACGGTCGAGCGCAGCGATGCGATCGAGGTAGGCCTGCGTGACGCCGCGCGCCGAGAGGCGGCCGGCTTTCATGCCGTCCTGGAGCTGGGCGATCGTGGTTTCCTCGAGCGTGAATGCCTGCTGCGGACGGGACGGCAACCCGGGCAGCATGGCACCGGCCACGGCGAGGGAGGCGAGTTCGGTGAATTCGCGGCGTGAAACCATGTTGAAACCCTCGGGGCTTGGATGTCGTGTGACGTGCCGCGACTAGCGTACACCAGGGCCGCCTACCTCGCCAGGACCGGCTAGATTCGACTCAACCACTTTTCTGGAACAGAGCCGTGCTCGCGAAGCGCTCCGCAACCCCGCTTCTGACCGTCTTGCTGGCGACTGCCGCCGGCGCCCAAGCTCCCCCTGCCCCACTCCGCACCCGGCCCGAGCGCACCGACTACCGCGAGACCAGCTCGTACGCCGACGTCGTGGACTTCGTGCGGCGGGCGAGCGCGCTCGCGCCCAGGTTGCTCCATCCGACGACGTTCGGCTATACGATGGAAGGACGCGCATTGCCGCTCGTGGTGGTCGGCCGGGTGCGCGACGCGAGTCCGGCCGCCGTCCGCGCCAGCGCCAAGGTCCGCGTCTACATTCAGGCGAACATTCACGCGGGCGAAGTGGAGGGGAAAGAGGCGGTGCAGATGCTGCTGCGCGCGCTGGCGCGCGGCGAGCACGCGGCCTGGTTCGACTCGCTGGTCCTGCTGGTCGCGCCGATCTACAATGCCGACGGCAACGAGCGGGTCAAGCTCACCAACCGGCCCCTACAGAACGGCCCGGTGGGGGGGATGGGCCAGCGTGCCAACGCGCAAGGGCTGGATCTGAACCGCGACCACATGAAGCTCGAGTCGCCGGAGGCGCGCTCGCTGGTCGCGCTGTTCAACGCGTACGATCCCCAGGTCGCCATCGACCTGCACACCACCGACGGCTCGTTCCACGGCTATCACCTCACCTACGCGCCGCCGCTCCATCCCAACACCGACAGCACCATCGTGAACTTGCTGAGGACCGATTGGTTGCCCGCGGTGACGCGCGCCATCAAGCGGCGCGACGGTTGGGACTTCTATTACTACGGCGACTTCCCGGGCCCGCGCGAGCCGGGGACCGAGCGGGGCTGGTACAGCTTCGATGCGCGGCCGCGGTTCAACAACAACTATATCGGCCTGCGGAATCGCTTCGCGATCCTGTCGGAGGCGTACTCGTACGCCACGTTCGACGAGCGCATCCGCGCCACCTACCGCTTCATCGAGGAGATTCTCAGCTACGCCCGTGGCCACGCGACGACGCTGCGGCGCGTCGTGGCCGCCGCCGATTCGGCCGACGTGACGGGACGGGTGCTATCGCTGCGGGAGGAGTTTCAGCGCACCGACTCGGTCGCGATCCTCGTGGGCGCGGTCGCGGAGGATCGGAATCCGTATACGGGCGAGCGCATGCTGCGGCGGCTGGAGGTGCGGCGGCCCGAACGGATGCCCGAGTTCCAGACGTTCCGGCCAACGGAAACCGCCGTGGCGCCCGCGTTCTACTACGTGCCAGCCGCGCTCACGAAGGTGATCGCCTTGCTCGAGGCCCACGGGGTGCGCCTCGAGCGGCTCACCCGTGCCGAGACTCGGAGCGTCGAGCGCTTTGCGATCGACTCGCAGGCGACGGCGGCGAACGAGTTCCAGGGCCACCACGAGCGGACCCTGTCCGGGCATTGGGAAGGCGCTGAAGTGAGCTTGCCGGAGAGCACAGTGGTGGTGGCGGTGCACCAGCCGCTGGGGCGGCTGGCGTTCACACTGCTCGAGCCGCGCTCGGACGACGGCGTGGTGGACTGGAACGTGCTCGACGACGTCCTGGCGGACGCGAAGAGCTACCCGATCTTGCGGGGCGGCGCTACTCGCTGAGGCGTTTCGGTGCGCCGTCCGCGGCGGGCGGCTTCAGAGAAGGAGGGGGCGCACTCGGCGGCTCGTCGGAGGTCACTTCGCGCAGACCGCGCTTGAACTCCTGGATGCCCTTGCCGAGCGACGCGCCGATCTCGGGAATCCGCCGCGACCCGAAAACGAGCATCACGATCACCACGAGGATCATGATGTGCCAGATGCTCAGATCCGCCAACATGGATGCACTCCGTTGAGGACACTGTGGAAGACCCTCTAAAGGAACGGGTCGGAGGTCGTCCTGTAAAGGCTCCAGGGAGGGCCTCCCCAGATCGCGTAGCACAGGAGCACGGATCCAACCCAGCCGGCGCTGCCGCCCAGCGCACCCAGGAAAACGCACGCGAATAGCAGAGACAGCGCGACCGTCACAACCAGAAACCCGGGAGACTTCATGATCTCTTTGGCGGCGGAATCGGAGCGCGCCGATTGGGGGAATGCCTTTCTCAACCAGGCCGGGGTGGCGGCCGTGTCCCGAGCGGTTTGGGCCTCGGTCATGCCTCTTTGGATTTCCTGAAACGGGTTCCCAGGCATCAGGGCGAATAGGGCGAGGAAAACGATTGCGGCCGCGATGATGGAGGCGATCGCGGCGGTGAACCAAGCGACGCCAGCCGTGAGCGCACGGTCTTTGCGGCGTGCGCGGCGGTGCGCTACCAGAATGCCGATGGGCGCCGCCAGCGACGTGCCGAGCGTGAAGAGTGCCGAAGTGAGCAAGACGACAACGCCCCCGACGCCGCTCAGGACGCGCAGAACTTTGCTCAATGGGAGGGCTGCGCGCGACCGCCGATCGACGCCACGATGGGCAGCCCGACGAACGGAAAATGTCCCACCAGCTGGACACACCTGATGGCGGTCAGGAGGCCGGCGCGCACGAGCCGAGCGGTGGTCCCCGTCATGACGCCCAGCGCAGCGTGGCGAGCACCAGGAACAGCAGCGGGGCCGCTCCCTGGATGAGCGCACCGCGGCGCATTTGCGGCGCCGACGCCGCCAACACGACGCCCGCGCCGAGCATGAACAGACAGTCCCAATACACGAGCGTCCACCCGACGCGCGGATGTCCTGTCAGGACCGCCGCGAGCCCCGCAAACGTTCCGAGGGCGAGGAACAGATTGTAGAAGCCCTGGTTGAACGCGAATAGCCTAGTCGCCTCCGCTTGCTCCGGGCTTTGGCGAAACCGCGCGCGGACCTGTGGCGTGGTCCACCAGAGACTCTCCATGGCGAAGATGAGGACGTGTACGGCGCCGGCGACGATCGCCGCGAGCCACATGAGAGCCGTCATCGGATCGCCTCGAACGGCGTGTTCAGGATCTGATAGCGCTGCCAGTCCCGGAAGTCGAAATGCCACCACTCGCTCGGGTTCACGGTGAACCCCTCAGCCTCGAGCACTCGGCGCAACAGTGCGCGGTGCCAGCGTTGCCGCGACGTGCCGCCGGGATAGTCCGAAAGCGCCCGCGGCGTCGCCTCGTCGTACGTGGACGGCATCTCGACCGGCGCCCCGGTTGCGAGATCGTACAAGGTGATGTCCACCGCCGCGCCACGATTGTGCTTCGAGCCGCGCGTCGGGTTCGCCACCAGCCAGCGCGACTCCGGCGGCGTCGCGTCCCAGAACACCTTCGTCACGTACCAGGGGCGGTAGGCGTCGTGGATCAGGAGGCCGTAGCCGAGGCGCCGCAGTACCCGTGACGCCCGCACGACCGCCAGCGCCGCCGGACGCTGCAGGAAGGCGTGCGCCGAGGAGTAGAAAACATTGCCCAAGAAATTGTTGGTCGAGGCGTAGCGGATGTCGAGGTGGATCGTCGCATCGAGCTTCGCGGGCTCGACGAGGTCCGACGCCAGAAACGCGCCGCTCTCGGCGGGGGGCCGCAGGCCGCGATCGGCCCGGAGCAGCTCGGCGACCGAGCGCACGGGCTGCAGGTGCAGCTGTCCGCCGTCCGAAGGACCAAGCTGCAACCGGTGCCGTGTGATGGAACCGATCTGGAGCTCGTCGCGCCGGAACACGATCTCGGCGTGGTCCACGCCCCGCCCCGCGAGCGTGAACACCGACTCCGAGACTTGCGCGAGGGGCTGAGGGGCGGACGGGGCGACGAGCGCGACCAGCGCCCCACCGTCTTCATAGACGTACATCGTGTCGTGATCCGCCGCGTACGCGCCGATGAGGCGGAGCCACGCGGCGGGCGGCGGCGCGGGCTTGGGCGGCAATGACTCGGGAAGCTGCAGCAGCAGCGCGAGGAGGATCACCGGTGTTGTGCGAACAGCCAGCGGGTGAACTCGTCCGACGCGTACGTCGCGTCCCACACGTTGTGGTTCATGCCGAGAAACTCGGTGTAGCGCACGTCGGCGCCCGCGGCCTTGAGGGCGGCCGCCGGCTCGCGCGAGCCGTTCACCGGAACGGCCTGATCGACCTCGCCGTGGAAGATCCAGATCGGCAGTTTGCCGAGCCGGCGCGCCAGTGCCGCCAGCGGCGCGCCGCTGTCCGGCGGCACGACAGGCACGGAGCCACGGAACCGATCCATGTCCGCCACCCAGCCGCACAGCGGCGCGATCGCCGCGAACAGCTCGGGGTGCCGGTAGGCGAGATACCAGGTCCCATGGCCGCCCATCGACAGGCCCGTGAGGTACACGCGCGCCGGGTCAGTGTGGAACTCTTTCATCGTCTGCGCCAACGCAGCCAGTGCCGCATCCGCCGGCGCGCCGACCCACTGTGAATCGGTCGGCACCTGCGGAAACACGACGATCGCGGGAAACCGCCCCGGAGCCTGGCGGATCGCGGGGGCGAGGCCGACGTTCGTCTGGATCAACCCGTCGCCGCCTCGCTCACCAGCGCCGTGCAGGAACAGGATCACGGGCCAGCGCCCGGCGCTGGCGTAGTTCGCCGGGACGTACACCACGTAGCGGTACGTCTGCCCCGCGACGCTGACGGCGCGGTCGAGGAATCCCGTCTCGACCGGCGGCGCCTGCCAGGGGATGACCGCGGCCATGAGCAATGCAAGCGACATGACTCCTCCTCTTCAGGTTCAGGGGCTGAGGTCGGCGACACGTTGCTCCACCACGGGGCGGAGCGGATCGCGCGCACCCGCCCGCGCCAGAAACGCCCGATAACCCGCCAGCGCTTCGTCGCGGTTGCCTTGCAGCTCGGCGACGTACCCGAGCAGGTAGTGGGGCACCGCATAATACGGCTCGAGATCGGCGGCGCGGCGCAGGTGGACGACCGCGTCGTCCCGCCGGCCCGTCTGGACCAGCAGCAGCGCGTAGGCTGCGCGCAGCGGCGCCTCGCTCGGCGCCACCTGCACCGCCAGGTCGAATTCCGACAACGCCGTCGCGCTGTCGCGCGCCAGGAGGTCGAGCCCGGCGAGTCGGACGTGGGCGGGGGCGTACGCGAGATTCTCCTGAAGCGCGCGGCCGTAGGCCTGGCGCGCCGCCGCGGTGTCCCCCGCCGCTTCATGAATCACGCCGATCGCGTGCTCCATCAGCTCCCGCGATACGTACAGGTGCGTGAGCCGAACCGTGTCCATCTGCCGCAGCTCGCTCAATGCCGCCTGCAGCTCCACGAGGGCGCTGTCGTACGACGCGATCACGTAAAAGAGCCGGGCGCGATCAGCGTGGATCTCCGCCTTGACCCCCACCTGCGGGAGCAGCTGTCGGTAGAACTCGAGTGCTTCGGCTACACGTCCGCGGCTCGCCGCGATGGCCGCGCGCAAGTAGATGTTGCCCCCCGAGCGGAGATACTGGTCCACCAGATACTCCAGCTCCGATCGATCCGTCAGATCGGGGGGCCGTTCCCCGTAGCGACTGCGCGATTGCTTGTAGCGGGCCATGAGATAGCCGGCGAAGAGGGTCTCGTCGAGCGACCGCCGGAAGAACGGATTGAGGCGCTGGGCCTGGTCCTCCAACGAGTCGAGGCGTTGGGCGTCGCGGGACTCGACCACCGACCGGGCCCCCTCGAGGTATCCGATCAGCAGGTCCTCCCGGGCCATCAGGCCGGCCACCCGCTGCGCGTAGAACGCTTCGGGCCACCCGGGGTCCAGCCGCGACGCCCAGTAGAACGCCGCCGCGGCCGTCCACGGCTCGCGCCTCAGAACCGCTACGCCGAAGTCGTAATAGGCGTGCGCGTCGTTCGTGTCGGCGCCGGCGGCCAGGCGCGGGCGCTTGGGCGCGTTGCGGGACTGCGCCTGGGCCGCGCCGACTAGCGCGACGAGAGCGAGGAGACCGATACTGCTTCGAAAGGCCACGTGCGTCCTTTCCGCGACCACACCGCAAAACATACGACACCCAACAGCAGCGCGCCCAGTCCGAACGCGATGACGTTGGGCGGCGTCGTGGCGAAAATGAAGATCCACCCCAGCAACGCGATGAGGCTCGGCAGCGGATAGAGCCACATGCGGTAGGGCCGCGGCATGTCCGGCGCGCGGCGGCGCAGCAGCGTGACGGCGCCGATCTGTCCGATGAACTGCACCAGGATCCGCGTCGTGATCAGCGCGTCGATCACCATGCCGAGCGAGACGAACCCGGCGAAGATCGAGAGGATGCCGAGTACGACGAGCGACACGTAGGGGAACCCGCCGGATGGATGGAGGCGGGCGAACGCCTTGAAGAAGTAGCCGTCCCTCGCCGCCGCATACGGCACGCGCGAGTACCCCAGCAACAGGGCGAAGACCGAGCCGAACGCGGTCCAGAGGATCATCGCCGTGAAGATCGTGGCGACGCCCGGACCGTAGATCCGCTCCATGAAGATCGACACGACGAAGTTCGCCAGCGGGTGTGACGTCGCCGGCACGAAGTCGCGCCAGGGCACGACGCCGATGATCGAGAAGTTGATGGCGACGTAGATGAGCGCGACCGCAATCGTGCTGATCAGAATCGACCGCGGGATCACTCGACCCGGGTTCTCGACCTCATCGCCGATGTAGCAGACGTCGTAATAGCCGAGGTAGTCGTACACGCCGACCCGCGACGCGGCGCCGAGGCCCATGAGAAAGCCGAGCGAGAAGTTGAACGCGCCCGGCGGGAAGGCGAACGCCACCTTGGAGTCGAAGTGCATCACCCCCGTCGCGACGACTGCGATGACGGTGACGATCGTGCCGATCCACAGCGCGACGGTGATCGTCGCGATCGACTTGATCCGCCGGTAGAGCAGCGCGAGGTTCACGAGCCCGATGATCGTGACTACGAGCATCGTCTCGCGCGCCGTGATCCCCTTCCAGATGTAGCCCAGGTATTGCGAGAAGCCGATGTACCCGGACGCGATCTCGAGGGGGCCGCTCAAGACGAACTGCCAGACGAACAGGAACCCCATCAGGCGGCCGAGCTTCTCGGGGCCGTACCCCTGGCGCAGGTACCCGAACGAGCCGCCCGACCCGGGCATCGCGGCGCCCAGCTCGCTCCACACGGTGCTGTCGCACAAGACGATCACCAGGGCCACGACCCAGCCGAGCATGGCTTGGGGGCCGCCGAGCGCGGACATGAGGAGCGGGATCGTAATGAACGGACCGATCCCGATCATGTTCGTCATGTTGAGCGCCGTGGCGGGGAGCAGGCCGAAGCGGCGTGTTAACGTCGGTTGCGTCACGGTCGTCATCCTACGGCTTGAAGGACAAACGCGCCAGGATTATTCCTTCACCACGTGGCCATGCAACGATCCGGTGCCGTCGCCATCGTCCTCACCGCCCTCGGCGCCTCCCTCGGCGGCGTCCTCTTGTACCGTGACCGACTGTCGCCCGAGCTGCAGCAGTACCGCAGCGGACTCGCCGAGCAAACCCGGGAGCTGTCGGGCGAGCCGGAGAGCGTGAGTGACGGCGCCGTGGCGCAGCGTTACAAGGCCCGCCGCTCAGCGGTCGAGGCGATGATCGCGGACCTGCGACGGCTGGTCGCTGCCGAGTCGACGCTCACGGTCGACTCGGCGTATCCGCGCAACAACATCCCGCCGCATTACTGGACCGGCCCGTCCCGCGGCAACGTCGGCCCGTTCATCACGCTTACGCGCAACGGCTGGTGGGCCACGATGTCCAACACGCTGACGGGCATCCACTGCGCCGTCGCCGTCGGGGGCGACACGACGTTCGCGTCGGCCCAGCAAGGCGAGCCGTGGTGCTTCGGAGAGAACGACTGGAGGGGAGCGCGGTAGGGGCCTAGGCGGTGGTGGCACCGGGCACACTCGCCAGGAACGCGTCGATCGCGGCCGACGAGCGAAGGATGGCGACGCGTTTCTCCTGGTCGAGCGCCGCCAACCGCTTGAGGACCTCACCGCGGCGGCGCGATGGATACGTCCAGATCCACCAGATGAACTCCCAGGTCAGACGCTCCCGGCAACCCGGCGCAAGCTCGGGCCGGACCTGCCCTAGATGACGCACCTGGCGTTTGAGGACGCGCCACAGACACACGAGGCGAGGCAAGTCGAGAAAGACAACGGTGTCACATGCTGCAAGGCGGACGTCGAGAGTCCCACCATAGTTCCCGTCGATGATCCACGCGTCGCGGCTGATGAGTGACTGTACGGTGGCGCGCCACTCGTCCGCCGGCGTGGGCTGCCACCCGGACCGCCAGTAGAGCGCGTCGAGGTGAATGAGGGGAAGTCCAGTGCGCTGCGCCAGCCGCCGGGCGACGGTGGTTTTGCCCGATCCGCCGGTCCCGATCACGAGAATACGTTTCAATCGTGCACTGCCTAACCGCCCCAGTGAATCACCCCATGCAGAGCGGAAGAACCTCCCTCACACCGCTGTTCAAACCGCAGGTCGATCGCCGTGAGGCTATCGCCCGTGTAGGTGAGACGGTCGACGGCGAACCACCCCAGGAGGGTGTTACAGCCTCGCCCCTCGCCGGACCAATCCAGGCCGCCCTTCACAGGGTTGTGGAACGGATAGCGGCGGAGACCGCCGTAGTAGCCGGCTTGGAGCTTGTTGAGCGTGTTCATAGCTTGGAAGTCCCCGAACCACCATTGGGCGCCGTTGATGGAAACGCCCAAGTGGCCGCCGCTGGCAGTCACGGTCATCGTTGTGTAGGTGAAGGTCCCACCGAGGCCGATGTAGTCCCCTGTGTCGCTGCTCAAGTAGGTATAGTTTCCCGTCGCCGGCGTGGCGCCCGGGGCGGGCCGCCAGAGTCCGTCGGGAACCGGAGTGACCGGTCCACGCACGCTGGTCGTGTCACCGAGCCTCCACCGGATCGTCCCGTGCAACGCCGCGCTGCCTCCCTCACAGTGCTGCTCGAAGCGCAGGTCGATGGCCAGCAGCGTGTCCTGCGCGTACCTCACGCTGTCCACGCTAAACGAACCCGAGAGCGTGTTGCAGCCGCGTCCCTCGCCGTACCAGCTGAGGCCCCCCTTGGCCGGGTCGTGGAACGGGTACCGCTGGAGGTCGGTGTAGTTGCCGGGTTGCAGATGGTTGATCCCGCTCGGGATCTGAAAGTCCGCGAACCACCATTCGTCGCCGCGGATGCTCATGCCGAAGTGGCCTGCACCGGCCGTCACGGTAATGACGGCGTTCGCCTGGGTGTAGTCGTACGTCCCACCGGCACCGATGTAGTCACCCGCGTCGCTTTGGAGGTGCACGAAGCCCGGCAACGGAGGTTCAGGGCCCGGGGGTCCAGGAGCGGTCGTTTCCTTATCGCAGCCCACCACCGCCACACCGGCGAGGCACAGCAACAGATAGCGATGGCGTCCCGAGAATCGCATCGATCCCTCCTACCCAAGTTGTTCGGCCTTATGTAGAGCGCCGAATCCTCCCCCGGTCAAGGAAAAGCGCACCAAACGTCATAACCGTCTAGCCTTTCGCAGGGTGCCGCAGTTGACCGCCAGCGTATCCGGGCGCTGGGATTCGATCGGAGGACGGGCGTCGATCGCTAGTGTCTCGGCGGCGGTGCGGGCATCCTCGTAGAAATGCTCGCACGCGCGCCGCTCCATGAGTTGCATCGGGGCCCGACGCATCTGAAGAAACCACAGAAACACAACGATGGCTATCAGGACATTCACGACCTGTCCGATCCATCTCCGAGGTTTTCTGGCAGGATCACCCATAGGTTGAGGAACGGACTAGACAGGGCTTGCCGCGGACACGCGCCGAGGCGTCAGGCCACTCTTGATCAAGTCCCGCGCCGTGAGGTACCAGGGGACGACGATGACGGGAGCCGTGGCCGCGATGAAGAAGAGGGTGAGAGGACGATAGGAAAGGCTGGAGTGGTATTCGACGATCCGAATGCGCCGCGAGTCGAAGGCGACCCAGGCCGCGAACGGCAGTGCTACGAGGGAGATCCAGCCGAGCGGCTTGAAGAGCTGGCTCCAGAGGTAAAGCCCGAAGAGAATGAGACTCGGGATGACGAGCACACGAATCGAGCTCACCTCGCGCTCCACGCCGCCAGCACCAGGTACATGGCGAGACTCACTGATCACCTTCGATTCGTGAGGGCCCAACCAGCATGAGTGTCAGGACGCCGAACGCCGCGGTGGGAGATGCCGGCGAGCACGTCGCCGAGGGCGCCGTGCAGGATGCGCATGCCGCGAAGCGGCACGTCAGGCCCCCCGCTTCGGCGCCAAGCCGAGCACCGAGAGAATCACCGCCAGGGCGACCGCGGCGCAGGCCTGGATGAGATAGCCGAGCCCCTTTGCTTGAAGGAGGGCCGGACCTACCGTGGGGTCCGCGAGCTTACCGAGCTGCGACCAGGCGACGAAGGCGATGGCGGCGAGCACCGGGAGCACGAGCCAGCGCCGGAACCGCGCCGCCCAGTACCCGACCAACCCCACGACCACTGCGCCTCCCCAAATCGCGAGGAGCGTGGGCATCATCGGACCCCCAGTCTACACGCGCTCTTCAGACGGGTCATCGGCACGCAGCAGCTCCTTCAACATGCGCTCCGGGTTATCCAGGAACGCTTTGGTGATCTGATAGTGCTCGGTATCCAAGTAGGCAGTATGCGTCATCGCGCGCTCGGAGAACAGGTGAATGGTCGCGCCTGGAAACCCCAGCAGAATCGGTGAATGCGTCGCGATGATGAACTGGGAATTGCGTTGGACCAAGCGATGCATGGCCGCGAGCAGGGCCAGCTGACGCGTGGGCGACAGTGCAGCCTCAGGCTCGTCGAAGAGGTACAAGCCGTTGCCTCGCAGCCGATGCAGGACCAAGGACAGAAACGACTCCCCGTGCGACTGGGCGTGCAGGCTGCGGCCACCATACGCCTCGGCATCGTCGATGGTCGATGTCGCGTCCACCGCTGTCGCCAGATTGTAGAAGGACTCGGCTCGCAGGAAGTACGAATCGGTCGGCGCGTCGCGACTCTTGGTCAGAGTCAGGAATCGGAACAGCTGCGAGTGGCTGGAGCGCGTGGTGAAGCGCTGGAATTTGGGGCCTCCCTCCGGATTCAATCCGAACGCCGCCGCGATCCCCTCGAGCAAAGTGGATTTGCCGGAGCCGTTCTCACCCACAAAGAACGTGACGGGCGTCGTGAAGGCCAGCGTGGTGAGATGGCGAATCGCGGGCACCGAGAAGGGAAACTCCCCGGCCGGAACCTTATGATCCGGCTCCCGAGCGACGGCCTGGATGAAGATGCCTGGAATGGTTGGGGCGAGTTTGGCTCTCGGCTTTTTCATTCCCCCGAATCTACGCCCGCCCGTCGCCAACACTACCTGGGTGCGCCGGGCACCTCAGCTACCTCGACCCGCATACCATGGTCGCGCAGCGTGACGGCGACCCGATCGTTGCCCGCCGGTGGTCGGCGATCGAGAATGATCACGAACCGATCCGCCGAGCGCTGGTACCCACGCAGGATGCACGTGCCCTCGGCCACGGCCGCGGGCGGGCCGCACACATTGCGCTGAGCGATCGCCACCGCTCGAGCACTATCCAACGGGATGGGCCCGTGGTCCGCGGCCATGGGAATGACATTGGAACATCCGGCGCCGGCAAGGCCGGCGATCAGGAGCGTTGCGCCAGCGCCCCGGATGAAGTGACGCGTGTCGGACATGTATCCTCCTTGAGAGTGGATCGAGACAAGCGAGAGCGCAAGAGTCGTTCCAAGGCTCCGGTTGCG
>Ga0137383_10001796_pt1 | contig 12969 bp, 12 predicted proteins | sample SagtaG_19_FD_104817 | JGI IMG/M metagenome (GOLD analysis project Ga0137383, IMG submission 104817) | Vadose zone soil microbial communities from Sagehorn Ranch, Mendocino, California, USA - Sage2_R_40_16 metaG | ecosystem: Environmental > Terrestrial > Soil > Vadose zone | place: USA... | reverse complement strand
GATAGAGAGCTGTCTCATCGTCGCGCAGGGATCTCCACCCTGCGCGCTGATCTGCTTCTTGCAGAGCAGTCCCCCGGTCCAGATATTCGGACACCAGGGCGACGATCTGCCGCCTCACCAGCGGCTTCCGCACCACCTGCTGCGCGCCCGCCAGACGCGCTTTCAGGCGGACCAGGATCCCATCCTGCTTGCTCAGGAGGGCAACGCGAAGCATCGAGTGGAAATGGGACTCGCCCCTCAGGTACTTCAGCACATCGAAACCGTTCATCTCCAGGCCGAGGGAGAGCAGGTCGGCAGGGCCACACCGGGAGAGAAAGCGCAGCGCTTCCAGAGGATCACCGAAGCAGGCGACCTGGTGGCCCTCGCGCCGGAGGATGACCTCGAGGATCTTGCGCGAGGAGGGAGCCCAGGGGAGCAGTGGACGAGAGCCTGGGATTGGCTTCACAAATTGCTCACGAAGAATCACGGCTTTCTCGTTCAGCCAGGGGGCCATTCTGCTATAATCGATGGGCGAAGAGAGAAGAATCCCTGCTGCGCAGGCGGCCACGACCTTGCTGGCAGGTTTCACACCAGCCCGAGGGCTCAGCCGGGAGAGGAGATATGCAGGCGATGCACAGTACAGATGAGCATGAGCAAACAGAGCATCCGCTGGTGCGGATCGCCACCCTGGGGGAATTCGCCCTCGCACGGCTCGTTCGCGCTCCCTCGGGGACTGAGGATGTGCCGCCTCGTTACATGCGCATAGCACGTAACGAGTGGAGCAATCGGGGACCGGCAATAGCGCTGCTGAAGGTGCTCTTGTGCCGGGCGGACCGCTGGGCATCGCGCGATGAACTCGTCGAAGCCATCTGGCCCGACCACGAGGCGATCAACGCCGCTCACGCGCTCGGCTCGGCGGCCCCTGTCCTCCGGCGGCACATCCTGCGCGCGGGCGAGATCGGGAGCCTGCTGCACACGCTGCGCAGCGGCGGGGAAACGATCTTCAAACTGGCCGGGCAGCAGTGCCTCTGGGTCGACGCCGATGCCTACGCGCTCGCAAGGGGAGAGTTTCTCGAGGACGACCTCTACCTCAAAGACGAGCGGGTGGGTCTGGCCGAGGAGCTTCTCCTCAGTGCGTTGGAGGAGGAGCCGACCGACGAGGACGCCCTATGCCGCTTGATGCTCCTGCTGGCGGAGCAGGAGAGGCCACAGGAGGCACTCCAGCTCTACCAGTACACCCAGGATGTGCTCCAGGAGGAGCAGGCCGTGCCTGCCGTCCACACCCGTGAGCCTGCGCGCCGCATCCAGCAGGGACTGATCCTGCGCGAGCGGAGAGGGCGTTACACCGCGGTGCAGGCGCATATTCCGTCCCTGGCCGGGCTGCACAGGGCGTCGACAGAACAGGCAAACAGCTTTGACGTGGAATAGGCCCCCGTGGTGTCCGTGGTCGCTTCCTTTATAGGTCAGACGGCGCCCTTCTCTCGATACCGTCCCCCGCGCCGCTGCTCGAGGCAGCCGGCGCTCCCTGCTGGTTAAGCCGGGAGGAGTCCCCGATGGAGAGAGCGCCGAACATGTGTTTCCCGTTGGGATCTGAAAACAAATGGGCTTGCTCCAGCTCGAATGCTCACGCGGCTTCAATCAATCGATCAACCAGGCAAAGTATCTTCTGCCAGGTGCTGTTCGGCAAGCTCGAGGACGAGTTGTGTTGCTCGTGCTTCGCCCAGATGGTTGACGAGTTGCTCGTGATAGAGTCCGATGCGCTCCATCCGGGCTGTAATGAAGGTGTGTGTGGCGCTTCCCGCTGCCAGGCCGGTCAATCCTCGTTGCGCCGCCTCGTATTCCAGGCTGATCTGCTGCAGCAGCTGCGCGACTTCGCTCTTGTGCTCTTCCATCGATCTGCTCCTCCATGCGGATGCTTTCAGATGTCGAGGAGTCTTTCCCTCGACCGCTGCAATGATAACAGAGCACCCTCACCTCCACTTCGCGGCGCTTCACGACTCCCTTACGAGGCATGATCGTCTGATCCCGGCAAGCTCTAAGGATCAATTGACTCTTGATGGTCCCCCGGATCGTCTCCCAGCCGATTACCGATTTCCCCCACGGCTGTGCTGGCTACTTCGATTATCCGTTCTAAAATGAGCCAATCTTTGCTCGCTTCCGTCAAAATGGCATCAAATGAGCAACCGTGAGATAGCTGTATTAGTATACAAAACGAGCACCTACTTTTTTCGGAGTTAGCGTGGAATATTTCGGTGTTTTCTCAGTGAATTCCTCGGAAAATCTCCTCGGAAAATCTCTCTGGACAAGCAGAGCTGCGGCCGTAAGAGACAGCCGCAAGAACCCTCAGGAGTCCTGATCACGTCAGGCTCCTCATCTTTATCTGAAGCTCTTCTGCCTGGTTGTCTCAGAGATTAAGCGACCTCCTTGGGCGCAAGCGTTACCGTGTAGCCGAGTTGTTCGAGACGGTGAATATGGTGACGTTCGATCCGTCCCCGATCTCGTTGGTCAAAATAATCGGCCCCCAGATCGCTGTAGGGTTTCTTGGTACGCAGGATGTGATAGATAATCACTAAGACGGATGTCGGGCCAGGGCCATAATCGCTTTTTTCTTGCCGTGGCGTCGAGCCATACGATGATAAAAGGCAGACAAATCATTGTCTTTGGTGTGGGCAATAGCCCAGGCCACTTCAAACAGATTGGCTCGCAGATAGGGGTTGCCTTTGGTGGTTTTGCAACTCAGCCGCTTCCCCCCGCTCTGCTTGTTTCCGCTTTCACGTCGCTCTGCGACATAGTGCTTTTGCCGATTTGCGCTCATTTCATTTCGCAGTTACGCTGGAATTCTCAGTGTGCTGTGCCGTCCGCCATAACTTTAGAAAAAAGCCTTAAAGAGGGTTGAAAACGTCCGCGCTAATTTTAGAATAAGCTGAAGTATAGTCAGCTTATACATACCTATTTTCTCGATGTGCGATCTCTTATTATCGTAGCATTATGGCGAATTCTCTCTCTTGCGTAGAAAAAGTATGCAAGCCCGCTCGAAAGCGTCTAAGCCCAACGCGGAATAAGTATGACCTCCCGGGTTTCACCGCATGTGGAGAGCGTAGAGACGCCGATCACGTAGTAAGGTCCCTCTTGTCTGGCAGAGACGAGCGCTGGCTGTTCAGATGAGTTGGTGCTCGATCGCGTACTGCATGGCAGCACGACGCGACTTCACGTGGATCTTCTGGTAGATCGAGCGTAGCTGTCCTTGAATGGTGTGCGGGCTCAGAACCAGCTGCTCGGCGACTTGAGCATCGGTCATGCCCTGCGCCACCAGGCGCAGCACCTCGACCTCCCGCTCGGTCAGCCCATCGGGGTAGGCTGGACGGGGTGCCGTTGGAGCTCTCGCCGGGGTGGGCGGCTTCGTCGTGGGCACCGGGTCTCGAGCGGCCAGCGCTTGCTCTGGGGTCATGGCTCGTCCCTGGGCCCAGACGGCCGCAAAGGCCTCCTCACCCAACCCTGCGCGTGCGCTGGCCAGAGACTGCTCATAGAACCCCTGCATGACGGGCGGCCTGGGGACACCTCTGGCTTCACGCATGGTCTCCACTGCTCCCAACAGCCGGACTCCCCAACTGAGTTGCCCCTGTGCCACGGCCACGATCGCCACACTCGCCAGACAGTGCGTAATCATCGACTGATTGCCCATCTTTCTGAAGAGCGCCAGACCCTCCTCGAGCAGGGCGCGTGCTCTGCTGTACTCGCCCTGCAGAAAGGCTACAAACCCCAATAACAGCTCCCCCAAGGGCTCGAGTTCTCTGTCCCCCACCTCTCTGAAGAGCGCGACGCTCTCCTCGAGCATGGCGTGTGCTTGCTCAAATTCTCGTTCGGACCAGAAGAGCAGTCAGGCCCAGGTTAGCAGTGCGTTGGCGATGCCCCTCTTGTCTGCCTGCTCCCTGGCGAGCGCCAGGCTCTCCTCGAGCAACGCGCGAGTCCTGGCGTACTCCCCCCGTTCCAGGGCGACCGACGCCAGGGAGATAAGCACGGATGTGATTCCCCAGGGATCATCCAACTCTCTGAAGAGGGTCAGGGCCTCCACGAGCCTCGAGCGCGCCATCTCCAGATTGCCCCTCAGCCAGGCCATCGTTCCCAGGCCATAGAGGGAGAGCGCCGTGCCCGGTCTCTCTCCCAGCTTCCGGAACAGCGCCAGGCTCTGCTGACCTAGCGCCAGGGCCTGCTCAAAGTCACCCAAATTGCCCATGACCACGCCGGCACCACCCAGCGCCTTCGCCCGCACCGCTTCCGCAACGCCCTCACTGGCCGCCAGGGCCTGCTCGAGGAAGGCGCGCCCCTCACTCCAGGGACCACACAGTTCCCAGAAGTACCACAGCGCTCCGCCCAGCCGCAGAGCCATCTCCTTCTCTCCGTGGTCAATCGACCACCGCAACGCCGCCCGCAGGTTATCGTGCTCTGCCCTCAGGCGTGCCAGCCACACGCCTTGTTGTGCGCTCCTGAGGTGCGGGTCGATGTGCTCCGCGAGGTGTAGGTAGTACACCGCATGGGCGTGGCGGGTTTCCTCCAGCTCTCCGGACTCATTCAGGCGCTCCCACCCATACTCACGGATTGTCTCCAGCATCAGTAGGCGCGGCTCTTGCCCTTCTGGCTCGCTCTGCCGCAGGAAGCTCTTGTCGATGAGCGAGGCCACGCCATCGAACACCGATCGCGTTGCGTCCCCCTCTCCAAGAGTAGTACAGACGGCTTCTGCAGCCTCGAGCGTGCAGCCACCGACAAAGACGGAGAGTCGCCGGAAGAGCCGTTGCTCGTGTCCATCTAACAAATGGTAGCTCCACTCGATGGTATTGTGCAGCGTTTGGTGCCGCTCAGGCACGTCCCGAGCACCGCTCGTCAAGACAGCCAGCCGCTGGTCCAGCCGGGCGAGGAGTGCTTGTGGTGGGAGCAACTTGATGCGGGCCGCAGCCAGTTCGATCGCCAGTGGCAACCCATCCAGGCGCATACAGATCTCCGCGATCGCCGTGGCGTTGACCGTGGTGAGCTGGAACTTGGGACTCGCTGCCTGGGAGCGCTGGATGAACAGGGCTACCGCTTCATTCTGCGAGAGGGCCAGCAGATCGGGCAGGCGCTTGGGATCAGGCAAGGAGAGCGTGGGAACGGCAAACTCCTGCTCCCCGCGGACGTGGAGTACTTCCCGGCTCGTCACCAGGATCTTGAGCTGTGGACAGGCGGTCAGCAGCGCGCTCACCTGCTCCGCCGCATCGACCACCTGCTCAAAGTTGTCCAGCAGCAGCAGCACCTGCTTCTCACGCAGAAAGGCGCTCACCAGGTCAAGCAGTGGGTGATCGGCGACTTCTTTGACGCCAAGCGTCTGGGCGATCGTCGGCACGACCAGAGCGGGGTCGCTGATGGGAGCCAGGTCGACGAAAAACACGCCATCGGGGAAGCCGTCGCTGAGTTCGGCGGCGACCTGCAGCGCCACGCGTGTTTTGCCGGTGCCTCCCGGTCCGGTCAGGGTCAGCAGACGCACGCCAGAGCGCGCGAGGAGGTGCTGCACGGCCCCGACCTCCTGCTCGCGTCCGATGAACGGGGTCGGCTGGACGGGCAGGTTGTGGTGAGAGGCGTCGAGCGTCAAGGGGGGAGGGAAAGCTGCAGGAAAGCCGGCCATGACCAGCTGAAAGAGGTGACTGGGGTGCTGCAAGTCCTTGAAGCGATGGGCTCCCAGATCCTGCAGGCTCACTCCATCTGGCAGATCACGCTGCACCAGGTCGCGGGTCGTCTGAGAGAGCAACACCTGCCCTCCGTGACCAGCGCTCACGATCCATGCCGCATGATGCACATCCAGGCCGACATACCCCTCGGCGGACCGCTGGGGCTCACCAGTATGCAACCCCATACGCACGCGCACCGCCACCCCACCCGGAAAAGCGTGGGAAGTGAGAGCGCGTTGGGCATCCATCGAGGCTTCGACGGCATCGGTGGCGCGAGTGAAGGCCACGAAGAAAGCATCGCCCTGGGTGTCCACCTCGTAGCCGTTCCACTGCTCAATCGCTGTCCGCATCAGGCGCCGGTAGTCTGCCAACACCACCTCGTAGCGAGCGCCCAGTTGTTGCAGCAGGCGCGTTGAACCTTCAATATCGGTGAAGAGCAAGGTGATGGTACCGCTCGGCAGACCGCGCGAGGAGGATAGCCTCGCCGTGACGTAGTGTGCCTCAGGGGCAGGCATGGTTCGTCCAGTGGCATCCTCCAGGCTTCCCTCTTCCAAGGCTCTGGCAAAGGCCTCGATGGTGGAAAAGCGCGCGTCGGGGTCTTTGGCCAGCGCCCGCATCACCACTCGCTCGACCAGCGGCGGCAGCGTCGGGATCTTCTCACGCAAAGGGGGCGGGGAAGCGAGGGTCTGTTGGACGGCGACCTGGATGGAGGACCCGGAAAAGGGGCGCGAGCCTGTGAGCCACTCGTAGGCGAGAACCCCCAACGCATACTGATCGCTGGCGGCAGTGACATGGCCCCGCAGCTGCTCGGGAGCCATATAGGCCAGCGTGCCAGCGGTCTGCTGCACGGGCTGCGAGCGTGCACTGTGGGCCACAACCGCCAGCCCAAAATCGGAGAGCCAGACCTGCTGGTCATGTCCCAGCAACAGATTCTCGGGCTTGAGGTCACGGTGAATCAAGCGCTGGTCATGGGCATACTGCAACGCGGAGGCCACCTGCTTGAGGTAGGTGACAACGGTCTGGAGAGGCAACCGCATTCCCTTCGGGTGGAGCCGGCGCAAGGTGCCGCCCGGAGCATACTCCATGACCAAAAATGGCGTGCCCTGCTGCACGCCAAAGTCCAGGACACGCACGATATGGGGATGGCGCAGGGAGGCCAGGGTACGAGCCTCGCCCAGAAAGCCTTCCACCTCACGCTCGTCCCATGGGCCATGGAGCAGTTTGATGGCGGCCTTGGTGCGCAGATGCACATGCTCTCCCAGGTAGACAGAGCCCCACTGCCCCTGTCCCAGCATCTGGATGAGCTGATAGGAGCCGAGCTGCTGTCCGACATGATCTGGCATCTGAGAACCTCCTGCCTGTGACATCGCGATGGGGAGCCAGGTGTTCCCTCTCTGTGACGTTTGCATCGCAATTGTATCATAGCATTACCATGTGCAGGGACTCCCTCGAACGCCGCCAGATGGGGTCCACCTCGACCTGAGGTGGCCTCATTCGTGAGCTGGCCCTGGTATTGTGGCTCTTCCGCTGAAGTTGTAAAATGAAGCGGTATCTACAGAGGGAGGCTTTTACTGACAGCTAGCAGGACGATGCTCTTTTCCTCGCAGTCTGTCACTGTTTACACTGTGAGCGAGGTTGGAGCAGCGAGCAATCTGTTTTTCAATGAAGAAAGGATTTCATATGAGTAACAGCACCGTCCCGATCAAAGAGTTCCGCCTTGAACTGAGCGATCTGACCTACACGGGTCACGATCTGGTCCGCCCCGAATCCGTCCTTGCTCAGTCCAATGGCACGTTGTGGACGTCAGATGGTCGTGGTGGCGTGACCCGTATCAATCCCGATGGTTCCCAGCAATTTCTCGGTGGTCTGGGCGGCAATGAACCAAATGGTCTGGCGATGATCGATGATGGCTCCCTCATTGTCGCCAACCTCGGGCTGGGCAAAGTTCAGAAACTCCACCCCGATGGGCATGTTGAAGACCTGTTGACAGAGGTGGATGGGGTGAGCATCACCACGCCGAACTTTGTCTTCCTTGATAGCCGTAATCGGCTCTGGATTTCTGTCATGACGCGAGAGCATCACTGGTGGACACCATGCCGAGTTTTGTGTAAAGCAGAGGCTTTGCTAAGAGGTGGAGCAGAGAGGATACTACAGGCAGAGATGGTTTCCATGTTTTCCTCGAAAGGAGAAAGTTATGCCTGTCCCTAAGAACAAGCCTACCACATGGTCCTCGGAAGGTTCAACATCGCAGTCGTCGTCACCTCTCGTGCCGGAGCAGGAAGAATTTCGTCAGCATTTACGTCGCCTGGCCGTGAGTGTGGTGCAAGTGTTGCTCGAACAAGTCATGCGGGAAGAACTCGAGCAGTGCCTTGGGGCCTCGTGGGGGGAATGCACGCCCAGCCGCCGTGGGTATCGCAATGGGTCCTACACGCGCGATCTTGTGACCCCTACCGGGCGCATTGAGGACCTCAACGTCCCCAGAGATCGCGCCGGAACCTTTCATACGCAGGTGTTCGAGCGCTATGCTCGCTATGAACCCGAGGTCGCAGAAGCGTTGACGGACATGTTTGGAAGTTTCACCAGTACCCATCGTGTGGGACAAGTGGCGGAAAAACTGCTGGGAGTGGCCCCCAGCGCCAGCGCCGTGAGCCGTCTCAACCAGGCGCTGACCGAGCAATAGGAAGCCTGGCGCGAGCGGCGCTTGCTCGATCACTACCGCATCATCTACCTGGACGGCATCCATTTTACGGTGCGTCATGGGACCCAAACCGATGCCACCATGGTTTTATCGGCGCTGGGAGTCGATCTGGAGGGCAGCCGAGAAGTCCTCGCCTTTCGCGCTTGCGCAGAAGAAAGCAAGGAGGGCTGCCTCTTACAAGATCTGCGAAGCCGGGGAGTGTCCGCGGTCGATCTGCTCGTGACCGATGGGCATGAGGGACTGAGGGCCTCCGTGACCTCACTGTTTCCGGCGACCCCGAGTCCTCGCTGCCTGGTTCACAAACAGCGCAATGTGATGAGCGCCATTCCCAAACGGGAGCAGCAAGAGGTCGCCACCGAGCTGGCGGGGATCTGGAAACAGGAGAACCGCGAGCAGGCCCTGCTCAATCTCGCCGCCTTCCACGCCAAATACCAGAAGCGCTATCCCGAAGCGGTGCGCAGTTTGCTGGAAGACGAAGAGCATTTGTTGACCTTTTATGCGTTTCCACCCGTCATGCACCGCTACATTCGCAGCACCAATGCCATTGAAAGCTTGTTTAGCAATGTGCGGCAGCGCACCGATCGATCGACGCTTTCACGACGGAAACCAGCTGTCTGACCATCGTGTGGGCCGTGATGCAGGATATGCGCTTGCCCAAGATTCCCGTCGGTTAACCGTTGAAGCATGATGGGTCTGGGCAAACAAGCAACCAGCCAAATTGCTGGTTGGGGAGGAGGTGTTTTTTTGCCGCTCAGCCTGTGCCATCTCACGAGTCCCAGGCTCTCTGTTCTGAACGACTTGGGGTCCTACGCTGTACTTTCCTGTACTGTCAGATCCTGGAGAGAGATGGTATCGGCTTCGCGTCTGTCCTTGTTTGATTCCTGCTCGTCTTTACACAACTCTCGGCATGGTGTCCGAAAAAACCTCTTCAGAAAAAGAGAAAGCAGGTGAAGGACTGCTGCTCATCTTGAAGAGCAGTCATACTGGCAAGAACAGCGAGCACAAACGGGAAGGCTGATGTCTACTCACCTTCCCGAAAACCTGAAAAATCGCTGTCTGCTACGCTTTTTGGCTTCTCGTATGACCCATGTATCCTATCTACTATTCCGACTTCTTGTTCCTCCTAGCCGCAAACCCCTACATCCTCACGACTTTGGCTCGTCATCCGGTTTCGTCCGCCGTTCCTCTAAGAACTTATCGAGGTCAGCCCGTTTCACGCGGTAGTCCCGTCCGACCCGGTAGGCGGTCAGCCGTTTCGTGCGCACCCACTCGCGCACAGTTTCAATATGCAGCTTCAATTCGTCTGCAATGTCCTGGAGAGTCAACCACTCCAAAGTAGCACCCCCGGTAGTTTTGTCCCATTATACGTGCCCCTAATTATGAGCGTCAAAGGCTGTGCATTCTTGTGTTCATCCGCTATTTACTTGACAAAACTGTGTATTATTGTGTAATATGTCGAGTATACACTGTCTCTCGTCGAAGAAAGTGAGGTGATAACAGCCCGAGAACGTACCCTCTCGGTAGTCAGGAGGGGTTCCGTCCCCCGCAGCCCCTCATTCCCCAGGAGAAACATAGCATGGCTATTGAACCCTACGCCGACAACTTTATTCCCGTTGTTCCCGTTGACCACATTGAACACACAGAAGAGAATCCCTTCTGCTATGACGCAGCCTGCGACTGTCACGAAGACGACGAAGCGATTGCCGCCGTCTATCAGGCGGTCCAGGACGGACTCATTACTCCGGAAGAGGCCACGGATTTCGTGCTTGGACGATTGCTATAGGAGGCATGTATGCGAGACGGAAGACAAATGCGGGAGCAGACCGCGCAGCATACGCTTTTGAAACGACGTGCCAGCGCCGATCAATACGCGCTGATGCAGGGGCCGATTACCGATGAGGAAGAAGTACCTGATTCGTATTACCCGCAACGGATGCCGACGAGCACCAGGCGCTACGTCGATACGCGGGGCCACCAAGTTATCCAGCAGGGCAACCGGCGTATTGTCATCCATGACGAGCCACCGCCAAAGAAGCGAAGCCATTGGCCGCTATTCGTCTGTATCGGTATGGTAACGATGGTAGCGTTATGGTTCATCATCCAATTACTAGTTATCTGGTGGACGAACCAACAACTGAATGCGACCTACCAGTACCCGCGCATGTACCAGGCCGATGAAATCGTCGGGCACAGCGACTCGACTGACAATCCGACTCATTTTATTTTCGAGAACTTGCATGGTCAGGTCATTATCATCGAGTTTCCCGGCGGCGATTACACCCATGCCCGTGTCTATAAAGGTCCGACGCTCTACGCCGACAATGCCGATCAGACTCCGGTGACGGCTGAATTCAAGGACGTGAACGGCGACGGCAAAGTAGATATCGTCCTGCATATCCAGGATCAGCGCATTGTCTTTTATAACACTGGCACCGAGTTCAAGACGCAATAGGAGGCTCATATGCATGCGGTTGAAAACGAGGTGGAGACTATCCACCTCTACGTGGTCAGAGAACAAGAGCAGAAGCCGTACACATCGCTCCCGCTGCTCGGCGCGCTCTTATGCCTGCTTGGCATAGCCGCGATCACATTCTACTCAGCGGAGCATCCATACTACGAGCACCAGCGGTTGACCGTTCCGGCCGTCCTCTTGCCGCCCAGAATGTTTACCGCACAAACGCCGTTCATACCGACGGGTGTACGCACCTATCCGGCCACGACCGCGCATGGCATCCTGACGATAACCAACGGCTCGGTTATCTCACAAACCTTGCCAGCCGGCCTTATCTTGATTAGTAGCAGCGGCACTTCAGTCGTCACCGATCAAGCAGTCTTTATTCCAGCGGGCAGTGCGAACGGGTACGGAGTGGCCTATGTTTCCGCCCATGCGCTTATAAGCGGGCAGCAGGGCAACATCCCAGCATTTGCCATTAACCGCGTCGAAGGTTCCAGCGTCTATGTCCGCAACTTAGTGGCGTTCCAGGGCGGTAGAGATGCGTACTCTGTTAAATTCATAACTTCGAATGATCGCAATGTGGCATTTTCGAAAGTCAGAAATATACTCATTTCGAAGATTACGGGGCTGCATTACCCCTGCACCGAAGCTCATATTGCGGACGTGCACAAAATGACCGTGACCTGGCGCTGCCAATTCGTCAAGTACACAGTTCCTTCTTATATGCACGTTACCGGAGTCAGAATCATCGGAAAGAATCTGTTGTTAGACGTTTGGTTCGTACCGCGGCCTATTCGTATATGCGTGAAATAGCAATCCACTTGTTCGTTTGTATAACTAAAGCCTGGTGTGTTTGCATTTCCTGCGTATCGCTAGGCTCTTGCGAGCGCACGGCGTGAAGCCGACTTTTACGAATGGCAGAGACACGAGCTTGCGCTCAGCAAACACAAGTTTAAGTGTACAGCATTGAAGGGATGAATTTAATGGCCACCTCAGAGAAGTCAACTGTCCCCACCCGCAAACGGGCTGTCATTTACTGCCGCGTCAGCACTGACAAGCAGGAGCAGGACGGCGAGAGCTTAGACTACCAAGAAGACAAGTGCCGCCGCTACGCTGAGCTGCATGATCTAGATGTCGTCGCCGTTCTAAGAGAAGCAAAAAGCGGGTTTATTCACTATTCGCTCCGAGAAAAGCTGACGCTTGCCCGACAGCTTGTCCGTGACGGCATGGCTGATATGATTATCGTCTTCGATCTGCGCCGCTTCTCACGCAATTTTGTGCACTCCGCCATGATCTTTGAGGAAATTGAAAGTGCCGGCGCTGAGATCGTCAGCGTCAGTGAGAATATTGACAATAGCCTCACCGGCAAGCTTATCCGCTCTATTATGGCTTGGAGCGCCGAATCTGAGCGTCATAAGATTGTAGAGTATGCGAACCGGCGCTGGCAGACGCGGGTAGAGGTAGGTTTGCCGGTAGGAACCGGACAGAGCCCCTATGGGTGGGACTGGAAAGATAAAGAGAAAACCGGTTATGTGATTAACCAAGAACACGCCGCCGTCAGGATGTCTATATTCCATATGTTCGTTGAGTTGGATATGAGCCTGCGGGCGATAACGCACAAACTCACGGAAGATAGGATATTGACGCCTACCTATGCAAAGAAATTCCAGGGTACTCCGCCACAAGATTCGGAGGTAAAAGTAGAGCATTGCCTGTGGCGGTATACCACCATCAGAGAGCTACTGAAGGATTTGGAAAACATCGGTATTCTGGTTGTATGCAAAGTAAAGCAGAAGATCGGGCAGGATGGCAAACGCAAGACTGAGGTGCATCCGAACCGGCGAGAAATACCGGGAGGCATACCCGCTATTATCAATCCTGCCCTCTATGAACGGGCGCAGGAAAAACTCAAGACGAATAAAACGGATAAAAGCCATCTTCCCCTGAATAAAGAAGACTTTTTACTCAGGGGGCATATATATTGCGCGACTTGTACGCACGCTATGAAGCCAAGGACGCAGAAAAGAGGGCGACTGACACAAAAAGGAACCGACAAGTCCTATCCGTTCTACGCCTGCGCCAACACGCATAATAAATATAAAGCCTGTCCGTCTTTAACCACGATACGAACCAGCCCGCTC
>Ga0137383_10001792_pt1 | contig 12979 bp, 10 predicted proteins | sample SagtaG_19_FD_104817 | JGI IMG/M metagenome (GOLD analysis project Ga0137383, IMG submission 104817) | Vadose zone soil microbial communities from Sagehorn Ranch, Mendocino, California, USA - Sage2_R_40_16 metaG | ecosystem: Environmental > Terrestrial > Soil > Vadose zone | place: USA... | reverse complement strand
GCCTTTGTTGTAGGTAACCGAGTTCAAAAAACGCTGGTTGGACATTTCGCCGTTGTAGGTGCGTGTGATGCTGAAGGGTGTCATTACTCCCTGCACCAGACGATACCCGTCATAGATTTCCTCTTCTACGTTGCGCTGTTTGTCTGTTGGATCACGCCAGGAAAGGCTTTTCTTGACGGGCAAATGGGTGCTGGCGTCGAGGAACAGCGTAACACCTTGATTGCGTGTGTTCATGATCGTAACCTGCTCGACGGACTTCTGCTCGGCCACAGTCGGTCCCTCATAAAACAGCGCCACACCAGGTTCAGCCAGCCATTTGCGCAGCACCCAATCGAGCGAGTACTGGCGCCGGCGGAGGTAATCAGCCAAGTCCTTGGGGTCCTGAGGGTGCGGGCCCTTGTACGTAATTTCGGAGCCCTGGTCGCCGTTGTAAACGTAAGCTACGTCGCGTTTCTTGGTTAACTCAATGCGGTCTTTGTCGGGAAACTTGTAGAAGCGCCAGAAAAGGAGTCCGACGCTATTGGGCTGTCCGTGAAAGAAGCTGTAGGTGCGCCCCTCCTGAGTGATGTCCTGGATCCCGAGATAAGCTTGCCCGCCTAGAGCTTGGACCGCCTGGTCCAGCGCACTCTTGGCTTTTCGGGCATTTTCTTGCTCTACAGGAATGGATTGGGACGACGGCGGGGCAGCCTGTCCTAGCGTGACACCAACGAGGAGGAGAAAGAATAAGCACGGTTTCATATGGGATTCAAAGATTAAGACGCGGGGAAAGCGATTGTAGCTGCCTGTAAAGGTTACGGGGTGGTCATCGTTTTTTTGGATCGCCAGTCCGCATACCCTTTGCGGAAATATAAGGAAAGGAGAGTGCGTTGGGAAAAGGGAAGAAACAGCAGCGGAACCGTTGCGGCAAAGGCCAGGCCGAACCCGATTCGATGGGCCAGCAAAAACGGAGACATAGCCCAGAGTTCATCGAACACGAGGATAAGAATGAAAATGCGCGAAAACTTTTCCCACAGACCTGGGTAATGGAAGGCCACTGCGGTCAGGAAGTAAATACGAATCGCCAGTCCCACGAGGGCGCTGACTGTCACCACAACCACCATCGGCCATCCCCATCCGGGGGAGAACGTCTCTGTAAGGGTGTCGATGCGCTCTAGTTTGGCGAGGGCGGCCAGGTAGAAACCCACATACAACAGTTGAATGAAGGAAAAAAGCACGAGCTCTGAGACGAAAGGCGCAGAAGTCTTCTGCTTCGTGTCATCGTCTGGCGCCGGAAGCGATTCTCTTTGGTAGTCTGTTGCACCCGCGGCCAGGGCGGCCTCTACTTCTTCCACCGCCTGGAAACGCTTCGCGGGGTCTTTACACAGGCATTTGAGGATGACGTATTCAACCTGAGCTGGTAGACCCGGCTGTAAATTACGAGGCGACCGAGGAGTCTCGCGGATTTGCTTCAAAGCGACAGCGAGAGGAGTGTCACCGCTGAATGCCGCCTGCCCCGTAGACATTTCATAAAGGACCAAGCCAAGCGAGTAAATATCCGACCGGCGGTCTGCCGGCTTGCCCTCTGCCTGCTCCGGGGCCATGTAGGCGGGAGTTCCCAGGAAACTACCAGTTGCCGTGCTGCGAGTGTCCAAAGATCGTGCGATGCCAAAATCCATTAACTTGACGTCTCCAAGACGATCGAGCATCACATTCTCTGGTTTCAAGTCACGATGGATGATGCCTTGAGAGTGAGCTTCGCCCAGTCCGGCACAGATCTGCATGGCAATGTTCAAGACCTGCAGGAATTCGAGTTTGCCCGGACGGTTCAGCACTTCGCGCAAGCTATGTCCATCCACGAATTCCATGGAAATGAACGCCGAGTCGTCCACCCGATTAAAGTCATAAATGCGGCAGACGTTATGGTGCGTAATGCGCCGCGCCAGGCGTAGCTCATTTCTGAATCGCTCCATAAGGCTGGGGTCGTCGGTGAGCGTGGATTTCAGGACTTTAAGGGCTAATATCTCGCCCGTTTCACGATCGCGCGCTTTGTAGACGATTCCCATTCCCCCGCTACCTAACTTGACGAGAAGGTCATACCTCAGACTCAGTAGTTGTTTTGTCCGTTCGGATAGGTCAGTTTTTGTGGAAGGCAGAGTTTCGTCTTGAACTCTGGTCGAGGTGGCAGAGTCGAGGTTACCAAGCGCGGGCGAACTCTTGTCGGGGCTGATGTCTGCCATGCGGCCCTCCAGAAGCATGATCCAGCTAATTCGCCAAGGGCAGGCTGCCGGATGGAGTTTACATGGGAAACGCCCAGTATGGGTTCAATTTTCCGGGATCCTTATTATCCGACTAGGACCGCGCCGCCGTTCACGTTGAACACTTCCCCGGTGATGAACCCCGCCTGCGTAGTGCACAGAAACAGGATGGGTGCAGCGATCTCCTCCGGCGTTGCCACCCTGCCGAGTGGAATGGTGTTGAGGATAAGGTCGCGAGTCTTGGCATCGTTAAGGGCATCAGCCGACATGTCCGTGCTCACCCATCCGGGGGCGACGCAATTGACGTAAATGCCATCCTTCGCCAGTTCGGTGGAGAGTCCTTTGACCATACTAATGAGGGCTCCTTTGGTGGCTGCGTAGTCCGCATGAAATGCTTCTCCGCGTTGGCCGGCGGTGGAACTGACGAGCACGATGTGGCCAGCGGCATGGCTGGACTTGGTCTGTCTTTTCATCTGCGCGACGGAATGTTTGATCAGAGCGAAAACGCTATCCAGATTGATCGCGATGGTATTCCGCCATTGGGCTTCGGACATCTTTTCAATAGGCGCATCTTGCGGCGGCCAGACCCCATGATTGGCGATGAGAATATCTACACGTCCGAAGCGTTTGATAGTGGCGTTCACTAGTTGCTGTGCAGTGTCCGTGCCGGAAAGATTGCAGGCCGCAGCAGCGCAATTGGCCTCTCCAAGTTCTTTGGCCAGTCCCGCGGCGGCTATGGCGGATTTCTCGTAACTGAAAAGAACCTTCGCTCCCGCGGCAACGAACATCCGCACGGTAGCCGCACCAATTCCTCGTGACCCACCGGTGATAAGTGCGACTCTTCCACTAAGTGTCAGCGTAAACGGCATGGGGTGATAGTTTCCAGTCTCTGGTTTCCAATTTCAATCGCTAACCGAAATGCCGAAACTGCTTCCAGAAGTCAGGCCAACTCTGGAGCAGCCCGCGGCAAACGAAAATATCGGGATGTTCAACTGTTTCCTCGTTTTGCACCTGGAAGCGGTTCCATGAATGCGCCATCAGTTGGCAAGCTGCGAATTTCTTGTCCACAGACTCGCGCGACATGCCAAGAACAATCACGACCTCAGGCGGCGGGTCGCCGTAGCCCTTCTCCCAGAAGGAATTCACGCCACTGATGGCGCGGGGCAATCCGTATTGAGGTCCGTAAAGATTTACGGCTCCGGCCTCTCCATAATTCGTGGTGAGGATACCCATGTGGGCGCGGCCTTCTGCAGGCAGCGAGTCGCGAATGTGAGCCACGGTTTCGACCAAGTCCGGCCAGCCGATCTCCTCGCGAAAGTCGCCATTGACTTCATTCGACACTTTGAACCAGGCTGACTTGATCGGCGCCAGCGGCAGCGTGAGCGCCGCCGCAATTGTGATATCCACGACCAGAGCAGCCCACACCAAACGTTGCAGGATGGCTGCGATTGATGACCGCAACGTTTGCATCCAACGCTCCAATAAGACGCTTCCCGACGCGTAAAGCATAGGGTAGGCGGGCGCGAGATAGTAGTCCCGGCCCTTGGCAATGACGAATATCAGTAGCGGTACGACGTACATCCAACCTAGAGTTCTGTAAGGCTTGCCCTTTGCGGAAAACAAATAGAAGTACAGACCAGCGATCCACAGCGGGGCTGCCAGAAGGGTCAGCTTCAGCTGGCCGGGAAGAAATCCGTCGGCCCTGCCCTGGCGGACATCTCGGGCGTGGATATGCTGCAGAAAATCGATCGATATGAAGTTGTGCTGGGCCTGCCAGATCAGGTTTGGGAGGAAGATCAGCAGCGAGAGCGCAACGCCATACCACAGCCATTTACTTTTCAAATGTCGGCGCACATCTGCCGCCAGAACTCCCACGAACAGACCAGCGACCAAAAACGGCATGCTGTACTTCGACAACATACCGAAACCAATCGAGCCGCCGATTGCAACCCACCAGCGTGGGTCATCAGATTTGAGTAGTCGAAGCGTGAAATATGCGGTCAGCACCCAACCTAGATAATCGAAGGAGACATATTGCATCAGCCCGCCACCAACCAAGCAGAATGGTATGGCAGCCGTGGCTGCGACCAATTGCGCCCAGCGGGTTCCACCCAACTCGCGAGCCATTAAGCCCGTCAGCACAACTGCTAGCGCTTCGGCTACTGCTGCGAAAAAGCGAAACCCTGCGAGCGATGTTCCGAAAAGCACCAGCGAAAGCCTTCCGAAGAATGGAGTGACCGGTGGATACGCCACGTAGCCCCAGGCCGAGTGCCGCGCATCTTCAAGCGTCGCCAGTTCGTCGCGGTGAAATCCATACTGGCCGCCAGTCAAGACGTGAACGATGACAGTTGCCGTCGCCAAATAAACCAGAATAGCCACGTCGCCCGACCACCAAGTCGGCCGGATTGTGTGCGATGCGGGAAGAGTGGCCGCACCCGGGCTGAAGCCGGACATGCGAAAGATATTAGAGCAGATTCAAAATGCCTGCATCCATCAGCTGAATGGGTACGCGTTTCTTAGCAGCCTTAGCCACGCATATAGGCGCAGAACTCATTGCGATTGACAGGACCTTGATCTGAAGATCCGCAGTTACTGGGTGGCACGGACGAGCACCGGACGGTTTAGGAATTTTTCCAAAGGATATCTGGCGCGAGCAATTTTTTCAGCCAGACGCCCTTCGCTCTGATAGCCCAAAGCCGCTATCTCCAAATAGGCTCCGCGATTATGGACCGTGAGCTTGTGCACCTCCTCCTTACGGCCACAGTCCATGGCATCCGCCAGACGCAAAATGCCGGCACAGGCGATCACAAAATCGCGCTGTTCAGGAGAAAGCCGCTGCAGGGCTGGCCGCGCGGAGGGGACGCGCCCGCGGTGATGCCGCACGAGAAGTGCGGCGGTGGCTAGATCCTCGGCGCTCCAGCCAAGCGGTACTCTTAGCTTGCGAATGAGGCCGGACGATGCCTTGTGGCAGTTTGCTTTTGTTTTGCTGCGGCCAATTTCGTGCATTAATGCGGCAGTGCGCAGAGTCTCTCGTCCGTTCTTAAGTCCAGGGCTCAGAAGCCCACTGGCACACAATCCGTCGTACAGTTCCATCGCTAGAGTGGCCACGTGTCGCGCATGTCGAGGTTGAGGGTCGAGAGCTCTCGCCCAGCCTTCCATCCGCGGCAAAGCGCCAACATTTGGCTCCGCCGGCAACTCCATCCTCCATGTGTTCCACAACGAGCTTTCGCCCAGCATCCGTCCCCGATAAGCGTCCACCCGCTTTTTTCGCTCCTGATCAATTACGATGTGCCAGTGCTCCAGGGTCGGCTGGTCGCGAAAGACCTTTAGTCTGACGGCTGTCGCCCAGAGCAGATCCAAGTCATGGATTTCACCTAAAAAGTCTTGCAGCTCTTTAAGGTCTTCTCCCCAGCGCGCGTGGAGGGTAGGTAGAAAATTTTCTACGGTATAGCGGAATCGTTTAAGGCCGATGCGAAGCCGATGGTAACTGGTTTTCGTACGGTTCCGCAGGACCAGGCGGTGGAGCTGGCGCGCTTGCTCCCAGCACTCCAGTGCGAGATGCTGGAAAACCAGGCCACCCGGCTGCATACGGCTCGCTCGCGTGGATAAATGGTTGATCCAATCACTCCATTGTTTTCGGTCGAATTTATGCAGGGCGAACGACGCCGCGACTTTAAGGCGCACCTCTTCTCGCGAGGCAAACGCAATCAGCTCGCTCGCGGTGGGATCATCCTTGGACGCGAGTCGTTCCACCCACTCTTGCAGCACTTGAGTGTCGCGCAGCTCGCCCAGACCGCTGAACAACGGTTTCCCGGCGCGGCGCATTCTCTTCCACCCAGGGTCGGGATCGATGAACCGCATGCCGTCAGCCAGGGAGCGGCACCTCCGCAGCGCTACCCGAAGATCGTGGACGGGATCGGCAGCAAAATTGCGACCCGCTTTGTCGCACTCCTCCAGTACACGCTCCATCCAGTGCCCAATGCCAAATTGCCGCTCTTGTGGGGCGACCGGCGAAGGGGCGCTCATCCTCAGAAAGTGCATGGTTACTTATCTCTTTCCGTTAGAACTCTGTTGTTGAACACGTCCGTGAGGCTTTTGCGATCTCTAGGGACTCAGGGTTCGCTTCAGCTTTGATTGCAATTGCTGTCAAAACTCAACGTACCCTCTAGCTGGCCGGTCATCCGTTCCGGTGGCCGCCAACAGGCCTTCAACTCCGCGCAAAGTTTCCCAAGCAGCCTGGTTCAGGGCTGGATCGGCGCTGACCAGGTCGCGGATCATCTGCCAGGCAGCGATGTTGAGGGCGCCTTCGGGTGGAGGGCCCATCGCCAAGGACACGGAGCACTGGGAGCAGAAACAGATTCGCTGCGCCGACGATTTTTGCCGCGGCCTTATCCCAACAGTTTGTGCGAACATGTACACCGCAACGGATTTGTGTCCTGCCTCGAGCTCCCGGTTGCAACGAAGACAATACAAATTTTCCAAAGGTTCCTTCCTGGCCGCGGCGAGTTGCGTGGAAAGGAAATACTGTCTCCACGAATCGGCCGGGCGCAAGTATGTATGGAGATTCCTGCGAGCTTGAGTTCAAAATTTCGGCACGCAATCGCGAGGAAGCAATACTGCAAGGGGCACGATCGGAGAATCTAACTGTGCTCTAGGCGAAGCTCACCGCATCGTGCACTCTGCTGTTATGAGTCCTGAGAAATCAGGTTTGACTACCGTCCGGCCGCGGGTCCGGATCGCTACCTTTTTTCCGCCGCCAAAAATATCCAAACGGCATGGATGCGAACAGGTCGCTGCTGTTTGCTACCGGATCCGCAGAAGCGGCATCGAATTCCTTTTGGTTCAGACTCGGGGCGGACGCTGGACTTTCCCCAAGGGCGGGATCGAGCCAGGTTTGACGCACGCTCAAGCGGCTGCCCTCGAAGCCTTCGAAGAAGCCGGAGTTCATGGCCGCACGGAAGAATCTTCGTTCACCCATTACACCCGTCGCAACCGTGCCGACATCCGAGGTTCCTCTAGATCGCCCAAGAGAGAGCTCGTGGTCAATGCTCATCTTTGTGAGGTTTTACGGCTGGGCCCACCGCAAGAGTCCAATCGAAATCCGACGTGGTTTTCTGCTCAAAGGGCAAAGAGACGTTTACAGGAGGACCGCAAGCCTGAGGTCGGGGCAGAACTTGCTCGTGTTGTCGAGCTCGCTATAGCACGCATCCAGCAATTGCGCGAACCCACGCCTGATGGGACACTAAAAGATGCACTGCAAAAAGTGCAATTCGAGAATGTTCAGCTGACAGCTGATCCAGTGGCGAGAGCGTCGTTCGTGAAATACATTCAGGCCCGCCCCAGCCTGCGGCCTTCCACTGCCATAGACCTTGCGGTCAAGGCATATCTAGGTCAGGTCTTGAGCCTTGACCGAGTGCCGCATTTCAATCAAGGTCTTGTACAGGTTCCTGTCAAGACTGCAAAACAGCGTGCAGGCCGGCGCAACGACACGGAGACGGTTCGATCGCCAGTTCAAGTCATCGAAATCGACAACTATCCGGGCAGCCACCCCCAAAACATACCGTCGAGAAGCGAGGGAAAGAAGCCCCGCTCCTGATTTGACGGATTTTAATGAACTGGATAGCAACGTGATTCCCTGTGGAAAACGCCGCTTGCTCAGGCGACAAACTGAAGCTAGACTTTAATCCTCGCCCGGAGGGATCATGGATCGTCACGAACAAGAAGGCTACCAGTCTTTGTTCCGGAAACAGCACGCCGCAAGGATGCAGGAGCTACGCCGTGAACGAAAAACAGAGCAAGAACGGCTGGACAGCCTGAAGAAATCTCTTCAAATCAAGCTGGACGCCGATCAAACGAAGGAGGAATCTCGTGCCGCTTGAGGCACCAACCAGGCTACCTTCAGCCCCGTACTCAACATAAATCCAGTGTTAGAAATGTCTGCTGCTCCGATCCCGTTTAATCAGGCAATGTAGCTGCTGTAGCACACGAAAACGCGTTTTCCCAGCATGCTTAAGGGAACCATCGACCAACCTGCTTAAGAAGCGGGGAGCCTTTGCCCCCGGCAAGTTGTCCTGCTCAGCGGTTAGCGATTTAGCTCAGAAGGGAAGGTCAGGCAGTAGTTCGGTCTTTTCTTTCTGCACCGATTTGAGCGTGTTCGGATCCACTCCCAATGCCTTCAGAATGGTCGGCGCCACCTGCGATGTTGCCACAGGTGTTTTCAGCACATGTGCAGGCAGCCCGGGATTGGAGACGATCAAGCCCACGTTGGTGTCGCCAAAGCTGAAACCGCCGTGCTCGGCATTCTTTTTTTGAGAGCCTGTATAAATCGTTCCGTAGATGGGCTGCACCATTATGTCGGGCGTGCGGCTGTCCTTCTTCGGATCATTAAACTTCAGCGTGAGCTCAGGTCCCGCCAACACTTCATCAATGAAGAGCGTGTTCGCATTGGCATTGAGGTATGCCGCAACCGCATTCGCCTGATTCTGATTCTGTAACCATATGAGCGCGACATCGTCGTCCTGGACTAACCCGCACGGCCCGGTGGCGCAATTGGCCGCGTCAGTGATTGCAATCGCGGCTGGATTCGTTGTGCCATCGGGCAACCCGGCAACCAGATTCGCAAAGTGACCGGGCTTGTTGACCTTCACCGGGTTGATCGGCGACTGGCCATGCTTGGCAGTCACGACGATCAGGGTGGAGTCATAGATACCTTGGCTTTTCAGAGCCTGAATCATCTGGCCCAGGGCTTCATCGGTTTGTTGCAGCCCATAAGCAAGGACATCGGTTGGTTTTCCTGAGCCATCGAGGTAGCCACCGGCATGTCCGCGCAACGCGTTTCCGACGCTCGGGTTGCAGCTCGGATCGGCATTGTCGTGAGCCAACTTCTGTCCCACGCTGACGGCCTGAAAATTCATACCAAAGAGTGCGGGAATTCCTGGGCCGGGAGTTCCATCGTGCTTCAAGCCGTGAATCTCATTAATGATTCCCCGGACCTTCTTCTGGTCATTCTCAACGGTACAAACAACGCTCACGGTCGCATCGAATCCGTTGACGTTGGTGATCTCCGGCGTAAAGAGGTCGTCCACACACCCTTACCCGACGGACCATTTACCAGATCATAAGCGGGATGCTTGTCTGCCCACGCAGTATGGCCGCCCGCCGCCTTCACAGCTTCAAAGATGGTGTTGGTTCGGAGTGCGGAGTGAGGATACAGCGGCACACATTTGCCATTTACCAGCCGGCGAGGCAGCTTGGTGGGATCGATCACATCGAGTGAGACGTTGGCCGCGTTATAGAGGTCAATGCTCTCATCAAAAATCATAATGTTCCCGGGCGCGCCCGAGCACGCTGTATTTGTGGGATCGAAGATTGTGCGATCGAAACTGACGTCATAAAAAATCCCGTGGCTGACTGGCGAACCGCCGGTAACCAGTGCCAACAATCCGGGGAAAGAGTCGGTGTGCGCTGGAGTGCGGGCATTGGTATATGTAGTTCCGTGGTGCGAAAGTTCCGCTAACGCGGACGTGGGATGGCTGTCCACGAATCGTGCCAGGTCGAGCGCGTGTAATCCGTCAACGCTGATCAACAATACATGTTTAATGTTCGAGGTGGATTGGGCCGCAGAAGCGAGTGAAATAATCGCAACGGCAAACGCGACTGCGGCGACTGAGATAAAGCGAGGAATGGACACTGGAAGGCCTCCTGGTGGATTAACCGGGAAGCTTAGTTCGCCAGTGCGGGACCTTGGTTAATGAGAGATGAATAGTGGGTTAAAACTGTGTGACATTCTGGTAAAAGACAGCTTCAGCCTTCCGGTGCCCTCCACGTTCACCTCATAATCACGCTGCAAGCAGGGAAGACGCAGCGGCAATCACGGGTGGTTTCGGGACCGGGGCCACGGGACGCCACAAATTTCGCCTCCGGTTGCGGCCTTGTTGATCTAGGTATTTCTGTCGCATCCGGTTCGTGATTGATAGTGCGTGGTCAAACTTTTCTTTTGCCGTCGAGCGGATCAACCTGATCAGATTGCGTCCTGGCCCATGATCCAGCACTTTTCCGGCGATTCCGCTAAACTCCTCCCAATCATGCCACTCACCGATGGCATCCTTAACTTCACCTAAGCTTTCAATAAAATCAGCGTCGGGATTCTTGGCTAGCTGGAGTCCGTAGCGCAGCTCCTTGACCTTCAAACGGAAGGGATGCAAATTGCCGGCATCCAAACGCGGCCAACTGGCGAGCTCGTTTGAGAGCTGCAATGCTAGTGACATCGCATCGATGGGCCACTCCGTCTCTTTTTCCGAATGCTGCTGAGAGTGAGCAAGCACTTTCTCAATGTACTCTGAGGACCGTTTGAGACGGGACCCTATTGCTTTGCGATTCCATTGAACTTCTCTGTGAAGCTTACGCGCCTGTTTATAGCGTTCCGCTCCCAGGTATTCGAGTAATTCCACCAGGCACTCCTCATCGCCATCCGGGCGCAGCTTCGATGCGAAGCCCGTCAGCACATCCATATCCCGCACCTTGCCAGCCTTTTTGCGCACTGGCTTCAGCGCCTTGAGAAGCCTCTTTTGGTTGCGTTTGGATTCGATCATCGGCGCCCGGAACATGGCTTCGATGCGTCGAATAAGAGTTCGAAGGTCGTGCACCTGTTCCGGAGCAGGTTTTCTCGGAATCTTGTTCAGCATCTTACGCAACTTGCGTAGGGGTTTCTGCAATTTGGCCGGATGCAGCGACATTTGACCCTTGGATGGCGGCTCGAGCATCAGGGTTCACGCGGAGTTTACGAAAAAATACTTTGTCCGCTGAACCAAGTTGACTCTCACTGTGCTTACTGGCGTTCTGAACTGCTCGACGTTGGGGCTTGAGCGCTGGATTCTCTGACGACCAGCTCGGGTTGAATAGCGATTTCATCGGGATACTCTTCAGTATCCTCTTCAGTATCCTCAATCCTGGCTAGAAGTGTTCTTGCGGCGACTTCTCCCATCTGTCGCAATGGTTGGCGAACGGTGGTGAGGCTTGGGTTATGGAAAGCAGCTCCCTCGATATCGTCGAAGCCGACCACTGAGACGTCTCGGGGCACCTGCAGGCCGGCCTCGCGGAGAGCGCGAATGGCGCCGATGGCGGAGATATCGTTGTAAGCAAAGAGCGCGGTAAAAGGCTGGTTTCTCGCCAGCAACTTCTTAATATAGGGATATCCCAATTCCGGGGAAGACTCCTGAGATTCAATCTGGACGGTCAATTGGGGATCAATCACTATGCTGAATTCCTGGGCGACTTCGCGGATCGATTCCCAACGATGGACTGAATCGGAGCTGGAAGGATGACCGCGCATGAAAGCGATCCGCCGGTGCCCGAGGTCGGAAAGATGGCGCAATGCGATCCAGGCAGCTTTGCGATGGTCCAGGACGATGTTAGTCACCCCCGGATGGTGGCAGTGACCGGCAAGGGCGACCGTGGGCAGGGGCAGTCGGTGGGGCAAGTTGAGATCGATGGTTATGAAACCTTCCACGCCGCGTTGCAGCAAGATAGAAGTGTAGCTCTCCAGCAATTGAGGATCGTGACGGTGGATTCCAGTAAGAAAAAAATAGTTTTGGGCGCGAAGGAAATTCTCCACTCCTGCAATGACCGGGGAGCTGTAAGCGTCGCCAATTTCGTGGGCAATAATTCCGATGGTGTAGGTGCGTTTCTTTCTCAGAGTACGGGCAAAAAAGTTGGGCTGGTAGTTGAGTTCGCGGACGGCAGCGAGGACGCGGTCCTTGGTGTGCGCTGGGATGTGTTTCGCCGCTGGGGAGTCGTTGACGACGGCGGAAACCGTGCCTGGAGATAGTTTGACATGCTGAGCGACGGCCTTCAGAGTGATTGGCCGCTCGGCTCTCTGGCGGCTCTCTTTGCCTGGCTTCATCTTGCTGAATTCCCTTCGGCCTTCATCGATGGCCAGTTAAGCCAGCCATCTTACACGGCGTCCTGGCGAGCCCCCGAATCGAAGGAGAAACACCCCAGAAATTTTGCGGTTGACAAATGTTATGACCTTGCCGCTTAATATGTCTCCATTGTGGGTTATTAGGACGCTATTGTGCCACAACAAAATCGTTCTTGTTAGGCCGGAGGCTGAAAATGCGTAGAGCCCTGTGGTTCCTGCTCGTCGTCTTCTGCTTGGTCTCTGTCTCTCTTCCGCTGGCTGCGCAAAAAGTTTCGGGAACAATACGGGGCGTGGTCACTGATCCGTCTGGAGCCCAGGTGCCAGGCGCTGAAGTGACGATCGTGAACCGGGGCACGGGTGAAGCACGTGTCGTGACGACCAATGCTGAGGGCGAGTACGTCGCCAATGATCTCGAGGTCGGAACGTATGACGTGACGGTGAAAAAAGGGAACTTCAAGGAAGCCGTTAGCAAAGGTGTCGACCTACACGTCGCCTCGACCGCAATGGTGAATGTGGCGCTGCAAATGGGAAATGTGAGCGAACAAGTCACGGTAGAAGCCAATGCCGTCCAGGTGGAAACGTCGACCGGATCGGTGGGCAACGTGATCGAAGGGAATCAAGTGCGTGAGCTGCCCTTGAATGGCCGCAGCTTTGTGCAGTTGACTCAGCTGATGCCTGGTGTCTCTCCTGATTCGACCTTCGACTCCAAGAACAAAGGCCTGATGGCTGGCGTGGATTTTTCCGTCAACGGGAATAACACCACCGGCAACCTGTTCCTGGTGGACGGCGTAAATAATAACGATATTGGATCGAACCGCACCATTCT
>Ga0137383_10001782_pt1 | contig 13012 bp, 17 predicted proteins | sample SagtaG_19_FD_104817 | JGI IMG/M metagenome (GOLD analysis project Ga0137383, IMG submission 104817) | Vadose zone soil microbial communities from Sagehorn Ranch, Mendocino, California, USA - Sage2_R_40_16 metaG | ecosystem: Environmental > Terrestrial > Soil > Vadose zone | place: USA... | reverse complement strand
TGCCGTGACCGCTTTCCCCTTGGTGATCCCAGGCGGGAACCATCGGAGAGGAACCTGGCGGAACTCTGGCGAGAAATTGCCTGCTGCTGGCGCAAGTACGAGGCGAGAAACAACGATGTAGCCCACCTGGCCGCCAATATCTTGATCCTGCTCGCGACGGTGTGGGAAGCCGAACTGATTGCGGGCGAATCCCTCAAATCGCTCAGATCCACGGGGCATGGCCGATCAGCCAAAGGCCGGTGGATGCGCTGGCGCAACAATTCTCAGATCCGGGGCGAGCTGTGGCGCTGCCTTCGGTACAAATGTCATCTCGTAGGTCTCCGCTTGGTCTGGCAGTATCCCAAAGGGACCACCCACACGTGCCCGCACTGTGGCAAGCCCGCCAGCACCTATGCGGACCCTTCTCTTGACTGCAAACCCCTGGATTCGGGAGCCTGGCTCCGCTGTTTCGCCTGTGGCTGGAACGGAGCTAGGGACTATGCCGCAGCGATTAACATTGCACTCTTAGGTGTGACTTTCCTCAAGCACCATCACGAAACCAGACGAGCTGATCATCCGACCATGACAGAGAAAACTCTGAACTCGGAATCGTATACCGGTTCCGGGCTGGCGCTACGGTTGCCGCCAACGTCCCCTCGGGGACGCCTGATCTCCTCAGGAAGGATGTACGTGAACGGTTGGATCAAATCTGTCACCCTGTATTCCGCTTTGTCCCAAGAAACCCTACTACGCTTGTGCGGATAGCAGTTTCTTGTTAGAGATTGATCAACCTAGATGTACTTCTTAGCAACGGTGAAACCTCTCAAACTGGAACAATCAGTTTGTAAGGCTGGTGGATGCTCATAGGCAGTCAGCTCCGCAGCTGATACAGTCAGGAAGGTTGCGATTTAGAACAGTTTTATGTAAGCGTTTGTTCTGATCTCAGTCCCACTCATGAGGAATTCTCAAGGAACCGCTGGAATGTTTGCCAATCTAGTTCAGCAAAGCGGTGGACAATCAGATCGGCTTGGGAGAGATCTTGCTCCTCGTTGAGACCATTGCGGAGGCCGATGCAGAACATTCCAGCCTGTTTTGCCGAAAGAAGCCCATTTTTCGAGTCTTCGACAGCGATACAGCGCGCGGCAGGCACGCCGAGCCGTTGAGCCGTCAGGAGATAGATGGCGGGCTCAGGCTTGCCCTTTCCCTCCACTTCGTCTGCGCTGACCACGACCTGGAAGCAGTCTTGAAGATCAAATCGGTGCAGCACCAGGTCGATCCAGTTCCTGGGGGAGGATGACGCGAGTCCAACGAGGATCCTGTGCTGATTCAGCAGGGACAACAGGTCCGAAAAGCCTTCAGTGAGGGACACTCGTTGACCGTAAATTTCCTTCGCCCTTTCGTGGTACCACCTCACAAATTGGTCCCTGCTTTGCTGCAAGCGGTACTCGCTGCTGAGGAGGGTATAGAGGTCGTCCAAGCCGAGACCGAGGATGTTCCGCTGATCTGCCTGACTCCAGCTTGGAAGCAGCGAGGGCAAGAAGTCCCTTTCAAAGATCTTCCAGTGGCTTTCACTCTCGACAACGACGCCATCCATGTCAAAAATGACCGCATGCACCGGGTCTGTCATCCTTCCTTTCCGATCGATGGAACGTCACGGATACTCCTGCCTCTATCTCGCAAGGTGCTCTGCAAACTTTGCCCGCAATTCCTTCGCCCGCTGCTCAACCTCTGCTAAAGGCATCTGCCGACATTCGTAGCCCAGCGTTTCCTTGAGAAGAGCCATGTTGCGCTCTGCAAAATACACCGTGCCATCGCTCCCAATTTTTTCGATACCATCAAGCCGCTGACCTTCCTGATTGATACGAAGAGCTTCCTCAAGCGTCAATCCTTGAGGAAGAACGACTTCGACACCGTCTTCTCCTGCTCGAATTGGATACGCCCCGGTTAACCCATTTGGGCCTGGCGCATGAAGAAGAGTAGGAGCTTTTGTGCGTATCGCCTCAAAAACAGCCGCCGCCGAAGCTGCTGATAACAATTGGGTATATTCATGTTTTAAGGTCGCTGGCAGCGTCGAGAATATCGTTTGCAGGTCAAGGAAGTGAGTGACACTCCGCAGCCACTAGAAGTGGCGCGGCTTCTTCTGGCACTGCTACGTAGTCGGTGCTTTGAGTATGTGTAGCGTGGCTACGACTCGCTGAACAACCGTAGTTGGTGAGCAATACCCGATACAGAAGGTACCATCCTACCTTTTGTATCTTGCGCGGTGCCCTGCGCGTTCACTGTTCCATGCCTAGCAGGGTTAGCAGATGGCCTTCCATTGCCTTTGGCTTCTTGGGAACGGCGAACACCTCCCGTTTTCACGGGCCTCTCTGTCGCCAGAGGAGTTGGAGGCTTTTCCTGTGAGGAGATCTGTTGATAACGAGCAAGCAGGCGTTTACCAATAACGATGCTGGCGTTTCTATCGGAGTTACCGCGCATCCGGCACTGTGGGCAATAGACAAGGGGAGCACCGGGGGTGTATCCTTCCGCCGATTGCTTTGCATCGTAACGAGCAACCAGCGCACCACAACGGGCACAGTCACGACTGGTATTTCTGGGGTTGACACGACACGTGAGGATACCCTCGTGCCACGCCTTGTATTTGCTGTCCTTGAAGATTTTCCCCCGTAACCAGTACGAGCGTTTCTCATTGCCACGCCGACTGTACTTGCCCTTTTGTGGCTTGAAGTGTCCGAGATGTTCAAAAACGATGATACTGGCCTGATTCTGCTTGGCAAACTCTACAATGCGATGACTGACTTGATGGGCACTGTCTTCATCAAGTGCCCGGACCTTTGCCCACAAGTCTGCATTGTCATGTTCGTCTGGTGCGATGACGCCTGTCTTGCTTCGGTTTCGTGCAACCCGTCCCAACTGTCTCTTCCTAAAACCGTGCAGTTGCTTTCCCCCGCCTATGAAACGGGTCGCAACCACCGTGCCTTCGACAGTCTGGATGGTGCACACTGCTAAGTGCTTTGTAATATTCAGATCGACTGAACAAATACGTGTCTCTGGATGAGTGGTGATCTGATGTTCTACTTTCGCTGGATTGGGAAGAGCTTGTTCCAGTGGCGTATGCAGCCACCAGTGTACGCCGTTTTTCACCAGTTGAGCACTCCCCATCTCCCATTCAGTAGGCAGGTCTTGGCCTTGAGTACCGCATTTCACCCACGCCCAACTGCTTCCCGTCCAGAGTTTGAGCATGATGCTCTTTGTTGTGCGCTCTTTCCACTGTCCAGCGTAGAGTGTGACACTGCGGTTCCAAGTCCGTGGCGGCACTGGTGGACGGATGGTGAACTTCTTGCCCTTCGCTGTCGCTTTTTCTTTCTGTTTGCGCCACTTTCCCAGATGCGTGTAGAACGATCTTGCAGAACCAAGGGCTGCATGAATCGCGGCGCGGCGAAACATGGCGGGAATGTCAGCGGTGATAACGGAAGCTAACGGCATAATCGGACGAGCATTATCTTTGGTCGTATGGGTGAGCTTTTCCAGGGCGGTGATGGCCTCTTTGTTGGAGAGGTCGAGGAGTCCTGAGTGTACTGCAATCACGTCGAAATAGAAGGCGGCGACTTGATTGAACAATGTCTTCGTTGCAGCAAAATAGGAGGCATGAGCACTCTTATAGCTAAGCGGTTGCTTGACAGTTTTTGTCGCCTTTGCCATCGGACTACTCATACCTTTCTTGCTTATTCACTGCCGTTCTGATTTTTACAGTTCTCTCAACTCTTCTTTCCGTTCAAGGGAAATGTGGTTAGGTGTTGCGTCTTTTCTCTTGTTCTTAACGCTCAAAGTAGTCCTGTAAAGTGTAGATAACCTCGCCATTCATTGAACGACGGTTCTTCTGTGATGATTTTCGTAAGTACTCAAGCTTCTCTGGCGGCAAGTAGGCCGTAAACTGTAGAGGTTTTTGCTGTTTTTCAGTGCCCATACCTCTATAATACCTGTATGTCAAGGGTAACAACACTTCAAGACTTAGGGATGCAAGATTTATTAGCTATCCAGGATAGTTGGTGAGGGATACGCAATGTCCACGAACCATTTGTCCAAGAGGAGTAATCGCTGAAGCTGGGTTTCGACCGCCTTCATGACTTGCTTGGTGAGCTTGACCCCGGTGTGAAATGCGGTGGTCACTAAGGCGACCACTGGACGGTTACCTTTCCAGGTCATGGAGGGAGCATATTGGACCAAGGCCCCGAGCGAATCCAGCAAGGCACCATTCCAGTGCTGTTCTAAAATGCCTCAACAGCACTCGATGGGGTTGTATTTACTATGGTAGGGAGGATAGCAGGCCAGACGTACGGTAAGATGATATCGCTGGGCAAACTCCACGAAGCGCTACATAAACTGGGTACGTCGGCTGTGGCTCTCGAGGCCATGATCCAGCTTGATAACGAGAGTTGTGATGTCAGGAAAACGCTCTTTGAGCGTCTCCCACCAGTCGACCAAGTGATCCACCAGATAATCGCTGAGAACGACGGATGTCACTCCATAGAGAAAGAGCTCATCGGAGGCTGGCAGGAAAATTCCCACCGGCGTCACCGTCGCTGCTGGCTTGAAGTCGGGGTCGGCGGCTCAGGTTCGCACCAGACTCTTGCTTCCACAGGCAAACGGGCCAACTTTGACTGTGGCGTTGGCATCCATCGACACCCATAACACGCCCGAAGCTTCATCCGCCTCTTCGTTGCGCTGCTTCCCCTGGACGAAGATGGCATCAGTCTCAGGAACTTTTTTGGGGCTGACCCTCGGCCACTTTTTTCGGAAAGGAACCTAACATGTTGAGCTTGGTCGCAATCGTCTCACTGGTGGGTAATTCCTCCTGGCTATACCCCTTCTTGGCGATCAACTCGCGGCGCACTTCGGCTGCCGTCATCGACGTGTACAGTTGCGTCGTGCGAAACTGCGGATCCGCCTGGCTCTGCACATCCACGATGGTGGTAATATCCTTCAACAAGTTGGGCAAATGGTCTTCACTATGCTTGCGGCCACGCAACCTGAAGCCATCCACGCACACTATTCCGCTTTCCACTTCATACATCCCTTTGCGCATGGTTCCACAATTCCAGCCCAGTTCCCGTTCGGCCAGCCTCTGGCCGCCTTCCCCTAGTACTGCTTTGTTAATTTGGATTCGGTCGGCTCTAGAAGACAACTGGCAGACACTGCTTTTTGGCAGTCAATGCAAGAGCAATGGGCCTGCCACCAGGCTTGAGTGAAATCCGCTTCATAGAAACTAACAAAGCACTACTATCACACTCTCGTTTACGCTCTTTCCTCGCCATAGAACTGTGGCATTTACAGCGTTACTCCTCCCATGCCTATCCATTGTTCCCGTTCAGACAACGGTATTTCTTCCAAGCAAAAAGCTCTATCACATAGCCATCAGGATCACAAATGTAGAGCTGCTCGGCATCACCGCCTCTCGGGCGGGGACCACACACGATCTCAATCTGATGCGCCTGGAGATGCTGCTGCGCTTCCTCCAGGTCCTCGACCTCAAAGGCGATATGCGTTGTATGGCCATCGACAAGATCATCGTTGTGATGTGTACCGGATGCCTGGGCCGCGCGTCCTTCCTGGGATTCCCCGAGGAGGTGAAGCTCAGCACTCCCCTTTGAGAGCCAAATAGCACCTAAGCCAGGGATTTCATCCATGCCGAGCACCTGGCAGTAAAATTGACGCGATCGCTCCACATCCTTCACGAGCAAAGCAGCGTGATCCAGCTTGAGAATATTCATGATGCACCCCTCCTCTTAGATCAGGCCACTGTTAAAGCGTCTTAACTGTTCATCTACATCTCTGACATCTTGTACCGCCGACCACGGCTTCAGTTGCTGTCGAAGCCCATGGACACGTTGTAAAGAACTTGTCGCCTGCATTTGCATGATAATTTCTAGAGCTTGATTGATATAACGACACGCCTGTTCTACAGCAGTTGCTTGAATGCTTGCCTCAGCCAGGTCCAACAACACCGCACGTGTCAGGGCACCTGAAGGTTCAAGTGGCTCTAATGCTTCTTTCAAGGCTTCCATTGCCTCATCTGGATGATGAAGACGGATGTTGCAAGACCCTCGATACGCAGGTATTCTCGACACATCGAAGTACATACCAAAGGTCTCTTCCCCAGAGTTTATCTGATCAGCGAGCACTTCAGCTTTCTCTAAAACCTTGAAACAAGTGCTCGTGTTCTGTACATTTTCCTGAGCAGCTATAGCAGCTTGAACTTCAGCCTCCTCTGCTGCCAACCACGCACGAAGAGTGAAAGCACCGCTTTGAGTCACGAAACATTGGGCCTCTTGTAAGAGCGTTTGCGCCTCTTTAGGTTTCCCTTTGGCGTATGCGAGAGAACTCATTCGACCCAGGCCGGCCGCATAGAGTGCATCATTGTTTGACTGTTGCGCTACGACAAGCGCTGTGTGATAGTACGACTGCGCCTCATCGTGTTTCTGCATATCTGTCGATAAGAGCATACCGGCAAGTAAAGCCGTTTCGCTTGCAACGGCGGAGAGGGAAGTTCGGGTTGTTGGCAAGAGGGAGCCTTGTAGAAGTTGAGTTATGGTTCGATAATGCCCTAAAACGGTACCCAGCAGATCAGGGACCGCGATACCACTGCGTACTCGAAGTTGCCAATAGCTCTCAGTGGCATATTTGAGTCCATGAAGGGTTTTTCTGTCAATGGAAAACGGTTTCTTAAGCGCTCCTGCAAGTCGTTCAAGCCTCTCTTCCCAGGGTTCAGGATTTTCTGATGGAGAACCAATAATGATGAGACCAGCAGCCTTGAGTAACTTCAGCAGTGTTTCTCTCTTCGCTTCATCAAAGTTTGCCATAGAGCCTCCCATGAAGGAGAGAAGGACCTCTACCTGCTCAAAGGACAGCCTCATACTCGGCAACTGTGATGACCGTGTTATATCTGCTGATACCCCGTCTCTTTGCATGACGAGTTGAGCAGCCTCGTCCTCTCCTGGCAGCGAGGAGAGAGCTTGAACTTCTTCTCTCTCTTTTGTTCGCACGCTCAACTGCTGACCGCTTGGTGATGGCGCTTTCACAAAGCCCAGCTGGTAGGCTGTCATGCTGAACGCCTGGCATGCTTCAGTGATGTTGTAGCCGTGGGGTGTTTGCCCTTCGTGTTCCCACCGGATGTAGGTGGTACGGCTGACATTACACTGTGCAGCGGCTTGCTCCTGTGACCAACTCCTGTCTAGTCTAGCTTGTCGCAGCTTTTCGTTCACGACATGACCTACCTCTCAATTGTACGTGCCTCTCCGCTTCGAGATCAAGCAAAAATGCCCTGTTCGAGGCTGTGAATCAGCAAAACGACACAGAAACGATACATGTGAAATGCTACACAAATGGAACACATGTGCTACTGAAACGCTACGGTCAAACTCCTCTTGCTCAGGTACCATGTCCTCAGAAGTACAACACGTGATTGACACCTGTAGCATACTTCAAATTTCAAGGAGTTTCAACATGATCCAGATCTCTGTGACCATCAGTATCTTCAACGCGCTCATCGCTTTCATGATCGGCCTGATCAACAGCGTGATGCTGACTCGCCCGCGATACGCTTCATATCGAGCAAGCAGCTCTACCTGGGATGAGTAGGTGCGCAGAAGGGAGGAGTCCATGTGGCATCAGTATCACAAGCGCGAACGATTTGCGCGGCTACCCCAGGCGAAAGTCCTGCGATGCAAGGAGTGTGCAGAACATACGGAAGTGATCTGCTCTGGCTGCCGCCAGCCGTTTTGCAGCAGGCACATCTGGTCCAGAGTCACGGCCGGGATGTTTTGCTGGGAGTGCTGGAAGCATGTTCGTCACACCCTCACGCAAAAGGAGAAGCTGCCATGGTAGGTATGTTCTTGTAGCTTACGACGAATAGCCCTGGGAGAGCGTTTATGCCAGAGTACAGACGGGTCGGTCAAGAGATATGGATACGCGAAGCAGCTCAATGCATGGTTGCGCCCTCGACGCATCTGGTTCTGCCCGGGAATGAGAAGCACGTGTACGCTGTACGGCTTGTTGAGGCTGGTGCAGAGTCAATGGTTGACTGGCTTTACCTCGATAGGAGTTTGATGAACTTTGAACAACGAAGCGATGCATGGTCTTTCTGCGGAACATAGAGCGTTGTCTTGATCATTTTGTTGAGCAATGTCCTGGATCTTTTGTTCCATAGTGAGGTATTGACAATCCATCTAGGACAATTTACAATGTACAAGAGAGGCATGAGACAAACGTTTGTAGTGCGTTGCTGAGCGAAGAAGGGAGGTCTGAACGCATGGCGGCGGTAGGCTTCCCCATTCAGACGAAGGTTTGCCCAATGTCTCATACTCGGACGCGGAGGAGTCATCACAAGCACTTTCAGTCTATCCATCTTATCCGACGGAAGGCTGCGTTATGCCCATTGATCTGCGAGATGTGCAACGAGCCACTACGCCGAAAGCCTTGCTGTACCGACTTGTATTCCGTTCTCTGTAGAGCTTGTTTTGTGAAGGAGGTACGTATGCCAACACTTCCAACGACTGATCTTACCGCTTTTTGCGCGACCTGCCCACCTGCTGAGGAGGTGACCGCGGCGCTTGCACGACTTGGATTTGCGCTCGTCTTCCAGATGAACGCCGACGACGATCAACCGTACTTACACCTTGCACCACTTTCCGCACAGTTTCACTACCGCGACCATTGCGGCACGGAAGTGATCTACCTGGCCGGCGTGGATCAGGGAGATGAGCAGCCGGCCCCACAGCACGCGTCACGTTTCTGGCTCTATGCGGGCGCTGACGAGCATGCCTGCGAGAGAGTTGCCCGGGCGCTTACCGCAACGTGGGCACTCATCTGGTGGGGAGAAAATGATGCACTTGGTCTTGATTCAGTGGCTTGAAGGAAGTTTGATAAGGAGGTCGACAATGAACGAAGGAAGGGGATGGCTATGCGGCTGATCATCGAGAAAATCCGACATCAACGACCAGGATGCCCCCATAGCAGGCGAGTCCGCATCATTGCCTGTCGGTATGTATGCGGCATCTGTGGCAAAGCGGTTCCTCATCACCGCTACAGCACGGCGGCCTATGACTGTCTCTGTCGAGCGTGTTATCAATCCACTACGGTATCGAACCTGGCTATAGAAGCATGATAAAGGAGTATGAACTCATGGCAAAGAACGAAAACATCACCCCGCGCATCCTCAGCAATGAGTCAGATACGCGCTATATTGAGCTTTCTACGCAGTTTGAACAGGATGTGTACTGGCACCCCTCGGTCACGATCACCCTAGCAGCGTTCACAGATCATGGCGTGATGCTGCACCGCATGAAAAGCGAAGAGACGGCGATCCGCTTTGACCTCTCCACAGCAGAGATCCAGGCGCTCATCACCGGCTATACCGCCTCTGTGGGTGCGCGCGAAAGCAGGACCGATGAACCTGATATCGATCCATTTGCTGACCTGGATGAACACCCGTTTTAATGCGTCGTCATGTGTCTTTGGGCGAGGGATCTCACCCTTGCCCGCGCATCGCAACAAAGGAGATCGCTATGCTATTCGTTGATTCGACCTTCAGCCCTAACCAGAGAGCCACCGCTGCGGCGGTGCTCTCGACTGCCACCTTTGTTGCCGGTATCGTTGCGCTCATCGCCTGCACAGTGGTCAAACTGCTGCGCCCGGCCCGGAGGTGACGAATGAAAAGCCGCGTGTTTCTGATGGTCTGCCTCATCACCCTGGTGTTCTCCCTGGGCGCCCTGTGGGCGATTCGCGATGAACTACCCACCATCGCGCATGCTGTGCTCTACAGCGTGGCAGGGATATCGGTGCTCGGTGCCCTCTTTGCCATCTGGCGGCTCTACCTGGAAGTGCGCAAGCATGCCCTGCTGGTCAAAGAGCATAAACAGCGCATCGCCCACGAGCAGCGCCGCCTCTCCATGGAAGTGGAACGCCACCAGCAAGAGCTCACTGAACGGCAAACCCAGCAGGAACGCGAGGCCACTCTACAAGTCGCTAAATTGGCGTTGCTAGAGCGCGAGGCGTGGCTGCGCGAGCACCTGGCCCTCTCCAGGACAGGCTACGACGCCAACGGCAATCCGCCCATTTTCCTGGGCAGCTACCAGGGACAGCAAACCATCACCACGCTGCCGCCGGGCAATCCCCCGCGGGGCCAGGTCAGGGCATCGAAAGAATCGGCTCCCCTCTTGCTGGGAGCTGGTCAAGACACACAAGAGACCCACGAAGCGCCCATTGCGATCCCGACCGCACCCGCCTTCCGGGAGATGTGCCACCTCATCTCGCGTGACCGCCTGATCCTCTGCTATACCGCCGATGGTCCGGCCTACGGGACGATCGATGACCTCTTGAGCATGGCAGTGACCGGCAAGCCTGGCCGAGGCAAGACGACCGCGCTCATGTACTACGTCACCATCCTGCTCTCCATCGGGGCCGAGGTCATCGTCTGGGATCCCCATGGAGCGATGGGTGAACTGGCTATGCTCAGCGGCAAGCGCCTGGCAGGGCACCCTGCCAGCGCCAACGTGATCTACCTGGATCGCAGAGAGGAGATCATCGGCTCCATATCTGCCCTGCAGGAGGATTTAGCCGAACGCGATGCGCTCTACCGCCCGCCGCAGCGCACGGTGAAGCATCCGCGCCTGCTGCTGGCTGATGAACTGCCGGTACTGGCCGACTACGACGACGAGCTGGCCAGGTCTTACAAGAAACGGGAGGAAGAGGCGCCCAGCCTGATCAAGGTCATTCGCCGCTATGTCCTGGAGGCCCGCAAGTGGCGCTGCTTCTTCATCGGCTCCGGGCAATCCATGGACGCGGAGATCCTGCCCACGCGGGTCACCGAAAGCCTCAACAGCCGCATTGTCTTCTACAGTTCGGACCGGCGGGCGCGCATGGCCGGCCTGGAAAACGAGGCCGTCAAGAAGTACCTGCCCCTCATTCGTCGAGCGGGCAGCGGCGTCATGATCTTCGACTGCGCCCGCTGGGACGAGCCGGTGCTGGGAGCTATCCCCCTGATTACCGTCGAGGAGATGCTGCGCTTTTTCGGTGTGGCTGTCCCACCCGCCCCATCTGTTTCACCGCGAACCCTCCCAGCGTTGGAGGACCTTGCCCCCAATCCGTTTCGCCAACCGGAGCCAGTCCGAAACGGCGAAACGCGCCCCGAAACGGACGAGGAAACGCCACCAGAAGCGGAGCCAGCCAACATTATTCGAGGACCGTTTCGCGTTTCGGACCGAGGTGATGGCGCCAGCACAAGACGTGGGGGTGTGAGCGACGAAATGAAGCGCACGATGCTGAAAATGCACCGGGACGGAATAGCCCTGCGTGACATCGCACGCTACGTGCACCTGTCAGGTGAGAAGTACCCCGTCTTTCAAGAGGCCTGCCGGGAACTTGGCATCGTGACCAGGAAAGTGGAAGGAGAGCACTGATGCGCAACCCGTTCACCGTCATCAACCGACGGCGTGCCAGCCTGCGCCATGCCATCTACACCCTCGAAGATGCGGTGATCACCCTGAGCGGACCCGCTCTGGCGGTCAGCGGCATTATCGCGGGCGTGGACCTCTTAACCGGCGGCACCATGCTCAAGGATGTGGGTTGGCTCTCGATGGCCTGGGCGATCTGCCTGCTGCTGACGCTGGACTTTCAAGTCCTGGCGCTCGGGGCACGCGCTCACAAGATCTACCTCTCCGACAAAGGCACATGGCGCAAAGTGGGTGAGATTGCGTTCGCCTTCCTGATGGCGAGCGGGATCAGTTACGTCTCCATCCAGATGCAATCGATCATCGCGATCATGAACAGCAGCGCAAAGGCGAGCATCGCCAGCGCCGCAGCCCAACTGGGTATTAACCTGATCGGTCTGACCTGGGAGCGCTCGGCGCTGGTGCTCGTGCTCATCTTCCTGAGCGGCTGGTTTCGGGAGGTCGAGCACGAACAGGGGCGAGAGACGAATACGGCGAATACCGCGGACACGCACCCGGACGATGTGACCACAGAGGCGATCAACCAGCTGATACAGCAGATGGAGCAACTCGTGCTGACCGTGACCCAGATCACCACGACGGTCACGGAAGTCAAGACCACCGTGACGCAGATCACCCAGGAGCAGGGCGAGCGGCAGGCGCTCCCTGCACGCACACGTGCGAGCGAACGCCCGAAGGTTGTTGATGCCGGGGCGAGCGTACGCAGCACTGGCAGCGGGCAGGGCGAACCAGGCGAACAGGATGCTCTCGAAGCATCTACCAGGAGCGAGCAGCATGCGGGGGATGTGAACACGGGCGCTCGCATCCGAACAGCGCTGGCGAGCGATCCGACCCTGTCCGATCGCGAAGTAGCGGCTCTGGTCGGATGTTCCCCCAGTACCGCGAACAAGTGGAAGCGGCGCTTGCAGCAACCATCGTAAGGAGGGAAACAGCATGAACAGAACGACCACCGGGGCACACGCAAGAGCGAGAACAGACTTACCGCCAACCGCTTCACATCGTCCACCGCTCTGCGAGATGTCACCGCAAGAGGTTGGCGCATGGATACAGGCAACACGCCGCGCCCTTGAGCAGAAGAAAGCGCGTGAGCTTGTGTACCTGGACCCCCGTGCGGACCGCGGCATCCATACGCCGACCGATGACGCATTCGAGCAGGATCAACGTTTAGAGGCTGACTTACGCGCCATGCTCGATGAAAAGGAGGCGAGCCTATGACCAGCACACCCCGGAAGCCATCGACGCTGGCTGAACGCAAATCCGCCTTTGCCGCGCTGTACCGACTGGTGAAAACCTCGTTGTCTCGTGGCAGGACGATGGGCTCCCTGAGCAGCGCGGAATTTCAGCAGGGAGTGGATCAGACCTACGAGGCGCTCGACGTGCTGGCGCGAGCCATTCACGGTGAACCGAAACGCTGGCAGTATGCGCACCTCTGTGACGTGTGCTGCCTGCGCTATGCCGAACATTTTGCCAGGGAAGCGGGCAAAGAGCTTTCCACCTGGTGTTGCACGCCCTGCTACCGGCATCTC
>Ga0137383_10001773_pt1 | contig 13049 bp, 6 predicted proteins | sample SagtaG_19_FD_104817 | JGI IMG/M metagenome (GOLD analysis project Ga0137383, IMG submission 104817) | Vadose zone soil microbial communities from Sagehorn Ranch, Mendocino, California, USA - Sage2_R_40_16 metaG | ecosystem: Environmental > Terrestrial > Soil > Vadose zone | place: USA... | reverse complement strand
TCGAGAATGACCGTAATATGGCTGCCCTTCCTCTCCGCCAGTCGAGCCAGTAGGGCACCAAGGGTCTTGTCGGGAATGTCATAGACATCGGGATGGTGAGTTCGGCTGTCATGAGGGACGATTGTCTCATTGTGGCCATCAGGCTCTACACCGGTCGTATCCTTCATCTGAGAACCATGGCCACTGTAATGGAACAGCATTTGATTGTTGAAGGCTACGGCTGGGTTGTCGATGAGGAATGCTTCGAAGGAATGAAGGATAGCAGCGCGAGTAGCTTGCTGGTTTGTAAGCATGCGGATGTGATTCTCAGGGATGCCAAGCTGGTTCAGCAGGAAAATCCGCATCGCCTCGACATCATTGACACATCCATTGAGATCTTGTACGCTTTCTGCTTGGTACTCATCGATACCGACCAGTAACGCCCAGAAAGAAGGACCACTTGTGACCTTACGCTGTTCTGTTTGCATCAGATTTCCTCCCTAAAGTAAATGAATGGTTACACGAACTGGATTGGTGCTGTTGAAAGCGGCAGTGGCTGCCTATGAAAATACTGATGGCTGCTGCCAAGCTAAAGGACCTGGATCTCCCTGACAGATGAAGGCTCCCCAATTATACGGGTGCGGATACTTCTCCTTCATCACGAGTTGGGCTTCACGTAAAGCATCAGCGCGAGCCTGACCTACCAGGACACGACGATAGAATTCTTCCATCAATTCCTGAGTTTGCTGATCTGGTACCTTCCATAGGCTCATCACCAGTGTTCTGGCTCCAGCTAGCATAAAAGCCCGACGCAGCCCGAAGACACCTTCTCCCACATGTACTTCGCCTAGACCTGTTTCGCAAGCCGAAAGCACTACTAACTCGGTAGCCAGCAGGTCCAATCCCGACACATCCTCGGCGGTCAGGAGTCCGTCTTCAGCTTCAAGAGGAGGTATGCCCCCCTTTAGCCAGGTGTTCGCAGCAGCCAGGGCCAGACCTGAGCGCAACAGAGGGTTCTCGAGTCTGGAGGACAAACGGCCTATCACGCTGGCTGTACTGCGGCTCAGTTGCTCCTGGTTAGGATCAACCTTCTGGTCGGGCAGGAAGAAGCCATGTGTGGCGAAGTGCAGAATGCGCGGTGAGCGGTGGACCTTGATAGCGGCCTCCACAGCAGCTTCTTTGAGGAGGGGCGATACTCCCAGTAACACCGCAATCTGCTCGCCTTCAATGCCTGCTCCGGGCAGAGGATCGAAACGGAGCAGGTTGCGTTCCAGTTCTCGTGACCGTCTCCCCCCGCGTGTTCCCCTTTCTTCCGTCGAGGTCGTTGCACTCTCGCCTCCCAGGTCAAAGTCGGGAGCAGCGACAACGAGTGGTGCGCTGGATTGATCGATGGATGTGGCTCCGAAGCGCAGGATATCGCGACCCACGCTGAGGTAACTAATCCGGTAGTTGTCGATCAGGTAGCAGCCATCATCGCTGGGTAGCACCTCGAACGGTAGGCGAGTGAGATCTCCATCAGGAGCGAGGAAGAGGTGCGTACATCCAGCCAACGCCATGAGCAGGGGATCGAAGACTGCTTGGCGCAGGCTCTCTCCACTACTGCGTGCTGTGGCCTGATCCACCTCGGTTCCTCCTGCTTTCATGTGACGAGTATGCTGGTTCTCGGTCTCGCCCGTGACCGTCCTCCTGAACGTTGCTATCCTCTCGTCAATGGCGTCCGCCCCGCCCAGGTCAATCATCCGCACCTGCTCGGGTTCACCGGCAGACAAGATAAACGCGAGGTAATGAGCCGGTTTCCATTCCTGCTCCCCCTGAGTGGGGATAGCCTTGAAGTCGAAGACGTCGAAACGGACGAACTCGACCAATACCGCCCCTTCGGGCAGCGCGTGAGCGACCGAGTGACAGTTGGCGGTATGAAGCTTCTGCTCCAAGCTCATCTCCGGAATACGCCGGGCCATTTCCGCTTCCAGGGAGTCTTTACGCGCGTTCCATGCGTGAAGTCGTTGATCGTGAACCAGGGAGCCTTCCGAACTGGGTCCAGCCAAGGTCTTCTGTGCAATCTGCATCCGCAAGGATGTAAGTTCCTGCAGCATAGGTTTCAGGTCTGGATACCTGTCTCCCAACACCGAATCCCGCTGAACTGCCAGAGCCTCTGCGCCAATCGCCTTACGGCGCAGAACGAAGTCTAGTCCTGAACGCGCGGCCTCGTGTGCGTCGGGAAAGTACTCAAGCACCAGGGAAAGGAACATGTCAAGTTGACCCTGCAAGGTCCTCAGATACGACATGCGGCGGGACTCAGAACCAATAGAGAAGATCTGCCATGTCATCAGATCTTCGATAGCAATGGCCCTTTCCATCATGGAGAGAGCTTCTGGTAAGCGATTTGTTGCAACGTACAGTTGCGATAAACCATTGAGAGTTCGGGCAAACTCTGGATGCTTTTCTCCGAGGGTGTTACGGGTAATCTCCAGTGCCTGATGGTAACCTTGCTCAGCATCGATGTATTTCCCCTGCTTGCGGTGCAGAAATGCCAGATTGTGCATGTTGCAGGCAACGTCTGGATGCTCTTCTCCAACCGTCAGGCGCAAAATGTCCTGCGCCTTCAGATAGCACTGTTCCGCCTCGTCATAGTCACCTACCTGGATACACAGCCCCGCGAAGTTGTCCAGCAAGACGGCCAGGTGTGGATGGTCTTTCCCCATGGCTGTAAGATAGCTGTTGAAAGCATCCAGATAAAACTTTCGGGCGAGGTCGTATCTGCCCATCTGGTCGTACAGCGCTGCCATGCTGGCGAGACTATTGGCATAGTCTGGATGATGTTCGCCCAGGACACGAAAGCGAGTCATCCACGCCAATCGCAGAGATGACTCAGCAAGGTTGAAGTCGCCCATCTCTAAGTAGAGCAGACCGAGGTTGTTCGCGTATCTGGCAAAGTCAGCGTTCTCACTCCCCTTGCTTGCGAGGATGATCTTCATCGCCTCCTGAAGGAGCCGTTCGGCCTCTCGTACGTTACCAGTCGTCTGATACAATGCAGCCAGATTGCCCAGAGTGACCGCGAACTTGGGGCTATTTTCTTCTACACCCCGGCGCTTGAGCACCAGCACCTGGTGATACAGTTCTTCAGCTTTACTGAGGTCACCCATCGCGTAGTAGAGCACGGCCAGGTTGTTGAGAGTCTGGTTGAAGGCCGGGGAGGACTCCCCCAAGTCGAGGCGTATGATCTCTAGTGCTCGCTGGTAGAGCGGCTCCGCCTCGGTATATCTGCCCTTCTGATCATAGAGTATTGCCAGATTATTCAGGCTCATAGCAACATCGGGATGATTCTCCGGCAATGTCCTTTGCCTAATCTCAAGCGCCTGCCGATAGAGCGGCTCCGCCTCGGCGGACTTGCCCATGGCGTAGTACAACTCGCCCAGGCTGTTCAGGCTCATCGCAAAGCGTGGGTGACGCTTCCCCAAAATCCGACCTCGGATCTCAAGGACCTGTAGCAGGAGCGGTGCTGCCTCGGCATGTCTGCCCATGGCTTTATACAAGAGTGCAAAGTTGTCAAGGGTGATAGCACGGTCCCAATCATGCCTTCTGTTAGTCGCATCGTAAATCGCCAGTGCCTGCTGATAGAGTGGTTCTGCCTCAGCGTATTTGCCCATAGAGCGGTACAACTCTGCCAAGTTATCTAAACTTTGAGCAACGTGCAGACTCCGGTTTCCCAGTGTCCGACCGCGGATGTGCAACGCCTGCTGATAGAGTGGCTCTGCCTCAGCGTATTTGCCCATCGAGTGGTACAACTCTGCCAAGCTCGTTAAGCTGGTGGCATAGTCTGGGTGATGCTCTCCCACCGTCATACGGTCAATCGCCAGTACCTGTTGGCACATCGGCTCCACCTCGGCATACCTCCCCGTCGCCTTGTAGAGCAAGGCGAGGTTATTCAGACTGGTAGCAAAGGTCGGATGTTTTTCACCGAAGTGGTGGCGAGCAAGGTCGCAGGCCTGTATAGCAATAGGTATTGCGCGCTCGTATTCACCTTGTCTATAGAGTTGGATGACTTGGTCATTCAAGCGGTTTACCTGCTCTTGGACGTTCATGGGCATCGCGCAGCTCCTTTCAACTCCTCGTTCTGCTTTGATTGCTATCATCCTCAATCTGCTACCGTAATAGCGGGTTAGGATCTCCCTGGCAGATAAAGGCCCCCCAATAACGAGGATGGAGTTACTTTGTCCTCATCGCCAGTTGTGCTTCGCGTAATGCATCTGCACGAGGAGAGCCGCCTAAAATACGACGATAGAAATCCTGCATCAACTCCTGGGTGTGTTGGTCTGGAATCTTCCATAAGCTCATTACCAACGTTTTGGCCCCGGTCTGTACGAAGGCCCTGCGTACCCCGAATACACCCTCCCCTACATGCACCTCGCCAAGCCCGGTTTCATATGCCGGGGTGGGATCAAGTTGTATGGCCTGCTCAAAGTCGGCCAATGCCTCATCGTTACACCGAAGTTTAGAATAAATAGCGCTTCGATCTGAGTAATGAAAGGCAAGGTAAGGAGCCAGTTGTATGGCCTGATTTACATTGAAGAGCGCCTCATCCTAGCCTTGTAATCGCTCTGGATGGCGTAAGTATACTTCATCAGAGCTTTATCGTAGCGCCGCTGACTGTTGTACTCGATACCACGGTTGAAGTGTTCGAAAGCGCGATTGCTGTTATCCACTCTAGCACACTCCTTGGTATAACCAGAGTCCAGCTTATTTTAATAGAAATGACAGTTAATCATTAGAAGAACGAGCAGGGGTCTATTTTTTTGGATACAGATTTTTAGGACATACAAGCGAAAATCATACTTCAGTAGTCTTTCAGTTAACAGAACTGGCCTTCGCACAGTTATGAGTGAGGTATGTAAACTAACTTGGCTTGCAAGAAAAAGAGCAGGAAAGCGGCAAAATGGGGAGAGAAAATGGGCGCGTCAGGAACGTTCGCGACGTTGCTCTTCCGAGCGGGTGCATTCTCTGCTGACGGTACCGTCAGCAGAGAATGCACCCGCTCGGCAAGGGGCGGGATCGCTCACGCTGCTGACTTTGCGGACAGCCAGCACCAGCTACTGAACAGCGTTGGATATCGCTTACTCCCCATTTTCTGTATTTCTTTCTGTTTTATAGGGGAAGCAGGTCGATTGGTGCTCAACAAGATAACGTAAAGGTGCCTATAAAATCACGAAAAAATAGACGAAAAAACAGGAATAAACAGATCAAAAGAATTATCATAGCGGCATCCAACTTGCAGCTCTAGACCTGACGAGCTATCCAGAACCTTATTTCTTCATTTGGCCTTATCTATCATCGCCAATGCCATATTAATTTGTTCTACCACATCTCTCTGCACTAATCCATCGCCTGGCTCTCGATTACGAGCAATCCGCTCTGCTTCGATGAGCGAAATGCCCTCTGGAACAGGAGAGATCGTATCAAGTCGCGGAACACCAATATCATTGATCCCGTTTTGCCACCAATCTCGCAGAGTAACAAGCATTCGTTGCCCTTCTTCTCCATGCTCAACTGAGTTCTGGACGATGGGATATAATGGTGTACCTTGCCCTCCCCCTGATAGCGCCTCGTCTAATAAAAATCGATTGAAGCGTAGAGCATGGATGAGAGCAAGCTGGTAGTAACGGAAGGTGAGGTCAAATCCACTTCCCCACTCTGGTATGAAGCCGTCCCAGATAAGATGTCCTCGAGTAAGATACAAAGAAGTAAAATAATCGTTATACTCATACCGCTGTGCTAGTTGCTCAGCTTCCGACCAGAGAGGTGGAATGGCAGGATAATCGCTCAGAGCACATTTTACGCGTACGAGGCCAGTAAGGGCCCCACCCTCATAGTAATGACGGCTTAACGGATGCGCTTCTGTTTGAGCAAGCTGGTAGGAATGTTGAGCTTTCTTGTAATCCTTCAGAACTTCGTAGACAGTAGCAAGACGCAGAAGAGCCGTGTCATTGTGAGCGTATAGTTTTTGTCCTATTGTGATGGATTGCATGAGATACTTTTCGGCTCTGTTCAACTCCCCGCATTTAAAACAGACAATCCCGTAGATCGTTAATGCTCCAAATACTTCCTGTTCACCCGCACTTCCCAAGCTGTATGCGAGAGAAAGGCTCTCCTCTGCCGCAGCTTGGGCTTCGGCACATTTGCCTTGAAGACCCAGACCGCAAGCCAAATCGCGGGTTTTCTCACACAGGTACTCTTGATCTCGCGATGACCTTGTAATGTTTAGTGCGCTGCGCAGCTCTTTTTCATGCTCTGCATAAAATCCCGCCCAAAGTTTCTCCCAGGTTGGGGATACTCGAGTTCTTAGGTAGGGAGGTTCACCTGCCGTCACATAGATCTTCCACATCGCTTCCTCGACGTCAAGCGTTTTTCGTAAATTCCCTAAACGTGCATACACACGTCGCTCGTATTCGAGAACAGCCAGAAGGCCCAAGTAATCACTACGTTTGTTGAAAAACGTTCTGGGTTCTTCAAGATAAGACAAAGCCTTTCCCATATCGCACTTGGCGATGTAGATGTCGCTCAGGTACACCCAACTCATAGCCATTTTCGCATCTGTTGCGACTCCCATCTTGAGACTCGACTCAAGCACACGAACGGCTTTTTCTTCCCCACCTGGCTGGCGTAAGCGTTCCCTCCTGCAGAGTATGCTACCCCAATCGCACAGCCCGTATGCCCGCAACTTTGGTTCTACTTGATCATTCTCGGCAATCACCTGATAAACCTCTTCTGCCTCGACAAACTGTGCCTCCAAATGTGTCAAGCGAGCATTGTAGTACTCTCTCCACAGTCGGCTGTTCTCCGTTGTTAACGGGTAGGTGTTCACATCATTTAGCAGTACCCGCAGCCGATTCGCCAGTCGATAGCCCGCGAGCTCCTCAGCTAGTTCCTGGAATCGTAGCAAACCATTTTCTTCGTCGGCATTTATACTATGGTACAGGATCTCCAATGTGTAGCGTTCACGCTCGTCACCAGTTGACTTTTCCAATCGTGCCTCGTAATACGCTGCTGCACGCTCGTGAAGAATACCGAAACGATCTGGCGCGCGTACTTGCAGCGCTTCGTTCATCATCGCGCGCATGGTGGCATGAACGGCGAACCCTTCCCTACGTGGACGAATGAATGGCCACCGCCACAACTCGGCATACAGCTCTTCCGCATTGCCTTTATCAAGCATGGCTCCGAGCGCATCAACGTTGAAATAGCGTAACACTGCTGCTGCCTCAAAGGCTGGTCGCATTGCATTCGGCACCCCCTCTAGCAAGCGATCGACCAGGTCAGCAACCACCTGTGGTCGTACTGTTTGAAAGTCCTCTACCCCGTATTTAACCCATAATTGTACAACCGTCGTCGCTACCATTGGCAATCCACGAGCAAACTCTACGATTGCCTCCACCTGCTTGGAATCAGGATCCCCGCTGCGGATATATGTATAATAGCGGTGTACCAGGGTGCGTACATCATCCGGCGTCATCTCCTTTACTTCAACGATTTCAGCCTTCCCCATCCAATCTTGCCAGAAGCGATCCCAGGAGGGTACCGTCCGACTCGCGATAACCAGGAGCACGTTTTTGGATAGCCGCCGCGCTAATTCACGCATCCAATGATCAAGCGCAGTCATTTGCTCATAGGTATCAGTCATCAACACGATACGCTGGCGAGTAGCAGCATTGGCCAGGTCACTCAGAAAATCGTTATCTAATCTTGTAGCTGGATCAAGATAGAGTTCCACGTCGGGCTTAGAAAGGAAACCACGCAACCAATCCGCAAATGCGTCTGCGCTTTCACCACCAACAGCACTCACGAGCGGACCAAAAATCGGAATGAAACCGGCTGCCACTCCTATGGCAGTTTTCGCAGCAGTCTTACCAAGAGTACCAGCGAGTTGAGATTTTGCTTGACTGGCCTTTTCTACCTCAGCTTCTACTTTGGCCTGAATGGCGCGATAATGAGTCAATGTCTTCTGGAAGACAGGAAGCGTTGAACCCTCGCGGTTCAGATGCTGTGCCCAATCTGCAAGCACGTCGACCGGGGAAGGTGCCTCCTCACTTGCAACCAGTGCTGAGGGAATACGGTGTCTGCGACAGGAAAATCCGTACATTTTGAGGAGAGTGGATTTGCCAACACCCCCAATGCCATGGATCACGAGGAGACGTTTGGGAAGGTTAGGTGCGTTGACGAGCTGCTCAAAAATCTGAAGGGCATATTCGGAATCAGTGTAGAATCTTTCCAGGTCGGTGTCTTCGTCGGCTGGTTGTGAATTCTGTTGATTTCCAAGGAATTTGCGCAGAAAGTGAGTCATATACTTCCTCCAGAGCTTTTTCGCAGAACGGAAACTGGTACTTTACGGGTGGATTTATACTGAGATGACCTTTGCTCCTCATTCATTTGCTGTAGCTTCGCTTATAACTCCGCATAGGCATTTTGACCGAGGTGCTCCACACGTTTCGTAAGAATCTCAACTGTCGGCTGGCTATAGATTCTCGTCGTATCTAGTGATGTATGTCCAAGTAGCGTAGCCAACCCAACAACATCACCTGGATACTCTGCCAAATAGTTGCGTGCAAAGGTATGCCGTAATGTGTGAGCACTGGCGTTTGCTGGAACGAGACCGCGTGCAGCCGCATCGTGTACTACTGCATCGATCATCTGCCGCATAGCCGAGGTGGTTAGATGGCCGCCTTTCTGGCTGAGCCACAGTAGCGAGGGTTTCGCATTCGCTTTGGATCGGGGCCAAGCAAGAGCCAGTGCCTTGCTGGTGGGATCACACGCAAATCGAGGGGCAACATACTCTGCAAGTGCTTGACGAGCTGAGGCATTAAGAGGAACAGCACGGGCCTTATTTCCCTTGCCGTGTCGAATTGTCACACGACCACTTCGCTCGCCAAATGCTATATCCTCCAGATTGAGCTGGCTACACTCATCCAGGCGTATCCCTGTTTGTAAGAGAACCTGCAGGATAGCGTAATTACGGATCCCTTCGCGTGAAGTCCGCACTTGGCGAAGGAGCGCATTGACCTGTGTCGGTTCAAGGCCCTCACGCGACGACGCTTCCTGTCGTCCTACCAGTTTGATGCGCTTTGCCGGGTTTGTCTCGAGATAGCGCTCTACGGTCAGCCAGGCGCACCAGGCCCGTAGCGCACTGATATGTCCGTTCACGGTACTCGTGGCCCGCTTTTGAGTGCGTTGCAGAAAATTGCGGTATCCGATCAGCGTAATCGGCGAAAGTTGTTCGAGGGTGAGGCGCCGCTGTTCTTCTTGCTCAAACCAGGTGAGAAAACTCTCGATGGCACTCTTATAGCGTCGTACGGTTCCAGGTGCAAGGTCGTTGGCTCGTAGATCGGCCAACCACAATTCCAGTAAGGCATCTATCGTCAGGGATGCCATACGTGTCCTCCTCGCGTTTTTTCGCCTGTTTCTGTTTTTTCATCTGTTTTATTGTGCTGTTAGCAGTATACCATACGGATGACGTTGAGCGTGAACAATGAGCTAATCAACTAGAAAACAGGTGAAAATACCGCTTTTCGCTTATATTTGTGAGCTATAATACACCGCTTGTTACCTAAAGCATTCAGCAATTGAACAGATGACCTTCATAGTCTAGCTAACACAGCGGTACAAGAATGACTAACGCAACTTAGCAACAACTTCAGAAGCAATATACTGATACGATCGAAGTAGCCTTAAACCTGGCACATAAGTACTTCCGGTATCGACTTTCACTTCGATGGCTTTGTTCTGCTGTAGGGGAAAGGTCTCATGTAACCAGGTCTCTAGGATACTCTCAAAGCTATCAATATCAACCTTTGCATATATTTTCCGCAATGTTGATTTCGCCGGAAATTTGTCTTCAGGTAACCCAAACCAGCGCAGTAATTCTGGATTTTGATAGCCCCACCTCGCGACTGCACCATTGTTTTGAGCGCCATTTACAACAGCAGCAGTAGTCAAGAGCAGTATAGGTACTAAATCATATTCTTGACGCATTGGTCGTACAATAACATTTGATAACATCAATTGCTTACCAGTGCAGGCAGCTGCTAAAGAGTTATATGTCACTGATCTCCCATTCTCGTTCCCGCTTAAACCTCTTTTTTCGACTTCCACAGATCCTTCAGGCATCTGGTTACTTAATAGCGTACCAGTACAGAGGCTATGGTATGCAATTTGGCCAAGTTGCCTGAGGAAAGGGTGAGCCGATGTAGCGTCATCAGTCCGAGCACGTCGTAGAAATACGTGATATGGGGGCACGATCTGTTCTTCCAGGCAGCTTCGTACTGTCCATTGCAATTTTCGCCATATGAAAGCCGGAGAAGTCTCAATAGCTTTTTCAAGTGCATGTGAAGTCAAGGGTAGGATATTAAAGGCATTTGATTTTTTCAACAGGTTATTGCTAAGCTGGACAACGAGAAGTTGTCGAGTTATTCTGATCGGGAAATCTGAGCGAGCACGAATCTCTTCAGCAGTTTCCATAACAGCCTTTGCTAAATCAGCATCAACTTGTGAATAATGGTTGCGCAGCATCTGAATTCTACTCTGCAATAATTGCTCGTTTCTCAATGAGAGTCCTCCACTAGTGTAATGCTCTTTGAGCCATTCGCGATCATGCTCCCACAACCAGTAATAGGCTTGGGAAGGCGCCTTTACCGTCTTTTTGACTTCTGCATCCGAAAGAGATTTACGCGTTTCTTCCCACAAAGCACGATATGTATCACGCTGTTCGTTAATACTGTCCTGGTGAATTTTTGGGCGTTTCCCACGACGAGGTATGTCTGGAGCAAATGGCAAACCTAATCGGGCAGCTTGACGCTGTACAGTTTTAGTGCTGACATGCATCAAGCATGCTATCTGTGAGGTAGGAATTTTGGGATCTAACCAATAGGTAGTGAGCTGCTGGTCCCAAACATCACCATATTGTGAAATTGCGCCGATACGGAACGACGCTTCATCGTCTATGTCCGGCCCACTACGACTGTATTTGAACCCGCAGAGGCAGGCAAATGTAGCGATAGGACGATTTAGTGGGCTATGTCTGAGAGTGTAAGATGTGATGACGCGCTCTTGGAAATGTGAACACAGTGGGTTCAAACAAGGCCAAGGTCCATTACCAAAAGGAGCTGAGGTGGGATGTGGTTTAGTAAAGAATTCCTGGGTGGTTTCGCAGAGAAGCTGAATAAATAGCAAATGATGCAATGGGTGTCGTATAACTGTCCAATTCGCCAGCCAATTTTCTTTTGATTGTATTCCACATTCTAACTTTTCTAGCAGATCAGCAGGATAATAATCTAAGGCAACCTTTTTGAGCTTTGCATATCGCACTCTACCCCTAGTAGCTACGAGGCCACGCTCTGCAAGGAGGCTAAGATATAATTGTCGAACATACCCTTGGTCTATAGAGACTGGCTGTTCTAAAAGCCATTTTGCATTACGAGCTATTTGTACTAATATTGCACAGAGGTGTGCGGGCACTCTATGCTGTGGCAAGGTGTTTACAGAACACTCAGCAGAGCAAAATTGAGCAACGTTGTAGCCATGTGCCATATTAACTGAGCTATCCTCTAGCATTATTTCGTGAATAGGGCATACTAAGACTCCAGGGACTTGATGGACGCGGTGCCAGTAACACTCCCCGTATGTTAAACGATCATAATCAACGCATGCTGGGCAATATCTTAACCATTGCACCCTCGATACCTTGCTTGTTGTGATACCAGCAATCCAATGCACGGCCGGACTACCAGCCTTCATTCGATGCCGTAGAATAGATGAGCGTTCAAAAGATAAAAATGGTGCGTAGAGAGGGAAGAGTGTGTGTTGATCGATGATGATGTCGGCAGTATACCTATGATATGGAGGTAGTGCCTGGATTAGATGTTCAAGGCTCGATGGCAAATCTGTCACCACGCCATTTGTCTGGCCACCAAAGAGATGCTGGCTGACGATGGAGTATGAACGAAACTGCATTCTGTCAAAATAGCGGCAGGCAACGCTATAGACCGTTTCATCAGGTAAAAAATCAGTGAAATGGCTGATCTTCATAATATCCTCTACTTATAAGCCTTAATGTAGCATCAACAACTGTTGCAGTTTACCTATAGCAGCATCAAGGGCATCTTTAACAACGGCATTTGAGAGAAGCTGCCCTACCCCTGAGAGACGAACAAGCTCCCAACGTTCTGGAACCCTGCCTTGATTGTAGAAGTGTATTGAAGCCCATTGAATCCGGCGAATGGCGAATGCTATGCGCGATTCTTCGACTTCTGCTAATGTGGCTGCCGTAGAAGGCAGAAGATCGAGATGTTGCTGCATCATTGCTGTGTATCCAATTGCTCTGCCAATGGCTGCAATCGAAATCCTTCGTGGCCTTCCAGATTGCGTTCGCAGTCTCTGGGCAGCCTCAGGAATTAGTTGAGAAATTCTCGTATCACGTACTGTCCAATCGACGCGTTGTGCAGGTTCCGGTCGCTTTCTAGGTGGCAGATGCTGTTCAAGCCAATCACGATCATGCCGGTAGAGCCAGGTATACACTTGCGGTATCTGCAGACGCACAAATTTCCTCCCGCGATGGCCATGGGTCTCGCATGCCTTCTGCCATTCAGTACGCATGAGATCAAGGTGTGACTGGCCAACTTCTGCATCGTGTTCTGCCCCTGATATTCTCTGAGGAGGCATTGCCAGCGCCTTTTTCTTATTCATTCGTACCATGGACAGCTTCAAGCGTTGGGTATGACGTTTCACTGTCCGAGGGTCGACCCCCAGCCGTTCTGCAATCTTATTCACACTGAGGGATGCGTCGTTCCAATACTCTCGTAGCGCGCATTCCCATACCTGGCCTACAGCGATAATTTTGCCGCGCCGGTACATATCATCTCTGCATGTGTCGGGTCCTGCGCGCCCATAGGTAAAACCGCACGTACAAGCAAAAGAGCCGCTAGGCCGCCCATTCAATCCAGGTGGATAGGTTATGGCGCAGGTTCTAATGGCGCATGTGTTGTAATGAGCACAAACTGGATTGAGACAGGGCCATGGGCCACTGC
>Ga0137383_10001769_pt1 | contig 13078 bp, 26 predicted proteins | sample SagtaG_19_FD_104817 | JGI IMG/M metagenome (GOLD analysis project Ga0137383, IMG submission 104817) | Vadose zone soil microbial communities from Sagehorn Ranch, Mendocino, California, USA - Sage2_R_40_16 metaG | ecosystem: Environmental > Terrestrial > Soil > Vadose zone | place: USA... | reverse complement strand
CCCAGACGCCGATAATCGATGGACCTTCATCGGGATCGTCGAATTCTCCATGTGGACACAGCGACGCCATGCCGACAGGCTCATCGCTATCCTGGAGAGCCACAGCGACGTGTTTGACGTGGTGCCAGCGCTCTCCTTCGAAGAGAATTGCCCACGATGCTACCGCTTGCTCGTAGACGAGTCCATTGGCCAGGACGGACGCGGGATCGCCACGCCCGACGACGACGATCCTCATAGCGTCCCTTTCTGTATCGCCGCCTCAAACGCTCTTTCTCCCAGCATAATTTTCTCCTTCCTACTATCAGGCACTGTTGCCCGAAATATCCCGTATCGGATTTGAACCGATGACTTCCACGTTGAGATCGTGGCGGCATATCCACTAGCCTAACGGGACAAAGTAGCGCGTACGGGGCTTGAACCCGTAATCTCCTGCTTGAAAGGCAGGTGGCTTAACCATTCGCCTAACGCGCCGTGTGCCATGCATTCCCTGAGTTGCAAGGATATGCATGGACTATTCGAACTAATCGATCAAATCACCTACAGAATACTGAGGATTGTGGGATATCGCAACACAGTATTGTTGTAATTTTGGGTCCCACACCGCTATAGCCCCATACGCGTGAAACACGGCATGCCCTACCGTGAAAGCCGCTGGGAGGCTGATCGGCCCGTTGATCCTGAGCAATGGACCGCCCTGTAACCCGCCTGCAGACTTGATCTCTACCAGGCGGCTGTGCACGTCCTGAACGATCTCCGCATTGGTCGCAGGATCGCCAAAGGATGTACGGAGAATGCTCTCCTGAGCATCGAAATTGATGTTGAAACTTGACATGATAGAATTTACCTTTCTGAACTATATTTCATCCAAACGCGTTACCGGGCCATGCCCAAAGATCTGAGCAGTCTCGTAGGTCTCCCAAGGGGAGCAAAACGGCCCCCAGTCTGTATCGATACTCTTATCTCTGGAGGGCTTGCGGACGGATCTTGAAAGATTGGGAACTCCACCCGTGCAGCGGTCGCCGTAGGCATTTCCCCAAGCGTTATCGGGATGGAAGAAGCGAATGCGCGCCTCTCCATCGACTGAAGCAAATCCCGTATCTTTCATGAAATGCTCCAGCCACTCTGCAGGGAAACTCACAGGCGCAAGTCCCTTGAAACACGAAATCATCTGTCTTTCTGGCATACTTTCCCTTTCTTGTACTATTGCACTAAAAACGCACTACTATGCATCATTCCTCCTCCAATCCTCCAACATCTTCTCCACCGTCATGCCCGCATACTGATCTGACTTATCATAATACGGATAATCAATGAAACTATAGAGGCGATAGAGGCCGTCTGACCAACTAAAAGCCAGAGGTGCCTGAAATCCATAGAAGGCACAAGCCTTCTCTGCCTCTGCAAGCACCTCTGGTAGGACATCCGGCGCGGATAGCTGACAAATGCGTGCTATCCGCGCCCTATCCTCTGGTGAGAAATGCTCCTCATTGGAGATCTGGTATATCTCCACCTTTCACCTCTTCGTTCTCCGCAATCATCACGATCATCGCCTCAAACTCGATAACCTTGGCGATGATGATTTTACTCAATTGCGCTACTCCTCAAAGAATTCGTGACAATCCCTACCGGATTTGTCGAGAGATACACGACTCTCTCAATAATCTCAGCAGGAATAGCATCACCGTTCAAGTACTGATTGACGTGCTCAACGCTCACAGTGACATTCATGCTCCTGATGTCATCTATCGCGTTGATAACCACTTTCGCTTGACGTTTGCGCTCAAGCCTGAGCAAGAGCTTTTCGGACTCGACAATATCGTCGCGATCCTGCTCAAGCTTCTTGAGGCGCTTTTCATGATCGTCACGTGGGTCTTGCAAATATCACCTCCCTTCTCGAACATCTGTCACATTGCACTATTGATGCAACGTCGGGTATAGTATTGTTCAATAGTTGCTGGCAGGATACTGTTCTCTCAACGTAGCACTATCCTGCTGGGGCTATGCCACTGCTTTATCATCCTTTGCAGGATAACTTCGATCCCGCATAGGATTGTACAAATTCAATCCCTCAACATCATTCGCCGTGATTTTTCTTCCAATTTGTTCACTGAGAGCCGCTAATACGCTCTCAGCAACTTCTCTCGTTGTATGCTTTTCTCCTCTTTCCATCCTCACGATAGTGGATTCAGAGACACCAGCCGCTTTAGCCAACGTCCTTCTGCTGATGTAGTTGCTCTCTCGAATTTGCCTTAGAGTTGGCATTGCAAGCCCCCTTTCTTTATGATGAATGTATCATAACACAGAACTCAGGTTCTTGTCAAGCATATTTGCTATCAATTTTGCTATCATATTTATTTACATACATGCTTGACAACATGAAAGAATACTGTTATTATAAGAGAGTCGAAAGACAACAAAAAACCCGCCTCTGATCAGGCGGGTAGTTGCGAAACTCACCAGAGTTTCAACGTGTTTCATCTGCTGAAAGGATCATACCATGATTTCAGTTCAAACGCAAATCGCTGTTCCATGTAGTTGGTGTCTACAAGAGCAAGGCAAGCCCCAGGGCTCAGGCTCACATGGCATCTGCAGGGCCCATGCGACAGCAGAGTACGAGCGCTACCGAGCGGCACGCCCACAAGTAGCGCCTGTATACGCCATCTGCGGACATATCGGAAGAAGCGAACAGTGCTCTTGCGGTGCATTCCGGTGTACTCAGAATTACGGCTGTTAGCCATCTGGAGCCGGGGCAAGACAGTCCTGGCTCCCTTTTATTCTCCACTTTAGTTAACGAACATGGAAGTACAATGAGCAACTTTAGCGGCTTTGAACCATCGAATACCACACCAGTTCCTGACATTTTATTTGATGAGCTTCTTTCGGAACTTTCAGGCTCCGAATTGAAGGTCCTTCTCTACATCATAAGACGTACTAGAGGTTTTAAAAAGGACACTGATGCAATATCACTTTCTCAATTTCAGAACGGCATTGTTACCAACGATGGAAGAGTTCTTGATAAAGGATGTGGATTGAACCGCGAAACAATTTGTAAGGCTCTGAAGTCTTTAGAAGATGGAGGATATATCAAAAGTGAAAAAAGCACAACTCACCTGGGGGACAATGCTGTAACCGTCTATAGCATCCGCTTCAAGGGTGATGTAGTTGAAAAATCGAACCAGGGTAGTCGGAAAAGTGAACCACAAAAGGTAGTCGGAAAATCCGCCCACGGTAGTCGGAAAAAGTCGATGGGGGTAGTCGGAAAATCCGACCCACAACAAACAGTAATACAAGAAACAGTTAAACAACAAACAGTAATAAAAGAAGAGAGGGTAGACCGTGAACCATTTGCTCCTATCGTCGCACCTTCGTCCCCTTCTCAATCATCATCTTTCTTTTCTGAGGCAAAACCTCAAGAGAAAACCTCTTCCAAGAAGAAGACAGAACCTCTTATGCCACCTCAAGATGCACCATGGCCTTCGAGAGAAACTGCCGTGCAAATTGTAGAAGCAAAGAAAGGGCGTATTTACAGTGATACGACGCGGAAGCAAGAACTAGGTGAAGCTAGCAAGATTTTAGAAATGACTGTAGACAATGCACTTATCACTAGAGAACAATTTGAAAGCGCATGGGATGAGTTAGCATCTTCTAGCTGGTGGGATGAGCACGGAAAACCATGTATGCTTAAATATCTCAGGAGAGATGACACCATTGTAGGTATAGTTAAGAAGCTCAAGAGGAAAGGGAAGCCTAGCAGCAATACACAAGTGGAAGTGGTAGACATGGAAGCTGATCGTGAGAGGGCTCGTATCAAGAACGAACAACAGTTGCAACTCATGAGAGAAAGACGACGTAAAAGAGAAGAAGCATTAAAAGTAAAAGGAGTACAACAGCATGGATAGTATCAATGACAGCATGTATCAGAAAAGCATGGAAGCTCGTTTCTTGCGACTTCCCCAGACAGAACTTGAAGCTCTACAGCAGTGTGAGGCCTGTGGAGAGACGATTTTCCCCAAGCGATTGACGTTCAATGGACACCTCCGGTATGGTCCTTCGAGATGTCAATGCCAGGAGGAAGTAGTCAGGCGTGCCCAGATTGAAGAGCAACGCAAGGTTATTCTTGAGGCTCAGAACATCAATACCTACACGTGGCTAGGGCGGGAATGGCGGGATGTTTCTCTTCGAGAGAAGACCTTTGAGAACTTTGACCGCACGAAACAGGAGCTGGCTTATGATGCGGCACGGGAATTCGCCTATGATCCCTGTGGCAATCTGGTTTTGCACGGCTCTTACGGTACTGGAAAAACACACCTACTGGCAGCTATCTGCAATGCAGCTCTCAGGAAGGAGAAGCCCACTTCTAGCCTCTTCGCCACATCAGCAAATCTCTTTGCAGCAGTTCAGCACAGGATAGGCGAGAATGAGAGCTATCTTCCCCTCCTGCAGAAGGCTATCTGCGCGCAACTGCTCTGCATCGATGACATCGACAAAACGAAGCACTCGGACTTTCGTGAGGAGATCTATTTTGCCATTATTGATGGCAGAACAAAGCGGGAATTGCCAATTGCTATCAGCACGAATAAGTTGGATGAGTTACACAAGTATGTCGGGGGTGCCGTCGCCTCTCGATTAAAAATGGGACGAACTGAAGTCGAGATGACAGGCAAAGATTACCGAGAGGAGTTATAAAGACGCGTTTCAATCAAGGGCGGGAATTTGCGGGAAACGAGGTGGTAGGAGGAAGCGGCTCTGTTTCCTCCTACCACACCACGGCATCTAGCCATCCTTGTCCAGGACGCACGCGCCAGGTGTGACAATCTCGACCTGGAAGCGCCCGATACTGCTGGTGTACTCTGTCGTATTGCCAGCCTGGTCCAGCACGGTAGCACCTCTGGGCAAGAACCGATTGCAATAGGCTACCGTTGCATCTTGTGTCCACTGATGGACACTTGCTACACTGATGTAGTTGACCTTATCCATATCGTCCGTTCGTATGACAATTGAGGTATCGGGGTCTTTCTTGTCGTAGAACACATTCGGTGATGCTGTACTGTACCAGTAGTAGAATACAGCACTAGGGGCACCGATGGTCGGATGGTCGAGAATGGGCTGCTTATCTGGATGCGGTAATGGGACTTGGCTGCATCCACCGAGTGCAACGAGCAGTATGCAAACTATCGTAAAGCGTTTCATGTAGAGTAAAACGAGTGTGAAGCGAGATCGTCACTTGAAAGGAGGGATCAGGATGACACGCGGAGAGGCTCTAGCAATCATTCAGATGTTAGAGTCGTGCAAGAGAGACATCTCTCTTAAGAATATCAAGAAAGTAGCAAAGGCCATTGGTGTAAAAGTTGTAGATGAAGAAAGAGCGTGCCTTGAAGAGATGATACGCGTACGCTTAGATATCGAAGCAGAGGAGTGATTATGTTCGATTTGTGGCACATTGAAGAAGATCTGTACGTTGTGTAACTGTAGGTATTGCGAGAAGTGCAATGCAATGCATCTCTACCATTGCAGTAGAGGACAGAAAGGCAGAAACGCGTGACCAGAATTACACCACAGGACTTGCATAAGGAAATGCTATCAGCAGGCCATGACTACACGGAAGAGTGGGAAGACCTGACTGAAGAGCAACGAGCAGTGTTCGTCAAGATGTCCAGGAACCTCAACCGGATTGCAGATGATGAGAGCGTGAGGCGATTGCCAACACGCAAGTCTCTCATCAGACAACATCAACGGGACATAGACGAGCTGACAGACAAGCCATCGCGTATGGGATCGTGGATTGATCGATTTTTAGAGCAGTCGCTAGACCAGGGCATGGCGCAATACCACAAAGTCGCTCTCAACTACCTGGAAAGTGGAGGTGATATCGAAGCGACAATAGACGCATTATCAGCAGAAGAGTTGGAAGAGAAGATGAGAGCTGAAGGGTACTTTGTTTGTTCCTGTGAAGATACTCGTAGTGCGTCCGAATAGTTGATAGTACAATAGTTGCAAGAAAGGTAAATGAAATGCCAGGAAAGACAAAAATCGAGTGGACTCATGTAGTAGACTCAAATGGCTTACAGTTTGTAGGAGAGTCAATCAATGCAGTAACAGGTTGTACGCAGATAAGCCCGGGGTGCGATAGATGCTATGCTCTTACCTTTGCAGAGCGCTTTAGGGGCGTTCCTAACCATCCCTACGAGCAAGGCTTCGACCTCAGACTCTGGCCTGAACGCCTCGACTATCCTCTGAGACAGAAGAGGCCACGCGCCTACTTCGTGAACAGCATGAGCGACTGGTGTCATGAGGATATTCCGCTCGACTTTGTGCAGGACATGTTCAGGATGATGTGCCGAGCTGACTGGCATGTCTACCAACTCCTGACAAAGCGTGCGAACCGCATGCTGCAGATGCTACCGGACCTGCTAGACACCATCGAAGAGGAGACGGGTAGCCGCACATGGCCCTCTCACATTTGGACTGGTGTCACGTGTGAGTCTTTTCAGCAAAGAGGGCGTATCACCCATCTCAGACGCGCTAAAGAGCAGGCCAACATCCCTACCACCTTTATCAGTTACGAGCCTGCTCTTGGGAGCCCCATAGGGCTTGATCTATCTGGGATCTCTTGGGTCATAGGTGGAGCTGAGTCGGGACACGGTGCGCGTCCTATGGGGATGGACTGGATGAGACAGCTTCGCAACTTGTGCCAACTCTATGGCTGCAAATTCTTCTTCAAGCAGGCTGTTACACCAGAGGGGAAGAAGATTAGTACGCCGGATCTCAACGGGCGGCAGTGGATAGAGTTCCCTGACTTCGCGATGAGCAACACGTACCATCCGGTTGAGTCAGTCTATCAGCAGCGTTTAGTGAGAGTATAACGTCAAATGCGGAGACGATTCGCTCGTTCTCCGCAGATTGGAGGTGAAATTTGCGCATTTACCCTATTGGTTACTCGACGCCTAGAGCCCGTGAGCGCATAGACGAGCTGCTAGAAGGCTCTGAGACGCTGCTCATAGACACGCGAATCAGCCCTTGGTCTTGGGACAGTTACTGGAAAGGGGAAGCACTCAAAGCCCGCTACGGTGAGAAATATCGCTATGCCGGTAAGTACCTAGGCAATCTTGGGTACAAGAGCGGCTATATCAAGATTGCGGATATTGAGACGGGCTTACGCGGCCTTATGACGTATCTGTATGAGGGACACGATCTTATCCTCTTGTGCCAATGCCGCAAATTTAATACCTGCCATGTAAGCAGCATTGTAGATGAGCTGCTAGGCAGGTATATAGTTGAGGTAGTCCACTTTGGGGAGCAAGTGCAGTGGACACAAACATACACACAAAAGAAGGGGAGCCTCTAAATGGGCTCCCTGTTTCGATCTCCCAGCCACTCGTTGCTCAAGCAAAAGCACGTGAGCAGCACGTGAGTATGCATGTCCCCTGTATCCTCATTCTCACGCTTGAGGAGCCTGGGACGAGCATCCACACCTTTTTCAGCGCTGTCTACGATGGACTCTAGGAGCTTGTATACAGCCAGGATATCGTTGTCCATGTCACCCATTTTTCGCTGACCGAGCTTACGAGCCGTGTGCTTCAGCTCGTCGAGAAACGTTTCGCTGATCTCTATGTGCATATTTCCTCCTAATGATGCATAGACGACAGTATATCATACGAAATGATATACAACACAATAAAGACTACAACAGCAAACGGGATAATCCACAGGTATTTCACCCTTTCCTATCCTTTCTCGCTTCTAAGATATCCTTCTCCAGTTGCTCCCGTAGCGCGTCTAATTCATCGCATACGGATATATACCTTCCCGCGTCCATGACGTACACGCGTATCTCGGTATACGTGAGACGCTTGAGCAGCATGTGAAGCTCTGCTTTGCTTCTATTGAGAGATCTTGCATGTGGTGTGTCCTTTCTATTGTATGTCTCTAAGAACGCTAAAGAGCTTCTGCTCTATCTCAGTTCTCAGGCGTAGTTTTGTGACTATATCGCTGCCATTGGATATTTGAGGCTGTACATCCAATACACCTTTTATTTGCTTGATAGCGTCGATAGTGGATTGTGCATCATCATCTCGAATATCTTTCTCTAAGATGACAATGAATGCATTGTATCTATCTGTCATGTTGTCCTTTCTCGACCGGCAAGAGGGAGTGTGGGCTCCCTCTGCTATGCTACTTTGCTTCTTCTACGAGCGGAAATTGCAATTGTGCAACAAGCTCTCCATTATGTACAACAATTTGGAATTGTACAATATCTCCACTTGTATGCTTGCCATATGCGTTACCGTGGAAATGTCGCACTAACGCTTCATAGTCTCTCACTGCACGGTACACAATCAACCGTATATGCTTGAGCATAGAAAGCGCTCCTAGTGCGAGCTGTTTGTTCTCTACGATATCCTTTGCTGATATCGCTTTGAATAGCACTTTAAATGCTTGTCCAAAGAATTGCATTGTGCCTAGCTGAGCCCTTAGATGCTCTTCTTGGTTGATAGAGTAGCTTCCAGTCTTGCGAATGGTTGGCAAGACCTCTTCAAAGATCCAATCTTGGAAGACTTTCGCCTCTGGTTTGTTGCTGCGAAAGATCAATCGATACAGATTAGGCTCGTTGACGCAAAGCATTTTTTGGTTTCCACCAGCAGTAGGGAGGTTACTTTCGGTAACCCCCTTTGGATCTAGACGATCTGTGGCACGGCTAACTTGTCCTAGTTCCAAAACCCTGCAGACATCAGCAGCAACCCACCAGTGCTGTCCATCAATAAAATTGACACGGATCTCTTGATCCTTGAAACTGAAAAACTGTAAATTCTGATTCATATGTAGTATCCTGTTTCCGAGTACTCCAATGAGTTGAGACCTCCGGGAGTACTCACTAGTAGACAGAGATAGAGGTTTGTTCTTTGGTCGGAATGGCCTCTATCTCTGGTCTATGCCACTTCTTCCAATCTCTCCTCTTTCATTCGTTTCCTGCCGCTTATTGCTACATTAATACCTGTTACCTTATTTAGGTAAAAAGGTCTCTCGTATATTCCTGAGAAAACCTTTAGCAGGTGATTCGCGGTACGTCTGTACGTCGGCTTCCCATCGCGAATACGTGCAAGTGTCACTTCACTGAGTTGTGCGACATCGGCAAGCTTTCTGATCGAAATGTCGAGATTATCGAAAAGATCATGAATATCGTAGATATCCTTTTCCTCTAACATTGGTACCTCCTTTCGAATATTCATGCTTCACTACATACCAGTGTAAACGAATATTTCTGAATTGTCAATAATTCATGGCTTAATCTATTGACAGTCTAAGAAATCTATGGCATAATAGAACTGTCCCCGATTGAGGGACCACTACCGAGAGAGGCAACGAACATGGCAGCATCGAAGACACCCAAACAGGTTCAAGTCTTGGCGAAATATACGCACAAGACAGACGGCAAACCGAATGGGCGTATCTCGTATCTTGTCCGTAGTTCGGACGGGAAAAGCGAGTACTGTACGACACTGCAGGATGGTCATGCAGTTGGGTGTAGCTGCCCCTCGAAACGTCCCTGCTATCATGAAAAGCAATTAGAGCAGAAGGAAGCGGGTCGTCCTTTCTGCTCAAGGTGCTTGCCAGTGTGGGCCATCTGGTTGGTTGAGGCTGGTGTGCTGGTTGCTCCTGCTAAGGTTGTCAGCAAGGCAGTTCCTACGGTTGTCGAGCCCCACTTGCCCATAGCGATGGAGCTGCCCGAGGATCTCAAAGGGCGAGGCAAGGTTGCCAAGTCGGTGGACCTCTCGACAAAAGGCAACCTCAATGGGAATCGGGGCTTTGCCATCATGAGATCGGAGGTGGCGTGATGGCGACGCTCTACCACGTCTCAGGATGGTCGGACATCTCAGAGAGGTCCGTCGGCACGTCCTTCGTTCTCTGCCCAGGGCGACAATGTGCTGAGGGACTGGGCGTGTACTTTGCAGAAGGCGCTACGCGCGTCTCAGCTGCTGAAGGATGCCAGGGCTCTCCGTCGGCTGTCGTGGTGATTGAGGCCTCCGATAGCGCGGGCTGGTGGCAATCGAAAGCCGCCAAAGCTCGCAAATTTGGCAAGCCTCGCACGTGGCACAGCGACGGTAAGCGTGTCACGTGTACAATTGAGGCAATTGATATTGTAGAAAATATCCCCGTCCTGCAATGCGCATGGGCGTGGGAGTAGCTAGAAAGGAGCGTTGTGACAGATTATATTCGAGAGAAGGGTATTTTCCATCTTGTCCTGGATGGGACGGAAAAATATCCCGAGTGGATTTATACAAATCAGTCCGTTGATTATCATTCGAGGAAAATCAGTTTTATTGTTCATGTCCGTGAAGTGGAGTCGTATTCCGTTGGAGGCGGATATCACGATGATGAAGGTCACTGGAATTCTGTGGGGGCATGGCCCACCACGCAGATAGAAGAGGATCGTTATCGTGAAATCGGACGACACGAATTCGATATCCGCGATGAAGATATGCCTCGGATCTTTGATCGAGAGGTTGTTTTCCGGTATTGCCGTCCCGGGAAACGCACTACGTATATTGCCGCATTTGATCCAGAGTCAGGCGAGCCCGTTGCCGTCTGGAGCGCAGAGGATCGCTGGATCTCTGCGAATAAGAAATTGTTCGCGGGGCACATGCAAAAAGGTGAGAGGGACAGCGCAGACGATCCAATGCGCAAAGAGCCATCTCTCATGGCTGAATTTCAAAAGTTGAGATCAGTTGAGATCAATAGAGTAGCCTGAAAGGGAAAGGAGCATTTCAATGTCAAATAAGGTAGATCATGCAAGTTATCATCATGAGTTGTGTTCGTGTGGTGATCCATGGTGCCACGGATGTCCCACGGACGAGGAGTTCCATGCAGAGAGGGACGCGGCAGGGCGCATATCTCTGCCCTGGTCAGCAGACGAGCAGGCGATAGAGCCTGTAGACATAGAGAAACGCGCTCGTTTTTGGGAAGAGCAGGACGCTGCATGGGAGTTGGAGCAGATGCATAGGGACCCTAGACGAGAGGAGTTCTAGTGTGGGCGGGAAGGCGTGTACAGGTTAAAGCCACGCCTTCCCCTTTGTACGGTGGAATAGGGGCTAGTTTCGAGGCTAGCCCACGAATATATTATCATATATTGAGAGGAAATTATTATGAGTGCGGACAACATCAGGGCGTTAGTGCCCCAGCAACAATTTGATAATCAGCAGTTGGAAATTATCCGTAAGACAGTTGCAAAAGGTCTCAGTCCTGAGCAATTCTTACTTTTTATTGAGGTAAGCAAACACTATCGCCTCAATCCGATGGCGAAGCAAATTTATGGATTTACGGACAATAAAGGACGAATGATCGTCCAGACCTCCATAGACGGCTTTAGGCTCATGGCAGAACGAACCGGATTGTATGGTGGACAGATCGGGCCTGAGTGGTGTGGGCTTGATGGGGTATGGAAGGATGTTTGGCTGGAGAAAGAGCCCCCGGCTGCTGCACGCGTTGGGATCATCAGGCGAGACTTCGACAAGCCCATCTGGGGTGTAGCGCGCTACACCAGTTACGCCGGAACAACTCCGGTCTGGTCGAAAATGCCGGATGTTATGCTTGCCAAGTGTGCTGAGAGCCTTGGTTTCAGGCGCTCATTTCCTGCTGAGATGAGTGGCCTCTATACCTCAGAAGAGATGGAACAGTCGGGCATGATGCCTAGCTATTCTATCCAAGAAGAGAGGCAAGAGCCTACAGAAGAGGACAAGAAGAAATCACGCCTCAACACCATCTTCAAATCTGGCAAAGCCAAGGGGCTCTTCGGATCGAAAGACGAGATGGCCGAGTACATCTCAGATGGCCTCAAGATGGCCGTCACAGCCTCTGACATCGCAAATCTGGGCGATGATCTCCTGTTAGTCATTGAGCGAGAAATTGAGGGCGCTCAGGGGCTGGCAGAGGCATCATAGCAATAGTACAAGGCCCGGGCTGCGTCACCAAGCGTCCCGGGCTTTGTACTATGAATTTCTGTTCATCTTTCCATCGCACGCACCAGCAGCACATCGGCCTCCTCGCCAATCTTGCCTCTCAATTCCTCATGTATCCTTCCCACATTTTCCATCCGCGCTGTGATGATCGCGTGCTTTGCCACCTCTGCAAAGCCGTGCATGGCCTGACGTGCCGCCTCACACTCGGCGTCAAGCTGTTCTCGTAGACGTGCGACCTCACTACCATGTACATCTGTTCTAACTTCTTGCATGGTTCAAACCTCCTGGTGTAACTTGCCTGAAAAATATCTTTGTGGAAGTGTACCATATGGGCAGGAAAAGGCAGCCAGAGTGGCTACTCTCGTAGGCCTAACCTCTGCTATAGTGGGTCGAAACCAGACAAGGCGCGGCACGTGCTAGAAAACCTCTTCCCAACTCGTTTGAAGCAAATCCGCAAGGACAAGAAGCTCACGCAGCTTCAACTCTCGATCCGCATGGGAGTGCACATCAATACCATCAAGCGTTGGGAAAAGGGCACACGATACCCGGGACCTGGAGAAATGCAGGCACTAGCACAAGCTCTGGGCGTACCAATCAGGGACCTCGTGACCTTCCCTGAGCATCCTGAAATCTAACAAAAAGAGCACACGGCAGTAGCAGGTGAGCCAGGACCGTAGCTCTCAAACTCAACAATGCGCCACTCGAGCGAGAAATCGCGTCGAGATTTTGGCATGTCCGCAACTGGCAAGCCCACATCTCAACCGACTTTCCTGCCGCTATTGAGATATCTCAACCTTCAACCCATCACACATCCTCCATTTTGTCTTACTATTGTGCAACAACACAAAAGATGCAAAGGTGTTGCACAAGTATTTTTATCTATTTGTACAAGAGGTATACGAACTCATGACCATTATTTCTATAGACGACCCTCCGTAGCATCACCGAAAGGTGCTCTCAAACACCACACGCGCTATATCGAACCATCCGTATGGACGCAGATTCACGAGAAGAGCGAGTTTACGGGTATCTCGTTCTACATATAGTGCAAAGTGGCTTCTGCGTATGGCTCACGCGTACCTGTGTAAATTTACATAGGTGGATTTCCTCTTTCGGCTAGGTGG
>Ga0137383_10001768_pt1 | contig 13079 bp, 9 predicted proteins | sample SagtaG_19_FD_104817 | JGI IMG/M metagenome (GOLD analysis project Ga0137383, IMG submission 104817) | Vadose zone soil microbial communities from Sagehorn Ranch, Mendocino, California, USA - Sage2_R_40_16 metaG | ecosystem: Environmental > Terrestrial > Soil > Vadose zone | place: USA... | reverse complement strand
CTGTCGCGGTGCCTCCGCGCGGTCGAGCTGCGCGGTCGGCTGGGGCTCGGTCAGGGCCAGGACGGGGGCGGCGATGACTGAGGCTAGGCCGGTGCAGGCCGGCCGGGAGCTGGCCGACCCCGTGCTCCAGGTGTCCGGGCTGCGCAAGGAGTTCGGCGACCTGGTCGCGGTCGACGACGTGAGCTTCACCGTGCCGCAGGCACGGTCGCTGGCGATCGTCGGCGAGTCCGGCTCGGGCAAGACGACGATCGCGCGGATGATCATCGGTCTCGAGCGGCCCACCGCGGGCACGATCACCGCGTGCGGCCGGGACCGGTCCAGCCCGGCCCGGTCGGCCAGGGTGCGGCGGCGCCGCGGCAGCGAGGTGCAGATCGTCTTCCAGGACCCGTACACCAGCCTGGACCCCAGGCAGACGGCCGAGGCGACGATCGACGAGGTGCTGCGGCTGCACCACGGCTGGGCGGGCGACCGCCGCCGGGCCAGGATCACCGAGCTGGCCGGCCTGGTCGGCCTCGACGAGCGGCAGGTCCGCGCGCTGCCGCGGGCGCTGTCCGGCGGGCAGCGCCAGCGCGTCGCGATCGCCAGGGCGCTGGCCGCCGAGCCGCGGGTGCTGATACTCGACGAGTCGGTCGCCGCGCTCGACGTCTCGATCCAGGCGCAGGTGCTGAACCTGCTCGCCGACATCCGCGACTCGACCGGCGTCTCGTACGTGCTGATCAGCCATGACCTCGCGGTGGTGCGTCAGCTCACCGAGGACGCGATCGTGCTGCACCGCGGTGTCGTGGTGGAGCGCGGCCCGACCGCGAGCCTGCTCGACGACCCGCAGCACGAGTACACGAAACGGCTGCGCGCCAGCGTGCCGCGGCCCGGTTGGAAGCCGAGGCGCGGGGCACTGCTCGGCGCGGGGGAGGAACCGAAAAACCCATGAGCGACCTGCACTACATGTCCGCGACCGAGGCGCTGGCCAAGTTCGCCAGCAGGGACCTGTCGCCGGTGGAACTGCTCACCGCGGTGATCGCCCGTGCCGAGGCGGTCGAGCCGGCCATCAACGCGTTCGCCGAGACCCGCTTCGACGAGGCGCTGGCCGCGGCCAAGGCCGCCGAGGCCAGGTACGCCTCTGGCGAGCCGCTCGGGCCGCTGGACGGGCTGCCCGTCGCGGTCAAGGAGGAGGCGCCCATCGCCGGCCAGCGCAATACGCTCGGCTCGCTGCCGCTGCGCGACGTCGTCGCGACCGAGACCGCGGCGTTCGTCCAGCGGATCATCGACGCGGGCGGGATCGTGCACGCCAGGACGACCACGCCGGAGTTCTCCAGCGCGCCGGTGACCTGGTCCAGGCTCTGGGGCGTGACGCGGAACCCGTGGAACACGAGGTACTCGCCCGGCGGGTCGAGCGGCGGTTCTGCCGCGTCGCTCGCCGTCGGGTCGACCACGCTGGCGACAGGCTCCGACATCGGCGGCTCGATCAGGATCCCGTCCTCGTTCTGCGGCGTGGTCGGCTTCAAGCCGCCGTACGGCCGGGTCCCCGAGGTGGCGCCGTTCAACCTCGACCACTACTGCCATGAGGGGCCGATCGCGCGCACCGTCGCCGACTGCGCACTGCTGGAGAACGTGATCGCCGGGCCGCACCCCAGCGACGTCGCCTCGATCCGGCCCAAGCTGGAGATACCGGCCACGCTGGAGCCCGTCGCCGGGATGCGGATCGCGCTGTCGCCTGACCTCGGCTGCTACCAGGTCGACGCCGACGTAGCCGCGAACACGCTGGCCGCCGCCGACCGGCTGCGCGACGCCGGCGCCAGCGTGCAGGAGGTGTCGCTGCCGTGGGACCTGGAGACCATCGCCAGGACCGTCGACATCCACTTCGGCATGATCTTCGGCGCGTCGATGAAGGAGATCAACGACCAGCATGCCGACGAGCTGACCCCCTACGTCCGGCGCCTAGTCGCCGACGCCGAGCGGGTGAGCAAGGACGACTTCTACGCCGGCTTGGGCCTGGAGGCCGCGATCTACGCGCCGCTCGGCCGGCTCCTGGACGAGTACGACGCGCTGATCTGCCCGACCTTCGCCGTGCCCGCGCTGCCCGCCGAGTACGACACCGACGACCCGGTCGAGGTGAACGGCCGGCTGGTCGAGCGCTGGCTGGACGTCCTGATGACGCTGCCGTTCAACATTGCCAGCCGGTGCCCGGTGCTGAACGTGCCGTCCGGTCTGTCCGGGGACGGCGTGCCGACCGGTCTCGCGATCGTCGGCCGGACCTTCGACGACGTGACCGCGTTCCGGGTGGCCGCCGCCCACGAGGAGCGGCTGCCGTGGCTGACCGGCTCCGGCCCCCGGCCCGCGCTGTGACCGGGGGGACCGCGTCTCGCCCGGCGGGGGGTTCCGGGGGGTCGTCCCCCCGGACCAGCACCGTCACGCTGGCGAACTGGCAGGACGCGCCGTTCAACCGGTGGGCGTTCCAGCACGTGCGCGAGCTCATCCCCGGCGCGAGGATCGCCAGGCGAGCCGGCCGGGTGCGAGCCCTGCCCAGGGCAGAACAGGAGCTCGGGGGCGTTTCGTTCTCCTTCGAAGGACGCGAGCTGACCGTGGCCGAGTTGCTCGAAGACAGCTACACCGACGGGTTCCTGGTCCTGCACAGGGGCCGGGTGGTCGCCGAGCGGTACTTCAACGGCATGACGCCAGACACGCCGCACCTGCTGATGTCGGTCTCCAAGTCGGTGACAGCGGCCGTCGCCGGGGTGCTGGCCGGGCGGGGACTGCTCGACGCCGGCGCGGAGCTGAGCCGGATCGTGCCCGAGCTCGGGACCACGTCGTTCGCCGGGGCGACCGTGCAGGAGTTGCTCGACATGCGGACCGGGACGCGGTTCAACGAGGACTACGATGACCCGGCCGCCGACGTGCGCACGTACGAGCGCGTGTACCTGTGGCGGCCGCCGGGAGACGCAGCCGGGACCGGCGCCGGGCCGGCGGCCGGCGACGCGCTGGCGTACTTCGGCACGCTGGCCAACGACGGTCGGCACGGCGGGCCGTTCCGGTACCGGTCGATCCTGACCGACGTGCTCGCGTGGGTGATCGAGCGGGCGGCGGGGGAGCGGCTGCACGAGCTGATCGCCAGGGAGCTGTGGCAGCCGATGGGCGCGGAGTTCGACGCCGAGATCACGGTCGACGGCCGCGGCAACCCGATGGCCGACGGCGGCATCAGCGCCACGCTCCGCGACATCGCCCGGTTCGGCCAGCTCTACCTGCGCTGGGGCCGGTCCGGCCGGCGCCAGGTCGTGCCCGCCTGGTGGGTCGACGACACCGTGCGCGGGGCGCCCGACGGGCCGAGAGCCTTCACCGAGGGCGACTACCCGACCGGGTATCCGGCGGGCAGCCACTACCGGAACTGCTGGTGGGTACGCGATCCCGCGCTGCCGTTCTTCTACGCCAGCGGGATCAACGGCCAGCACGTCTTCGTGCACGGGCCGTCCCAGACGGTGGTGGCGAAGCTGTCCACCTGGCCGCAGGCGTGGAGCGAGGACCTGTACGGCCAGACCGTGGCCGCTGCGTTCGCGATCGCCGCCACCCTGGCGGGGTTTGGCGGGAGCGGTTAGCGTTTGGGCATGGCGGAGGTAGTCGGCGAGCTTGAGCTGCCGGAGTTCGATATCACCGATTCCGGCTTGGCCGGCGACGCGTACCACGAGCGGCTCGCCGAGGCAGGCAAGCTCGGCTGGCTGGTCAAGTCGCCGATCGCCTACCTCGTGCTCGACCGGGAGTCCGGCGAGTTCTTCCTGCGGGCTAGGCAGACCGCCTTCCCCGGACGCGAGATCGCCGAGATGTTCGGCATCACCGGCGGCCGGCTCGCCGAGCAGATCGACGCCAACATCCTGAACCTCACCGGCGACCGGCACCGCCGGCTGCGCGCGCTGGTGGCCTCGGCGTTCACGCCGCGTGCGGCGGCCAGGTGGCGCCCGGTGATGCGGGACATCGCCGCGGCGCTCTGGCAGGACCTGGCCGGCCGGACCGAGTGCGAGTTCGTGTCGTGGTTCGCCGGCCGGTTTCCGGCGCGCACGATCGGGGCCGTCATCGGCGCGCCCGCGCAGGACGCCGCCGCGCTGCACGAGTGGTCCAGCCTGGTGCAGCGGCAGTTCGACATCCGGGCGCTGGCCGCCGAGCCCGAGCGGATCGAGCGGGCCGTACGCGAGCTGTACGACTACGTCGCCGGCCTGCTCGACCAGCGGCGGCGCGAGCCTGCCGACGACCTGATCAGCGCGCTGCTGCGGGTCGAGGCCGAGGGCGAGCGGCTGTCCGGGCCCGAGTGCGTGAACCTGGTGCTCAACGTGCTGGCCGGCGGCGTGGACACGACCGCGGCGCAGCTCGCGCACGCGCTCCGGCTGTTCGCCGGGCATCCCGGCCAGTGGGAGGCGCTCAGGCAGCGGCCCGAGCTTGTCGGCAGGGCGGTCGACGAGGTGCTCAGGTTCGAGCCGATCACGCCGTTCACCGCCAGGCTGTGCACCGAGCAGATCGAGCATCGCGGCGTGATCTTCCCGGCCGGCACGATCGTCGCGGTCTGCGCCGAGCGGGCCAACCGGGAGACCGGGGCCGGGGACGAGTTCGACATCACCGCCGAGCCGTCGGGCGACCGGGTGCTGACCTTCGGAGCGGGTGCCCACTTCTGCCTCGGCCAGAACCTGGCCCGGGCCGAGCTAGAGGAGGCGCTGAGCTTCCTCGCGCCGCGGTTGCCCGGACTGCGGCCGGGCGGCTCGGAGCGCCTCGGCGGAGTCGAGGGCATCTACGGCATCGAGTCGCTGCCGCTGGCCTGGACGATGGCACGGCCGTCCCCGGCCAGGAGCTGAACGAGGATCTCCCTAAGCACACTCGGGCGACGCCCACTCGGGCGACGCTCACCCCCCGCTCGATCCGCCGGCGCGGCGTTAGGTGTTGCCGTCGCCGTCGCTCGGGCCGCCGTTGTTGTCGCCGTCGAGGTCGCCGCCGTTGTTCTGCGGGATCGGATTGGAACTCGTCGGCGGGGGCGACGGCGGCGCGGTCGTCGACGGCGGCGGCGACGCGTGGTGGCGGTGATGGTGCCGTGTGGCGGACGGGCCGGCGCGGCCGACGAGGTTGGCTGAGTGGTCGCCGACGGCGAGGCGGGCGTCGGCTGGCCGCCGCCGGAGTGTGCCTGCGGGGCGTTGCCGCAGCCGGTGGCGACGGCGAGCGTGAGCGCCGCGCCGGCGATCAGCCGTGCCCAGGTGACTGACATGACGATCCTTCGTCCGTAACTTCGGCTTAGTCCGGGGAGACCTGACCGGCGAGCGCCCCCGTCTCACCCCAGTGACACGGCTGTCCGCGGACTGCGGTTCAGCACGGCGCCGGCGGTTCGGTCCTGGCCGGGTTCGGGGGTGTACGCGCGCTAGCGCGGGGCGCGCTGAGCTGCCAGCGAGTGCCGTCTGGCGTGTCCCTGATCTCCACGCCCGCCGCGGCGAGCGCATCCCTGATCACGTCCGCGGCAGCGTAGGAGCGGTCGCTGCGCAGCGACTCGCGCAGCGCGACCAGCGGCTCGACCGCCGGCCTCAGCCGCTCGGCCGGATCGGCCAGGCCATGCTCGGCGGCCTGGCCAAGCCGGACGACAAGACCGCGCAACATGGCCCTGGCCCGGTCGGCGCTGTCGTTCTCGTCGGTGTCGGTCGACCACGCCTCGATCGCCGCCTCCAGGTCCAGGATGGCCGCGACCATGATCGTGCCGTCACGGTCCCGCACGGCCGCCTCAAACCGTCCGGCCGCGTCGCCGGTCAGCTCGTTCAGCGCCTGGCCGGGTGCTGCCGTGGCAGCGGCCTTACGCTGGCCCGCCCCCGCGCCCGGATCGCCGCGGCCCGGCCCGGGTCCGCCGGTTCCGCTGCGCACCAGGTCCCGCAACTCGGGCAGCGTGATCCTGGATCCTGACGGCAGCACCGTGCTCACGCCGCCCTTGCGGACCGTGGCGCCGCCCCGGCCGACGACCTCGGCATCCTGGGTCATCAGGTCGAGTATCAACGCGGTGTGCTCGTCGACTCCGAGCACGGCGGCATCTGCCGGCAGCTCGCGCTCCAGGACGGCCAGCCTGCGCTCGCCCAGGTAGCAGAACCGGGTGTCGTGCGTGCCGCCCTCGGCGTTGTCGTAGTGCGGTATCACCGCGACCTTGAGCCCCAGCACGCCGAACAGGTCAAGCCCCTCCAGCCAGTGCGGATCGGCGCCGACCTTGTAGATCTCGTAGACCGGCACGGCCACGAACCCGGTCGCGGCCGCGGCGGCCGACGCGATCACCGTGATCCCCGTCCCGCCCGCGATCCGGTCCTTGAGCGTGTCGGCTACCGGCCCGCCGCGCCACCTGTTCAGGAGGTAGGACGGGCTGCCGGGCCCGGCGAACACCCAGTCGGACGACCGGATCGCGGCGAGCCCGGCGGCGCCCGGGTGGTCGTCAGCGGGCAGGTCGGCGTCGCGGACCACGGCCACCTTCAGCCCGACGCTGCGGGCGAAGTAGGCCTGCGCGCGAGCCGAGACGTCGCTCGCGTTCTCCTGGAACGCATAGGGCGTTTCAAGCAGGATCGCATCGTGGCCGCCGCCGGGAAGCCTGGCGACCAGTTGCTTGTGGATCGTGACCATCGTCGGGCTGGTCTCGCCCGAGCCCATGATGGCCAACACGCGAGTACTCGGCCCATCGCTCACCCGGTAGCCTCCTCGCGCTCGCGCCCGCGCTCGCGGCCGCGCTCGCGGCCTCGGCCGTCGCGCCGATACTGCCGCCCGTACCCTACTTGCCCCTCCTGACGCTCACCGGCTGGCCGCGCGGCTTGGCCGCCACGACGAGGAACCGACGCTCGGTCATCGCCCATGGCCACGCATCCTGCGCCTGCCAGGCCGCCAGGAGCCTGGGCCGGCACGCCTGGAGGTTGTACTCGGGTACGGCCCAGGCGATGTTCTCCAGGTAATACACGACGGCGCCGATGTGCTCGAAGTACCGGATCGCCTGCCCGGCCGCGGTGCCCGCGATCGACAGGCCGGCCGCGGTGAGCTGGTCGACGGCCAGCGGAAGCCACGTCTCCGGCTCGGGCGGCGGTGCCAGGCCGAGCAGCCGGTACAGGTCGTCGTTGCTGTGGTAGTCGACCTGCTGGGTGATGAAGGCGCCGCCTGGCGCGAGCACCCGGCACACCTCGTCGCCGCGGAACGACTCGTGCCTGTTGATCACGAGGCCGAACGCGCCGTCGGCGAACGGCAGCCGCCCGGCCCGGCCGGGATCGGCGCGCACCCCTTCCTCGCTCATGTTGTCCGGTGCGCCGCCGCACTGGACGACCGGGATGCCGAGCGGACGCAGCCGGCGGGCGGCGACCGGGACGTTCGGCGGCCAGGCCTCCGTCGCAACTGTCCTGGCCGGGCGCGGCTCAATGCCGGCGAGCACTTCGCCGCCGCCCGTTCCCATGTCGAGCATCGCGGTGGCGGCACCGGCTCGCGCGGTCACCTCGGCGGTGTACCGCCACGGCGGTTCCTCCGCCCGCGAACGCGCGTCCAGCCAGCTAAAGTCCCAGCCGGAGAACGGCGCGGCCTGCGCTTCCGCGATGAGCCGATCGAATGACAGCATACGGAGCGAGGCTAGCGCAGGCCCGGTCGCGGGAAGAAACGCGTTTCGCCGGGCAGCGGCGCCCGGCCGCCGGCCGCGGTCGAGCCGACCGGTGTCACAGGCCTGGTGGATCATGTCGCTATGCAGCGGATCGACGTGGCCGAGCGCCGTCGCCGACTGGCCGTGCGGCATGGCCTGGCGCCGCGGTATCGGGTAGGCGGGGCGCCGCCGGATCCCGTGCAGGTCGCCAGGAAGCTGGTGGCGCTGCACGGTACCGACCCGGCCACGGTGTACCTGTCCGTCCAGGCGAGGATGGCGGACCCGGTCCCGGTCGCCGCGATCGAGGAGTCGCTGTACGAGCGGCGCGACCTGATCCGCATGCTGGCGATGCGCAGGACCGTGTTCGTGGTTCCGGCCGAGTCGGTGCCCGTCGTGCAGGCGTCAGCCAGCGACCGGATCGCGGCCGATCAGCGGGCCAGGCTGCTCAGGCTCCTGACGGAGGCCGGCGCGGTGCCGCAGCCGGAGTCCTGGCTCGCCGACGTCGAGCGGTCGGTGCTCGGCCACCTCGCCGCCCGCGGGGGGACGGCCACCGCGGCGGAGCTCTCGGCGGCCGAGCCCCGGCTGAAGACCACGCTGGTCCTGGCGCCCGGCAAGTCGTACCAGGCCACCCAGGCCATTACCAGCCGGGTGCTGCTCGTGCTCGCGGCGCAGGGGCGGGTGGTGCGGGGGCGGCCGGTCGGAAGCTGGCTCTCCCAGCAGTACCGGTGGGTGCTGGCCGAGCACTGGCTGCGGGACGAGGCCGACGAGATCGGCGAGGTGGCCGCCCGCGCGGAGCTGGCGCGGCAGTGGCTAGCGGCCTTCGGGCCCGCGCCGCTGTCCGACCTGAAGTGGTGGACGGGCTGGACGATGGCCCAGGTCAGGAGGGCGGTCGGGGATCTGGGCGCGGCCGAGGTGGATCTCGGGGGCACGGCCGGGGTCGCGCTGCCCGACGACCTTGGATCGATCGGTGACCCCGGCGCCTGGGCGGCGCTGCTGCCCGCGCTCGACCCGACCGTCATGGGCTGGTCGGAGCGGTCCTGGTTCCTCGGGCCGCACGGGAAGGCGCTGTTCGACACCAACGGCAACGCGGGACCGACCATCTGGCTGAACGGCCGGATCGTCGGCGGCTGGGCGCAGCGGGCCGACGGTGAGATCGCGATCCGGCTGCTCGAGGATGTCGGCGCCGAGGCGCTGGCCCTGATCGAGGCCGAGTCGCAGCGGCTAGCCGCCTGGCTGGCCGGGGTCCGGGTGATCCCGAGGTTCCGGACCCCGACCGAACGCGAACTCTCCGGGTAGCGGCCTTCCGCCGCTGCGAGGCGGCCCTACCGGCCTTCCGCGGCTGCGAGGCGGCCCTACCGGCCTTCCGCCGCTGCGAGGCGGCCCTACCGGCCTTCCGCCGCTGCGAGGCGGCGCAGCAGGTCGTCGCGCCGGGCAGCGAACCGGTCGGCCAGGCTGTCCTGCTCGGCTGCGGCCTGAATCAGCGATCCTAGGTCGGACGGGTCTTGCACCTCGCCGATGCTGGCGCGGATGTCGGCAGCGGTGCGGCGCACGTTCGCCAGATCGTTCTCGACTTCGCTGAGCTCGGCTCGCAGTCGGTCCGCCGAGACGTCGCCGGTCATTGTCCGTCCTCTCCCCGCCGTAGCCAGTCTGTGCCTTCGGCCGCTGCGGCGGCGTCCACAGGACACACCCTAGTGCGGCCGGCCGCGGCGAATCCGGGCGTCGGCGTCCCCGGGCACCGGTGTCGCGCCCGGGCCGCGAGCGTGCGGCCGCAGGCACCGGCCCCGGACGCCTGGTTAGGAAAGATGCTCGAGCGCCCGCCTGGTGAGCACGCGCGCGAGGTGCTGGCGGAACTCCCCGTCGGCGTGGATGTCCTCGCCGGGCGAGGTGCCGTCCGCGGCGAGCTCGGCCGCCTCCGCGGCGCTGGCGCCGGCGGCCAGTGCCTGCTCGGCGGCGCGGGCGCGCAGTGGCACCGGGCCCATGTTCGCCAGCGCGATCCGCCCGTCAATCGCGGCGGCGCCGACGATCGCCCAGTCGTTGGCCCGGCGCACGAACTTCTGGTATCCCCAGGGCACGCCCGGCCGCCGGGGCACGCGGACGGCGGTCAGCAGTTCGCCGTCCGCGAGCGCGGTCTCGAAGAAGCCGGCGAAGAAGTCGTCGGCGCGGACCCGGCGCGTTCCGGCCTGGCCGGCCAGCTCGACCGAGCCGCCGAGCGCGACCAGCGCCATCGGCAGGTCGGCCGCCGGGTCGGCGTGGGCGAGCGAGCCGCCGATCGTGCCGCGGTGCCTGATCTGCGGGTCGCCGACCAGCGAAGCGGCGTGGGCGAGCAGCGGAGCGTCGGCCCTGACCAGCGCGGACGAGACCAGGTCGGCGTGGCGGGTGGTCGCGCCGATGACCAGTTCGTCGCCGTCGACGCTGATCCCGGCCAGGCCGGCGGCTCTGGCGATGTCGACCAGCACCGCGGGCGCGGCCAGCCGCAGCTTCATCATCGGCAGCAGCGAGTGGCCGCCCGCCAGCACCTTGGCGTCATCGCCGTGCCGGGCGAGCAGGTCGATGGCCTCGGCGGCCGAGCCGGCGGCGACATAGTCGAACGGGGCGGGGATCACGCGGTCACCTCGGTCTGGCCGTTGGCCGGCTGGCCCGCGGTGCTGGCCAGGGGGGACGACCCCCCGAACCCTCCGCAGCGGCGAGCACGGCGCGGACGATGTTGTGGTAGCCGGTGCACCGGCACAGGTTGCCCTCGAGCCCCTCGCGCACCTGCTGTTCGGTCGGGCTCGGGTTCTCCCTCAGCAGGCCGACGGCGGCCATCACCATGCCCGGGGTGCAGAACCCGCACTGCAGGCCGTGTTCGGCGCGGAACGCCTGCTGCACCGGGTGCAGCTCGCCGTCCGGGGCCAGTCCCTCGGCGGTGACCACGTCCCGGCCGCTGGCCTGGGCGGCGAGCACCGTGCACGACTTCACCGACTCGCCGTCGAGCAGCACCGTGCAGGCGCCGCACGACGTGGTGTCGCACCCGATGTTCGCGGCCCGCAGGCCGCAGACCTCGCGCAGGTAGTGCACGAGGAGCAGCCGGGGCTCGACATCGTCCGACCGCCGCTCGCCGTTGACGGTGAGCTTGACCTGCATCACGCACTCTCCGACTCTGTTGGCTGGGCCTGGGTTGGCTGGGACTGGGTTGGCTGGGACCGTGTTGGCTGGGACTGGGCCGACTGGATCGCTCGCCAGATCCGCATCGGGGTGGCGGGCATGTCGATGTGGCGGACGCCGAGGTGCGCGACGGCGTCGATGATGGCGCTCTGCACGGCGGGGGTCGCACCGATGGATCCCGCCTCGCCGATGCCCTTCGCGCCGAGCGGGTTGTAGCTGGTCGGCGTCTCGCTGGTGGCCAGCTCGAAGCTCGGCAGCTCGGTCGCCGACACGATCGGGTAGTCGGCGAAGCTCGCCGTCAGCGGGTTGCCGTCGGCGTCGTAGACGACCTCCTCGAGCAGCGCCTGCGCGGCGCCCTGGGCGATGCCGCCGTGCCGCTGGCCCTCGGCGAGCAGCGGGTTGAGCACCAGGCCTGCGTCGTCGGCGGTGATCACCCGCCGGAGTACGGCCTTGCCGGTCTGGGTGTCCACCTCGGCGACGGCGACGTGGGTGCCGAACGGGAAGGTGGCGCCGGGAGCGGTGAAGATCGAGTGCACGAACAGCCGCTCCTCTTTGGCCAGGTCGGCGAGCCTGACCGACGCCTCGGGGTCGCCCGCCACCGCGAAGGCGCTGCGGCTTCTGTCGAACCGCAGGTCGTCGGCGCTTGCCTCGAGCGCCGCCGCGGCCCGCTCCCTGGCCACCTCGACCAGCTCCCTGGATGCCTGCTGGACGGCGGCGCCGCCCTGCTGGAGGCTGCGCGAGCCGCCGGTTCCGCCGCCCACCGGGATCAGGTCGGTGTCGCCCCACTTCACGGTGAAGTTCTCGACCGGTATGCCAAGCTCGTCGCTGGCGATCATCGCCCACGCGGTCGAGTGGCCCTGGCCGTGCGGCGAGGTGCCGGTCAGGATCGTCGCGGTGGCGTCCGGGTGGACCTCGACGGTCGCGTTCTCCTGCGGCGGGCCCGACTCGTCGCCGCCGCCGGTGATCTCGACGTAGCAGGCCACGCCGATGCCGAGTTGCACGACGTCGCCGCTCGCCCGGCGCTCGGCCTGCTCGGCGCGCAGCTCGCGGTAGCCGGCCGCCTCCAGCGCCTTGTCCAGGGCGGCCGCGTAGTCGCCGCTGTCGTACAGCGCGCCGAACGCCGTCTGGTGCGGCTCGGTGAACGGCGGCAGCAGGTTCTTGCGCCTGACCTCCGCCGGGTCCATGCCGATCTCGGCGGCGAACAGGTCGAACGCCCGCTCCAGCGCGGCCGTGGCCTCCGGGCGGCCCGCGCCGCGGTAGGCGCCGACCGGAGTGGTCGTGGTGACGACCGAGGTGCCGACCGCCTCGGCATCCGGGATCGAGTACGGGCCGGTGGCCATCATGATCGTCAGGAACGGCAGCACGGCGCCGATGCGCGGGTACGCACCCCCGTCCTGGACGATCTCGAGCCGGTAGGCGCGCACGTCGCCGTCCCTGCTGCCGCCGATCGTGACCGTGTGCCGCTGCGCTCTGCCGTGCGTCATCGCGATCATGTTCTCGAACCTGGTCTCCGTCCACCGGGCGGGACGGCCGAGCCGCCGGGCGACCCAGGCGACGACGGCGTGCTCGGGGTCGGCGCCGAACTTGGCGCCGAACGCGCCGCCGACGTCCGGGGTGATGACCCGCACCTGGCTCGCCTCGACGCCGAGCATCTTGGCCAGGCCTTCGCGAGTGCTCTGCGCGCCCTGGTTCGGGATCCAGCTAGTGAGCCTGCCGTCCTCGCCCCAGACCGCGGCGCCCGCCCTGGACTCCATCGGCGCCGGCGCGACCCGCTGGTTGACGAAGGTGCGGCCGACCACGACCTCGCAGCCGTCGAAGAGGTCGGGCTTCAGGCTGCCGGCGTTGCCGAACTTGGCGACGATGTTGGTCCCGGCGTCGTCGAACACGATGACCTCGTTCGAGAGCGAGTCGTCGAGGTCCACGACGGCGGGCAGCGGGTCGTAGTCCACGTCGACCAGCTCGACCGCGTCCTCGCCCTGGTACGGGTCCTCGGTGACGACCACCGCGACCGGGTCGCCGACGAAGCGCACCCTGTCGGTCGCCAGCGGCCGGCTGGTCATCTTCGCGTTAAGCAGGCCCGCCATCATCGGCTCGATGCTCGGCAGGTCGGCGAGGTCGGCGCCGGTAAAGGCGGCCACGACTCCGGGAGCGGCCAGCGCGGCGCTGACGTCGACCCGGCCGATCCGCGCGTGCGCGACGGGGGAGCGGACGAAGAACAGGTGACACACGCCGTCGAGCCGCTCGTCGGTCAGGTCCTCGGTGTAGACGCCACCGGTCGTCAGGAACCGCGGGTCCTCGGTCCGCATGACCCTCGTGCCAAGGATGCTCATCAGCG
>Ga0137383_10001754_pt1 | contig 13118 bp, 13 predicted proteins | sample SagtaG_19_FD_104817 | JGI IMG/M metagenome (GOLD analysis project Ga0137383, IMG submission 104817) | Vadose zone soil microbial communities from Sagehorn Ranch, Mendocino, California, USA - Sage2_R_40_16 metaG | ecosystem: Environmental > Terrestrial > Soil > Vadose zone | place: USA... | reverse complement strand
GTTGCTTCTCCTGGGCATCGCTGAGAAGGCTTGAAGCTGCTTGAATAGCCAGTTCAGGGTAGCGAGAATCTATCCGCAACAAGACAACTCTGCAAGCCGTATACGGCTTTGCCATTCAACGACGACTCACGTGATATACTAACGTAACAATGGTCAGTAAACCTACTGGGCAAGCGACATGAAACCCCATCGTCGTCTCTCAATTTGACAGCAGAACCGGTAGAAAAACGCGAACAACAGTAGACGCCGGTAGACAAAATGGCACCGAGCGAAAATCGCTAAGTCGCTCAAGAAGCCATCCGGCGAAGGCAGAGTAACCCATAAGGAGACATAGAAATGCAGAAGAAAAAGACCTTTAGCACAATGGAGATTGTGCTGCTAGGCGTATTGATTGGCTCATTGATCCTGTCCTTTTTACAGGCACGGCAGGAGGAGAAGGAGCGCTAATAGTCGTTACGTTACGCCGCTGCCAGTGGTCGCGCATCCATAATTACCTCTTGATAGCCATCAAAGAGATTTTGCATGGCGGCGGGCCAGGAGCGTTGTCGCGCCTCGTTCAACGCGGCCTGCCCCATGGTGTAGCGCAGAAGGGCGTTGTATACCAGGTGTTCCAGGCGGATGCGATAGCCCCGCGCCTGTTCGTGTTCGTCGAGTCCGGCCGCTTCTAACAGGAATCCGGTGCGACCATCCTGCACCAGGTCACAGACCCCCTCCGAAAGCACTCCAACCACCGGCAGCGCGGAGGCCATTGCCTCCAATATCACCTGTCCGAAGGTTTCAGTGATCGAAGGGAACGCGAAGATGTAGGCCCACGCTTTGCGCATGCATGGCCGATGGCATAGTACATCGATGCTCTGCTGTGATGTTTTGCCAGGAAAATACGTTTCTAGGAGTAGAAGACCCTATGCTATGGGCAAAATTGGTGTAGTTATGCCCGCAGAGTGAAGTTTTCATTCTATGGCTCGTTATACTAAAGTAAAGCTTACTATATCTCGTTTCTCTGTCTTAGTAACTGGTGAGGATATTCTAAAAAGAGACCAGGGGCGCTTGCATAGAGCGCATGTCGTTGGGAGTAGGTGGGGAGGTGTGGAATGCCTGGCAGTATGGTATTCGAGGGATCAATTCATCAGGAAGCAGGTAAGTACTATTGAAATCCCAATTTGTAAAATTGAACGTGCAAAAGGATAGTCCTGATGTGCCAGAACACATCGCGGCAATGAATAGATGGTCATCGGTTCCTGCTGGCAGCGACTCCACTGTCGATCAGTCGCAGGCGAACAAGTTCTCTTCCAGCCAGGTGCTACCGCGTCCAGGCACGGGACTCTTATCCAATTCGGGACTGGTATTAAATTGGAATGATGGGAATGTGCAGCCGCCGCACTCCCACTATTCTCAACAGCCGCAGTACTCACAGCAACCTGTATACAATCCAATCTCTGTCGCAGAACAGGATACACTGGAGCATCGTATAGCTCAGCCGCAGTCAACCTCGCAGCCAGGACGAGGCGGGCAGATATGGCGGGAAGTACAAATGAGCCAGAGCGTGAACCCACAGGCGTTCATGCATGGCCCCGTCTCGCCGCGCGAATCCGGTATTACCCCGTTCTCCAACATGTATGCCAATGGACAGGTGGCTCAAATGTCCCAGATGATGCCACAGGCTGTGCAAGCTCCACCTATGCAGCGTCCTGCTTCACAGCCATGGTACTCGCCTCCCATGTACGGGCCTAATACGAACATGCCCGTGATGGCCATGCCGGGGCAGCAGGTGGGATATCCTGGCGCTGGTGGTCCCCCTCCCTTTGTGCATCCTCCTCCGGGATATGGCGGAAAGGGCAAGAGACCGAAAAAGAAACGCCGCTTCCCTATCTGGGCGCGTGTCCTCATGTCTATCTTTTTGCTGTTATTGGTGGCCACTGGCGGTCTCTATACCTACTATGAATTGTACTTTGCCAAACCTATTAGCGATATTACAAACCAACAAGTGCAGCGTTCAAAGGGGGAAGAAGATCCCAACCAGGGACGCACTGGCGACATTTTGAGCGGCCCACGTATCAATATTCTGCTACTGGGTAGTGATACTGATCAGAAATTCGGCACCTCCGTCGGTGGTTCAACTGTCTACCTGGCGCAGACCGATATTGTAATAACCATTGATCCGACCAGCAAACAGGTTGGGATGCTCTCCATTCCACGTGACTTTTATCTCAATATCCCTGGCTATGGTATGGGCAAACTGGACGAAGCCTTCGAACATGGCTATAGCATTGGCCAGGGCGGCTTTCAGGGAGCCGTCGACCTGAGTCGACGGACGATTCAGCAGGATTTTGGCATCCCCATCAACTATTATGCATGGGTGGGTCTGAATGGTTTCGTCAAGGTGATCGACACGGTGGGCGGCATCGATGTCGATGTACTCCATCCTATCACCGATGACTCCTATCCCGATGATGTTGGCAACACCACCGGCGATACCTACGCCTACAAACGTCTGTATATTCCGCCTGGCCCGCAGCATCTTTCGGGTGTTGAGGCCCTCGAGTATGTGCGTTCGCGCCATGCCGACCTTGTGGGTGACTTCGGTCGCTCGGCTCGACAGCAGCAGGTGCTCAGCGCATTGAAGACAAAGCTCAGCAATTCTGGCATTGTCAGCAAATTGCCTAACATTGCAGCTGACCTTGATGGCTGGGTCAAAACAGATATGCAGTTGCCTGATGTACTCAAGCTGATGAACCTTGCTCGCGGCCTCGACCCAAACAAAATTCAACGCGTCATTTTATCGCCGCCCTACTCATCATCTACCACGTTACCAGGTGGAGAGTCTATAGTGCAACCCCACTGCGATCAGATCATTCCGGCGATTGCCAAAATGTTTGATCTTGGCAACAAGGCGGGTTGCAACATTTATGCGAACAGCGGAAATAGTAGCAATCCCACGCTTGCATCTGTGTCGCCAACGTCGAATACAAGCGCCAATACGGTGGCCTGGCCCAGCCAGCTTGCCAGCACCAGCCCTATGAGCCTGGTGGGTGGCAGTGATAATATGTTTGGTTTCCATGGTCTGCTAGATCTCATGTTTGCTGTCGTCTTTGGATCGCCTCAGGCCTTGCAAGTGTAAGCTGATGATGCAGGATAAACAATCATGAAGAGCAATAAATATACCCCCTGGCTCACCTTCTGCCTCTTGCTACTGGTAGCATTGAGCATGCAGGGGTGCTTCGGCATTGGTGATAACAATTCGAGCGGTAGCACCATTACTACCAATTCGAGCGGAAACCAGGTTACGATTGCGCAAAACCTGTTCAAAGGCAAAATATACCTGACCATCGATCATAATCTGTGGGTCATTACAGGTGATAGTAAGGCTACCGAATTGCTGAAAGATGGTGATATCTATGACCCCGCCGTCTCTCCCAATGGTAAATGGATAGCGTATGTAGTGCGCTACAAGAACTATTCGAATATTGCCTATATACCGGTCAATGGTGGTAAAGGGACGAGATTGCTTGATGGGAACGGAAGGTCATATATCGATAGTGGCTTTCCTAAAAACACCTATCACTGGTACGTGCAACCCGCGTGGTCGCCCGATAGCTCCCATCTGCTCTTCCTGAGCGATCTACAAAAAGACTTTGTGTGGTCCAACCTTAACCAGTTATTCAAGAGCGGCTATTTTTTGGATTTACAGGTCTTCTCTATTCCTATCAACGACCCGGCCGCAACGGCCCAACCGCTAGCCTATGCCAGTTTTGGCGATGGCGGAGATCGTGATGCATCCTATCAGCCAGGGCATCCTGACCTGCATCAGATCGTGTACACGCATTATGCTTATGACACGCAGACAGGCACCCAGCAAGTAATCCAGGTATACCTGGCCGACGCCAACGCGATTGCCAATAATCCTGGAACATACTCGCCGGTTTTCGACTCAGGGATAGCTCTCACGCCGCCTAACGTACAGAGTATACAACCCGCCTTTTCGCCAGATGGCAATTCCATTGCGTATATCCGGCGCGAATCTACCACCTCAATGGGACTGTATATTATGCCGGTGGCACAGGGTGTAACAGCTAATCCAAATGATCAAAACTTACAGAAGCAGGCCTTGATCCCGTATAGCAAATCGTCGCATATCCTGAGCAGCCAGTATGTGAGCCAACCTGTCTGGTCGCCCGATGGCAAACAAATAGCCTTCCTGGAATACACGAACAACGAGTTTGATCTCTGGCTAGCAAATATCCAGTACAACGCGAAAACGGGCGCGTACAGTATGCAGGGCAGCCCCGTGCAGCTTACAACCGGCGGCGTTGATGGAAGTTCTCGCCCGTTCTGGACGAACTAGTAGTGATAATGGTATACTACGCCTTACCGACTGCCTGAACCCAGTCCGTCTGGTTGGTAGAAGTCGGAATAAGAGGCTATGCCTTGCATCAAAATGCGATATTACCAGTGAATCCCAGGTTCTTGAGGTACAACATTGACACAGTTTGAAGGCACATTGATTGCCGGACGGTACGAAATACGTGAACATATCGCTACTGGCGGCATGGCCAGTGTTTTCAAAACCTGGGATCATCGTGTAGAACGGTTGGTAGCGATCAAAGTCCTGCGTTCACTCGATAAAAACGATCTGCGGTCTGTTGAACGTTTTCGCCGTGAAGCGCGTGCGGCAGCTGCACTTGCACATCCCAATGCTGTCACCATCTACGATTTTATTGAAGAGTTCAGTCAGTATTTTCTGGTGATGGAGTATATTCACGGCCCCACGCTGAAACAACTGATCGCGCAGCGCCGGCACCTGCACGCCTACGAAACGCTAGAGATCGCGGCACAGGTATGCGCTGTCCTGGAAGTAGCGCATGCGCGTGGCTTTATCCATCGCGACATCAAGCCCCAGAATATTATGCTGGCGAGCAGCGCGGGTAATGTGGGTAGCGGAGCCGATGGGAACGTTGTCTCTGGGTCAAATCTGCTGGTTAAACTGACGGACTTTGGCATCGTGCGCGTTGCCGAAACCGCTGGTCTTACCAATAGCGGGATTGTGCTTGGCACAGCCGATTATCTTTCGCCAGAACAGGCGCGTGGGGAGAATCTCACCGCCTCTTCAGATCTCTATTCATTGGGCGTGGTGATGTTTGAGATGCTGGCCGGGCGTCCGCCTTTTGTTGGTCCCACGGCTGTTTCTATCGCGATGCAGCACGCGTCGACCTATCCGCCCCCTGTACACCAGTTCAATACCAGTGTACCACCTGCCCTGGAGCAGATTGTCAACAAAGCGCTGGAGAAAGAGCCGGAAGACCGTTTTATCTCAGCGGCTGAAATGCAGCAAGCTCTTCGCCTATGCGCAAAGGAATTGCTTGTTCGCGCAAATACGGCGTCCTCGCAGATGCTTACGCGTAATCCATCACCTGGCAGCGGCGGACCTGGACAATTCCATCCGCCAATGTACCGACAGCACTCATTCTAATTACAGGTTGTAGGGGCGAGATTTATCGCGCCCGTTGTATTATGAATGTCAACTCAGGCGGGCGCGACAAATCTCGCCCCTACAGAAAACAATGTACAGGAAGTTACTCATGGAACGGAATCAGATCAGCACAACACATGCCCCGGGAGCCATCGGCCCATATAGCCAGGCCATTCGCTGCGGCCAATTTGTCTTCACCTCCGGTCAGATCGCCCTTGATCCTGCCACAGGAGCCCTTGTCGGCGCGGATATTGAAGCGCAGACCAACAGGGTCTTGCAAAATCTGCAGGCTGTCCTGGCCAGCGCCAATTCTTCATTTGACAATGTGGTGAAAACGACGGTCTTTCTCACAAGCATGAGTGATTTTCAAGCGATGAATGCCGTTTATGCCAGCTATTTTGAAACTCCTGGGCACGCGGCTCCCGCTCGCACGACGGTTGCTGTTGCCGAATTGCCGCGCGGAGCTAAGGTTGAGATAGAATGCGTGGCGCTCGTAGAGATATAGGTTTTTTCGCAAGGGTTAGCAGGGTCGCCCTGGCAACCGAAGGCAAACAGGGGAGTAATACTGTGAATACGGCTAATACAGCTGCTATATGGCATACAACGCTTGATCGACTGGAAACGGCTCCGATGGATGCCGTTTGTAAAGCCTGGTTGCAATCCGCCAATTTAACCAGCGCACCTCATTTTGGAGAAGATGATCTGGATGCAGCCTCACTGCCGGGACAGGAGGAGGCGCTTTATTTCACATTGCAGGTACCAAGTTCGCTGGCGCGCGATGTGATTAATACGCGTTGGCGGCGTCCCATCGAGGATATTCTGGCGGATCTCACGGGACAGGCTGTCACTGTTGTCGTCACGAATAATCTCGACGAAGGTCTGCCTGGTCGAGACCTGAGAGATACCGGTAGCCGCATTCCGACGCCCCGCTATCACCAGTCCAACGATTTTGCCTACTATGACACTCCCTCCAGGTCAAGCATGCCGCAGGAATATGACGCGGGTGGTCGATTTGTCACGCCTTACCGATTGCCTGAGCCGCCGGCTAGAACGCAGTACGTTGGCAGTCGAAATGAGGACCCGGCGCCCGATCATGCTGTCGCGCTCAATCAACTGACGGAAGACTGGGATAACGAGCAGCGCGCCAACATCTTGATGCATAATCGCCTCAATCCTCGTTATACCTTCGATGCGTTCATCGTGGGCAACAGTAACAGGTTAGCGCATGCAGCTTCACAGGCCGTCGCGGAAGCGCCGGGAGAGTCCTATAATCCACTCTTCCTCTATGGCGGTGTGGGACTGGGCAAAACCCACCTGCTGCATGCCATTGGACATCAGGGCGTTCAGACGGGACTGGCCGTACTCTATGTTTCATCCGAGCAGTTTACCAACGAAATCGTCAATGCCATACGCTATCGCACCACTGAAGAGTTTCGCGCCAAATACCGTTCGGTCGATATCCTGCTCGTAGACGATATTCAATTTATCGCGGGTAAGGAATCGACGGAGGAAGAGTTCTTCCACACCTTCAATAGCCTCTACGAAATGAGCAAGCAGATTGTGATCTGTAGTGATCGTCCTCCCAAAGCCATTGTTAGCCTGGAAGAACGCCTGCGCTCCCGTTTTGAGTGGGGCCTGATCGCCGATATTCAGCCGCCCGACCTGGAAACCCGCATGGCGATTTTGCGCGTCAAAGCCGATGTTCTGCACTATCCCATCCCAGACGACATTATTACCTATATCGCCGGGCGCGTACAGACCAACATTCGCGAGTTAGAGGGCTACCTCAATCGCCTGATGGCCTACCAACACCTGCACCAGACCGACCTGACGATTGATGTGGCGCGCGCCGCCATGTCTTCGCTGGGCAACGACAGCAAAGAATCGCGCCTGAGCATCAAGCAGATCGCCCAGGCGGTAGCAGAGTATTATCACATCTCACTCGATGACATGTGCGGCAAGCAGCGCGACAAACATATCGTTATGCCGCGCCAGATTGCCATGTACCTGATGCGCCAGGAGACACAGGCATCCCTCTTAGAGATCGGCTCATTGTTCGGCGGGCGCGATCACAGCACCGTCCTGCATGCCTGTGAAAAGATCGATCGCGAAGTAAATATTAATCCTACCCTGCGCCGTGAAATTGTCGCCATCCGCGAGCAATTATTACGAGAATGACGTGGAGCCTTATGTTACCATACACCACCTACTTCATTGACCTGGATGGCGTAATTTACCGTGGAAATGAACTCCTGCCGGGAGCAAAAGAGTTCGTTGCATGGCTTGAAGCGCATAAAAAGCGCTACCTGTTTTTGACGAATAACTCATTCGCCACCGGCGCGCAAATCCTGGCAAAACTGACACGCCTGGGTATTGCCGCTGACGCCGATCACCTCCTCACCGCCGGGCAGGCCGCCGTCCAGAATATCGCGCGCCGTTTCCCCAAAGGTGTTGTCTACGTGGTAGGTGAACAGCCTCTCATAGACCTGGTGGCAGCGCAGGGCTTGACTCCTGCCCACATCGATTCCCAGGAAGCGGACGCGGTGCTGGTCGGCCTTGACCGCGACTTCGACTACGCCAAATTAACCTGCGCTATGAACGCGGTGCGTGCAGGAGCGGCCTTTGTGACCATCAACCGCGACCCACTCCTCCCCATACAAGGCGGGTTTATCCCCGGCTGTGGCACACTCGCGGCAGCCATCGAAGCAGGCAGCGGCATATCCCCCGAAGTCGTAGGCAAACCAGAACCCATGCTCCTGCAGGAAGCCATGGAACAGCTCGGCAGCAAACCCGACGAAACAGTCATGATCGGCGACGGCCTGCACGTAGACATCCTCGCAGGCAAAAACGCCGGAACCCACACCCTCCTCGTCCTCTCCGGCAGCAGCACCCGTGAAGACGTCGAAGCCTCCTCAATCAAGCCCGATCATATCTACGAAAACCTGGCCGCAGTGATGAAGGAAGTAACGTCGGAGGCGAATGTGAAAACCTGACTGGCTGCATACCGTAGGGGCGAGGGCGGTGGATGAGAGGCTGGGAGGGCCTTTATGGTCGCCCGCGGGGTGGGGAGGATCGTGTTCCCGCAGGGTGTCAGCGAGATGAACAGGACTTACCTCAAAAATAACAAGGATGGGCCATGATGAACAATCACGACATCGATCCCAAAACCTACACGAGACGGAATTCTCATCGACTCCCATCATACGACTACCGATCCAGCGGAGCCTATTTTATTCCCATCTGTACCCAGGACCGCCAACGAGTCCTTGAGATACCAGCGATGCATATGGCGTTACTAAAGACCTGGCAGACCCTCCCACAGCGCTTTTCAAAGGTCAGATTGGATGAATTTGTCAGCATGCCAGACCACATTCATGGCATTCTCTGGTTAGATGGAACGCTGAAAGGTTCTTCAGCTTTGGGTAGAGTAGTTGGCGCATTCAAGTCGTTGCTAACCGTTGCCTGGCGCGACCATCACAAGAGTCTTGGTATACAATGTCAGGTGCATCTTTGGCAGAGAGACTATTACGAACACGTCATTCGCGATGAAGAAGACTTACAGCTGACACGTCAATATATCCTCAACAATCCCCTCGAAGCCCTCCTCCAACAAGAGCAAAGATATGAAGCATCGAAAAAAGCCAGGATGTTGAGGTAATCCGTATCCGTAGGGGCGAGGGCGGACGATGAGGGGCTGGGAGGGCCTTTATGGTCGCCCGTGGGGTGGGGAGGTGATCGTGTTCCCGGAGGATGTCAGCGAGATGAACAGGACGCGGGCGACCATAAAGGCCCTCCCAGCCCAACCCAGCCCCGCTCGCCCCTACGGGGTGTCCGGGGCTGCTGAGGCGATTGCCTCTACCTCAGCCTTTTCTCCTTTCTTCGGAATATACCTATCGGCATGCCCCAGCGCTGTAAACGCAAAGCACAGAGGGATCAGGAATGTCAGCGTACTGGTAATGGCAAAGACCAGGGCGACATTCCTTGTCCACGAGATGGCAAAGCCGCCCAGCAAACTCCCCAGGGGTATGGCGGACCACGCCAGCACACTGGCAATACTGATCACGCGCCCCAGCATATGGTTCGGGACAATCGCCTGCCGCAGACTGCTCGTATTAATGTTAAAGAGAATGCCCAATCCTCCCGCGATCATCCAGAGGAACGCCGCAATCCAGAACCAGCGCATCTGCGAGAAAGCCAGCTCCAGCAGTCCCGACAGCATCAGCGCACCCAATGCTACTGTACTGAACGACCAGCGCTTGCGCAGTGGGCCTGCTAGCAGGCCCATGATCACCACTCCAAGACTCCCGGCTGAAAAGAGCAGGCTCACCTGCGTATCATTCGCCTCCAGCCGTACCTTGGCGAACAAGACGAGCTGCGCGTAAGATGCCGCGCTCACAAAGTTGACCATCGCCATCATCATCGAGATATTGCGCAATACCGGGTGGCTCAAGACATAGCGCAGCCCTTCAACAACATCCTGGCGAATACTGGTCTTTTCCTTCTTTTCGCCCTCTTTCACGTTGAAACTGATGCGGATGAGCAGGAGCGAGGCTGATGAAACCAGGAACGACAGCGCATCGATCAGCATGAGCGTTGGCAAAGGCACCTTAAACACCAGCAAGCCGGCCAGCAGCGGGCCAATGATCTGTGCGGCTGAATAGCTGGCCTGGATGCGTCCATTTGCCGTGACCAGGTCATCTTGATTCACCAGGCTGGGAATAGCCGCGAATTGCCCCGCTTCAAAGCAGATGGTCAGCGTCGAGTGAATGAAGCCCACGATGTAGAGCCACCAGACAGGGAGCGCTCCCAGAACGGCTAGAAGCGGGATAGTCGCCACAATCAAGGCGCGCGCAATGTCAGTGAAAATCATCATGCGCTTGCGGTCTATCCGGTCTGTCCACGCGCCAAGAATCAACCCGAAGAGCAGATAGGGCAGGAAGTTGGCCGCGCCGGAGATACCCAGGTTGATCGCGGAGCCGGTCATCTGGTAGACCAGCAGCGGTAAGGCGAACAGCGTGACCGAACTACCAAGGTTTGAAATGGTCTGCCCCGTCCAGTATTTCCAGAAGTCGCTATTGAGCTTTTTAGCGGGCGTTTGCGCCGCCTGCGTATTCATTTGCATCGCAGTACTCCTAACCTTTGTACCCGTGGGAGACGTAGCATTTCTACAATTACAAAGCGTCCAATCAAACAGCATCGTCCGGTAGTGTCGTGCTGGGACCCTGCATATAGGTCGGAGACATGAACATAGCCACAAAGATACCGTATACCTTGCCGTCAGGGTCGGGTGTCTCGTTCAAAATCTCATCAAGCAGCGCATTAAACCGCTCATGGTAAGACCTGGCGCGCTCTGGTGAAAGCCGGATATGTGGAAAACTATCGAATCGATAGGGGTCTTCATCAGGAGTGTATGCTGCTTCCGCCATCTCATCATACGCCTTTGACATGATCTCTAATGAAGCGGCTTCGTCCCCCTTTATCTCTTTTGAAAGTTCATACTTAAAAATCTTTGCCGTGCGTGTGTAATAATTTGCGACGATGCCGCGTACCAGGCGGCGAGCCACCACCTTAGCCAATCCCGCCGCCTCAAGCACATGCAGGTGATGTCCAATCGCGCCTGGACTGGCACCAAGCCGACCCGCAATCTGTTTGGCTGTAGCTGGCTGGTTCTGAATAATCCCCAGGATGCGCGAGCGCGTCCGATCACTAATTGCCTTGAACTGCTGTAGTGAAGTAATGGAGACGCTTTGCGGCAACTCCGGCATCGTCACAGGCACATCAACCGATAGCACAGGAATATCATCGACGCTATCTTTACTTTTCAGAGTGTTCACACGCGTTTCCTTTCACCAACAAGCAAAAATTCAGGTACGTATTGCTTTTCTATTACGTGCTAAATATTTAGCACGTAATAGAAATATAGCATCGAAAAGCTAGAAAGTCAATACTTTGAGCCATTTTTGGGGAAAACAATGCGCGCTTCTGTAATTTCTTCAGAGAAGGTATAAAAGGGGAATAAGAAAGCATAAGGCAGCAGGTTGACATCCAATCTGGTTGTCAATCTGCTGCCTTATGCTTTTTCGCGAGTTGTTGAGCCTGGCAATATATGCCGTTACTCGGGACGAGAGCTTTGCTCTCCTTGATTGCCCTGATCTTTTAGATCGAAGAGGGCGCTGTTCGTCCTCTGCCGCAGAACTTTATTCGCCTCTTCCAACTGCACAACAGACTGGACAAAGCGACCATATTCCCGCCGAAATAGGAAGAACATAATCACCAGTGTCGCAATCCACCAGATCGTTTCGATGACCATGATGACTGGAAATGGGATTTTTTGTCCAAAGGGAGACAGGGTGAAGGTTGATTGCACGATGATCCAACCAACCAGGGCGATGGTCTGCACTGTCACGAAGACAGTGATTCTGGAAGCGCGCTGCTGCATGTTAATGTTAAATGCTGCCATGATGAAAGCCCTCCACTCTAATAGTATTCCTCTCTTGACACGATACATAGGGAATCACCATATACATATATACACCACTGAATTAGAAAAGGCAAGAGCAAATTGATTTTGGAACAACAGATTTGGGTATCTCATGGATATGTATGTTACAATATGCACAACGCTTATTCATAACTGAAAAGAAGCAGAGAAAGAGCCATGAAATCACTACACTGGACCTCACGCGATTTAGAACTGTTACCAGACGATGGTAGCCGATACGAAATTATTGATGGAGAATTGTACGTGGCAAAACAACCAGATTGGCAGCACCAACTTGTGTGTGGGAAAGTGCTCTTTTTTCTGGAAAGTTGGAGCAATCAAACACAACTTGGCGTGCCCATTATTACACCGGGGATCATTTTTGCTGACGATGCTAACGTTGTACCTGATGTCATTTGGATTAGCCAGGAGCGGTTGAAAACAGCGTTGCACAAAGATGGAAAACTGCACAACGCGCCAGAATTAGTGGTTGAAGTACTTTCGCCAGGTGCAGAAAATGAACGTCGAGATCGAGAAGTCAAGTTGAAACTCTACTCACGTCGTAATGTGAAAGAATATTGGGTTGTGAATTGGCGAGAGCGAACCCTTGAAATCTATCGAAGAGAAGACGCAGTGTTGACGCTCGAAAAGACGCTTGAGGAAACCGACGTACTACAATCTCCACTCCTACCAGGGTTTAGTTGTAAAGTGAGTCAACTTTTTACTGGTCTCTAAAGTAACAAGATACCCAGGTTTATGTTAACTGACACAAACCTGGGTGTTTTTTTGTCTGTTTGACAACCAAATCATTTACAATGGTTGACATTATCAGACAGCAACTCCCTACTCCCACGCCCCAATCTTCACATACCCCTTGAGCAAATCCCGCGCGATGATGAAATGCTGAATCTCATCCGTTCCCTCGTAGATGCGCGTCACGCGCAAATCGCGGTACCAGCGTTCGATCGGCATCTCGCGGGTGTAGCCCATGCCGCCATGAATTTGCATCACGCGATCAACTACGCGGTTCGCCATGTTGGCGCCATAGAGCTTCGCTATGCTTGCCTCGTGGCGATTGTCCAGGCCTTGATCGACCTTCCACGCCGCGTGCAACGCCAGCCACTTCGTCGCCTGAATCTCAACGGCGGAATCGGCGATCATCCATTGGAT
>Ga0137383_10001752_pt1 | contig 13120 bp, 12 predicted proteins | sample SagtaG_19_FD_104817 | JGI IMG/M metagenome (GOLD analysis project Ga0137383, IMG submission 104817) | Vadose zone soil microbial communities from Sagehorn Ranch, Mendocino, California, USA - Sage2_R_40_16 metaG | ecosystem: Environmental > Terrestrial > Soil > Vadose zone | place: USA... | reverse complement strand
CCGGGTGGAACAGGCCCGAGCCCGCCTCGGCCAGCCACTCCTGCCGGGACCGGCCCTCGCCGTCGCGCCACCGCATCAGCGTGACGCTGGCCTTGCGCTTGCTGATCCCGGCCAGTTCGGCCACCCAGCCGACCCGGTCGTCGTCCACGTTCCACAGCCCGGCGAGCACCCCGCCGGGCCGGAGCACCCGGGCGATCTCGGGCAGCGCCCGGTCCATGTCGAACCAGTGCATGGCCTGGCCGGCCAGCACGGCGTCCACGCTGGCGTCGGGCAGCGGCAGCTCTTCCGCGCGGCCCGGCACCGAACGCGCCACGGGCATCGCCCGCCGCAGCTCGGCCAGCATCTGCGGGTCCGGCTCCACCGCGGTCACGTCGGCGCCCAGGCGGAGCAGCGTCGCGGTCAGCTTGCCGGTGCCAGCGCCGATGTCGGCGACCCGGACCGGCCGGTGGTCCCGGACCGGCTCCAGCGCCCACCGCACCGCGGCCTCGGCGTAGCCGGGGCGGTGCTCGGCGTAGGCAGCCGCGGCGGCGCCGAACGACGAGCCGTGCCGCAGCCTGTCCGCCGCCTCGCTCTGGTCGCTCACGCGAGCGAGCCTATCCGGCCGGTGCTGAGCTATTCGCCAGGGTGCCGGGCGTCGTAGGCGGCCCGGGCGGCCTCGATCTCGGGCAGGTGGCTGTCGGTCCAGGTGACCAGCTGGCCGATGGTGTCCAGGAGCGTGCGCCCCATGGGAGTGAGCGCGTATTCGACCCGCGGCGGGATGACCGGGTGGATGGTCCGGGTCACGATGCCGTCCCGCTCCAGCCCGCGCAGCGTGACGGTGAGCATCCTGGCGGTGATGCCGTCGATGGCGCGGTGCAGTTCGCTGAACCGCAGGGTGCCCGGCCCGAGCAGGTCGATGGCCAGGACCGACCACTTGTCGCCGACGCGCTGGAGCACCTCCCGCGCGCGGCAGGTAGTCGGCTCGCGGACCGTAGCCGGCCCGCCGGCCGCGGCCGGATCACAGGCTGCATCCGGCAGTTGACCGACTGCCTCCGACGGCTCGCAGCCCGGGTCGGCATGCCCGGATTCCAAGACATTCCCTCCCTGGTATAACTCCAGGTTACTTCGCTGACGTCAGTATGCCCTAGTGCTTGACGCTTCAATCATAATCAGGTTACTGTAAAGAAGTTAGGTACGCGAGCGAAGTCGCGTACGACTAAGAACCTTCTCCCTGGAGGAATGATGACCGAGACAGCCGTGGAGATTCCCGGCTACGTCGCCGGGACGTGGACCATAGACCCCGTGCACTCCGAGGTGTCCTTCGTCGTCAGGCACATGATGGTGAGCAAAGTCCGCGGCCGTTTCGACAAGTTCGAAGGGACCATCGTCACCGCCCCGGACCCGCTGCAGTCAAGCGTCACCGCCACCGTCGACCTCAGCTCGGTGAACACCGGTGAGCCTAACCGGGACAACCACATCAGGAGCGCCGACTTCTTCGAGGTCGAGTCGCACCCGACGCTGACGTTCCATTCCACCGGCGTCCGCCCGGACGGCGACAACTTCCTGCTCGACGGTGAGCTCACCATCCGCGGCACCACCCGGCCCGTCACGCTGAAGCTTGAGGTCAACGGCTTCGGCCCGGACGCCTACGGCGGCACCCGGGTGGGCTTCTCCGCCAGCGGCGAGATCAACAGGAACGACTTCGGCGTCAGCTACAACGGCCCGATCCCAGGCGGCGGCGTCGCCGTCAGCGAGAAGGTCACGATCACCCTCGAGGTCGAGGGCGTTCTGGACAAGGGCGAGTAAGGATTTCCCGGCGCGGGCCGGCGGACCGTAACCCGGGCCGCCGGCCCGCGCTGCTGACCGGGACCGAACGAGCCGGGCCGCGCGCCCCGGCTCAGCCGCCAGTGCTCAGCCGCCAGTGCTCAGCCGCCGGCGCCGTGCCTGACCAGGTAGTCGATGTAGAGCGGGCGCAGGGCTTCGGCCACGTCGCCCTCCCCGGAGTCGATCGCGTCCGAGATCAGCGCGGTGACCTTCGTGATGTCCCGCCCGGCCTCGATCGAGTGTCCCTCGGAGGCTTCGGCTGCCGGGATGGCGCGCAGCAGCTCCCAGAGAAACTCCACGTCGACGTGGTGCAGCGCCCGTCGCACGGCGAGGTCATGCAGCTCACGCGAGGAAAGCGCGTCCAGTTCGTCACGGGTCACCCGTGGACTCTATCGCCCGCTCAGGTAAGGCGCGTCATCGCCTGCTCCGGTAAGGCGCGTCATCGCCTGCTCAGGTAAGGCGCGTCGCCGTCGGCCAAGCAGTAATGGCGGAATTCCGGGTGTGCGTTAATGTCGCAACTATTTCGCTTTGGATAGTGCCGCCTAAGTTATTGACCATCCCGCCCCGGGCGTGCCGATCATCCGCTTATGTGCCGCTTGTTCAATGATGTCGCATTTGCGGCCGGTCTCGATCGCTTCTAGGCGGCCTGGGCCGACGCGGGAGCGAGTCGCCGCGCCGTCGCCAGCGGAGTCCGTCCGTGCGACGTGTGAGGCTCTAGCGAATGATTGTTGCTGAAGTGGTGTTGTGCCTGTTAGTGTCAAGTAAAACTGATCCGGTGCGAGCCCTCTGTGAGGGATCCCGGTTAAGCCGAAGACATCGGTAGCTACCAGGACAGAGACGCTCGTAGCGGGTTAGATCATGATTCCTCAGTTAAGGAATAGATTACGGTTTTGCAGATGATTGACGGTCGTTTGGGCTGATTGTTAGATTCCGTCGGAAGCGTCTCGTATCGCGGGACGGTCACACCCGGCGTGACCGGCGGGCCCTGGGGGACGGACTGGGACTGGCGGCACGCGTGAGCGAGAAGGATCGCACATGCGCATTCCCTGGTCAGGACGGGGATCATCGACGAGGTTCGGGCGGGGATCCCCCGCAGGCAGGCGGAAGTGGCAGCTGCTGCTCATACCCGCGATGGGCGTCGCGGTCATCTGCCAGCTGAGCCTGACGGGCACGGCGGGGGCGGCGACCGCCGCGACGACCGCCAAGGCCGTGACCGCGGGCACAATCGCCCCCAACCCCGTCAACGAGCTTGACTGCAACGGCCACAGCAACAAGTACGGCACGGTCAGGCAGAGTCCCGGTACCTGCACCGACCCAGTCAAGGTCGTCAACGGGAAGCGCTACCGCTTCGAGGACAACGGCAAATACATCGGCCACGACGAGCCCAGCGTCAAGTTCATCTCGAGCACGCCCGGCTCCGGCAACACGATGACGTACCTGACTAAGATCCCGGCGGACCCGCGCAAGTCCCCCACCCCGTCCGGCAGCGTCACCGACTACGGCGAGCTATCTATCGCGCCCTGGTTCGGGCTTCCGATGTGCGACTCGCTCTCCTTCCCGCAGGGTGCCTGCACCCCGGACAGCGACACCAACAACCCGAACGTGGCCGGCTCCGCGTTCATGGAACTGCAGCTGTACGCGCCGGGCTACACCCCGTTCGTCGACTCCCTCAGCTGCAGCGCGACCCAGTGGTGCGCGGCCCTGACCATCGACAGCCTTGCGTGCAACGCCGCTGGCACCTGCAACAACAGCTGTATCGAGCCGGTCAACTTCGCCTTCCTGCAGACGAACGGCGTTCCCGCCGGCCCGCCGAACCCGCAGCAGACCGACGTCAGCTCGTTCACGCCGAACGGCAACACGCTGAAGATCAACGGCGGCGACACCCTGGTCGTCTCCATCACCGACCCGGCGCAAGGGTTTACCACGACAATCCGGGACCTGACGACACATCAGACCGGGTTCATGGTCGCCAGCGCGGCGAACGGCTTCGCGGACACCAACATGAGCGACTGCTCCGGCGTCCCGCACACCTTCCACGCCGAGTACAGCACCGCGTCGCAGCAGAATCAGGTGCCGTGGGCGGCGCTCGAGGGCGGTGTCCTGATGCAGCAGGAGATCGGTCACGCCGAGGTCTGCAACTCGGTGACCAACAAGGACCCGTTCTCGTTCTCCAGCAACGGTCAGAGCTACAGTGATCCGAACAACTTCGACACCTGCGTAGGCGGGTCCGAGGGCCCGAACGCTACCGGTGAAGGCCCGTGTGACCCGCAGACGGGCATCTGCCAGAACGCGGAGACACAAGGCCCCAACGGCCCGGTGGCGTGCCCGACCAACGACTCGGGCAGCGGCGCGCTATGTGAGTTCGCCGACGGCTCGTGCTTCCAGAAGGGCACGCGGACGGCCTTGATCAACGGCTCGCCGGTGACGGAGGTCTCGCAAGCCAACATCTGCCTCGGCACCCGGTACCAGAACGGTGACCTGGACTTCGACGGTACCGACTACGTGCCCAACACCTGGCCGAACGGCACCAGGAACCATCCGACATCGTTCGAGTACGCCGGGCCGTTCCAGGCCAGCGGAAAACCGTACCCGCAGATCCAGTTCGAGACCAACGTCGGCGGCTCGGAGATCCTCTGCGACACCGGCACGGGCGTCGGCTGCGCCGTCCCGCCGGCCGGCGCCCAGTTCTACCCGTTCTGGTCGCTCAGCCGGCAGCACTCTGCGCTCGAGTCCCGCGTGACCTCGTGCGTGTGGAACTTCGGTAACGTCCTGCCGAGGACCTTCCAGACCTTCGGCAAGGACGCCCAGTACGGCGCTCCTGACGTGGCCCGGTTCGCCGGCACAAACACCAGTGCGGTACTGCCCAATCCCGAGTTCTCCGGGGCCTGCGCAGGTCCCATCTAACCGATTACGGAAGCAAAGAATAAAGAATTAAGCCTCCCGGGGTGCCCCGCCTGCCAGGCGGGGCACCCCGGCAGCGTTTCCAGGCCTAGCGGCGCAGCACCCCCGGCGCCTAGCGGCGCGGGCCGTCGGACACGGCCGCCGCGACCGCCCGGACCCCGGCGTGCGCGGGCAGGTCGTCGAGCAGCACCGGCTGCCCTTCGGCGTCGGCGAGGGGGATCCGCCAGTTAGGGTACTCGTCCACCGTGCCCGGCATGTTCTGCGGCCGCCGTTCGCCCGCGGCCTCGGCCAGCGAGACGCCGATCAGTACGGCGGGGGTCCGCGTCAGGTGGGCGTAGAGCGCGACCGTGAACTCTTCCGGCGACGGCCGGGCCTGCCGGGGGAGGAGGCCCTCGCGGGCCAGCATCGCCAGCCACTGGGCCATCTCGGCGTGGGCGGCGGCCCGCTCCTCGGCCTCCGGCTGGGTCAGCAGGCCGAGCTTGGCCCGGATGGTGACCTGCTCACCGGTGAGGAACGCCGCGGCCGGCGGCATGTCGTGCGTGCCCACCGTGGCCAGGCAGCCACGGCGCCACCCGCCCGGCCTGCGCGGGGTGCCGTCCGCCCGGCGCTCGAACCACAGCATGGAGGTACCGAGCAGCCTGCGCTCGGCCAGGAACTTCCGCAGCCAGGGCTCGACCGTGCCGAGATCCTCGCCGATCGCCAGCGCGCCCGCGCGCGCCACCTCGGCGGCCAGCACGCCGCCCATCAGCTCATGGTCGTAACGCACGTAGGTGCCCAGGTCCGGCGACATCCCGGCCGGTATCCACCACAGCCGGGCCAGCCCCATCACGTGGTCCACGCGCAGGCCGCCGGCGTTGCGCGTGCTGGCCGCGATCAGCTCGGCCAGCGGGCGGCCCGCCTGGGCGGCGAGCCGCCCCGGGTGCCACGGCGGCAGCGTCCAGTTCTGGCCGCGCTGGTTGAACTCGTCCGGCGGCGCGCCCACGCTGATGCCGGACACGATGACGTCCTGGCGGGCCCAGGCGTCGGCGCCGCCGGGATGCGCGCCGACCGCGAGGTCGGTGATGACGCCGATGCTCATGCCGACTCGCCTGGCTGCCTGCTGCGCCGCGGCCAGCTGCTCTGTGGTCAGCCACTGCAGCCAGGCGTGGAACCCGATCCGGTCGGCCAGCGTCCGCCTGAGCTCGGTGACCTCCGCCGAGCCAGGATCGGCGAGCGCCGCGGGCCATGACCGCCAGTCGGGACCGTGCACCTCGGCGATGGCGCACCACGCCGCCCAGTCGCCGATGGCGCGGCGGTCACGGGCCAGGAACGCGTCGAGCTCGGCGCGGCGGCTCGCGGTCAGCGGAACCGCGCGGATCAGCTCGAGCGCGGCGCGCTTGGCGGCCCAGACCGCGTCCCTGTCGATGAGCGCCGCGGTGGTGCTCGCGGCGCGCAGCGGAACGGCCAGGGCCTCCACCCGGGCCCGGTCGCCAGCGGTCAGCCCCTGGTATTCGGGGATGTCCTCGATGCGCAGGTAGAGCGGGCTGATCTGGCGGCGGCTCATCGGCAGGTAGGGGGACGGGCTGACCGGCGGCTGCGGCTCGGCCGCGTGCAGCGGGTTGACCAGGACGAAGTCCGCGCCCAGCTCACCGCAGCTCCAGGCGGCGAGGTCGGCCAGGTCGTGCAGGTCGCCGTGGCCCCAGGAGGCGCGCGAGCGTACCGAGTACAGCTGCACCGCGAAGCCCCACGACCGGCGGGCGGGGAACGGCGCCACCGCCAAGGGGGGTCCCGGGGGATGGGTCCCCCCGGACGGGGGGGTCTGGGGCCACCGGGGTCTGGGTTGTCCCCAGGGGGCAGAGTGTCCCTCCGGGGAAGCAGCGTCACCCAGCGCCCCGAGGACCACGGCCAGCGTCTCGTCCGGCACCTCGACGAGACGGCCCCGCCAGTTCTGGTAGGAGACCGCCACCCCGTGCGCCTGCGCCCGGCGCGTGAGTTCTGCGCGTCCTGTCACCGCACCAGTCTGCCCGACCAGCCGCCGGCCCTGACCGGGCTCCAACCGGACAGCGGTCATCGGCGTCATATGGGGCAGAAGGACGCCGCAAACAGCGGGATCCCAGGCCATTACAGGACGGCCGAAATGAAATATCTCTCCACTACTGCCCACCGGGTCGCCGCGGTTATCGCCGCCGCCTCCGTCGGCGGGCTGATCGCCACCACCGCCGCCTTCGCGGCCAGCTCCTCAGGCGCCGCGCTGGCGTCGGACACCACGCGCACCTCCTCGGCCGCGGTCCGCGCCTGCACGGCGGACGACCTCGGCGCCTGGGTGGCGGTCAGCCAGGGTAACGGCGCCGCGGGGAGCCTCTACCTCCCGCTGCAGTTCACCAACCTGAGCCGGCACGCCTGCGCGCTGCGCGGCTTCCCCGGGGTGTCCGCCATCGACCGCAACGGCCACCAGCTCGGCCGCCCGGCAAGCTGGGATCACGTGGTCCCGGCCCGGACCGTGGTGCTGGCGCCTGGCGCGACGGCGCACACCATCCTGCGATATAGCGACATCGCGGTGACCACCTCGCCCGGGTGTCACCCGGTGTTCAGCACGTTCGAGCTGCGCGTCTACCCGCCGGGTCAGCACCGCGCGACCTACGCCGCCTTCGACCTGGAAGCCTGCTCCGACGCCGGGCCCGTCTACCTGAGCGTCGAGCCCATCCTGCCCGGCGTGGGCACGATCAACGGCTAGCGGGCTCCAGCACGAACACCGGGATCTCCCGCGTGGTCTTCTCCTGGTACTCCGCGTAGGGCGGGTACGCGGCGACCGCCCGCTTCCACCACTCGGCGCGCTCGTCCCCGCCGACCTCGCGGGCGATCATGTCCCGCCTGTGCGGGCCGTCCTGGACCTCTACCAGCGGGTTCGCACGGACGTTGTAGTACCACACCGGGTGCGCGGGGGCGCCGCCCTTGGAGGCGACCATGGCGTACCTGCCGTCGTGCTCCACCCGCATCACCGGCGTCTTGCGGACCTTGCCGCTGCTGGCGCCGAGGTTGGTCACGATCACCACCGGCAGGCCGGTATCCCGCAGCGTGGTGCCCTGGGTCCCGCCCGAACTCTCGTACAGCTCCACCTGGTCGCGCACCCAGGCCTGCGCGCTTGGCTCGTATGTTGATCCTTGAACAGGCATACCGACAAGTCAACACCAGGAGCCGCGGGGGCGGGACCTCGGGTGCTAGTTCCGATGGGGTGCCGGTGCGCGGGGGCCAGCTGGCAGCCGGCCCCCACGCACTCAGGCCTAGGCCGGGAGCCGCGACAGGAACGTACCCCAGTTCGCGAGCTGGGTACGGGGGGTGTTCGGAATGAACTCGTTACCCATCCAGATGGCGCCGTCCCCGAACACGGCGGCCGAGTAGTCGCCCCAGCGGGCCACGCCAGGAGTCGGGGATCCCTCAGCCTTATAGCCGCTGAACCCGTCTTCCGGCAGGGCGCCCGGGCCGGTGATGTGGATCGGGCCGACCGTCCGGCCGAGGACAAACCGCACGTAAGCCGCGCTCGGGAAGAAGTCAGGCCCGCTCAGGGTGAAGGCCATCGCGCCGACGCCGGACCTGTTCACCGCGATGGAGGGGAACAGGACATTCTCGCCGTTCACGGCCACGTAGCCCTGGTGGAGGATGTGGGCGAAGACGCCAAACGGGGTGCCGACCGCGCCGACCGCGAAGTAGGCGATGCCGACCCTGGGCGGCCCGCTCGCGGAGGTGACCGTCGTGTTGACCCCGCCGTACAGGATGCCGTTGACGTCTACCACCTGGTTCATCCGCGAGTCGTTGGCGTTGATGGTCTCCAGCGGCTCGTGGGAATTGATCGGCGGCGAATTGAGCAGGTCACGCAGCGGTGTCGGCCCGGATTTCTGGGTCGCGCCGGTGTTGATCGGCAGGCCGTAGGTCTCGCTGGTGAGCACCTGATGGCTCAGCTGCAGATTGGGGCTGCTGCCGTTCAGCGAGCGAGTGCCGGTTAGCGACCAGGCGGCGATCCGGTTGTCAAGCGGCGCGTTGTTCTGGAATTGGTCCTCCGGGCCGCCGGTCATCAGCAGCTCGGTGCCGCTGCGCGGGTTAATGGACGTGGCCGGCTGGATGGATCCCCAGAATGGGAGGTTCGCATCCCCGGTCGGCACCTTACCGACGTCGAGGTGATCGAACACCACGCTGCTCGCGCCGCTCTCCAGCGTCGCTCGCCCGAGCCCGTAGATCTGGCCTCCGTTGAAGAAGAAGCTGGGGTTGTCCTGGAATTCGTTGACGTCGATGAACACGCCATCACGGTTCGCACCGAGCAGCGGCTGGTCCGGCAGGCACGGGCAGCCGGTGTGCGCCGGGGTGCCGTTCAGGCCGTCATCGCTGGTGTCCATCGAGTAGAGATTCCACTTTCCGGTCGGATTGCTCGTCAGGCTCACCGCGATGAGCACGTGGGTACGGTTGAAGGGGGCCTTGCCGTTGAAGTTGCCCGGCGCGTCCACTTCAAGGATGGTCTGGATGAAGCGCTGGCCGACCGGGTCCCAGTAGCACTTGGGGTCGGAGAGGAAGTCGCCGGTTACATTGGTGACGCGATTGAACGCTGGGGACCTGTTGTAGAACTGGTTGAGCGCGGTGACCGCGGTCAGTTGCGTCCCGCTCTCGTTGTAGACGGCGAAGGCGTCGTTAATCGGCTCGATCACGAAGCCGTGGCCCACACACAGACCCTGATCTGGCGGTTCCAGGCTGAACTGCGTGTTCGCATAGATGCCGGTGCCGGCCAGTCGCTGGTCCGCATGAGACAGCCCGTTGAAGCCCCTCGCGGCGCCCGCGTTGCTGACCACGGGGGTGCCTCGCGGCGACGGCGGCTGCAGCGCTGCCGCCTGATTCATGCGCGGATCACGGGCAAAGGTGCGCGGCACCCCCGTATCGCGCCCGGAGAGGGCATGAGGCGCCGCGGCCGCCGCGCCCTGGGGCAGCGGCGCCGAGGTGCCGTAGAGGGACGCCGAACCGGTCGTCTGGGTGGGATGGTCCACCCCGCCCGCTGATCGTGGGGCGGCGGAAGCCGTAATCACTGACCCGAACGAAACCAGCAGCCCAGCGCAGAGCGAGGGCACCAGCAGCAGCCGCCACTTCCGCCGTACTGTCGGTGGCGACCCGCGCCCGAATCTTGTCGAAGATCCCCGTGATGACCAGGGAGTACGCATATGTCCGGCCTCTTCCCGCTCAGGCGTGCCGCCAGCCTGTATCACTCAGATCCGCGCGGTCACGGCAGTGTGACCGTCCCGCTGTACGAGACGCTTTCCCGGACGGAATCTAACAATCACGGCAACAACCGTCAATGATCTACAGAATCGTTATTTCTACTTAACCGAAGAATCATGATCCAACAGGTTACGACCGGTTCCCTCTACCAGATACCGAATTGCAAGCGTGGCGCGGTTTCCCTCAACAAAGTCGTAGATCAGGGCTTCACTGTAACCTCAGGCACCACATCACTCTAGTAACATCAGTACGTTAGATTCACACATACCCCACCGCAGAGGGGAGCCCCACAGGTAGCACACGCACGTACCCTGCATCCCGCGGGACGCTGGCTTCGGCTGCCGATGCGTAGTGGAACCTCAGCGACCTATGTCACGTCTCATGGTTATGACTGGGTCAAGACGGCTCGCAATGGCGCTCACCACGATGGCCATGCCGGTCGCGCTGGCCGCTGGTTGTGCCAGCGCCGCCAGCGTGCATCCGGCGGCTGCGGTGAAGACGGCAACGGCGGCAACCGCGAGCTTCAGCGCGATGGGCCTGGCGTTCCGGTATCCCGTGAGCTGGCGGTCGGGCAGCTGGCCTACGGACCAATCCAATTTCTCCGCATTGATCGTTTACTTGAGTACCAGTCGGCTGAAAGGCCCGTGCGCGGTCAGTATCAGCCCTGGGCGAATCGCCGAAACCTGCAAATATCCGATTGCCGTCCTGCAGCCCGGGGGAGTCCTCGTCAGGTGGAGTGCCAACGGCTTCCCGACGTGGCACATGCCGAAGGCCAACATGACCGTCGCGGGCCGCAAGGCCGTCGAGACCAGGACCAGCGGCGGCTGGTGCGCGACGCTGCGCGGAACCGAGACGATCACGGTCATGATCGCGCGGGCCGCCCCCGGCAACTGGTATCAGATGGACGCATGCCTGCGCAGCCCCGGCCTCGCGCAGCAGGAAACGGAAATATCCTCCATGCTCAAGTCGGTCCGGATAGCCAAGGGTGACTAACGTGCCGATCCGTTATGCGGCGGGAGGGGACGGCGCCATGAACCCGGCGGCACTGCCCACGATGTACTTGGTATAGGTGCGTAGAAGAATGCGAACTCGTCCGGCGATGACCCGGCTCGGGATGAGGTAAATCGTGAGGTCGCCGTCCACGATGAAAAACCAGTCGATCAGTTCTGGGTCGTAGGGAATAAGCCGTTCCCGGTTGCCTACCGAGTAGGGCCTTCGGCCGACCGTCACCATCCAGCCATCTTTGCTGTTGCACGTAGTCGTCTTGACCTGAACTCGCTTGATTCCCTCTGGCATAGATACCAGCAGGTCATAGAGCGTCGGTTCCAAGGGGATGGCCGAGTTGAACCCACATAGCGAGAACCAGGACGCAGCAATGGAGGTTGCCGCATCACGCAGGTGTTTAAGGTCCGGCTTTGCTTCAGCAGGCGTTGCGGAGTTCTTGATGGGGTCCTCGAGGTGGGTGAGGTCGAGTCCTAGGCGCATTGCATGAGCCTTTACGGTTATCCGCCCATTCCCGCTCCCTGGTGCCAGCCCGAGCGACTCGAGCAGTTCATCCCATGTGTGCGCGTCGATGACCGCTCGCCTTAGCTGCGCATCGGACCAAGTGCGCTTTCCCCTGAAATGGGATGTATCCAGTCCCAGGCGGTCGACGTGACGCCTCACTATCCGGATGGCTCCAGCGGAGCTAGCGCTTAGGCCGAGCGTGCGCATCACATCACGCCAGTTTGCGGACGCGACAATAGCATCCTCCAGCTGCGTATCCGACCACGTGCGTTCTGACTTGGAAGGTCGAGCCATACCCGCACAGTAGCGCTAGGCACTGACATTTTGACCTAGTGTTCGAATATACTCAGTCGGGACGGCGAGATTCGAACTCGCGGCCTTCGGTCCCCCAGACCGACGCGCTAACCAAGCTGCGCTACGTCCCGTAGCGCCACGTTTACGATCTGTGGCGCCTGCCCGCCATCCGTCGGCTGGCTCAGTCAGCTTAGCGCAACCGCGATGCCTCGCGGGAACGAAGCCTCGCCCGGCCTAGCCGTAGCCATCGGTGGGCCGCGGCTCGCCACGCCCCCACTGATGCGTGTACGCCGCCGGAGCGGAAAGTTACCATGTGCCGGGCATGGCGCGAGTGCCTCGCTCGTTGTCATAGGGATGGCCGCGTCGCCGTACTCACGCTGAAGGGCGGGCAGTTGAGAACGCTCGGGACTCGCCGCTCAGCCTCCTCGGGCGGCGGCTTCGAGAGCGAGGGGGCAGCGGGACCGACCCGGCCGATGCGGGCCAGGGGGCGGCGGTTCCGGATCGCCTTCAGGGTCGCGAAGATCCTCCTCGCCATCGCCGGAGTCCTCGCGGCGGCCGTCGGCTTGCTCTTCGCGCTGACCCCCTCGGCGGGCCAGGCCACCGCGCTGGCGCAGGCGCAGGCGCAGGCGCGTCACATCGCCTACCCAGGCCCGCCCGTCCCGCAGAACTTCGCGCAGGCCCTGATCGCGACCGAAGACCACAGGTTCAACACCGATCCCGGGGTGGACCCGCTGGCCATGGGCCGGGTGGTGGTCTCCTGGATCACCGGCCGCAAGGACCAGGGCGGCAGCACCATCGACCAGCAACTGGCGAAGAACCTGTACACGGGCGGCCGCAGCGGCTTCACGCGGGACCTCGAGCAGCTGGCCCTGGCGGTCAAGCTCAACCAGGCCTACAGCCGGGCGGAGATCCTGCGCCTGTACGCCGAAGTCGCCTACTACGGCCACGGCTACTACGGCCTGGAGGCGGCGAGCTGCGGATACTTCGGCCGTCCGCCGGACCGGCTGACCCTGGTGCAGGCGGCCATGCTGGCCGGGGTGGTAAACGCGCCCACCTACGATGACCCGCTGGTCTACCCGCATCAGGCCCGGACCCGGCTGCTGCACGTCATCGGCCGGATGACGGCGGTGGGCTACCTCACGCAGGCGCAGGAGATCGCGGCCCTCAACGCGTCCCTGGGTTTGTCCGCCGTCCGCGGCTGCCCGTGATCAGGTGCCGGAGGTCTCCGGCTGCAGCTGCTCCGCGAGCAGCTCGTCGCCCGCCATCAGGAACACCCAGCGGCGGTAGCTGTACAGCCTGAACATGGTCGCGATGCCGATGCCGATGACGTTCGCCACGTTGTAGGAAAACGTATCCTTCAGGCCGAGCCCGTAGTGCGCGG
>Ga0137383_10001750_pt1 | contig 13127 bp, 8 predicted proteins | sample SagtaG_19_FD_104817 | JGI IMG/M metagenome (GOLD analysis project Ga0137383, IMG submission 104817) | Vadose zone soil microbial communities from Sagehorn Ranch, Mendocino, California, USA - Sage2_R_40_16 metaG | ecosystem: Environmental > Terrestrial > Soil > Vadose zone | place: USA... | reverse complement strand
CACGTTGCTTTGACATTGTTTTACAAATGCAATGTGAAGAGGCCTTCGCGGGCGCTAGCGGACTGTCAATCCCGATGTAGTGAGTAGAAATGTAGGGCACTACCAGCCCCTACCATGACACGTGGGTGAGCGAAGCCCCGTAGTATAGTAGGGGCGGCCCTTGCGGTCGCCCTGCAAGGGGCTTGACGCCTATTGGATGGCCATGCTGCCCGGTGAAACACGGCCTGGCTACTACATTTGGCTTCGCGAATACAATGAAAATAGAGAAGTCCATCATGTCCACAGAGCAAGATCTTCATGCCTTATAGGGCATGCGCTTGCAAGGAGAGCTGACATACCATGCGTCCAAACATCACACAACCCATTACGGCCTGGCTGCACGAACTTGTTCAGCAGCCTGGTCGAACTTCGCACGTGACTCTCCAGAGGGAGATCGCGAGGGTTCCTCCTGCCAGGCACGCGAGCATCCCACCCAGGCTCCTGCTGGTAGATGCGAACGAGGAACGAGCCCAGCGCCTGGCGCGCATCCTCACTCTGGCCGATTATCGTCCCTGTATAGCGAAAACGCCCCTCCAGGCATTTGGACGCCTTCTCCAGGAGTCATCGCTTCCACAAGCCATCATAATCGGCTGGATAGATGACCGTAGTCGTTTTGCCTTCACGCGCCTCTTCCAATGGATGGTAAGCGAGCAGGGGCAGAACATTCCCATCATCGCCTTACCTCAGAGCCGTTACATCCTTATACGCCTGCTGCAGCAACTGGCCTACGAATTGAGGCGCGACATTCCCTTCACCGTTCTCCTGAGACCCGTTCCTGACGAAGCGCCGTTGATTGCCCACCCATCTTCACCGGCCGTCCATGTCGTCTCGCGTGCCTCTGCGCAGGTATTGGAAGGCATCTGGCGCGTTTTGCCCGCTACGCGCAACAGCTTCAGGGCGGCCCGGCATTCACTCGTTCTGGACGTGTTGCCCCTCACCGACCTGCAGCCTCGCGTCTCCCGAAAACTTCGCTCGCGCAACAGCCACTTTCGCCAGTTGCTCAGAGCGGCCCATGAACTGATCGATCCCGCTCAGTGGGACACCTTGCTGAGAGACGTGGGCCTGGGCAGCTATTGTTCCCTGGACGCCTGGCCACCCGATGACGATGAGCACACCATCCCGGCTGAGTACCTCAGTTGCCTCAACCAGGCCGTGGCTTTCTCGCGACCGGATGATCCAGTTGGCCAGTTACTACGCTGGGGTAATCGTAGTACCCGGCTTTCCCTGGAAAAGCGCGTACCTTCAACGCTCTCACAGCAGGCGCTCAAAGTTTTTCCTGAAGAGCGGGCGATGAGTGCAGCATTGAGCGCCTTCACAGGCGAGATGAACAGGATTCGTGGCGAGGATTTACACGTGTGGAAGCGCTGGTCCGACGGCAGCTACCGGGTCGTGCACTACAGCAACCTCTACGCCTATGGGCGGGTTCGCCGCCCCCAGATGGCATGCCATGCCTGGGTGGCCTCGATAGAGGCTATGCTGAGCCTGCTACAACTCGACAGCACGTGGACGGTGAGCGAAATAGAGTGCAGTTGCCAGACCCAGACCGGCCACTGCGTATTCGCCCTGCAGCCATCAGGCGAAGGCCTTGTCCCGTAGAGGTGGAGGTGGTGCTTTCAGAGGTAGGTTTTTCGCAAGCAGGATGATTGTCCGTAGGGGCGGGGGTGGTGTGGAGCAGGGTGGGGGCCTTTATGGCCGCCACCCAACACCGCACCACTCCCGCCCCTACGGAAACCTGGGATTGCTTGCTTCCCCTCGTCCCACCAACCAGCCCCACACTTTTGCCAGATCCGGCCGGGTACTATAATTTGCTACCATTCAAAAAAACATGCTACAATGAAACCACCCTATTAAAAGGGATTCCTAAAAAATGTAGGGGGCGACCCTGGCGGTCTGCCCAATAGGCATCAAGCTAAGATTCGTGGCAAAGGCTTGTTCTGTGACGTGAACGGGCGGCCATAAAGGCCCACACCCCACGCCGCCCCCACCCCTACGGAAGCGGGGGCTGGCCTCTTCGGTTGATGCATATGAGGCGGCCTTGCCCTCGCCCTGTCTCACTAGCCCAGGATATCAGAAGCGTGACCACATATCAAGTAGAGGTGCGGGCAGTCACCGAGCGCCATGATGTGCAGGCTCAGCGACTTGCTCGCGAAATACTGCACATCCCGCTGACGCGCCTCCCTTCGCTCGCAGCGCTCCCTACCAGTGCACCTCCGCTCACCATTCGCACCTCTCACCTCTACTTCCTCACAGGAACCCTCACCGCCCTTCAAATAGATCAGCTCACAGGCCAGCTGCTCGCCGATCCCGTCATCCAGGAGGTAGCTCCCCGATTTATCGAGGGGCGTTCCTTGGATGAACTATTGCAAGATTCGTCCTCCCACGTCGTTGACGTGTTCTTTCACCCGGGAGTGACCGATACGCTGGCCGAGAGTGTGCTGGCGGGTGCTCACATGCTGGGCATCACGGGATTAGAACAGGTAGAGACGGGGCAGCGCTATACACTGGATGGCCGTTTGAGCGAACGCGATGTACGAACCATTACCGAGGAACTCCTATACAACCCTGTCATCCAGCACTACACCCTGCGGCCCGCGCACGCCGCGCCTGGTACGATAGATACTCAACTGGCACCAGGCGCAGCAGCTCCTCCCGCCAATGTCACGCAGATATCTCAACCAGTTCGCTCCATTGCACTATCCACCATGAGCGACCAGCATCTCCTTGAGCTCAGCAGGGCGGGTATGCTCGCACTGGACCTGGACGAAATGCGCGCCATCCAGCAGTATTACCAGGCGCGCGGGCGCGAACCCACCGATGTTGAGATGGAAACCCTGGCGCAGACGTGGTCTGAACACTGCTCGCACAAGACCTTCAAGGCCACTATCGATTACCAGGAGGTAGATGAGAATGGCACTGTGCTCCACGAGGAAACGATTCAAGGCCTGCTCAAGCAGTACATTATGCGCGCTACCGGGGCGGTCAAACGTCCCTGGGTAGTATCAGCCTTCAGCGACAACGCGGGTATCGTGCGTTTTACAGGTTCGCAGGATATCGCCTTTAAGGTTGAGACGCACAACCATCCTTCGGCTATCGAACCCTTTGGCGGGGCAAACACTGGCGTAGGTGGTGTGATCCGCGACGTGCTGGGCGTTTCCGCGCGGCCCATTGCCTGCACCGATATCCTCTGCTTTGGTCCACCTGAAACACCGGTCGAGGAGTTGCCTGCCGGGGTACTCACGCCGCGGCGCGTTGCCAGCGGCGTCGTCAACGGTGTGCGCGACTATAGCAATAAGATGGGCATTCCCACCGCTAACGGCGCCATCCTCTATCATCCCGGGTATATTTACAACCCGCTTGTCTTCTGCGGCTGCCTGGGCATACTCCCACGCGGCGGCCATCCCGACCAGGCGCAGCCGGGCGACCGCATTGTTGCGCTCGGCGGCCGTACCGGGCGCGATGGCATCCACGGCGCGACCTTTTCCTCCGGCGAGATGAGCAGTGAGATCAACGCGCAGGCCGGAAGCGCGGTGCAGATCGGCGCGCCCATCACCGAGAAAAAAGTCGCGGACGTCATTATCCAGGCACGCGATCTCCGCCTTTACCATGCCATTACAGACTGCGGCGCGGGCGGCTTCTCCTCGGCGATCGGTGAGATGGGGGCCAGAACGGGAGTTCAGGTTGAACTGGCACACGCGCCGCTCAAATATCAAGGCCTGGCTCCATGGGAAATCTGGCTCTCCGAGGCGCAGGAGCGCATGGTGCTCGCCGTTCCGCCTGAGCATCTCGAAACGCTGCAGGCAATATGTGCCACCGAAGAGGTTGAGGCCAGCGTCATCGGCACCTTCACTGGCGATCACCGCCTGGTTGTTATGTATAACGGCCAAACTGTGGCTGATCTGGATATGGCATTTCTGCACGACGGCAGACCGGACAGGAGGCTAGAGGCCGTGTGGAGAGACAGGGCGGGGGCAAACCCCGCCCCTACCATACGCGGCGAGAGCAAGCCGCCCGTGTATGGTAGGGGCGACCCTTGCGGTCGCCCTGGGGGTGGGGGCCTGGCACGCCTTGCCGGTGCCGCTACATTTTCAACGGCCCTCCTCGCCCTCCTGCGCCATCCCACCATCGCCTCCAAAGAGCGGGTCGTGCGCCGCTACGATCATGAAGTGCAGGGAGCAACCGTACTGAAACCGCTGGTAGGAGCCGCGGGTAATGGACCCGGCGACGCGGCCGTGCTCCAACCCATCCTGGAAGAACCGGGGGAGCCAACGCGGGCCGGTATCGTGCTGTCCAACGGCATCAACCCGCTGTACGGCAAGATTGATCCCTATGCCATGGCAATGAACGCCATCGACGAGGCCCTGCGCAATCTGACCGCCGTGGGCGGCGATGTCGAACGCGCCGCTATCCTGGATAATTTTTGCTGGGGCAGCCCCACGGACCCTTTGCAATTGGGGCTGCTGGTGCGTGCTGTCAAAGGCTGTCACGATGCCGCTCTCGGCTTCGGCACTCCCTTCATCTCCGGCAAGGACAGTCTGAACAACGAGTACCGGGCTGGAGAACGGCGCCTGCCTGTCATCCCGACGCTGCTCATCTCCGCCGCCGGGGTCATCGACGATGCTGCCCAAACCATCGATATGTCGCTCAAGAGCCCGGGCGGCCTGCTTTACCAGCTCGGCGCAACACACAACGAGCTGGCCGGTTCGCACTACCTTGAGTACCTGGCAGACCCGGGTCTCTTCCCGGGTACAGCCGTCCCACAGGTGAACGTTCCACGTGCCCTGACCTTGATGAAAGCGCTGGGTGCGGCCATACGCCAGGGGCTGGTACGCGCCTGTCACGATCTCTCGGAAGGTGGGCTTGCTGTAGCCGCCGCCGAGATGTCGCTTGCCGGGCTGCTGGGCATAGATATAGAGCTGGGACAGGTTCCACACGATATACCTGTTTTGCACGCCAATCTCATCGATACTTTATTGCTATTCAGCGAGTCTGCCTCGCGCTTCCTGGTTGAGGTCGCCCCGCAACAACGTGATGCCTTTGAAGCGCACATGCGCTCCCATGGCGGACAGGACATTGCCTGCATTGGCGTGGTAGCTCCTACCGGCCGCTTCACCGTCCGCGGCGGCGAACGGGTGTTGATCGATCTTACCGTGGCAGACCTGCAAGAGGCCTGGATAGGAGAAGAGGCATGAGCAGCCCACGCGCCCTCGTCCTACGCGCCCAAGGCATCAACTGCGACCGCGAGACCGCCCGGGCCTGCCGCCTCGTGGGCTTCGCCACCGATCTCCTGCACATCAACCAGTTGTTGAAGGCTCCTGATCTCCTGCTCGACTACGATTTCCTGGTTATTCCAGGCGGGTTTTCCTACGGGGATGATCTGGGCGCGGGCACGCTGCTCGCCAAAAATCTGACCATCCACCTCGGCCCGCAGCTCCATCGCTTCATCGACAAGGGTCGGCCAGTCTTAGGCATCTGCAATGGCTTCCAGGTCCTCGTGCGCGCAGGGCTGCTGCCGGGCCATTTCCCTGATAAGGCGCGAGACTTACCAGGCGCCAGCCTGGCCGATAACGCCTCGGCGCAATTCGAGTGCCGCTGGGTCACATTATCCGTACAGCCAGGACCATGCCTCTTTACTAAAGGTATAGAACATACCATCGAATTGCCCGTGGCTCATGGAGAGGGGCAGTTCGTCTTAGCTGACAACGAGGAGTTGACACAATTATATATGAATGGGCAGGGGCCCCTGCTCTATACCAGGCGGCATGGCCAGGCGCCCGGGGCAAATCTCTCCAGCGTAGAAGAGGTTCCCTATCCCGACAATCCCAACGGCTCCGCTGGCAACATCGCAGGCGTGTGCAACGCTCAAGGCAACGTCTTCGGGCTGATGCCTCACCCCGAACGCTACGTCCACGCTCTACAGCATCCGCTGCGGCGTAATGGACAGGGGGACGGTCTGGCTATTTTAAAAAATGCTATGAATCATGCAATGAAACTGCAGAATAAAAAGAGCTTCGGGGCGCCTGCGAAGAGCGCCGGCACAGCTTCTTACGCGGAGAGTGGCGTTGATATTGCCGCCGCCGACCGCGCAAAAGCGTTGATGCTAGAGGCGGTGCGGGCGACGCAGGGCCCGCAGGTGCTGGCAGGCATGGGTGCATTTGCTGGCATGCTCGACGCAGCCTCGATCAAGGAAATGCGCAGGCCCGCGTTAGTGGCCTCGACCGATGGGGTCGGCACAAAGACCTTAATCGCGGCCCAGGCCGGGCGCTTTGATACCATTGGCCACGATCTCGTCAACCACTCCGTCAATGACCTGTTGACGCAAGGAGCAAGGCCGCTCTTCTTTATGGACTACCTGGCAATGGGAAAGCTCGACCCATTGCAGGCGGCCTCCATTGTAAGCAGCGTCGCCGCTGCCTGCAAAGAGATAGATTGCACATTACTGGGAGGCGAAACAGCAGAGATGCCTGGCGTTTATTTATCTGGAGCATTTGATCTGGCCGGAACTATGGTCGGCATCGTCGAGCAGGATACAGCTATCGATAGTACCGCCATACGGCCGGGCGATGTCCTGCTGGGCCTGCCTTCGAGCGGCCTGCATACCAATGGCTATTCCCTGGCGCGGCGTGTCTTTGCGCCCTACGCGCTGGATACCATCTTTCCTGAGCTCGGCGAGCCACTGGTGGATGCACTGCTGCGCCCGCACCGCTGCTATCTACGTGAGATAGCGCTGCTGCACCAGCACCTGGAGGGAAAGGGGCACACCATCAAGGGCATAGCGCACATCACCGGGGGCGGCTTCGCGGGGAACATAGTTCGCATCCTGCCCTGGGGCGTGCAGGCAGTGATAGAGACGGGCGCGTGGGATGTCCCGCCGCTTTTCCGCTTGCTGGCCCGGCTGGGCCATCTATCGCGCGAGGAAATGTATAATACTCTGAATATGGGCGTGGGCATGGTGCTGGCGCTTTCGCCAGAAGCGGCGACCGAGGCCAGGCGTGTCCTGCCTGAACTGCTCACGGTAGGCTACATGACGAAGGGCGAAGGCGTTGTACTACAACGTACCGAGTAGGGGCGACCCTTGCGGTCGCCCTATAAGCGTCAAGATAAGGGAAATGGCAGGTTCTTAGGCCGTAGGGGCGAGTGTGGTGAGGAGTGGAAGGGTGGGCCTTTATGGTCGCCCGCGTCGTCTGTGTTTGCTGCAGACGAGGCCAGCCTCTGTGACGACCCCACCGCCGGGCGACCATAAAGGTCCCCACCCAGCCCCGCACCACCCCCGCCCCTACGGAGGGCATGGCTTATCTTGACGCCTATCGGGCGCCCTCAGTAACTTGCGGTCGCCCGTGGTAACATATAGCGAGAGGATTAAAATATGATACAAAATCCCACCTTCGGCCCCTTGCTGGCCGAAGGCAAAACAAAACAGATTTACGCCTATCCAGGAGATGACAGCCTGGTATACATGGTTAACAAGGACCAGATCACGGCAGGCGATGGAGCGAGGCGCAACGAACTGACCGGCAAATCGCGCTGGAGCACCATTACCACGGCCAACATTTTTCGCCTGTTGAACCAGGAGGACCTGGCCACACACTTCGTCGAGCAAATCAACGCTGTGACGCTGCTGGTACGTCGTTGCAGCATGCTGCCTGTAGAGCAGGTGCAGCGCCGCATCGCCACCGGTTCCTATCTCAAGCGCCACCCGGAAGTCAGCGAGGGAACGCGCTTCGACCCGGTACTGGTCGAGACGTTCCTTAAAGATGACGCCCGGCATGACCCGCAGATCTGGCCGGAGGACATCATTAAAATGGGACTGGCAACGGCACAAGAGATAGAGTGGATGGCAGGGCAGGGACGCCGCGTCTTTGAAACGCTGGAACACGCCTGGGCAGGCATCGACGTGACACTGGTCGATCTCAAAATTGAATTTGGCCGCGACAGCAGGGGAGATTTGCTGGTGGCCGATGTGATAGATAACGATAGCTGGCGACTCTGGCCTGGCGGCGACAAAACGCGTATGCTGGATAAACAGCTCTATCGCAACCTGAAGGAGGTAACCGCGCAGGACCTGGATAGCATCGCCGACCGCTACGCACTTGTAGCCGACCTGACAGGGAAATTGAAGCCTGGGCAGTAGCTCTCAAAGGAGCAGCACGTGGAACTGGAACGTTTGCATGACGCCTGCGGGATAGTAGGTATCTACGTACGCAAGGACAGCGATCACATTGATGTGAGGCGCTATCTCACACTCGCGCTGACCGCCTTACAACACCGTGGCCAGGAGAGCGCGGGTATGGCGGTATATGACCACGCGGGGCAAATCGTTCACCGCGTTGCCATGGGCAAAGTGCGCGAAGTCTTCCCCGACATGGGAATGGGTCTGCCTGCTACCTGCTGCGGCATCGGCCATGTGCGCTACTCTACCACCGGCTCCAGCTGCGTCGAGAATGCAGGCCCGTTTGTCGTGGGACCGGGGCAGAGCCGCTATGATACCATTGCCGTCGCGCATAACGGCAACCTGGTAAATGGTGCGGCATTGCGCGCACAACTGCCGCAGGATTTCTTGCATTCTACCACCGACAGCGAGGCTATTGCCCTGCTCCTGCTACTGCACGCGGATGGTACGACTATGCGTGAGCGCATGATGGCGACGTTCTCCCTGCTGCAGGGCGCCTACAGCCTCGTTATCCTGGCAGAGGGCAAACTATATGCTGCACGTGATCCATGGGGGTTGCGCCCACTGTGCCTGGGACGCATCGGGGAGAACTGGATTGTCGCCTCGGAGTCGTGCGCATTGGATCGTCTCGGCGCGACCTTCGTGCGCAAAGTCGAACCGGGCGAACTCATCACCATCGATGAAGAAGGCATACATGCAGAAGTGCTGGCGCGCTCTCCTCGTAAGACATTGTGCGTTTTCGAGTACATCTACTTCTCCGACGCCACGACTCGCCTGAACGACCGCTACGTCTACCTGGTGAGAGAAGCCCTGGGCCAGGAGTTAGCGAGAGAACATCCCGTGGATGCCGACCTGGTGGTGCCAGTGCCCGACTCTTCCATCCCGGCTGCGCTGGGCTACGCGGCAGCATCGGGCATTCCCTATGGACAGGCCATCATCAAGAACCGCTACAGCGACCGCACCTTCATCAAGCCCGACCAGCGCCTGCGCCAGTTGGAGGTAGACCTGAAATTCAACCTGGTCAAACCAAAGATCGATGGCGCGCGGCTGGTGATCGTGGATGACTCTATCGTGCGCGGCCATACGATGAAACGCCTGGTAGCAGCCTTACGCCACCAGGGAGCGCGGGAGATACACCTGCGTTCCAGTGCGCCGCCGCTGCGCCATCCCGGTTACTTTGGCATCGACATCCCACAGGAAGAGGAGCTGATCGCCGCTGGCCGCAGCATCCAGGAAATAGCCGACTATATCGGCGTCGATAGTCTGGGCTACCTGAGTACAACGGGACTGGGCCGCGCCATAGGTTCGGCGATGGGAGACATTAAGCTCGATGATGCCGCCGCTGACAACCTCCTACATAACGAATTCTGCTATGGTTGTATGCAACAGCAGGGATGGCCATTCGATCCCCAGGAGATGGTAAACGTCGCTCCTGCAAAGGGGTCTCGCATGGCCAGTATAGTCCCATAAAGAGGTGTAATCATGCGTGTGCTGGTCATTGGCTCGGGAGCGCGAGAACACGCGCTGGTATGGAAGCTGGCGCAAAGCCATCGTGTAACGCGTCTCTATGCCGCGCCGGGAAACCCAGGCATGGCTGCCCACGCGGAGTGCGTACGATTGGGTGTGACCTCGCTGGTGGAACTGGCGGATTTTGCCGAACGCGCGCAGATTGATCTCACGGTTGTCGGGCCAGAAATACCCCTGATAGCCGGCATCGCTGACCTTTTTCGACAGCGCGGACTGCACATCTTCGGGCCAGGAGCCGCAGGCGCAGCGCTCGAGGGCAGCAAGGCTTTCGCCAAGGAACTCATGGCCGGGGCCGGCATCCCCACGGCACAGTACCAGACATTTACTGACGCCAGCGCGGCGCTGGCATATCTTGAACAGCATGGCACACCCGTCGTCGTCAAGGCCGATGGTAACGCCGCCGGCAAGGGCGCCATCGTGTCCATGGATATGCCAACAGCCCGGGAAGCTATACGCCAGATCATGGTCGAGCGTGTCTTCGGCGATGCAGGCGACGTTGTTGTGATCGAGGATTACTTGCAGGGCGATGAGATAGGCTCCACTGCTTTATGCAGCGGTACGCACTACCTGCCGCTGACCCTGACGCAGGACCACAAACGCGCACTCGATGGAGACCAGGGGTTGAATACTGGAGGCATGGGAGTATTCACGCCGCTGCCTTTCGTTGACAGGGAGAGCGAGGCCCAGGTATACAGGCATATCGTCGCGGCTACACTGCAGGCCCTCAAGGCGCGCGGCATTGCCTTTTCGGGCGTGTTGTATTCAAACATCATGCTCACCGAGCGCGGGCCAATGGTACTGGAGCACAACACGCGCTTCGGTGACCCGGAAGCGCAGGCGTTCGTGATGCTGCTGCAAGAGGACCTGGCGAATGTGCTGGAGTTTGCGCGCACGCTGCCCGTAAAACTCAATACATTGTGGCGTCCAGGCTACGCGGTAAGCCTTACGCTGGCATCAGGAGGCTATCCAGGAAAGTACCGCTCGGGCTTACCGATCACAGGTGTCGAGGAGGCCAACCGCTTGCAAGATGTGCAAGTCTTCCACGCGGGAACGGCCCTGCAAGATGGGAAGCTGGTTACGGCAGGTGGGCGAGTGCTCAGCGTCGCGGCACACGGGGAGACGCTCCAGGAAGCCGTGGCGCGGGTGTATGACGCGGCGGCCCACATTGCGTTTGAAGGGATGCAGTACCGCAGGGATATTGCTCACAGAGGGTTACGTCACGGTGGTAATATATAGGGAGACCGCGTATAACAGTGGACTATCGACCTCGATTTGACCAGAGAAATGTAACGGCGCCCCTTGCGGGTGCCAAATAGGCATCAACCTAAGAGCCTGTCTGATGCTCAGAGTCTTCGCTCTTGCGCCGGGGTGCTCGCGCGGCTTCGCCGCGCAAAAAATGTTTATGTTGTGTGGAGCAGGCGCTTCGCGCCTGCTCCACACAACATAAACATCAGGCGAGCGCCGCAGGCGCGAGCACCCACTCGGGATGGCAATCAGACAGACTCTAAGAAATATGGAGACGAAGGTCCCTACCTCTAAGGGTAGTGATAGGCTTTTTCTTCGGTTGATGTGTAGACGTGTGAACATATTTGTGAAGGACCTGATATGCGACAACACTTACTCATCGACGCTGACGACACCCTCTGGGAAAACAACATCTACTTCGAGCAAGCCATCGAAGATTTTATCGATTTTCTTAACCACTCTTCGCTCAAGCCCCATGAAGTTCGGGCTGTGCTCGACGAAATCGAATTGACTCAGGGCTATGGCTCGGCCAGTTTTGCCAGGAGCCTGCGGGAGTGCTATATACACCTCGCAGAAAAGGAAGTTCAAGACGAAGATTTAGAACGAGTCGTGTACTTCGGCGAGCAAATTATTCATCACCCAATGCAGATCATAGCGGGAGTGAAGGAAACGCTCGCATACCTGTCCCCCCGGCACCAGCTCATTTTACTGACAAAGGGCCACGAGGAAGAGCAAAAGCTCAAAATTGAAAATTCTGGCCTGGGAATCTATTTTGGAGACACTATTATTGTCGAGGAGAAAAATGTAGACACGTATAACCGGCTTGTGACGGAGCTTGATCTCGACCTGGAGAATACCTGGATGATTGGCAATTCTCCACGATCAGACATTAATCCCGCGCTCGAGGTAGGCTTGAACGCGGTCTACATTCCTCACCCGCACACGTGGGGACTGGAAAAACAAGACATCCGTCACGAAGGCAAAGGGCGTCTTTTGACGCTCGATACATTTGCTGAGCTGCGCGATCATTTTGAATGACATCCTTCACGGGTGCCAGATGAGGAATATGCTATGTCATCGCGAGTCATCATCATCATGGGCAGCAAGGGCGACCTGGCCCATGCTCAAGCCGTTGCTAAGACATTGCAGATGCTGGAGATCGGCTGCGAAATGCGCATCTGTTCAGCGCACAAGGCCACTTCACGGCTTTTAGATATACTGCGCGAATACGAGCCGGCAGGTCCCCTGGTATACATCACCATCGCGGGACGCTCCAACGCGCTCTCCGCGGTCATTGACGCCAATACGCGCTATCCTGTAATCGCCTGCCCGCCTTACAGCGACCGCTTCGGCGGGATGGATATCCTCTCGTCGCTGCGGCTGCCGTCCGGCATCGCCTCCCCAGTGATCCTGGAGCCGGAGGGCGCGGCCCTGCTGGCGGCCAAAATACTGGCCCTCTCAGATATGCAGCTAGGCCAGCGGCTGCACGAGTACAAACAGCGCCTTGTCGCCGAACTGGTCCAGGCCGATGAAGAGGTACGCCGGTAATGGACAGCACTCCCCTGCGCCTTGGCGTGCTCATCTCTGGCACGGGCAGCAACCTGCAGGCGCTTATCGATGCCATCGAGAGCAAGAAACTGGCGAACGTCGAGATCGCGCTGGTTGTGAGCAATAAAGCCAACGCCTATGGCCTGCAGCGTGCCCTTACCCATAACCTACCCACGGTCTACCTGCCCTGGAAGGAGCGAGCGGATAGCGAGTCGCAGCTTGCCGCATTGCTGCGACTGTTCCGCGTTGACCTCGTCATACTGGCCGGCTGGATGCGTATCCTCAGCCCAGCCTTTATCGAACAATTCCCGCGGCGTATCATCAATCTTCATCCCGCCCTTATTCCCGATGAGGGCACAGGCGACATGTATACCACGCGTGATGGTACAGAGATCCCCGTCTTCCGGGGGCTCCACGTGGTAAAGCAGGCGCTCGACGCCGGTATAAAGGTAACGGGCAGCACAGTGCATTATGTGACGCCGGAGGTCGACGCGGGACCTGTAATCTGCCGTGAAGAGGTCACTATTCAAGAGAGCGATACGGAAGAGACGCTGCACGAACGCTTGAAGCTGGTGGAGCACCGGTTGATTGTGGAAGCGGT
>Ga0137383_10001733_pt1 | contig 13199 bp, 11 predicted proteins | sample SagtaG_19_FD_104817 | JGI IMG/M metagenome (GOLD analysis project Ga0137383, IMG submission 104817) | Vadose zone soil microbial communities from Sagehorn Ranch, Mendocino, California, USA - Sage2_R_40_16 metaG | ecosystem: Environmental > Terrestrial > Soil > Vadose zone | place: USA... | reverse complement strand
GAGCGCGAGGAATTATGGGTGCACAGGAAAAGCACACGCATTGGCGCTGTATTTGTTGGTGTAACGGGCATGTCTGCCATAGTCATTCTCCTCTTGAGCACGGGCTCGATATTGTGCGTTTCTACTCTCCCTCCCCCTGCCTCTAAAACCCGTCGCTGAAGTATAGTCAAACAATGCAGAAAAAGCAAGGGCCCGCATTCTCTCATTCACTCCTTCCACAGGAAGGAGTCGCCACCGGCTCGCCACTGCGCACTGAATAGGAACATCTGGGCATTAAACGAAGTTAGATAGGCCACTCCATTCTTCACTGTTGGAGAGGAGAAAAACACATCACTTTTCTTATATTTCCAGAGGATAGAACTTGTATCATTTCGCAATGCGTAAAAATGGTGGTCGTCTGAGCTAACGTAGATTACCCTTTGATGTAAGTGAGTAAGAGCAGCATGTATTCTCTCCAACACATTCAACCCATGAGTACAGCTATGTACAAAAGATAATATTGTAGTACCCATCTTAGCTGCTTGTTGCAAAAGACCACTTTTGACCGGAGTTAGCTGCCGCAGAGGACGAACCAGCATTATCTCTGAGAGGGATTTCAGCCATAGTAGGATGCCAGGAACCGTTGTTTCCAATTGCTCTACACGAGGGGCAGAATGTTTCTCACATTGCAATAGCTCATATGGGAGACTGGATAGTGGTTCGACAGGAGGCAAGTTAAATATGCGACCTCCCATTGACTGGTAGGCGGAGTGAATGGTATCACACGCTGGACATGATGCCAGGTGTTCATTGAGCGCAACACGATCAGCAAATGAAAGGTCGTCTGGATATTTAACAGCAAGTTTTTCCACCCAACCGGCGCAAGGCATGAGCATCGAGTTTTTCATGGGGTTGATCTCCTTTTCCTTGTAGCATCTTGTCCGTTTTCCAGGCGTTCATAGGCCTGGCGAAATTGTTCAGACCCTCGGCCAACGTATATGCTGATACTCTTTTCACTGAGGTTCAGCGATTGGGCGATCTCGCGCTGTGTGAAACCCGCAACGTGTTGCAAAAGTAGGCATGCCCGGTAGTGTGACGTTACTTGTGCCAGGGCCATTTTGATGAGTTCCGCCTCCTCGATCTGCTTTTCTGGTCCTGCTATGCGTAGGCACTGTGATGTGTCGTCCGCTTCGTAATTTTTACTGAGCGGCCAGCGAAACTTCCGACGGCGCAGATGGTCAATGGCCGTATTTGTGGCAATACGGTAGAGCCAGGTTTCGAACTGGGGCACATCATTCATCCCAGGTAATGCACGCCAGACCTTGATAAACGTTTCTTGAGCGAGATCACGCCCCTCTTCATCATTATCTATCATGCGTGCCAGGTATGTGCATATGCGAGCGTTGTAGTACTGAAACAAAGTATCGAAGGCCGACAGGTTTCCAGCCTGTGCATCTTGCACTACTTCCACAAACCACACTGTGTCAGTGAGCACAGGGGCAACGGTAGGGTCACGTGCTGATTGTGACATCAGGCATGTTCCTCCTCAAAAAAGGTTGCATCCTTCTTATCTTCAATGACGTTTACGGGAAATCGAACCCTACAATTTTCGAGGGAATTTTAGAGAGCGAATATATTCTCGTATAGAATATTTACAGATTTATCGCTTCTCTACCCTGAATCCACTTTATAGACGCAATGCCTGTAGGGTTTTGGTATATCGAGTGCGTCATAATGGATATACAAAAAGTACGCAAAAGCTAAAAGTAGTGGTCAAAGAGGCTTGACATGATGAATAATCCAGTACCTGCATCCTATTCCGATGGGGATGAAAACCTTGCCGCGACTCCCCAGGGTGATTTCTCACTGGTCATTCACGATACGTCCGATGAGCAGTATTGCCTGGATATGTTTCGTCGCGCGCTCCTAAAGAGTGACCAGCATGCAAGAGAGCAGTTGCAGCAGCGTTTTAGCGGGTTAGGGCTTAGCTGGATACGTCTTCATCCCAGGAGGGAGGAGGCGTGTCGCTATCAAAAAGAGGAGTACTATGTAGCCCAGGCATTTAAATGTTTGTGGCAGGCAACCGCCCATCATAAGGAGTTAGAATTTAGCACCCTCGCTGCTGTGCTAAAGTACTTACGAGCGAGCCTGAATGCTGTCATCATCGATACATTAAGGACCTACACACGTTCAAGAGAGTTTCCTATAGAGGTGCATGGTTATCCGGGGGAGTCGGTCACAGCAGTCCATGGCAACAGTGATGAGGTATGGAACAACATGCTAACGTTGCTTTCCGACACACGGGAGCAGCGATTAGCCTATCTGCTCTTTCATTGTGGCCTCAAGCCAGAAGAAATTGCACACTTCTATCCCCAGGATTTCAGCGATGTACGAGAGATTTCTAGCCTGAGGCACAACATCATCGAGCAAGTACTACTCAATGAGGAATAACTAAAGGAGACTTCTGCGACACTCTCTGCCTCTCATCCCTCCATCGTTTCACGTCCAGCAAACGCCTGTACGCGCCATACACCAGCGGTTGATAGACCAGGTCATGAGTAATCAACGAGCGCATCGCGTATCCACCGAAGCCACGTTTGAAGACGTAGACCCCCCACAGCTCCCGGCCCTCCTCCAAAACATCTGGAATGCCACGAAAATTGTAATACCAGCAATCGTGCGCTTTAGCCCACTGTATCCCATTCCACTGCAACAGGTGGTTGGGCATCAGGTTACGCTGCTCGTTGGATGAAGCCCCGTACATGTACCAACTCCAACGTCCGAAACGCAGCACAATGATCCCCGCAATAGCCTCTCCCTCATACTCTGCCAGGAAAAGGGCCGCACGATCACCTTCGCTGTACAGGCGCATGACATCCTCGTAATGTGCTTTGTTATGAATAAAGAACTGGTCCCGCTCGCTCGTGGTCCGATAGATGCGATAGAAGCTATCTACGTCAGCCTGTCCCTCGCCACGACGCACCGTAACACCTTTACGCGCTGCCAACCGGATGTTATAGCGCCATTTCTCCTTCATATCTGCGAGCAGCTTTTTTTCGTCGGGCCGGATATCCAGCACCCACTCGTCGCGAATATGGCTGGCGTAAGGAGTGGTACGAAAGCCACGTTTTTGCAAAGCGCTTAACCAGCGCTCATCACCATCGGCCACACTGGGTTCGACCTTGAGCATGAAAGCTCCACGCTTGTGCGCCTCCGCTTTGACGAAGTTGAGCAGCACAGTCATAGCAGGAGAGTCAGGATCATCGATAACCGGGCCGCGTGGGGCATAGAAATAGGTCCTGTACAGCACCGGGGCGGTAGAGATGAGCACCAGCATCGCGGCACACAGGTTACCCTGTTCATCGACGACGCCCGCATACATCGCCTCCACACCCAGGTGCGGCGCCAACTCGCCCCACTCAAATGATTGTGTTATATTACAGCATTTCGAGGCCGCCACAAACTCATCCCATTGCTGGCGGTCGGTAATCAGACGCGCTTCCATACATTCCTTTCAGACTGCTGACCGCAGGTAGCCGCGCTAGCGGCGTTGCAGTCTGTCTTTCAATAAGCGACAGCGCTAGTTCTTCCCTCTGGCGGCTCTCTCTAATTCAACCTTTTTGCGTTCGGCATGGCGCCTGGCGCGGCGCATCGCAACAAAGTTGCGCCAGGCATTGTAGACCAGCGAACGATAGACGTAATCCTGCGTAGGCATGTTCAATCTGGAGAAACCACCAAAGCCTTTTTTGTATTCATAGACGCCCCACATTTCCTCGCCTGGTTCCAGAATTTCGGGGATCGTGCGAAAATCGAAGTAGCTGCACCCGCGCGATTTTGCCCACTGCAGGCAGCAATACTGCAGGAGATAGGTCGCCTTCAGGTTGCGCTTGCTGTTGGACGAGGCGCCAAACATATCCCAACACCAATCACCAAAGCGTATGAGCATTTTGGCGGCAATGGTCTCTCCTTCATGCTCGGCCAGGTAGAGGACCGCGTCCCCCTTGCTGGCAAACTGGCGCAGGATTTCCCGGTGATAGTCTTTCTGGTGAATGAAGAAGGCATCACGCTCGCTCGTTACCTTCAAAAGCTCGTAATAGGCATCAAAATCTGCATCGTTCTCAGCCTCGCGGATGACCACGCCTTTACGCTCGGCGCTGCGTACGTTCTGTCGCCAGGTCATTTTAAAGTTGGCAAGCAGTTCTTCGGCGCTGGGACGAATATCCAGCACCCAGCTGCGCCTACCATGCATGGCCGTCGGGTTGATCTGAAAGCCGAGCGCGCGGTACGCTGCCAGCCATTCATCTATAGCCGGGTCATCGTCAGCTATATTTGGTTCCAGGCGCAGGACTACCGCCCGCTCTTTGCGAGCAAGTACGTGGGCCTGTTCAAGCAGAGCGCGCAGCGCTGGTGAAGCAGGATGCTCTACGGTAGGGCCGCGGGAGCCATAGAGCCAGTTCAGGCGTATCCCCGGCAGCGATACAGGCAGGGGGACCTGTGCGACCGATAGCATCAGCGCCCCCACCATGCGCCCATTCTCCAGGGCACCCAGGCGGTAGATATTTCCGCCCAGGTAACGATTCAATTCTCCCCACTCATAGGATTGCAGCAGGTGACCGCGCGGCTGGCTGGTCAAAAAGCCGTTCCACTTTTCTCTATCGGTGATTTCTTGAACGCTAATAGTCATTGAGCCACACTCATCTATCGATACTGGTATTCTGCAAATAAAAAAAGCTCCCTTCTCACTATTGGGGCCAAGTATAGCATAGTGAAAGAAGGGAGGCAATTTTATAGCTACTACGGTCAGCCTGGGCTAGCCCCATAGGCGTGAACTTCAGCCCCTCCTTAAGGGCGACCGCAAGGGATCGCCCCTACTATACACGGGCCTGGCAAGCCGATTCGTCGTATAGTAGGGGCGATCCCTTGCGGTCGCCCTGGCCCCTTATGTGAACGCTTATGGGCTAGCCCATTTCTATACCGTAGTAGCCTTCCTCTTTTTTGAGGTGAATCTATCGACAAGTCTATCCGCGTATTCGCTCACGATAGGTATTCTAAAGTTGCGGCCGCGATACATCTGGAACATCATGAAGAGCCAGGTGACGATAGCAATGACGGTAATAATGGTGCTGGCAAATGAGAGGGGGATTGCCAACAGGAAGCCCAGCAGCGGAATAAGGCTGATGAGATGTAGAACTTCCAGCAGCACGGAGACGCCACCAAAAAAGATGATAGACTGGGCGGCGTGAAAACGCACAAAGCGATTTTTTCTCTCGATCACGAAGAAAACCAGGCCTCCTAACCACCAGAAGAGATAACCCAGGATAGCCTCCGTCCTGGCACTCAAACCCGTGGAGGTGGGACCTTGAGCGCTCATACCCTGTGTCGCGCTAAACGGTGGTTGATAGGTATTGCCTGTATTGCTCGTGTTGCTTGTGCTGCTCGTGCTGCCAGGTTCGTACACTTGCTGTTGATACTGCTGCCCATAGGAGGACTGTTGATAGCCCTGCTGTTGTGGGCTCCCCTGTGGGCTATAGGAAGACTGCTGACCGCCACTCTGCTGCCCATATTGCTGCCCGCTGCCAGGGGTGTTCGCACTGCCTGGTTGCTGCGGCGCAGTATACCGACCGTAGCCGCCATAACCAGTTCTATATTCTTCCTCTGAATTCTTATCCTGTCCCATTGTAGTAAATCCTTTTCTCAGGTTTCTCTAACCTATTATATACTACGTAAAGGACCCTACAAAGTTGGAGGGAGCCAAAAGGAAGAGACTCCTACACACAAATCTGTCAAATGCGTAGAAGTCTCTTGCTTGCATTACAACCCCTCTCAGGGAGTTATTGCCACTGCCTACATTCCTGGCGTGCCCTGGTTTGCATATTTCTCAGCGTAATCCCCAACAATAGGCAACTTGAAGTACTTGCCCTGGAAGCCGTTGATCAAAAGTACGATCCAGCCTACAAATCCTACAACGCCAACGAGGGCCGCAAGCACCCCTAATCCAGGAACACCGAAACCGCCGACGAAATTGAGAAGAATGTTGATCACCGTCAGGCCGCCAAAGAACAGGAGAGACTGCATCGCGTGGAAGCGCACAAAACGATTCTGCTTCTCCACTAAGAAGAAAATCAAGCCCGTTATCCAGCCGAAAAGGTAACTCAGGCCAGCTTCCACGTTGGGCGACATTCCCATTGAGGTCGGGCCAAGGGGGCTCTGGGTGCCAGGAGGCACTCCATACGGCCCCTGCTGATAGTTGCCATATTGCTGTCCACCGGGCTGCTGTCCGCCATATTGTTGCTGCCCCCCTGGCTGTTGTCCGCCATACTGCTGTCCATAGCCGGGCTGTTGACCACTGTAGGGGTCAGTCGGCTGCGGTGGGGGTTGCTGGGATTGTGGTGGCGGCGAATAGCCACCATATTGACTGGGTTGATTTGGGTCTTGGCCCTGGTTAGGATTCCAACTCATGTAAGTATTCCTCGTTTCTGCCTGGTATAAGACCATGTAGTAAAAAAAAGCTGTTCCTTTCACTACTGGTAATACAATATCGTAGAAGCCTTAGCATCGAAATGCAGGTTCCACACCTACCTCTACTTATGTATTACGTAGTATACTCTGAAAGGTTTGTATTGTGAACTAAATTGCTCACAAATGAAATGGTAATAATACCTACCATTTTTCAACTGTATTACAAGGGGAGATATACGGGAGGCACCTCTCAATCCCCCTGGTAGGGGCCGTCTGTATCAGCTTCCTTAGCCCGTAAATTCGGGTAAGAATCGTGTGTGATATGATCGACCTGGGGAATGATTATCGTTGTTGGATTACTTTCGTCTGTATCTCCTTCAGGCTGCTCATCCACGGGAAAACCGGGACGACGCTGTGTTTGGTCACGTTTGCCGGCCACCCGTTCATCTATCTGCAATGGGCGAGGTCCAGCTAAGACTTCCCCCTTCTGACTCTCACTTTCTGCCTCAGAATGAGACGCGCCTAGCAGTGCAATATCAATAACCTGGTCCATCGTCTCTACAAATGTAAAACGTATGCGGCGCTGAATTTTAACTGGTATATCCGCCATATCTTTCTTATTCTCTGTCGGAACAATCAAATGGTTGATGTTTGCTTGATGAGCGGCAAGCACTTTCTCTTTCAATCCACCCACACCCAGTATACGGCCGTGCAAGGTGATTTCTCCGGTCAAAGCAATATTCTCGCGGATAGGACGCCCGGTAATTGCTGAAATCAATGCTAGCGTGATGGTGATACCTGCCGAGGGACCATCTTTGGGAATGGCATTTTCGGGTAGATGAATATGCAGGTCGGCAGTGTCTTGAAAATTCGGATCAATATCCAGCATATCAGCCCGCGAGCGCACATAAGTCAGCGCGGCAACCGCCGATTCGCGCATGACATCGCCCAGCTGGCCTGTAATCAGTAAATCACCTTTGCCCACCAGCGTGACGACCTCTACGGGTAGCAAGATCCCTCCGTTCTCCGTAACAGCTAAACCCATAGCGATGCCGATCTGCGTTTTTTGCTCTGCCAGGGTGAATGTGTAACGCGGAGGGCCCAGGTATTGCTCCAGGGTGTTCGTCGTCAGGCGCAGGTACGTTTTTGGCCTCTCGATGACGCGCCGGGCGGCCTTGCGACAGATAGTGGCCAGCTGGCGTTCCAGGTTGCGTACACCAGCCTCACGAGTGTAATCCGACACGATATGTTGCATGACGGACTGAGGAATCTTCACCTGTTCAGCGGTTAGCCCATGCTCGTTCAATACCTTCGGCAGGAGGTGCCGCTGCCCGATGATGACCTTCTCCTCAAACATATAGCCAGGAAGATCAATAATATCCATGCGGTCAGCAAGGGCTCGCGGTATCTGGTACTTCACATTCCCGGTGCAGATGAAGAACACCTCCGAGAGATCGTACGGAATCTCCAGGTAGTGATCGGTAAAGGTGTTATTCTGCTCCGGATCCAGCACTTCCAGCAGCGCGGCGGCCGGATCACCACGATACTCCGCAGAGAGTTTGTCGATTTCGTCGAGAAGGAAAACCGGGTTTTTGACGCCCACAGTCTTCATCGACTGGATAATACGCCCGGGCAGCGCGCCGACATAGGTGCGGCGATGTCCGCGAATCTCCGCCTCGTCATGCACACCACCAAGCGAAATGCGGGCAAACTTGCGCCCCAGTGCGTTGGCTATCGAGTGCCCCAGGGATGTTTTACCCACTCCAGGGGGACCGATGAAGCAAAGAATCTGCCCCTGACTCTCACTTTTCGTATGCCCGCCGCGATCGGCCAGCCGTTGCCGCAACTGGCGTACCGCCAGGAATTCAATGATGCGCTCCTTGATGCCTTCCAGTCCATAATGGTCCATGTCGAGGATACGCCGCGTCTCTTCAAGTTCAAAGTGATCCTGGGTCCGTTCGTCCCATGGAAGAGCCAGTACCCAGTCGATATAGGAGCGTAACACGGCCACCTCGGCGGATTGCGCGGGGGTGCGCTCCAGGCGGTCGATCTCTTTGCGTATCTTCGCCATAGCCTCGGCAGGCAGGTGTTTTTCGTTCACTCTTGCCCGCAATTCCTCGACCTCGCTGGTGGTCTCCATCCCCAATTCTTCCTGGATGGCCCGCAATTGCTCGCGCAGGTAATATTCTTTCTGTGTGCGGTCTACCTGCGAGCGAACACGGCTGCGAATAGTCGATTCCAGTTCGAGAATCTCGATCTCATTGCCCATGATCACGCAGATCTTCTCCAAACGCTCCAATGGATCGAACGTATCCAGCAGATCCTGCTGTTGTTGCGTATCAGTGACCAGGTGTGCCGCGAGCATATCGGAAAGGCGCGCAGCCGTCTTGATCGCCACAATGGAGTTAATATCTTCAACTGAGAAGCGGCGGTTCAATTGGGCATAATGCTCAAAGAGATTCGTGGCATGGCGCACGAGGGCATCCGCCTGGGCGCCACGCGCCTGCGGTTCCTGGGGGATATCGATAGTGACGCGCATAAAAGGTTCGAGATCGAAAAATTCCTCGATTTTGACACGGTGTAAACCACTTAACAGGACCTGCAGGCTGCCATCCTGCTGGCGATGCATCGTCGTTATTTCGACAAGGGCACCTGTATCAAAGATATCTTTAGGTTGAGGGTCATCTATGTCTGGATCACGCTGAGAAGCTGTGATCAAAGCGCGGTCAGGCCGCATCATCGCTTCTTCAACTGCACGTACAGACTTCTCTCGTGCAATAGCTAGCGTCATACGTGTGCGGGGGAAAACCACCATATTTTTTAACGCCACGAGAGGATACACTTCTTCAGTATCCAGGGATACTTTCTGGCGTTCCTGCTCAGTCATGAATTGCCGCCCGTTTCCTTTCCAAAGATAGGTCTAAAGCGATGCTATCAATTTCATACAAGCCCAAAAATTGATGAGTCCGCATTAAGCAGACTCATCTTCAGGATATGCAGTTGTTCGATTACTGCGCGTCTCAAGCAAAGGTTTGTGATGGGAAGTGATCACATCGCTGTTGATGATGACTTTCTTCACATCCCCGCGCGATGGAATTTCGTACATCACGTCGAGCAGCACATCCTCGATGATACTGCGCAACCCCCGCGCTCCCGTACGCTGCTTGAGCGCACCTTCTGCAGCAGCGTCAAGAGCATCATTGGTAAAGACTAATTCAACACGGTCAAGCTGCAAAAACTTCTGATACTGTTTTATTACTGCGTTCTTCGGCTCGGTCAAGATGCGGATCAGAGCCTCTTTGTTCAGGCTATCCAGCGAGACGGGGACCGGTAAGCGTCCCACGAACTCAGGAATTAAGCCGTACTTGAGGAGATCATCGGGAATGAGATGGGTTAAAATCGATTCTTCTGATTTTTCATCTTTAGAGCTGGTACCCCTGAACCCCATTGTCTTGTTGCTGCCAAGGCGCTGCTCGACGATTTTATCCAACCCTTCAAAGGCTCCACCACAGATAAAGAGGATATTGGCGGTGTTGATCTGAATGAAATCCTGGTGAGGATGCTTGCGCCCTCCCTGAGGTGGCACATTGGCGATGGTACCCTCGATAATCTTGAGCAGCGCCTGTTGCACACCTTCTCCGGAAACATCGCGGGTGATCGAAGGATTGTCTGACTTGCGCGCGATTTTATCGATCTCGTCAATATACACAATCCCTCGCTCGGCGCGCGCTACATCAAAATCCGCCGTCTGGATGAGCCGCAGCAGAATGTTCTCGACATCCTCACCGACATAGCCGGCCTCCGTTAGTGCCGTCGCATCGGCAATACAGAAAGGCACGTCCAGTACTTTGGCCAGCGTCTGCGCAAGCAACGTTTTCCCACAGCCGGTCGGGCCAATCATCAGGATATTGCTCTTCCCAAGCTCAACGTCGTCGATCTGCATACCCACGCCGATGCGCTTGTAATGATTGTATACAGCCACCGCCAGCGTCTTTTTGGCTCGCTCCTGTCCAATAACGTATTGACTCAGTTGCTCATAAATCTTCTTCGGAGCAGGTATCTTGCCCGTCTGGAGGCGTGGCTTCGTGACCGTAGCCTGCTCTTCTTCGATGATTTCACGACAGAGATCGATACACTCATCGCAGATATAGACACCACCGGGTCCTGCTATGAGCCGCTGCACCTGATCCTGGCTCTTTCCGCAAAATGAGCAACGGTATGTCATTCGCGTATTTTTCGAGTTTGCCACGTTTATTTGTTACCTTTCCCTCATACGCAGCTAGAGAGCCACATCTGATCGCTATATCTCTATTCTACAACATCAACCGCAGTGTCATTTGTTCCACGCACTTCAGCTTCGTCCGATTGACTACGTGCTTCTTCAGTCTCTGTCTTTACAGTATCCTCCGTGTTGACAGCTTCAATCTCCGTGTTTACGGCATCTTCCGCGTTGACAGTCTCCGTGCTTACATTATCTTCTACGTTGACGGTTTCACCAGCAAGGGCTGCGGCCTCCGCATTCTCCATGCTGGTTTCTTCCTCCGCAGCCTCCTCTGTGGGATCAGGATCAGTCGTTAATTCTACCAGGCGAGTGATGGTTTTCTCGCGACGATAGTTGATCACTATCCCCCGGATCTGTGCCTCTGTGCGCTGCAGCGGTTGACCGGCCTGCTCATAGGCGCGGAAAAACGCCTCCACTTCTTCCGGTAAAACGGTGATCTGTTCCTGGTTAGCTACCTGGTCCAGTACAAGTTCGCGCTCGACGCGCTTTTTAGCATCGGGTTCAATGTCCTTCAAGTACTCTTCCCGCGTTTTCTTCATCATCAGCAGGTATTGGTCTAGCGACATACGCTGCTGTTCCAGCACATGTGAAAGCTGGTGCAGCATCTCTTCGGCCTCTTCGTGAACAAGCAAGGGGTGCAGAGTGATCTTAGACTGCTCGATAACTGCATTAACTACTTTCTCGCGCAGATCATCACGAATACGCCGCTGCTTACTCTCGAGAATACTATCGCTGACGGCCTTGCGCAGGTCTTCCAGGTTACCATACTGACCATCGCTGACCTTGCTGGCTAGCGCATCGTCAAGTTCGGGAACCTCTTTCACCTCCACCTTGTGTAGAGTTACCTTGTAATGCCCTTCTTTTCCGGCCAGTTTCTCGTTGCCGTAGTCTTCTGGCAAAACAGTAGTAAACTCTTTGCTCTCTCCCGCCTTCATACCGACAATATGCTCATCCATGCCAGAGAACATGCCGGGTCGCTCCCGTGTGAGTTCAAACGGATTGTCTTTCAGGTCAGAGATGTTCTTCTCTTCAACAGTAAGTTCGAGATCAACGGTCACACGGTCATCATATTCAGCGGGACGCTCAACCTCATGCCAGGTAGTCTGCCGGTTGCGCATAGACTCTAGTTCGCGCTCAACCTCTTCGGAGGTAACCTCAGCTTCTTCGCGCTCAAAATGCAGTGAGAGATAATCGCCGAGTTCAACAGGGGTAATGATTGGCACCTTCACACTGAAATGATAGGGTTGGCCCATCTCAAAAACAGGGGCATCCAACTCGGGCTTCGTAATGGGGTTCAGTTCGTGCTCCTTGATAGCGTTGCGATAGGTCTCGGTAATCAGTTCATCAAGACCTTCCTGGTAGATATATTCTTTACCCAATTTGCGCTCGAGCAGAGAACGCGGTGCTTTGCCGCGGCGAAAGCCCTGCACATCAACTTTTTGTACCAACTTGCGGTACGCTTTATCTGAAGCCTTTTCCAGTTCGTCCCAGGACAATTCTACATCAAGGACAGCCTCACTGGTAGGCAATTTTTCAACCGAAACCTTCACATTTCCTCCAACAGGTAAACAGTGTAATTCTTCTAGCTATTCAGCCGGGGATGCTGGCGTCCCCGCCACATTCCTCATCATCCGCCGCCTGAGGCGGCAAGGGAAATAATATAGTATCCAAATATCCTGGAAAGCACAGAGAGGCAATCACTCACTACAAAAGACCACACCCCAACAAGAGATCGCAGCCTGCAGCATCATCCACCACCCTCAGTTCCTCACCGCAGAACACCAACTATGCTGAGTGAGTCGCATTTGCACTTACCAATGAGGACGACATGCTCTCTCCTGAAAAGACCGAGCTTGCGGTCACCCAATACTTATATAAAACTGGAGCGGGAGACGGGGATCGAACCCGCGACTTTCTCCTTGGCAAGGAGATGCTCTACCACTGAGCCACTCCCGCATAAAAGCGACCCTACAACCACCTTCACCTACCCTCACCCTGTTCTCTATCAACTCAAAAACCGTGGTGGGCGGTGAGAGACTCGAACTCTCACGGTTCATCACCAACAGATCCTAAGTCTGCCCTGTCTACCAATTTCAGCAACCGCCCATAGGTCCTAACAATCATGGAAAAACACCCTACCTGAGGATAATACATCAGTAGCATAGCCCATGTCAAGGCAACTCTGGCGGCCGCGCCGTTATGGCTATACGCGCGACTGGAGCGTATTGCTCAATGCAACGGCAGGTCAAATGAAAAGGTCGTCCCCTGACCTTCGGCCGTATGGGGTTCGAGACGTAGTGCGCCTCCATGCGCTTCAATAATACTCTTAGCGATGTGCAGACCCAGGCCAGAACCCTGCCGCGAACCGGCCGCTTGCAAGCGTACATAGGGACGGAAAAGCTGGCCTATCTCTGCCGAAGGAATACTGGCGCCCTGGTTATGAACGCTGACATGCGCGCCATCCTCATCTTCCCAGGCT
>Ga0137383_10001731_pt1 | contig 13202 bp, 13 predicted proteins | sample SagtaG_19_FD_104817 | JGI IMG/M metagenome (GOLD analysis project Ga0137383, IMG submission 104817) | Vadose zone soil microbial communities from Sagehorn Ranch, Mendocino, California, USA - Sage2_R_40_16 metaG | ecosystem: Environmental > Terrestrial > Soil > Vadose zone | place: USA... | reverse complement strand
TTCCCAGTCCGTGGTTGCCAGAAGCTCGGCAAAGGTGTCAGCGTAGCCGTCCTGGAACAAATAGCATGGCTTCTGCCAGCCAAACACGTTAAACGTGGGCATGCCCCAAGGAGTACAGGCATAGTCACGCTTGCCCATCAGAAATTCTAGAAATAGAGGGGACATATTGAAGCGCCAGCCCGAATCGCGGTTTGACAAGATGGCACGAAATAGCCTGCGGGTGCGGGCGCGTCCCAGGAAGTGGCTTTGGTCGGGCGCCTTGTCATAGGAATAGCCCGGCGAAAGCATCATGCCCTCGACACCCAATTGCATCATCTCGTCGAAGAACACGCGGACACTCTTGGGATCGGCGCCGTCGAAGAGAGTGGTATTGGTGGTGACACGGAAGCCGCGAGCTAGCGCCTCCTTGATTCCTTCGATAGCTTTGTCATAGCCGCCTTCCAGGCACACAGAAAAATCATGATGCTCGCGCTGGCCATCCATGTGGACCGAGAAAGTCAAATACTTGCTGGGCTTGAATAGATCGATTTTCTGTTTAAGCAATAGCGCATTCGTACACAGATAAATGTATTTCTTGCGCGCCACCAGGCCTTCGACAATTTCTCCGATCTGCGGATGCAACAAAGGCTCTCCGCCGGGGATGGCGACCGTCGGCGTGCCGCATTCTTCGACTGCCCGAAAGCATTCATCCGGCGTGAGCTGCATTTTCAAAACATGGCTGGGATATTGAATTTTGCCGCAGCCGGCACAGGCAAGATTGCACCGGAATAGCGGCTCGAGCATCAGGACGAGCGGGTACTGCTTGCGTCCTTTAAGTTTCTGCTTGAGGACGTAAGTTGCCACCGTCCACATCTGCGAAATTGGTACTGCCATTTTTCTCCCGTTCCGTGACTAATTGCTAAGCGCCTTCAAAAATCATTCCCCCGCTTGCGCCAACTGGGCACCAACTTGCGTCCGTGCCATGACCTTTGTATAGGTGGTCAGGGCAAGCAGCGGAAAATACTGACGATACATGTGGTAGCGCAAGTAAAAGACGCGTGGGAAGCCTGTTCCAGTGAAATAGGGCTCGTCCCACGATCCATCTTTTTTTTGCGTGCGCAGCAAGTAGGCAACTCCCCGAGCCACGGAGTCACTGCGGGTGTCATTTGCGGCGAGCAGCCCAGCGACCGCCCACGCGGTCTGAGACGGAGTGCTCGGGCCGACGCCTTTGGTATTCGGGTCGTCGTACGAGCCACAAGTTTCTCCCCAACCCCCGTCCGAGTTCTGCACCATGCGAAGCCACTCTGCGCCCTGCTGGACGTAGGGCTCGTGATAATCCACGCCAATCGCTTCCAGCCCGCGAAGTACCTGCATCGTCCCGTAAATGTAGTTCACGCCCCAGCGGCCAAACCAGGATCCATCTGCGTCCTGCTCCTGCCGAATGAACTTGATCGCTTTTTTCACCGCAGGATGATTCTTGTCGTAGCCGTAGGTGGCCATCATCTCTAAAATGCGACCTGTGATATCAACCGTCGGAGGATCCAGCATCGCGTTGTGGTCTGCGAAAGGAACGTATTGGAAGACCATGCGGTCGTTATTCTTGTCGAACGACGCCCAGCCGCCATTGCGGCACTGCATGGAAAGAATCCAATCAATCGCACGCTGCACAGACTCGCGCTGATACCGCCCATTCGGATGTTCTACCTGTGCCAGGGCCAGGCATACCATGGCGCTGTCGTCCACGTCAGGATAGAACTCGTTGTTGAACTCAAAGTACCAGCCGCCGGGTATCCCCTCTTTATTTTTTACCTTCCAATCGCCCGGGTTGCGAACCTGCTTTTGCAGAATCCAATCGGCGCACTTGACCATGCGGGGATCATTGGCCGGCACTCCACTCTCGCCGAGAGCGAAAAGCGCATAGGCTGTATCCCACAAAGGGGACTTGCAGGGCTGCACACGGAATGTGTCGGCTTCTTCTATTCCGAGCTTTTCGAATTCGTCGAGCGCGCGAATTACCTGGGGGTCGTCGACGGAATAGCCCAAGCAGCGCAGGGCGATAATTGAATTCATCATCGACGGAAAGATGGCGCCCAGGCCATCACTCATCTCGAAGCGTTGCAGCATCCATCTTTCAGCGCTTTTCAGCGCAATCGAGCGCAGGGGTCGTATGTGCACGCGCTCGAACCAGTGGGTCAAGCGGTCGAGGAATAGGAAAAAGTTGCGCCACGATATCCGCTTCTTGTCCCAATGGAGGTGCATGCGCGACTTGTCGCGTCCACCCACGAAGAGTTCTTCCACTCCCATTTCCGCCGGGATTTTCTTGAAAGGCTTCTTGGCATAACAAATGGAAAGTGGCACCAGGATGGCGCGCGACCACGAAGAAATCTCGTAAATGTTGAACCAGAACCAGTTGGGGAAAAGAACAATCTCCGGCGGAATTGCGGGAACCGCGTCGTAATCGTATTGCCCAAAGAAGCAGAGATAAATCTTGGTGAAGGTGTTAACTTCGGTCGCTCCACCCATTTCCAGAATCTTGTTGCGCGCGCGAACCATAGCGGGATGGTCGAACTTGTATCCAGCCAGCTTCAACCCGAAATAAGCCTTAACCGAGGCGCTGACATTCGAGGGTCCCGCGGCGTAAATACCCCATCCGCCGTCGTCATTCTGGTGCTGCAGAATGCGGCGTGCCGCTTTCTGGAATCGTTCGCGATCACCCGTACCGAGCAGCGTGTGCAAAAGGATGTAATCAGATTCCAGCGTGGTATCTGCTTCTAATTCGCCACACCAGTAGCCCTCTTCATGTTGATCCGAAAAAAGGAACTTGCGAGCACCATCAACCGCGGCGGCAACCCGGCTGGTCAGATCATCAATTTTGCCGAAACGCAACTGCGGTACAGCCGACGCATAAGGCGAAGAGGAGGAGGTGTTGTCCATAACTGGCGTCTACTCCGCGCTTACCCCTGTCGGAGCGCTGGCAATTGCCTCCACAATCTCGGGGGGCAAGCCGAAGCGAACATTCTCCGGCATCACTTCAACTTCTTTCACGTTCTTAAAACCCCGAGTGCCGAGAAACTCCACTACTTCTTCCACCAGGCATTCCGGCGCTGAGGCTCCCGCTGTCAATGCGATCGTCTTTACCCCATCAAGCCATTCCGCCTTGATATTTTGGAAACTGTCGATCAGATGTGAGCTCGTACCCAGATTGCGAGCTACTTCGACCAGGCGATTGGAATTTGAACTGTTGTCCGAACCCACCACCAGGAGCAAGTCTGCGTCCGAGGCAACCTGCTTTACTGCCACCTGGCGATTCTCGGTGGCATAGCAGATATCCTGAGCCGCCGGTCCCTTGATGTGAGGGAAACGTTCCCGCAGGGCGGCGATGATGTCCTTGGTTTCGTCCAGGCTGAGGGTAGTCTGGGTCAGATACGCGACCCGCGTGGGATCCGGCAGAGTGAGGGATGCAACCTCTTCTGGGGAACCCACTACCTGTGTGACGATTGGCGCTTCGCCAAGGGTGCCAATAACTTCATCATGATCACGATGTCCGATCAGGATGAGCGAGTAGCCTTCCTTTGCGAACTTTACCGCTTCTACGTGAACCTTGGTCACAAGCGGGCAGGTCGCGTCAATTACCCGCAGTTTGCGATGTTCACTGGCTTCCCGAACCTCAGGAGAGACTCCATGGGCGCTGTAGATAACGCGCTCGCCATTGGGCACCTCTTCTACGCTGTCCACAAAAACCGCACCCTTGCCTTGTAGTTCTTCCACTACAAACCGGTTGTGGACGATTTCTTTGCGAACATAGATGGGGGGACCAAACGCTTCGAGGGCGATTCGGACAATGTCGATTGCCCGCACCACGCCTGCACAGAAGCCGCGAGGCTTCAACAAGAGCAAAGTTTTACCATCTTCCAACGCAGCCATAGCCTGCCTTTTAGGGTACACATTTCCCTGCTGGGAGTTAACTATTAGACTATCTGAAGGTGCCATTTTGGTCAACGTAAGCCATAGAAACGTCGAGGATTAGCAGGGATTGGGGAATGTGGGCAGGGAATGGGAAGTTAGCTTGGAGAACCGGCGATGAACTCTCACCATATTCGACGGATGCCGTAGTAGTCGAAAGCCTTTTCGTTGCTCACGATCGGTAACTTCTCAGCCTGAGCCTGTGCGATCAGCATGCGATCGAAAGGATCCTGGTGCGGCCCCGGCAGTAGCCCGGCGCGGATTCCGTGCTCGACGGACACGCTTAGACTCTCGAAGCTTTCACGCGCGAGATAGGCCGTAAAATCGTGCGCCAACTCCGTTGCGCTGTCCAGTTTTCCTAAACGGACTTTAGTGGCGATCTCCCAGGCCGAGGCAGCGCTTACGACAATGTGGTTGGTTTCACGGGCGATCGCTCTACGGACGGAGCGTGGGAGGGCAGGATCGTCGCTCAACCACCAAAGCAGGGCATGTGTATCCAGTAGCAGGCGCACCGGGCCTATTGCCATCCCTCAAGTTCTTCAGGCGGCAGCGGCTCGAAGAATTCCGGTCCCACGTGTAGCTTTCCCCGCAGACATCCGGGTTTGCGACCGCCATGTTTGTCCGCGATTGGGACGAGCCGCACCACTGGCTCGGAACCACGGGCTATGACGATCTCTTCCCCGCGACAGGCTTTTTCGATAAGGCGCGACAGTTGGGTCTTCGCCTTGTGGATAGTAATAGTTTCCATGTTAGCTAATTTATCTTAGCTAATTAGATGCCTAATTGCAAGTTGCGATTTAGGCGTTGGTCTTGAGCATTTGTTCCGCGTGCTTTCTGGAAGTCTCGGTCAGCTTTGCGCCGCTCAGCATGCGGGCAATTTCCTCGGTGCGCTCCTGCCCGTTGATAAGCCGAACCGAGGTTCGGGTGCGCCCAGACGAATCCTTCTTTTCGATCAGATAATGGTGATCGGCGAAGGTTGCGATCTGAGGAAGATGGGTGACGCAAAGCACCTGGTTGCCGCGAGAGAGATTCTTGAGCTTCTTGCCGACCGCTTCGGCGGCTCGCCCGCCAATGCCGGTATCAATTTCGTCGAAAACCAGAGTGCGTTGCGCACCGCTGTTCTTCTTGCGTCCTGAGGTAGCGCCTGCTTCCACGCTGGCCTTTAATGCCAGCAAGACACGCGACAGTTCGCCACCCGAAGCGATCTGCTCCAGCGGCCGCAATGGTTCGCCAGGATTGGTGGAGATCATGTAAACGACCTGGTCGAAACCTGAGGCGGTCCAGTTCCCTTCCTCATCGCTACCGCTGACCTCGATATGGAAAGCCGCTTTCATGGCGAGATCGTTGATTTCGGCCTCGACCAGCTTCTCTAATTTCCTGGCAGACTCATGGCGTTTCCTCGAAACTGCTTGCGCCGCGAGCAGATATTCCTTTGCCGCCGCGACTAATTTTGCGCGGAGTTGGCGGAGAACTTCGTCTTTGTTCTCCATCTCTGAAATCTTGCGACTGACGTCCGCTCCGAAATTAATGACGTCCACAAGCGCGGGACCGTACTTCCGTTTGAGCCGATCGATAGCCACAAGCCTGTCTTCCACTTCGGCGAGGTGCTCGGGCGAGGCCTCAATACCCCCGGCGTAATCCCGCAAGGTGACGCCTACGTCCTCGATGCTGATGCGGGCAGTTTCCAACGCTGCCAGCGATTCCTGAAAATTAGGCTCGTAACGGCACAATTCTTCAAGATGCTTCTGCGCGGCCCGTACGGATGCAGAAGTAGAAGTATTTCCTTCATAAAGTAAATCGAAAGCATTCATGGCAGAACTGTAGATTTTTTCCGCATTGGCCAAGACGCGCTTTTCGGTTTCCAGACGTTCATCTTCTCCCGGTTGCAGCTTGGCTTCTTCGATCTCCCGCTTTTGAAAAGTCCAGAGATCCAGCAATCGCAGGCGGTCTTGCTCGTCGCGTTCAAGCTCTTGAATGCGACTGACGATATTTTTCCACGACGAGAAACATTCGCTGACGCTCTCAAGCTGAGTACCAGCAAAAGCATCCAGCAATTCCAGGCGGGCTGCTGCGTCGAACGAAACAAGGGATTGGTTCTGAGCGTGGATGGTGGCCAGATACGGCGCAAGCTGTCGCAACACGGTGACGGTCGCCGGCTGGTTGTTGACAAAAACTCGGCCCTTGCCACTCGCCGAAATCTCGCGTCTTAAAATAATGGATTCATGGTCAGAGTCGATGCCGTTACTCTCGAGCACCTGGGCCATGATCTTCTCTCCTCCACTCTCAACCTCAAAGACTGCTGAGATGAGAGCCCGATCCGCGCCGGTGCGAATCACATCGGGAGAAGCTTTGTCCCCGAGAAGAAGGGCGAGCGCGTCGATCAGGATGGATTTTCCGGCGCCGGTTTCGCCGGTCAGCAGGTTCAAACCGGGCGCGAACTCGATCGCGAAATTATCAATGACCGCGTAATTTTCGAGGCGCAGTTCGACGAGCACTAAGCAGTTCCGGATTGCAGGAATTAGACGAAGAATAGCATGAAGGGTAGTCTTGGTCTGTGAGCGGATTCCTGTTTTGCACAAGAAAAGGTTGATAAAGAGGATGCCCGAGCGGAGTCATTCGGCAACGATGGTCTATAATTCGAACCAAGGAAAAATCCAAATCAATGCATGTTTTTTTGTTGCTGACAATCGTGGTCGGCGGGGAAAGCGTTGACCTCGTGGGCCAAACCGGAGTTGTGGCCAAGTTCGTACTGCTGCTTCTCCTCGCGTTCAGCTTGGTTTCGTGGGCGATCATCCTTTCCAAATGGAGTCTGCTCAGGCGGGCCAGGGTCCAGAGTGGCCGTTTCGTGCGTGCTTTCCGCAAGGCACAGCGCTTGCAGGACGTGGGCGCGGTAGCGGAACAATTCCGTCCTAGCCCGCTGGTTGGGGTGTTTGAGGGTGGGTTCGAAGAATATCGCCGTCAGGGCGGAGTTTCGAGCGGGATGATAAAGAACCCCACCGCGATCCAGCGAGCCATGCAAATCGCCAACTCCGAAGAGTTGACACGCTTTGAGCGCAATCTGCCTTGGCTGGCGATTACGGGCGCCGCCACGCCGTTCATCGGCCTTTTTGGAACAGTGTGGGGCATTATTGATGCGTTTCACGGTCTGGGGACTGCTGGTACTGGTGCCACGCTGAAAGCAGTTGCGCCGGGCATCTCCGAGGCGCTCATCACCACCGCTGCAGGTCTGGCTGCCGCTATTCCCGCAGTGATTGCCTACAACCTCATCGGCGCCTCGATTCGAGAATTCGCCGCTCGTGGAGACGACTTTGCCATGGAGATGCTGAATGCAGTGGAACGTCAGCAGCCACAAGCCGCTTACAGCGCCGCTGAAGTCCCTGGAGCGAGGCGGTAATGGCGTTTACCGCAGCCAATGGACGGACACAAACGTCCCTTTCCGACATCAACATCACGCCTTTGGTGGACGTTGTGCTGGTGCTCTTGATTATTTTCATGGTGACGGCGCCGGTGCTCCAATCCGGCATTGAGGTAAACGTCCCCAAAACTCGTAGCGTAAAAGAAATCACAGATGAGCGGCTGGTTATCAGCATCAACAAGCAGCAGCGGGTTTATCTGGGAAACGATCCCATTAACATTAATCAGATTGGCGCAAAGCTGCGTCAGAAGATTCGGGACCCGCAGCATCAGTCCATTTTTATCCGCGCCGATGAAGATGTACCTTTCGGCGCTTTCGCCACGGTGATGGATGCAGTAAAGCAATCGGGCATCAGCAACGTAAGCATCGTCACCCAACCGCTCGATACGCATGGCAGCCGCTGAGATCTTTTTCGAACACGAACGCTGGGGCCGAAACCTGGCCTGGTCTGCCGGATTTCACGTTGCCGTCGCAGCTTCCATCCTGGCGTACACGGTGATCGCACCCGGAAGTCGAGGCGAGGGATGGGGCGCGGGCGGAGGGGGCGACGCCATCGGAGTCACTCTGGTAAGCACGGTCCCGCTGCCTGCCAATCCAGTGCAAACCCAAAATGTTTTGGCGAATGAGTCCAAGGGACTTTCACAATCGCAGCCCAAACCGGAGGTGAAGGAACCCGAGGCAATACCGATTCCGGAGGCCAACGCGAAGAAGAAGTCGAAAGCAGAGACCACGCCGACTCATCAGAAACCGCAGCCGCAACCGGAACCGGTGGAAGAGGCAAACAATGTTGTGCCCTTCGGCCAGGGCGGCCCAGTCAGCGGGCCTTACGGGGTATTCAGTGCCGGCGGGGCCAAGGGAGGCTTCGGCGTTACCGGCGGTGGAGGCGACTTCGGCAGCCGTTATGCCTGGTACGTGCGCGTGGTCCAGCAAAAAGTCTCAGAAAACTGGTTGAAGTACGAAGTAGACCCTCGCATCGGCCAGGCGCAACGGGTCTACATCACCTTCGACGTTTTGCGAGACGGGAGACCTGCCAGCGTGCAAGTCGAGCAGTCGAGCGGCGTTCCTTCGCTGGATCAATCAGCAGTGCGAGCCATCCAGCGCATTGATACTTTTGGTCCACTGCCCCCGGATTATTCGGGAAATAAGGTTTCCGTAGAGTTCTGGTTCGATTACAAGAGATAGATACAACTTGCTAACGCTCGGGGCGTGCAAGTTCAAAGAAAAAATTCATGAAGCGATTTCATAGTTGGATCATTGCGTTCGTTCTGCTGCTGAGCATTCCAACCTGGGGTCAACAGGATTGGATCCGAACCGGCACGGGGCTGGGAGTGGAAAAGGTCCGGTTGGCGGTTCCCGATTTCAAAGCGTCCACTCAAGATCCGAAAAATTCCGACCTGCTGAAAGTTTTCAACGACACGCTGTGGAATGATCTGGACAATGCCGGCATCTTCGACATGGTCTCCAAGAGCTTCTATCCCCTCGAAGTTCCCGGCACTGCGGCTGACGTTAAGTTCGAGGCCTGGAGCAGCCCCCCTCCGAACGCTTCCATGCTGGCATTTGGCAACCTGGGGATTTCCGGCGCGAACGCTACGGTGCAAGGCTGGCTCTATGACGTCAAGAACGTCACTTCCCCACAAGTGTTGGGCAAACAGTATCAGGATGCGGCAACTAGCGATGCGGTTCGAACCATTGCCCACAAGTTTGCCGACGAGATCATCTTTCGTTTGGGCGGCGGCATTCAGGGCATCGCAGAGAGCAAGATCTTTTTCGTCAGCAGCCGCAGCGGTCACAAAGAAATTTGGGCGATGGATTACGATGGAGCGAATCAGCGTGAACTGACCCATCTCGGTTCGATTTCACTATCGCCACGTATCTCCCCGGACGGTTCACGATTGGCCTTCAGTTCACTGACTAAAACCGGATGGGAAATCCTGATGTATTCGCTGGACCTGGACCGGGTGGTGACATTTCCAAAATTTGGGGGCACGAATCTTTCTCCGGCATGGTCGGCTGATGGAACCAAGCTGGCTTTTTCATCTTCGCGGAGCGGTGATTCCGAGATCTACGTAATGGATTCCTCGGGAGCCAATCTGAAACGCATCACGTCATTCAAAGGTCCTGACGTTTCGCCAGTTTGGAACCGAAAGACCGGGGCGCAGATTGCCTGGGTGAGCGGCCGCAGTGGGCTGCCGCAGATTTACACCATGGAGGCCGATGGCACGAACGTTCAGCGGCTAACGGACGAGGGCTATGCCGTCTCTCCGGCATGGTCCCCTAATGGACAATTTCTGGTATTTTCCTGGATCCGCCATTACGGGCCAGGGGCGCCCGGTGCCCAGGATATTTACATCATGGACATCGTCAGCAAACAGTGGGTGCAATTGACCCACGATGGTGGGCGAAATGATTTTCCATCATGGTCGCCCGATGGACGCCACATCATTTTTCAATCGAGCCGGGCGGGAGGCGACCAAATCTGGACCATGTTGGCCGACGGAACCAATCAAAAACGGTTAACCACAGCCGGCAGTAATATGCAACCTAACTGGAGCTGGAAATAATTTTGGCAATAATGATCGAATTCTTGTCCATTCATCTCCGGAGCAAGACGTCAGATTTAAATCCGCCTGGCCTGAACTCGAAACGCGGCTCGAAAGCCGGGGGCGCAATTACGCAGGGAGGAAAAATTGAAGCAAAAAAGTTTGAACTGGATCATGCTTGTGTTCGCCTTGAGCGCCATCATGACGTTGGGGGCCTGCAAGAAGAAGGTGGCGCCGCCACCGCCGCCCCCACCACCGCCTGCGGCAGCACCTACCGCTTCGCTTAGCGCAAGTCCGAATACGGTCGATAAGGGCGGGGCAACCACGCTGACATGGCAAACCACGAATGCCACTGACATCAGCATTGACGGCATCGGCGCGGTGCAACCCAATGGTTCGCAGCAAGTGACGCCGGCCGAGTCAACAACCTACCATCTCACCGCGAAGGGTCCCGGAGGGACGCAGGAGGCTACAGCGCGGGTCACTGTGAACGCACCTGCTGCGCCGCCCGCTCCGACAGCCTCCGCCACGGAGGAAGAGCTGTTTTCTCAGACTGTGAAGGATATCTTTTTCGAGTACGATAAATTCGACATCAGCCCCGACCAGCAAGCCGCTCTGCGAGGAGACATCGATTTCTTGAAACAGCATGCCAATGTACGGTTCACCATCGAGGGACACTGCGATGAGCGCGGCTCAACTGAATACAACCTCGCGCTTGGGGATAACCGTGCCAATAGTGTGAAGAACGCTTTGGTGCAAGGTGGCGTCAGCGCCGATCGAATTAAGACCATCAGCTATGGCAAAGAGAAGCCCTTCTGCACCCAGTCGAATGAACAATGCTGGCAGCAGAACCGGCGTGGGCACTTCGTTTATCAAAAGTAAGAGATTAGCAGGAAGCGGGGCGTTTGCCGGCGCTCCGCTTCCCTATATCCCTCTGGCCCGGGAAGCCTTTTGCAAGCAAGACAACTGCTTTCGGAACGCGCTATCCTGCACAATAGAATCTTTCTCAGTCCGTGAACGTTCTGGCCCGGACTCGCAACATACTTTTTGCATCCTAGGAAATAGACTATGAGAATCCAACGCCTCTTGACCATTCTTGTTTTGCTTTCATCGCTGTGGCTGGCGACGCCGTCCGCATGGGGCGTTAGCCGGGAGATCGTCCAGTTGCAGACTCAGGTACAAGCTCTTCAAGACCAGATGACGCACATGCAGCAGTCCTTCGACGAGCGCATGGGGGTCATGAAAAACCTGGTCGAGCAGAGCACTGACAGCATGAACAAAGTCGCCGCGTCGGTGACCGATCTTCAGGGCACACTGCAGAAACAGCAAACCGACAGTGGCTCTCACGTGGACCAACTCTCGGGACAAATTCAGGCGCTCAATGACACTCTCGATGAGCTGAAGGCCCGCCTGGCGAAAGTCAGCAAGCAACTAGAGGACATGCAAGCGGCCCAACAGAATGTTGCTGCACAACAGTCTCAGCAAACCCAGCAACAACAGCAGCAAACGCAAGCTCCTCCGCCCGACGTGCTTTACAACAACGCGTTACGCGATTACAACGCGGCCAAGAATGATCTCGCGGCCCAGGAGTTCGCCGATTACGTCAAGTACTACCCCAACACTGATCTTGCAGGGAATGCCTATTTCTATCTAGCGGATCTCGAATTCCGGCAGGGAAACTATCAACAGGCAGTCAAAGATTACGACCAAGTGCTACAGAACTTCCCTACCGGAAACAAAGCTCCCGCAGCTCAACTGAAGAAGGGATTTGCGCTGCTGGAGCTGGGACAAAAGGACAGCGGTATTGCGGAACTTCGCCGCCTCATACAGCGTTATCCGCGTTCTAACGAGGCGCTGCAAGCTCGGGACCGGCTGCGTAAGCTAGGCGTTCCCGCCACCGGCACTACTGCCCGCAAGATGCAGTAGAAACATTTTCGAAATACGATTTACGAAGTACGATTGCCGTTGGACCCTGCGCCAGTCGGTTCTCAATCGTCACTCTTCATTCATCCGCCTTCGGAAGGTCCAGCGTCCTCAGACCATATCGGATCTCTGATGTTAGGCCATTAATCCGCATACCGTCCTGAACCATCAGTTTGCAAGAGATTGCAGCGCGGATGGCGGATTCGTCACTCAAATCGAAACTGATGCGGCAAGACTGACACTCCTCGTTCCAACAGAAGCGGCCGTAGGAGATCGCTTCCGGGGCGAGGTATTGGAAACAACGTAACAGGGGATTATTCTCTGGAACCTCGAATTCTTTTCCTAGAATCGTGATCTTTACCAAGCGGGTAAATGGGCGGAAGAGAGTGGTGGGTGCGGCCATGCTCAAAGAACTGTAGCGTACCTTCCCTTCCGCAAAACAAACGAAGGTGACTGTCCAGACGGAACACTCCTAAGAGTCATCGGCGGAAATACTTTCGTACGGCGAAGTTTGGGAGTACCCTAAAGTCCAAGCGGGTAGGCTCATTCCGCCTATGGAGCACTCATATATGACCAGAGATCAGGATTGCGGCAAAGGCGCAGTCGAACAGGACGAGAAGACACAAACCGGAGGCAACACCTCCATGCAAGGTCAACTTGGACATCGGGACCAGGATTCTATGTTGAAATCCGCCGATACGGACTTTCCGGAGCCGGGGGAAAGCCCTGAACATACCGGGGAACCACAAAAAGAGAGCAAGAAGTCTTTAGACGACGTGGCTTGAAAAAGTGGTCAGGTGCCAGTGATCAGTGGTCAGTTAATCGGTGCCCAAGCGAAAGAATTCACTGGCAACTGGCCCATCACTCCGCACGAAATCAATCGGTTTCAAAGTGGGGCAAGTAATTCTGCAGAGAGCCGCGACAGGACGAATTAATGGGGGGTTGGAGCTGATGCCGCTCCGACTCGCCTGTGCATTTTGCTTTTAATCTTTGGACTATGTGTGTCGATATCCAGCCGTGACGGTCCGAAGACGACTTGGTCTGCCGAGAGCCGATCCCCTGATGGGAAGATGATTGCGACTGCCTACACAATCCAGACGAGTGGGATCGGAACAGGGGATCCCGGCACCAGTGTGTATCTCAACTGGACTACAGGTTCACAATCTCCGACTATAATTTTGTCATTCGCGGAGGGGCCAGGCGAACCCGGCAATATGAACGTAGGGATGAACTGGCTAACGCCGAAACATCTTGAGCTGACCTACAAAGGACGTCGGATGCTCGACTTCCAGGCTGTTAAGTGCCACGGCGTCGACATCTCGGTCCGAGACCTTTCAGACGGGACGAATCTTGAGGGAAGCCGAACACGGTAATGCCCACTG
>Ga0137383_10001709_pt1 | contig 13259 bp, 13 predicted proteins | sample SagtaG_19_FD_104817 | JGI IMG/M metagenome (GOLD analysis project Ga0137383, IMG submission 104817) | Vadose zone soil microbial communities from Sagehorn Ranch, Mendocino, California, USA - Sage2_R_40_16 metaG | ecosystem: Environmental > Terrestrial > Soil > Vadose zone | place: USA... | reverse complement strand
GAGCATGGACACGCGCTCTTGAAAAATTTCCTGCAACGGGAGGCGGCATGAGCATCACGGTCCAGGAAGCGCTGACGCGGACAATCGAGCACCGCGAGATATTCCACGACGAAATGCTCGACCTGATGCGGCAGATCATGGGTGGACAGATTTCGCCCGTCATGATCGCGGCGATCATCGTGGGGTTGCGGGTGAAGAAGGAAACGATCGGCGAGATCACCGCGGCTGCGCAGGTGATGCGCGAGCTCGCGACGCGGGTGACGGTGAAGGATCCGGACAACCTGGTGGACATAGTGGGTACCGGGGGGGACGGCGCGCACACCTTCAATATCTCGACCGCGTCCATGTTCGTTTGCGCCGCGGCCGGGGGGCGAGTCGCCAAGCATGGCAACCGGGCGGTGTCTTCGCAGTCGGGCAGCGCAGACGTGCTGGAGGCGCTCGGCGCGAACATCAACCTGAAGCCCGAGCAAGTGGGCCGCTGCATCGACGAGATAGGGGTCGGCTTCATGTTTGCGCCGGCGCACCACGCGGCGATGAAACACGCCGCTGCGGTGAGGCGGGAGCTTGGGGTGCGCACCCTGTTCAACATTCTGGGACCGCTGACCAATCCTGCCGGCGCGCCGACGCAGCTGATGGGTGTATTTCATCCCGATCTCGTCGGAATCCAGATCCGGGTGCTGCAGCGGCTCGGGGCGCGCCACGCGATGACCGTCTACGGCCTGGAAGGTCTGGACGAGATCTCGGTGAGCGGCCAGACGATGATCGGGGAGTTGAGGAACGGCAAGGTTCTCGAGTACATGATTCACCCGGAGAAATTCGGATTGCCCGTGCACGATCCGAAAGCCCTTCGCGTGACGACGGTGGAAGAGTCGCGAAACGTGGTCGTGACGGCGCTGGAAAACAAGGCCGGAGCCGCGCGTGACATCGTGGCGCTCAATGCCGGAGCTGCGATCTACGTGGCCGGCAAGGCCGCAAGTCTCGAGGAGGGTGTGGAGAAGGCGTTCGAGTTGATCAAGAGCGGTGCCGCGCGTGCCAAGCTCGACGCGTTCGTGAAACTCACCCAGCAACTCGCGCGTGGCTGATATCCTTGACAGGATCCTCGCGGTCAAGGTCGAGGAAATCGCGAAGGCGAAGAAAACCCTGGGCGCGACCGCCGCGCGGAGCCAAGCGGAAGCGGCGGAAAAACCGCGGGATTTTATCGGCGCCCTGCGCGCGAAAATCGCCGCCGGGAGGCCGGCGGTGATCGCCGAGATCAAGAAGGCGAGTCCGAGCAGGGGCGTTCTTCGCGAGCGATTCGATCCGGCGGAGATCGCCCGCTCCTACGCGCGGCACGGCGCGGCCTGCCTCTCGGTGCTCACCGATGAAGGGTTTTTTCTGGGTCGCGCCGGGGACCTTTCTGCGGCGCGCGCGGCTTGCGACCTTCCGGCGTTGCGCAAGGATTTCGTGATCGACCCCTACCAGGTGTACGAATCGCGCGCCATGGGTGCCGATTGCATCCTGCTCATCGTGGCGGCGCTCGAGCTGCCGCAAATGCGCGAGCTGGAAGCCGTAGCGGCCTCGCTCGGAATGGCGGTGCTCGCCGAAGCGCACGATCGCGCCGAGCTCGATCTCGCCCTCGAGCTCGCCACCCCGCTGATCGGCATCAACAACCGCGACCTGCGCAGCTTCGAGATTTCGCTCGAGACGTCTCTCGAATTATCGCCCCGTGTTCCGGCGCCACGAATCGCGGTGACCGAAAGCGGGATTCTCGCCCCCGAGCACGTAGCGCGCTTGCGACAGGCGGGGGTCAATGCCTTTCTCGTCGGGGAGGCTCTCATGCGGGCGCCAGATCCTGGGATCGAACTTCAACGCATTTTTCTAACGGATTGAAGAAAAATGGACTTATCACTTCAGCCAAGTCGTGTTGTGGAAATACAACAAACTTCGTTTTGAGGGCTGAAAATTCACGCTTTCCCTTGAGATAGCCTAGCCCGATTGGCAGAATTGCCACAACTCTCGGACAGAGGGTAGGCGGGCGGCGCCGTCTGGCCGTCCTCGGGTCAATCAAAGAGGAGATACTCGATGAACAAGAAACTGATGGCAGTCGCTGTCGCCGGCGCGCTTGCGGCGCCCGCAACGGTTCTCGCACAGGTGCAAATCTACGGACGCGCCAACCTCGGCTTCGACAATTACTCGGCGACCGGCGCCACGGCAGGGTCGGCCCAGGACTTCAAGGCCCGCAACCGCGTTTTCGACAACAGCTCGCGTCTCGGCTTTCGCGGCACGGAAGACCTGGGCGGCGGACTGAGGGCGGTGTTCGTGATCGAGTCCGGCGTCAATATCGATACCGGCAGCCAGGCCAGCCAGTTCGGCGGAGCGAATGGGAGCACGGGCTTCCTGGCGTCGCGCGATTCTTACGCCGGCCTGGAAGGCAACTGGGGCCGGGTGACGTTCGGGCGCCAATCGATCTACTGGGTGCAAGGTGTTATCGCTCAGAGCGGGGCCAATTACATCAACGTGGACGTGGCCACGACCGGGGCTATTGGGCGCGTGGTAGGCCCGACGGCGCGCACCTCGAACGTGGTGGCCTACAATTCGCCCACCGTCAACGGGCTCAACTTCACGGTGAGCTATGCGCCGAACTCGGAGGCTAATAGTGGCGGCCAAGATACCAACGGGAAAATCTACGGGTTGACGGGGCGTTATAGCGGGATTGTCAACGCCCAGGTCGATTATGCGGTGAACGACAAGGCTCCGGTTACTACTACGACGGCTGGTATAACAACCACCGCCCCTACCTCCCAGAAGAACAGCGGCTTGAAGGTGGGCGTTGGCTATCCGTACGCCCCCGGCGCCCAGATTGCCGTGGTTTTCATCTCGGAAAAGAATGACAAGATCGCCCAGTGCGCACCAGTAGTGGCGGGCTCTTCTTGCATACTGGGGGTTGGCGTAGCGGGGTTCGCGGCAATAGGCGACAGCGTCAAGGCGAACGCGGTGATCGTCAACTGGGAGCACACGTTCGGGAATATCCAGGCGCTCGCGGAAGTTGGCAAGGTGCAAAAGGCGAAGGGGTGCACCGAGGCGGCAACCACCACCTGCGACAACACCGAATCGACCGGTTACATGGTTGCCGGCAGGTATCTCTTTTCAAAACGGACCGCGGCCTACGCGAGCTACAACAGGATCACTAACAAGGCCAATGCCACGTGGGATGTATCGGGAGGTGGCCAGAGCTCCGCTTCCGCGTCGGGTGGCTTTCTGCCTGCAACATTAGCCGGCGCCGATCCGCGCATCATCGCGCTCGGCGTGATCCACAACTTCTGACCTGGCAAACACCGGTCAGTCAGAGTCTTATTGAAACGGGCACCTTCGGGTGCCCGTTTTTTTGCCAGTCGCGCGATGGCGGGCGTAACATCGGGCCTGATTCTTTCCCGCAGCCGTCGTCCCGACAAATTTCCATATCGCGTGACTACGAGCATCGACAACGTCATCATTGAGATCGACAAGGCTCTGCGCGCCGCGATCGGCGAGTCGCAGGCGGCCCGCCCCATGCCGCGCGCCGCGGAAGATCCCGCGCTGAGCGAGCGCCAACGGCGCGACGCGGCGGCGCTCATGCGCGTCAACCACTGCGGCGAAGTCTGCGCCCAGGCGCTCTACCAGGGACAGGCGCTCGCGTCCTCGAGCGGGGAGATCAAGGCTGCGCTCGCCGGCGCGGCGAGCCAGGAAGCCGATCACCTCGCCTGGAGCGCGCAGCGCATCCGCGAGCTCGGCGGCCGCGCAAGCCTCCTCAATCCGCTGTGGTACGCAGGCTCTCTCGCAATCGGCTATGTCGCGGGCAGGTTCGGCGACGCCTGGAATCTGGGGTTCCTTGCGGAGACCGAGAAGCAGGTCGAGCAGCATCTGCAGGGACACCTGGAGCGGCTCAGTCCGCAGGATGCGACCACCCGCGCGGTCATCGAGACCATGCAGCGGGAAGAGGCCGGGCATGCCCAAACGGCCGAAGGGTTGGGCGCTCGCGAGCTCCCGGCGCCCGCCAAGTGCGCGATGCGCGCTCTCGCACGCGTGATGACGACGGTGTCGTACCGGATCTGAGAGCGTCGCTTAGTCGGGAACGATCTCGTAGTCGTGCGAGATCTGCGCGGTCTTGCCGAGCATGATCGAAGCCGAGCAATACTTGTTGTGCGAGAGCTTGATCGCGCTTTCGACCATCGACGGCTTCAAGCCCTTGCCGCGTACAACGAAGTGCATGTGAATCTTGGTGAACACTTTCGGATCGGTTTCCGCGCGCTCCGAGGTAAGCCGGACTTCGCAAGCTGACACGTGCTGGCCGCTCTTTTTCAGGATCAGCACCACATCGTAGGCGGTGCAGCCGCCGGTGCCGGCGAGCACTGTCTCCATGGGCCGCGGCCCCAGGTTGCGTCCTCCACCTTCGGGCGCCCCGTCCATCACGAAGGCGTGGCCGCTCTCGGTTTCGGCCACGAAGCCCATGCCCTCCGGGCCGATCCACTTTACTTTGCACTCCATCTTGCCTTCCTTTCAGGTCGAGCGGCGAATGGTCCTTAGGGCGAGCCGGCACTCTTCTGTTGACACCTCGGTACTTCTTCAATAAAATCACGCGCTTCCGCCGGATTCCGACTTGCACATCCTATGAGCACGTTCTCCGCCAAGCCGCATGAAGTCAAGCGCGATTGGTATGTGGTCGATGCCAGCGGCAAGGTGCTCGGGCGACTTGCCGCCGAAATCGCGCGCCGATTGCGTGGCAAACACAAGCCGGAGTTTACCCCGCACGTCGACACCGGTGACTATGTGGTCGTCGTGAACGCCGGCAAGCTTCGTGTTACGGGGAACAAGGGCGAGGCCAAGACCTACTATCGCCACAGCACCTACCCCGGCGGGGTCTATGCGACTACATTTGCCAAGATGCAGGCGCGGTTCCCGACTCGAGCGCTGGAGATCGCAGTCAAAGGAATGTTGCCTAAAGGGCCGCTCGGCTACGCAATGCTTAAGAAGCTGAAAGTCTACGCGGGTGGGGAGCACCCTCACGCCGCGCAGCAGCCTAAAGCGCTGGAGACCAACACATGATCGGACAATACTATTACGGAACCGGCCGACGCAAAAGTTCCGTCGCGCGCGTGTTCATCAAGCCCGGCAAGGGTGATTTCATCGTGAACGACCGTCCCGCTAACCAATACTTCGCGCGTGAAACCGGGCAAATGGTCGTGCGTCAGCCGCTTGTATTGACCGACAAGCTGACCCAGTTCGACGTCATGGTGAACGTATCGGGAGGAGGAGAGTTCGGACAGGCGGGGGCCGTGCGCCACGGCCTGACGCGTGCGTTGATCGAGTACGACCCGGCGCTCAAGCCGCTCTTGAGCAAGGCGGGTCTGGTTACCCGCGATGCGCGCGAGGTCGAGCGAAAGAAAGTCGGCTTGCATAAGGCGCGGCGGCGCAAGCAATACTCCAAACGCTGATGTTCAGAGATTGGCACAGGAAAGCCGCCCCCCGGGCGGCTTTTTTGTTTGCGGTTCGAGCAGCCGGAGCGGACTTTCCGGGGCATTGATGAAACCCGGCTGGTAGACTGGATTTCTGAGGTAGTGATGATTAAAGTCGGCATCGTGGGCGGGACCGGTTATACCGGGATCGAGTTGCTGCGAATCCTCGCGCGCCACCCGCAATCAGAGCTCGTCGCGATCACCTCGCGCAAAGAGGTCGGCACTCCGGTGGCGGAGCTTTTTCCGAGCTTGCGCGGTGCCGTGGCGATTGCGTACTCGGATCCGGCAAAGTCGGACCTCGCCAAGTGCGATGTGGTGTTTTTCGCGACGCCCAATACCGTCGCGATGGGTGAAGCGAGAGCGCTCGTGGAGGCCGGCGTGCGTGTCGTGGATCTCTCGGCCGATTTTCGCATCAAGAACATAGCTGAGTGGGAGAAGTGGTACAAGGTCAAGCACGCCGCGCCCGGGCTCCTCGCGCAAGCGGTGTACGGTCTGCCGGAAGTAAATCGCGCAAAAATCAAAGGCGCACATCTGGTGGCGAATCCTGGGTGCTATCCGACCGCGGTTCAGCTCGGCTTGTTGCCTCTTGCGGAAGCCGGGGCCGTCGACCTCGATCACTTGATAGCGGACGCGAAGTCCGGGGTGAGCGGTGCCGGCAAGAAGGCCGAAGAACATCTGCTCTTCTCCGAAGCTTCGGATAATCTCAAAACCTATAATGTTTCCGGGCATCGTCATTGGCCAGAGATTCGCCAGGGGCTGGATACAGCCGCCGGAAGGAGTGTCGGTCTCACGTTCGTGCCGCATCTAGCGCCCATGATTCGGGGCATACACGCAACTCTGTATGCACGCGTCACTGCCAACCTCGAGTTTCAGAGGCTGTACGAAGATCGCTATCGCGGCGAGCCCTTCGTCGACGTGCTCCCTAACGGAAGCGAACCGGATACGCGCTCGGTTCGGGCTACCAATACTTGCCGCATCGCAATCCATCGCCCGCAGGGCGGAGACATGCTTGTCGTGCTCTCAGTGATCGACAATCTGGTGAAAGGCGCTTCGGGACAAGCGGTGCAGAATATGAATATCATGTTTGGATTCGAGGAAACGATGGGTCTCTCGCATCTGGCTATTGTGCCCTGACTCGGCGGGCGGAGAATCTAATGTCCAAGCTGTTCAAACAATTCCGCAAACGCTTCGGAATTTCTGCGCCGAAGATGACGGTCCAGACACACGTCGCTTGGTACTGGCGCTGGCTCGGAATGCTGGTGTTCCTCTCGTTTGCGCTTGCACTGGCGGCGTGGATGTACGACGCCGGGCGTCGTTTCGCCGGTTTCGATCGCAGCGAGCTGCAAACTGAATTCGCCAGGCTTCGCGACTCAATGGGGCGGCTCGAGAGCGAGGCTGCGAGGTTGCGCTCGATCGCCAACGCCAGCGAGTCGCGCCTGAAGATCGAGCAAACGGCGCAAGCCCAGCTTGCCTCTCAGGTGAGGGCGCTCGAAGACGAAAACAACCGGCTCAAGGAAGATCTTGCCTTTTTCGAGAATCTCGTTCCGAGCGAACGGCGCGGCGAAAAGGTCAGTATCCACCGCTTCAAAGTCGAGCGTGACGTTCTTCCCGGCGAGTTCCGCTACCGGCTGCTCGTCCTTCAGGGAGGGAGGCTTGACCGCGAGTTTCACGGGTCTTTGCAGCTCGTGGTGGAGATGCAGCAGGAGGGCAGGGATGCTACAATCGTCATCCCTGATTCAGCCGAAACGGGCAGCACTGCTTTCAAGCTCAACTTCAAGTATTTTCGTCGAGTTGAGGGAACATTTCGGGTTCCGGCGGGAGCCAGGGTGCGAACCGTACAGGCGCGCATCCTGGAGAACGGGTCCAGCGAGGCTCGTGCCAGCCAAAACGTCAACCTTTCTTAGCAGGCAGGAAACGCTATGTTTCGCAAGCAGCCCAGCAAGCCGCAAAACCGCATAGACAGCCTGATTGGTGTCGGCACGAAGATCGAGGGTAATGTCAATTTCACCGGAGGCCTTCGCATCGACGGCGAAGTCGTCGGAAACGTAACCGCGGTTTCCGACGAGCCTTCGACCTTGGTGTTGAGCGAAAAGGCTCGTATCGAAGGGGAAATCAGCGTATCGCACCTGGTCGTGAACGGCGAGATCACGGGGCCCGTGTACGTAGCCGAATTCCTCGAACTCCAGTCGCGCTCCCGGGTCAAAGGAGACGTGCATTACAACAGCCTGGAGATGCATCTCGGCGCCATAGTCGAGGGGCATCTGGTACACCGCTCGGGCGAAGCAAAAACCGTGGAGTTGAAGCTCGCGACGAGCAAGCCCGCGGTCTAACGGGCGGCAATGACTTCTTCCGGCTTGAATACCGGCGCCGCAGCCCCATCTGGATCACTGGCCCGGTTGACCGTGTCAGGTCCTGGCCCGATAATGGGGCAGTTTGCTACAGGAGTTGAGACATGAATGCAGTCGCAGAGATGCCCGCACCGCTTGTTTTCACAGACAGCGCTGCAAACAAAGTCAAGCAATTGATCGATGAGGAAGGCAATTCCGAATTGAAGCTGCGCGTGTTCGTCACGGGGGGCGGCTGCTCCGGATTCCAGTACGGTTTTACTTTCGACGAAGCGAAAAGCGACGACGACACGGTGATGGAGAAAAACGGGGTGATGCTGCTCATTGATCCAATGAGCTACCAGTATCTCGCCGGCGCCGAGATCGACTATACCGAGGGACTCGAGGGTGCACAGTTTGTGATCAAAAACCCCAATGCGACGAGCACCTGCGGTTGCGGTTCATCGTTCTCCGCATAAGTCCATCGGGAACCCTGAAGCGGGGGCGTGAAGCCTCCGTTTCGTTTTTGGGTTTTTATTCGCAATTATTCACAGCGGATTAAGCTGCGTAAATCGCACCGAGCACCCGCGGCCCCTTCGCACCGGTCACCCCGGGAAGATTTCCGGTTTCTCGCTTCAGCGCCCGCTGCGCGAGCCAGGCAAAAGCAATCGCTTCCACCCAGTCCGGGTGAATTCCAAGCCGCTCCGTCGAGGCAATTTTTACGCCGGCCAGTTCCCGGGTGATGCGCATCACCAAGTCGCGGTTGCGTACTCCGCCACCGCACAAGTAGACCTCCTCTGCGCCTGGACAAAACCTCGCAATCGCCTTGGCGACGCTGCGCGCTGTGAGCTCGGCCAGCGTGGCTTGCACGTCCTCGACCTTGTGCCTTCCGACCCTGAACCGGCGTAACCAATCGAAACTGAAGTGATCGCGGCCCGTGCTCTTGGGGGGTGAGCGGCGAAAATAAGGGTCGGCAAGTAACGCCTTCAGTAAGGACGCAACCGGCCTTCCTCGCGCGGCAAGCGCCCCGCCCCGGTCCAAGTCGCGGCCGAATCGCTCGCGGGTCCACGCGTCAAGGAGGACGTTGCCTGGTCCTGTGTCGAAGCCTGTTACCGGTCCTTTGCGGGGAAGGTCGGTGAGATTGGCTATACCGCCGAGATTGGCGATGACGCGGTGCCGACGGGAGTCCCGGAACACAGCCGCGTGAAACGCAGGCACAAGCGGGGCGCCCTGTCCGCCTGCAGCGATGTCGCGGGTTCTGAAATCGGCGACCACGGTGATGCCGGTGCCCTCGGCAAGCCGCGCAGGATTGCCGAGCTGCAAGCTGTACCCGGACCGGGGCCGATGACGCACCGTCTGCCCGTGGCAACCGATGGCGGAAACGGTTTGCGCGGGGACGCCGTGTTTCTCCAGAAGGCGCCTGACTGCCTGTGCATAGAGCGTGGAGAGTTCAATCCCGGCGAGCGCTGCACGATGCAGCTCGTCGCCGGATGCCTCGTGCAGCGCAAGCAAAATGGCTTTCAGATTCTTCGGATACGGTACAAACCCCGCGCCCAGGAGAAAAGGTTGGCCCCGCAAGTCGACGAGTGCGGCATCGACGCCGTCGAGACTTGTGCCCGACATCAATCCGATGTACATCTCGGAAGACGCTGATCTCGTGGAACCGCTCACTCGAACAGCGCGAGGTCGCTGTTTTTCAGAAGATCCAGTCGCGCAATGAGCGGCTCGGCGGTACGCTTGAACGCCGGCATTTCGATCGCGAGAATAGGCTGCGCGGCCGGGAAAACCATGGTCAGCGGATTGCGGTTCTGGTTGTGGAGGTGGAATTCGTAATGAAGGTGGGGGCCATTGGCCCAGCCGGTTTGCCCGACGTAACCGATGATTTCGCCTTGGACGACGCGGCCGCCCGCCCTCAATCCCTGCGCGAAATTCCTCAAGTGCCCGTAGTACGTGCTGTATCCCCCATGGTGCCTGAGCACGATGAGGTTTCCGTAACCGTTCCGCCGCCCCGCGAACGACACGACACCGTCGCCAGTCGACTTGACCCTTGTTCGGACCGGGGCCCCATAGTCGACCCCCTGATGCGCGCGCCACTGCTGGAAAATCGGATGGCGGCGCAGGCCGAATCCCGAGGTGATACGCGAGAATTCGAGCGGCGAGCGTAGAAATACCTTGCGCAGGTTCTCGCCGTCCGGGGTGTAATAGCCGCCCCTTCCCCAGGGATCCTGAAACCATACCGCGCGGTAGGTTTTTCTTTGGCTGGAGAATTCGGCCGCGAGCACCCGTCCGGATCTGATCGTTTGGCCGCCGTGGTAGAAAGTTTCAAAAACGACCTCAAAACGGGCCCCGCGGCGCAAATCGCGGTGAAAATCCACGTCGCCTCCAAAAATGTCCGCAAGCTGGACCGCAATGCCGTCCGGAATCCCCGCCGCATCGGTCGCTGCGAAGAGCGAGGTTTCGATCTCGCCCGATTTCATCTCTACTCCGCGCGCCACCTCGGCCGGCTGCTCGAACCTGCCGAAGCTTTCGCCGAGGCGGTCCACCGAGAGAATCGTGTCCCTGTCTGTGAGAAACGATATCGAGCGCAGCTTGCCGACCTCGTCGACTTTGGCTTGGACGGTCGTTCCGGGAAGCAGAAGGCGAAACGGCCGCGTCGCACGCGAAGAACGCAGAAACGTCGCCGCTTCGTCCTCATCGGCTCCGAGCCGCTCGATGAGCCTGGCGAGCGTGTCACTGCGTCTGAAACGGTCTTCCTGAAAATAAATGATCGTTCCCGAGTCGCCGACCGGGGTCGCGGACAGGGCGAGCGGCTCGATGACAGTCCGGACGGGAACCGGTTCCGGCACGTGCTCGACCGTGCCGAATGCGGCCACCACACCGAACAGCGGCACGACGACGGCGGCCGCCAGCCACCGGAGGCGCCTTCTGCCGGAGCGCGTTACAATTCCAATCTCGTCGTTATGCATGATCGGCAGCGGGTTGAATCGAAAAAGTCTAACAAATAACCGCCCGGTCGGCCATCTGTGGACCCATGAGCGATATCGATCGCCAACTGAGAGTCATCAAGCGCGGCTGCGATGAATTGATCGTTGAGGCCGAGTTGCGCGAAAAGCTCAAATCTGGGCGGCCATTGCGCGTGAAGCTCGGCCTGGACCCGACTGCGCCCGACCTGCATCTCGGACACACGGTGGTGATCAACAAGTTGCGCCAGTTTCAGGACCTGGGCCATCACGTCCAGTTCCTGATCGGGGATTTCACGGGGATGATCGGTGACCCGAGCGGCAAGAACGCGACGCGGCCGCCGCTTTCGCGCGAGCAGATCCTGCGGAACGCGAAAACCTATCAAGACCAGGTCTTCAGGATCCTGGACGCCAACAAGACGGAAGTCCTGTTCAATTCCAGATGGTCCGACGAGCTGGGCGCAGCCGGCCTGATAGGCTTGGCTGGAAAATGGACGGTCGCGCGCATGCTTGAGCGCGACGATTTCGGTAAACGTTATGCGGCCCACCAGCCCATCGCCATCCACGAGTTCCTCTACCCACTCATGCAGGGCTACGATTCAGTGGCGATGAAATCCGACGTCGAACTCGGGGGAACCGACCAGAAGTTCAATCTGCTGGTCGGGCGCGAGCTGCAGAAGCATTACGGTCAGCCGCAGCAATGCATCCTGACGATGCCGCTTCTCGAAGGGATACGCGGCGTCGAGAAGATGTCGAAGTCACTCGACAACTACGTCGGTATCAGCGAATCTCCGGAAGCGATCTTCGGAAAGTTGATGTCGATCTCCGACGAGCTGATGTGGCGTTACTTGGAGTTGCTCTCCTTCGAATCGCTGGAAACCCTCGCCGCGTGGAAGAAGGAGGTTTCGGGCGGTCGCAACCCGCGCGATATCAAGGTGCTTCTTGCGCGCGAGATCGTCACTCGTTTTCACAGCGCGACGGCGGCGGAGCGCGCCCAGGCTGATTTCGAGGCACGTTTCAAGCACGGCGCGACGCCCGGGGTCATTCCTGAAATTACAGTCAAGATCCAGGGCGACGGCCGGAAATCGACGCCTGGCAAAGTCCCGGAAATGGCGATCACCAAGGTGCTCAAGGAATCGCAGCTGGTCTCCAGCGCCTCGGAGGCCCTGCGCATGATCGAGCAGGGCGGTGTGCGCATCAACGGCGAGAAGGTCACCGACAGGGGGCTTTCCGTGAAGCGAGGAGACACGGTCGTGTTGCAGGTCGGCAAACGCAAGTTCGCACGGGTGACCCTCGTCTGAGAGGCCGGCGCGCAGGCCTGCCTTAGCGGAGCGGCCCATTTGCGAGGCTATGACGTTGTGGTATCGTGTCGGCGGCCAAGAAAGCTGCTAGTTCGGCTCTCAACAATGCAAGGAGGAAATTCTCATGGCACGTTCCGGGATTAGAAAAACGGCCCTTTCACTCGCGGTGGCGGGCGCCTTCGCCGGGGCCGTTTCGCAAGCGCACGCTTCCGCATTCGCCCTGATCGAACAGAGCGCGAGCGGCCTGGGTACCTCGTTTGCGGGTGCTGCGGTGGCTGCGGAGGATGCGAGCACCATCTTCTACAACCCGGCCGGCATGAGCCTGCTGCCCAGCGGAATGCAGGTCTCTGCCGGCCTCGCGCTGATCAACGTGAGCGCGAAGTTCAGCGATTCGGGTTCCATTGCGTCCACGTCCCCCGCCCCGAGACCTCTGGGAAACAACGGCGGTAATGCAGGAGACCTCTCTGCAGTTCCGAACGTGTACTTTGCGATGGATGTTGCGCCTAATTGGAAGGTCGGCGTCGGGGTGAGCGTGCCCTTCGGGTTGAAGACCGAATACGACCCGGCCTGGATGGGCCGGTTCCAGGCGATCAAATCGGATATTTCAACCCTCAACATCAATCCCTCGGCTTCTTACAAGCTCAATCAAACGGTATCGCTCGGCTTCGGGCTGAACTACCAGTCAATCGACGCGGAGTTCACGAATGCCGTTAACTTGGTGGTGGCCGAAGAAATGGCCGACATCAAGGCCAAGGACAACAGTGGTTGGGGTTTTAACCTCGGGGCGATGTTCCAACTGGCTCCGGACACGAGGCTGGGCGTTTCCTACCGGTCATCGATTAAATACCATCTCACCGGGACTGCTACATTTTCCCTGAACAATCCTGTTCCAAGCACAAACGTGAGCACCGACATCAAGATGCCCGACTCCGCGTCGATCGCGCTGCAGCATCGCCTGAATCCAAGCTGGACTCTGCTCGCGGACGTGAGTCGGACTGGATGGGCAAAAATCAAGGAGTTGAAGATTGAGAGTGACATCGGGACGCTGAGCACTACCCCGGAGAACTTCAGGAACACCTGGCGTGTCGGTGTCGGTGCGGTCCACCGCTATGACGATGCATGGTCGATGAAGGTGGGCCTCGCGTATGACCAAACGCCCGTCAACGACACCGACCGAACCGCACGCCTGCCCGACAACAATCG